>ENA-OQAL01000101-OQAL01000101.1-human-gut-metagenome-genome-assembly--contig:-NODE-101-length-20946-cov-4.164465_pt1 | contig 20946 bp, 22 predicted proteins | sample MGYA00242491_ERZ504519 | MGnify/ENA primary metagenome ERZ504519 (study PRJEB26092, sample SAMD00036260) | human gut metagenome | host: Homo sapiens | study: EMG produced TPA metagenomics assembly of... | reverse complement strand
CCTTTATTATCAGCAGGTTAGCTCTCTTTTTTCAGCACATTTCTTCATGCTTAACCATTCGTTTTTGACAACATTTCAATGACCTCTTTTAGTGTTTCCGAACCAGCTTTTGCCGGTTCTATTGTTTAACTTTTAATTTTTCGGTTAAAAATTTACCGAAGTATTGTATGAAACAGTAAGTAAAAAAGTTTTAATGTGTGTAGCTTTTTCCTTATCTATGTTGGGAGGAGTTCCGTATGTACAGGCAGATGCTCCAGATTGTTTGTTAGCGGTTCAGCAAGGAGCTAAAATTTCAGGTGTTATAACAGATTCCGAAGGTCCGATTATTGGAGCTTCCGTAGTTGAAAAAGGTACGAGTAACGGAACAATTACGGATTTAGATGGCCGTTTCTCTTTAGATGTAAAACCAGGTGCAATTCTTGTAGTCAGCTATGTGGGATATGCCTCACAAGAAGTAAAAGCAACGACTGGAACGATGAGAATTACCTTGAAGGAAGATAACCAGGTATTGGATGAAGTTGTAGTGACAGCTTTGGGTATTAAGAGAGAGAGAAAGGCTTTAGGATACGGAGTTGCAGAAGTTAAAGGAGAATCTCTTACTAAGGCGAAAGAAACGAATGTAATCAATTCTATGGCAGGACGTGTACCTGGTTTGGTAGTAAGCCAGACAGCCAGTGGCCCTTCTGGATCTACGCGTGTTATTTTACGTGGTAGTACAGAAATGACTGGTAATAATCAGCCATTATATGTGATTGATGGGGTACCTTTGGATAATACGAATTATGGAAGTGCTGGAACTTATGGCGGATATGATTTGGGTGATGGCATTTCGAGTATTAACCCAGATGATATTGAAAATATTTCTGTCTTGAAAGGTCCTGCTGCTTCAGCCTTGTATGGTAGCCGTGCGAGCCATGGAGTTATCCTTATTACCACAAAGAAAGCGGATGGGAAAGAAAAATTCAGTGTAGAATATAATGGAACTTTGACTATTGATACACAATTGTCTAAGTGGAATGATATTCAGCAAATATATGGTATGGGTAGCAATGGTATATATAGTATTGATGCAATATCAAATACCAATACGAGTTGGGGACCAAAAGCAGATGGAAATAACATGCTGACTTATTTTGATGGGGTATCACGTCCGTATTTGATTATTCCAGACAATACTTCAGGATTTTTCCGTACCGGTTTGACAGCTACTAATACAGCGGTAATCAGTGCTAGTCATGGTAAAACGGGGGTACGTTTTTCATATACAGATATGAGAAATAAGGATATTGTTCCTAAAACTCATATGAGCCGTAATAATTTCTCTTTGCGTGCAAATACTTCTTTATCAAAAGTTGATTTGGATTTTAGCGTGAACTATACACGTGAAGATGTGAAAAACCGTCCTGCTATGGGAGACAGTAAAGCTAATATCGGAAAGAACCTGATGACATTAGCCACAACTTATGATCAGGCATGGTTAAAGACTTATCAGGATGAAAATGGAGAATATAGCAACTGGAACGGAATGGACCCTTATAATGTAAATCCATATTGGGGCGTATATAAAATCAGAATATTTCCCAAAAGACCAGTTCCGTTTGAACGGTAAGGCTATTTGGAATATTAATCCCCACTTGAAGTTGCAAGGTACATTGGGTACTGAAATGAACTGGTTCACTTTTGAAGATTATCAGGCTCCGACTACTCCAGGATTCGAGGCTGGCCGTTTGCAGAATAGTACCTTCGAAAATCGTATGTATAACTTTGAGTTGTTGGCCTTGTATAACAATACATGGGGGTGATTTTGATTTTAATGGAACTTTGGGAGGTAATATCTTTAAAGTGGATAATCTGACTACTATTACTACAGCGCAGGATATGCAGATTCGTGATGTAATCGCTTTACTTAGTTTTAATGAAATTAGTGTAGAGCAAAATACATATCGTAAACAGATTAATTCACTTTATGGAGCTGTAAACTTAGGTTGGAAGCACATGGTTTATTTTGATGCAACTTTACGTGCTGACCAGTCTTCTACCTTGCCTTTGAATAATAACTCTTATTTGTACCCTTCATTCTCAGGTAGCTTTATCTTCTCAGAGATAATCAATAAGAAGAACGCATTACCTTATGGAAAAATCCGTATGTCGTGGGCACAAGTTGGTAGCGATACCAATCCGTATCAGTTGGGACTGGTTTATACAAAGTCTAAATATACATATCCAGGTTATACAATAGGTTATATAAATAATAATACAGTGCCTAATAAGAATTTGAAACCCACTAGAACGAATTCTTTTGAAGTAGGTTTGGAAACAAAATTCCTGAATAACCGGATTGGTTTGGATTTCACCTATTATTCTCAGATTAGTAAGGATCAAATTATGGGTATGGCCAGTTCCTGGAGTTCAGGCTACAACTATCGTTTGATTAATGCGGGTGAAATAGAGAATAAGGGTATTGAAATAGCTTTGAATACTCGTTTGATTCAAACAAAAGACTTCTCTTGGGATTTGAACTTAAACTTCTCTAAAAACCAAAATAAGGTAAAAGAGCTGGTAGATGGAGTGGATATGTTTGAACTTGAAAAAGCGTCATGGCTTGATGTGCAGGTAGCGGCTAAGGTGGGTGAAAATTATGGATCTATCATTGGCCCGGACTTCCAGCGTAACGAGAATGGAGATATTCTTATTGATCCGTCGACAGGTCTGCCTATGTATGATAAGAGCTCACATATATTAGGTAATGCATCATGGGACTGGACAGGTGGTCTTGTTACAACTTTGGCTTATAAGAATTTATCATTGTCTGCTGTGTTTGATGTGAAAGTGGGTGCAGATCTCTATTCTATGTCTGCTCGTTCTGCTTATGAGTCCGGTAAGGCTTTGGAAACACTGCAGGGCCGTGAAGAGTGGTATCGTTCTGAAGAACAGCGTAAGGCAGCCGGATTCCCGAAAGGTTCTCCTGACTGGAAACCTACTGGTGGATTTATTGCTCCGGGAGTAATAGACAATGGCGATGGAACTTATCGTCCGAATGATATATACATTAATCCTGAAGATTATTGGATGAGTGTTTGTCGAAATGCCCCTTCAATGTTTATCTATGATAACTCGTATGTGAAATGCCGTGAGCTGACATTAACTTACCAGTTCCCGAAAAAGCTTCTGAAGAATGTAGTAGATAACTTGACCATTTCATTTGTAGCACGTAACCCGTTCATCGTGTATAAAAATATTCCTAACATAGACCCAGACTCTAACTATAATAATACTACAGGTATGGGATTGGAATATGGTTCTTTGCCTTCACGCAAAAGTTATGGATTCAATGTGAATATTAAATTCTAATCTGAGTAGACTCGTTACCTAAAATAAAATAGATATGAAATACAATAAATCAATTTTGGCAATGCTATTGACCGCATGTACTTTTTCATTTAGTGCTTGTAGTGATAGTTATATGGAAGATATGAATACAGACCCTTCTAAAGCAGATATAATTGACCCTAATGCCCAGCTTACTACTGCGGAATTACAGACGTATGGCAGATTGGATATGGTCGATATATTCAGAAACTATTTATATGCTTTTAACCAGCAGTTCATGGGATGCTGGAATACTACATTCCATGGTGGTCGCCATTTTATTGATAATAATATTATGGGATATGGCTGGACATTAGGTTATACAGGAGCTGTTTCAAATTTGGTAGATGCAGAATATCGAACAAAAGACGATCCGGAAAAAGTGAATATCAATGCGGCATTGAATATTTTTTATGTATATACAATGTCAGTTATGACAGACCTGTATGGAGATGTTCCTTACAGTGAGGCAGGAAAAGGTTATCTGGAAGTATCTTTACTCCCCGTTATGACGAGCAGAAAGATATATATGATAGTTTCTTTAAGGTGTTAAGTAAGGCTGTTGATCAGTTTGACCCTGCTAAGGATGAGATAACAAGTGATGTGATTTACGATGGAGATATTCAGAAATGGAAGAAGTTTGCAAATTCTCTTCGCTTGCGTTTTGCAATGAGAATCTCCAATGTTGATCCGGAAAGGGCAAAACAAGAGTTTGAAAGCGCGTTGCAGGCAGACGGAGGAGTCTTTGAAAGCTCAAGTGATGATGCTTTGATTAAATATATGGAAATTTCATATAGCTTCGGATCAGAATCATATACAGATTATAGAGGAAATGCTTTGTCAAAAGTCCTTTATGGAAATGACCCTGCCAATAATCCGACTTATCTGTGTTCCACTTTCTTTAATCAGTTGTATAATACCGGTGACCCACGTACATTTAGAATAGCCCGTTGCTATTATGATGGTCTTATGAGTACTTCAAGTCCTGACAATCGTATTGACTTGACTGAAGAAATGATAGAAAAAGGTATTGCATTTCAGCCTTGTGTGCCCGGAGCATTCTCATGGGAACCATGGCCTACGGGATATGATAGTGATATTTTGAAGGAAATAGCTGAAACCAATCCGAATATTGTGTATTCAGTAGCACGTGAAGTAGAACCGAAGCTGGCAACAACTTTCTTGATGAGTGATAATCCTGGAGTGGTAATGACATATTCAGAGGTTATGTTTTTAATGGCTGAAGCTGCATTGAAAGGATGGAATGTAGGGTCAGCATCAGTAGAAGAGTATTATAAGAAAGGTGTAAGAGAAGCAATGAATTTCCTTTCAAATAATTATGATTGTGAGGAGATTACTGATGAAGAGTTTGAAACTTATTATAATGCTAATCCTATAGGTTATACAGACGAACAGAAAAAAGTTCTATCAATACCCAAGCATGGATTTTACATTTTCTGAATCCGGCAGAGTGCTGGGCTAATGTACGGCGTTCTGGTTATCCAGTTTTAAAATCGCCTGTTGAGTATGGTTTTGAACAGTATCTGACGATGGTAAGGAAATTCCAGTACGTTTCTGTTATCCTACTCTTGAGTCTTCGTATAATAAAGATAACTATGAAGAAGCTTTACAAAGAATGGGAGGTAAGGATAGCTGGTATACTCATGTTTGGTGGGATTCTGTAGATTAATTGTAGATTAAATAAAGAGAAGAATATGAAAAAATATATTTGATGCTTATGGCTTTTGTTGCTGTAAGTTTATTGGGAGTTTCATGTAAAGAGGATGAGCCTTTTTCAACTATTACAGAAGATGATTATCCTAAGATATTGGATCCTGTATTTCCTGATTGGGTAGATGGAGAACCAGCTGTGGTCTCACAGATAACTCATGATGCCAATTTTACAATGAAATTGACAGTTACTCCTTCTGATTATACAGAAGTAACTTGGTTAATAGACGGAGTGGAGGTTCAAAAAGGAAATGAAATAGATATTCCACTGGAAGCAGGAACTTACTCTTTAAAGGTTGTGGCAACGACTACAAAAGGACAATCCACTTCCAGGGAAGGAAAGATTGTGGTCAGTCCTCTTCAGGGCGAACCATGGTCGGAGGCTGTTGGCTTTGAACGAATTGTATCTAATGGGGCTCGTGCTCGTCTTTATGGAAATAATTTGTCTTTGGTCACAGGTGTAGTGATAGGCGAACAGACGGTTCCTATTGTATCGATGGGAAGTTCAGATTTGGGTAACTATGTAGAATATGAGGTTCCTTCAAACTTGGAGGTGGGAGAATATCGTATCAGCCTTGTAGATGTAGAAGGAAATAGCTATGGTGGAAATCTTGTAACGGTAGTTAATGTTCCGGTCATCACTGGCGGATTTGCACATGCAACCTCACATAGTGAATGGGTTATGACTGGTATCGGATTGGATAAGATTGCCTCTCTTAGTATTAATGGAACCACAGTGACTGAGTTTATCAGACAAAGTTATGACGAAATAGTACTTACCTGTCCAGAATTAGAGGATGGTATGTATGTATTGAAAGGAGAGAGTGATAATGGAGCAGAAGTCTTGTTCTATTCTTCACAAAAAATGGAGTCTGAAATCTCGTTCGCTGTTTCTTCAGAAACATTGCTCTGGGAAGGACATCATTATGTATCCTGGGATTTGCCAGACGGTGATCCTCATAAGACTTTTTAACCTTATTCCTTTGGAAACTTTTGAATCGATTTATCCGGGTACAACAATGTATGTAAGTTATTCGATTAAGGCTGACGATGAATATCATCAGATTCGACTGACACATGCAGCTTGGGAACCCTATTTTACCGACCCGATAGATGTACAAGAAGACGGAGTTTACGAGTTTGTTTTAACTCAGGAAATTTTGAATACAATCGAGGAAAAGGGAGGATTTATTTGTGTAGGTCACGGATATTATGTGGATCGGATAACTATTAAGTAATATCTTATGTCACAATCTTGTCCTTGTATTTTTACTTGGACAAGATTGTGTTTCTTAAAGGTTTCTATGTTAACCCTAATTAAAATTATGTATGAAGCATATATTATTATATGGAAGTTTGATGATATTGGTGCTTAGCTCATTACTATCCTCATGTTCAAGCGAAGAGAAATCTGTAATCATGCCGGTGCTTTTTGCAAAGTAATCCTGAAAATGAAGCTCAAGAGGTTGATTTTGCACTTTCTGAGATTGTGCTGACGTTTAATAAGAAAGTCTGTATGTCTGCTTCGGACTTGGAAAAGTTACAGTTAAGCCCAAGTGCTCAAATAGAGAATATCTCATTTTCTGATGAGATTGTCACAGTGCAGATTTCAGGATTAACTCCAGAAACGCAGTATACTTTGACTATACCTGGTGGATTATTGATTGATGATGACAATAATTCTGTAGGTGAGATTAAAATACTTTTTAAGACCAAAGCTTTACCGGTTGACAAAGCGCCGGATAATGTTGGTATGGAAAACGATGCTTATGCGTTGTTTAAGAAAATAAAGGTTGGATGGAATTTGGGTAACTCCTTGGAGAGTTATGAAGATGGATTGGCCAATCACATGGATTCAGAGACTTCATGGGGGAATCCAATTGTGACAAAGGAGATGATTGATGCAGTGAAAAATGCAGGATTTAATGCTGTACGAATACCGGTCAGATGGTATCCTCATGTCGTGGATCAGAATACGATGGCTGAAATACGTCTTGATTGGTTGGCTCGTGTAAAGGAGGTGGTAGACTATTGTATAGATAATGACATGTATGTCATTTTAAATACGCATCATGAAGACTGGCTGGAAAGCCACCCTCTGAAATCAGAAGCGGAAACGGTATTGATGAAAGAAAAGAATCTATGGCATGCAATCGCATCTTATTTCAGGGATTACGATGAGCGTTTGATTTTTTCTGGCACTAATGAAGTCGAAATAAATTGGCAGGCACCTACTGCTGCTAATTTAGAAGTGCAGAATCGTTTTAATCAGTGCTTTGTAGATGCTGTACGTGCTACTGGAGGTAAGAATTATTATCGAAATTTGATTATTCAAACTTATGCCACCAATCCTGATTATGCATTTGATGGACTTCTTTTCCCGACTGATGTAGTGGATAAGCGAATGGCAATTGAGTTTCATTATTATCGCCCGGCAGGTTTCTCTTACATGGATTTTGCAGATTATACAGAGACTGTATATTATTGGGGGCAGGACTATATTCAGTATAATACAGTTGTATCAGGAGAACAGGAAGACTATGTAGATGAACTGTTTGGAAAGATTAAACAGCTTTGGGTGGATAAAGGCTATCCGGTTGTTATGGGTGAATATGGGGTGGTTACACCTCCTAAAGATAAGTCGGATGGGAATGTAAATGACTTAGCAGATACTAAAAGATATTATATGAGTTATATCACTTCTGCTGCCAAAAAGAATGGTATCGTTCCAATTGTTTGGGACAATGGTACTTTCTATAATCCTTTATATGATGGCCCATTTGTAGAAGGAAAAGAATATTTTGGCTTGTTTAATAGATGGTATCAGATGGAAGTAAACATCTACTCTAGACCCATTTTGGAAGGCATTATGGAAGGGGCTAATACTGAATATCCATTTTAAAGATTGATTGTATGAGAAAACTTATAACTTTTATTTTAATAATTGTTTTGTCTGTGGGAGGATATGCTTCTCCTAAAAAGTCGTTTGAGATAAAGAGAGGGGTAAACCTGAGCCATTGGTTGTCTCAACGGGGAGAAAATACTCCTTCCATACAAGACGGAATGAGTGCAACTGATTTTTCCCGAATAGCTCGGGCTTGGTTTTGACCATGTACGATTGCCCATTGATGAAGAAGTGTTGTGGCAGGAAAATGGTCAGAAAAATAAAGAAGCTTTTTCTTATCTTCATAAAGGTATTGAGTGGGCTTTAAAAAATGATTTAAGAGTCATTGTGGATTTGCATATTGTACGATCACATTATTTTAATGCAGGGAATGAAGGAAAGAAAAATAGTTTGTGGGAAAAGCCGGAAGCGCAAACTCATTTTCTTGCACTCTGGCAGGATTTAGTACAAGAATTAAAGGGCTATTCAACTTCAGATGTGGCTTATGAGATAATGAATGAGCCGACTGCTCCAAATCATGAGGACTGGAATAAACTGGTTGAGAAAGCCTATCAGATAATTAGAAAGGTTGAAAAGGAAAGAGTTATTGTCATCGGTTCCAATATGTGGCAAGGGGTAGATACTTTTCAATATTTGAAGGTTCCCCAAGGAGATGAGTTCATTTTGTTGAGCTGTCATTTCTATGAACCTTTCCTGTTGAGTCACTATCAGGCAGGTTGGACTGAATTTGGTAAGTATCAGGGCAATGTACATTATCCTGGTTATTTGGTGTCGAAAGATGAATTTGATTCTTTATCAGCAGATGATAAAAAATTGGTTGCACGTTGGCGTACAACTCCTTGGAACCGGGAAACACTGTCTGCATTTTTTAAGTAAGGCTAAAAGGGTAGCAGATGAAAAGGGGCTGAATTTATATTGTGGAGAATTTGGAATTTATGAAAAAGCTCCGATAGAATCAGCATTGAAATGGTATGCAGACGTAATTAGTGTATTTGATAGTCTTAATATAGCTTGGGCTAAATGGGATTATAAAGGAGGATTTGGAATATATACATCTCAAAATCAGCAGAAAAAAAGATTTGCTTAAAGTGCTGATGTCTGGTAGTGGGAAGAAGGTGGTCGTAGGAGAGACACCTGTTTATCTGGATACTCGAAAACCTTTGGAGCTTCGTGTGAAAGATGCATTGAACAGAATGACTGTAGAAGAGAAGACGCGTTTAAGTTATGCGGATGGCCGTTTCAGTACACCTGGATGTGCTCGTTTGGGTATTCCTGGGTTGATGTATTCCGATGGCCCTCATGGAGTACGTGCAGAAATTTGCTGGAATAGCTGGGATTATGCTGGATGGACTAATGACAGTTGCACTGCTTTTCCAGCCTTGACTTGTTTGGCTTCTACTTGGAATCCCTCTTTGTCGAAGGCGTATGGAACAGCTATCGGGGAAGAGGCACGTTATCGTCATAAAAATGTATTGTTAGGACCTGGAGTGAATATTTACCGTACTCCGTTGAATGGACGTAACTTTGAATATATGGGTGAAGATCCTTTTTTGGCTGCACGTATGTGTGTTCCTTATATTCAGGGAGTACAGGAAAATGGGGTTGCAGCTTGTGTAAAGCATTATGCACTTAACAATCAGGAACATTGGCGTAATCATATTGATGTGCAGGTGAGTGATCGTGCATTGTATGAGATTTATCTTCCTGCATTCAAAGCTGCGATAGAAGAAGGAAAATCATGGACTATTATGGGAGCTTATAATAAAGTTCGTGGAACACATGCCGCTCATAATAAATTACTGAATAATGATATACTGAAGGGTGAATGGGGTTTTGACGGATGTGTGGTTACAGACTGGGGAGCTGCGCATGATACGTATGAAGCTGCTATGTATGGATTAGATCTTGAGCTTGGTACTTTTACAAATGGTTTGACCTCTAATTCAAGCTTGGGGTATGATAGTTATTATTTAGGAAATGCGTACTTGCAGATGGTGAAAGAGGGTAAAGTTCCGATGGAAGTAGTAAATGACAAAGCAGCTCGCGTGTTGAGATTAATATTCAGAACGGCCATGAATGATAATGGAAAGTTAGGTGCTATGTCTAATGATTCTCATTATGAAACAGCCTATCAGATAGCAACAGAAGGGATTGTTTTGTTGAAAAATGAGGCTACATTTAAGGGAGAGTCTCTTTTACCTTTAAGTCAAGGAAAGTACAAGCGTGTCTTAGTGGTAGGAGATAATGCTATTCGGAATTTGATGCAGGGAGGAGGTTCCTCTGAATTAAAGCCTAAGATGGTGATTACTCCTCTTGAAGCATTGACAGAGAAATTGGGAAAAGAATGTGTGAAATTTACTCAGGGGTATGTAGCTGGACGACCTATGTTTGATCGGGCCGATACATTTTCTCAGTCAGTGATTGATTCTCTTTATACGGCAGCTGTTAATGAAGCCCAGAAAGCGGATCTGGTTATTTTTATGGGTGGACTTAATAAGAATTTTCAGCAGGATTGCGAAGGAGATGATCGGAAAACATTCCAATTGCCATTTGAACAGGATCGGCTTATCAAAGGCCTTTTGAAGGCTAATAAGAAAGTGGTAGTGGTGTTGACAAGTGGAAATGCTGTGGATATGCCTTGGCTGAAGGAGGTCCCTTCAGTTATACAATCATGGTATCTGGGCTCTATTGGTGGAAAGGCACTTGCCGATGTGATTACAGGTGAGGTCACTCCGAGTGGTAAATTGCCTTTCTCTTATCCGGCTAAATTAGAAGACTGCCCAGCTCACTATTATGGAGAAATCAGTTATCCTGGAGACGGTATCCGACAGGAATACAAAGAAGATATCTTGGTGGGTTATCGCTGGTATGATACAAAAAAATCAAACCTCTTTTCCCATTTGGGTATGGATTGAGTTATACACAATTTGAATACGGAAAGCCGGTTGTTTCTTCTTCTCAGATGCAATCCGGAGATGTATTGGAAATCAAATGTACTGTAAGAAATGTAGGAAAAGTAGCAGGAAAAGAAGTTGTACAATTGTATATCGGAGATGAAAAATGCAGTGTATTGCGTCCGTTGAAAGAATTGAAAGATTTTTTATAAAGTAACACTCCAACCAGGTGAAGAAAAAGAGGTACTGTTTACGATAGATGAGGAAGACTTGAAATTTTTTGATGATACGCAGCATAAATGGGTGGCAGAATCAGGCAAATTCAAGATTTATATAGGCAGTTCATCAAAAGATATAAAGGGAGTTGTAGAGTTTGACTATAAGAATTAATACTGATATTAATAATTAAAAAAGAAATACCATGAATTTGATAAAGAACGTAGTTTTGGCCTCAGTGCTTGGATCTGGCATGTGTATGGCACAAAACGTGCAGAGCGTGACACCGGCTATCCCAGTAGATAAGAATATAGAGGCAAATATTCAGAAATGGCTGAATAAAATGACGCTGGAGGAAAAAATCGGACAGATGTGCGAAATTACTATTGATGTAGTAACTGATTTTGAGGCGAGTAAGAAGCATGGCTTTACAATGAGCGAAGCTATGCTCGATACGGTCATCGGGAAATATAAAGTAGGATCACTCTTGAATGTTCCGTTGAGTGTGGCACAGAAGAAAGAAGTTTGGGCCAAAGCAATCAAACGGATACAGGAAATTTCCATGAAAGAAATAGGTATTCCTTGTATTTATGGTGTAGACCAGATTCATGGAACGACTTATACTCTTGATGGTACCATGTTCCCACAGGGCATTAATATGGGAGCTTCTTTCAATCGCGAACTGACGAAGAAGGGGGCTGAAATATCAGCTTACGAAACAAAGGCCAGTTGTATTCCTTGGACATACGCTCCAGTGGTTGATTTAGGAAGAGATCCGCGTTGGCCTCGAATGTGGGAAAATTATGGAGAAGACTGCTACGTGAATGCAGAAATGGGAAAGGCTGCTGTAGAAGGATTTCAGGGAGAGGATCCCAATCATATTGGTGAATACAATGTGGCTGCCTGTATGAAGCATTATATGGGATATGGAGTCCCAGTATCAGGAAAGGATCGTACACCGTCTTCTATTTCTCGTAGCGATATGCGTGAGAAACATTTTGCTCCTTTCCTGGAGGCGATTCGTCATGGAGCCTTGAGTGTCATGGTGAATTCTGGAGTCGATAACGGAATACCTTTCCATGCCAATCATGAGTTGTTGACAGAGTGGTTGAAAGAAGGATTGAACTGGGATGGCATGATAGTGACCGACTGGGCAGATATTAATAACCTTTGTACCCGTGACCATATTGCAGCTACTAAAAAAGAAGCAATAAAGATAGCTATTAATGCGGGTATTGATATGTCAATGGTTCCGTATGAAGTCAGTTTCTGTACTTATTTGAAAGAGCTGGTAGAAGAAGGAGAAGTACCGATGAGCCGTATTGATGATGCTGTAGCCCGTGTGTTACGTTTAAAATATCGTCTGGGGTTGTTTGAAAATCCATATTGGGATATTAAAAAATATGATAAGTTTGGATCGGAAGAATTTGCAAAAGTTGCTCTCCAGGCTGCTGAAGAATCAGAGGTATTGTTGAAGAATGAACAGAATGTATTACCGGTAGCCAAAGGTAAAAAAAATTCTTCTGACAGGTCCTAATGCAAACTCTATGCGTTGTTTGAACGGAGGCTGGTCTTATAGTTGGCAGGGAAATAAGGCAGATGAATATGCCGGAGCCTATAATACGATTTATGAAGCGTTCTGCCATAAATATGGAAAAGAAAATGTGGTTTATGAGCCGGGGGGTAACTTATGCAGCATCAGACCCTAATGCCATAACGAATCAAAATGATAACTGGTGGCAGGAAAATGAGCCGGAAATAGAAAAAGTTGTGGCTGCTGCAGCAAAGGTTGATGTTATTGTAGCTTGTATTGGTGAAAACTCTTACTGTGAAACCCCGGGAAATTTGACAGACCTGACACTTTCAGAAAATCAGCGCAACCTGGTAAAAGCATTAGCAAAAACGGGAAAACCTGTTATTTTAGTGTTAAATCAGGGACGTCCGCGTATCATTAATGATATTGAACCTTTAGCTCAGGGAGTGATTAATATTATGCTTCCTAGTAACTATGGAGCAGATGCGTTGGCAAATCTGATGTCTGGTGATGCGAATTTTAGTGCCAAAATGCCTTTCACTTATCCGAAGTATATTAATGCAATTGCCACGTATGATTACAAACCTTGTGAAAACTTGGGACAGATGGCAGGAAACTATAATTACGATTCTGTAATGGATGTACAATGGCCGTTTGGTTTTGGACTTAGTTATACAACTTATGTATACAATAACCTGAAAGTTGATAAAACTTCTTTTACTGCTGAAGATGAACTGACAATCTCTGTAGATGTAACGAATACCGGAAAGGTTGCAGGGAAAGAAGCGGTTTTGTTGTTCTCAAAAGATTTGGTGGCAAGTAGTACTCCTGATAATATTCGTTTGCGTAATTTTGAGAAGGTATACTTAAAACCGGGTGAAACAAAGACAGTTACAATGAAGATAAAAGGCAGTGATCTCGCTTTCGTTGGCTATGATGGCAAATGGCGTCTTGAAAAGGGAGATTTTAAAATAAAATGTGGTAACTTGTGGGCAGATATAAAATGTTCTGAAACAAACTATGGGAAACTGCTAATAAGTAACTTTATGAGGTATGGTATTTTTATTATTGGGTTTAGCTTTTTTTAGGCTGTGCTCGTCCCGATTTCCGTGACTCTTCCTTACCTTCCGAACAGAGGGCAGAGCTGTTGTTACAGGAACTGACGCTGGAAGAAAAGATTTCCTTAATGATGGATGTATCAAAGCCGGTGGAACGGTTAGGTATAAAGCCATATAACTGGTGGAATGAAGCATTGCACGGAGTGGCACGTGCTGGATTGGCTACGGTATTTCCGCAGTCAATCGGTATGGCAGCCTCTTTTAATGACTCGTTGGTATATGAGGTATTTACGGCAGTGTCGGATGAGGCTCGAGCTAAAAATGTATATTATGCGTCGAAGGGAAGTTATGAAAGGTACCAAGGGCTTACGATGTGGACCCCAAATGTGAATATTTATAGAGATCCTCGTTGGGGCCGCGGAATAGAAACATACGGAGAAGACCCGTATCTGACTACTTGTATGGGGGTAAATGTAGTAAAAGGGCTGCAAGGTGTCAATGACGGAAAATACGATAAGTTGCATGCCTGCGCCAAACATTTTGCCGTGCATTCCGGACCGGAGTGGAACCGCCATTCTTTTGATGTAGAAGATTTGCCGCTTCGTGATTTATATGAAACTTATTTGCCTGCTTTCAAAGCCTTGGTACAGGATGCAGATGTGAAAGAAGTGATGTGCGCCTATAATCGGTTTGAAGGAGAACCGTGTTGTGGAAACAAACGTCTGCTGACTCAGATTCTGAGAGAAGAGTGGGGATTTGATGGTATCATATTAAGTGACTGCTGGGCAATCAATGATTTTTTGAGGAAAAAGGACATCGAACTCATAAAGACGCTCCTTCTGCAGCTTCTGCGGCTGTGTTGAGTGGTACAGACCTGGAATGTGGTTCAACTTATGAATCGTTGATAGAAGCTGCAAAGAAGGGGATGATAGATGAAAAAGCAATAGACCGTTCCGTGAAGAAATTGCTGAAGGCCCGTTTGATTTGGGAGAAATGGACGATCCCTCCAAAGTGTCCTGGACAAAGATTCCTTTCTCTGTAGTGGCTTCTGCCACACATGATTCGTTGGCATTGAAAATGGCTCGTGAATCGATGACATTGTTGCTCAACAAACAAAATGTGCTTCCATTGAAACGTGGCAATTTGACGGTTGCTGTAATGGGACCCAATGCCAAAGATTCTGTCATGATGTGGGGAAACTATAATGGAGTACCGGCCCACACGGTGACCGTATTGGATGGTATTCGTGCAGCTCTTGGAAAAGGAGATAAACTGATTTATGAACAGGGGTGTCCTTGTGTAGGTGATGATTTGCTGGAGAGTGTGTTCAGTGAGTGCAAGTCGGAAGGCAGACCTGGATTCAGTGCCCGTTACTGGAACAATGTGAACCACGAAGGAAAAGTGGATGTAGAAACACGGGTGATGACTCCGTTCAACTTCTGTACTTCAGGGGCTACGGTGTTTGCACCGGGTGTGAATCTGACGGATTTCTCTGCAACCTACAATGCGACTTATGTACCAAAGGCTTCCGGTGAGGTTATCTTCGATGTGTACAGCTTTGGCAAAGGACGGTTGCTGGTGAATCAGAAAGAAGCCATGTCATTTTATAATAGTCATGGCGGAAACAAGCAATCGTATGCTTTACAAGTGGAAGCAGGGAAGAAGTATGACATTGAATTGCAGTTTGAATATCTGCAGAGTGATGCGCAGCTGAATTTCGATATGGGCTTTAAGAAGAAAGTGGATATTGCCCAATCTGTCAATGCGGTCCGGAATGCCGATGTCGTTGTTTTCGTGGGAGGTATCTCCCCGAGCCTGGAAGGTGAGGAAATGGGAGTTGATTTGCCTGGCTTTAAGAAGGGAGACCGTACCAGCATTGAGCTGCCGGAAGTACAGCGGAATTTGCTTGCTGCCTTGCATCGTGCAGGGAAAAAGGTAATTTTAGTGAACTGCTCCGGTTCACCTGTCGGACTGGTTCCTGAAACTGAGACTTGTGAGGCTATCTTGCAGGCCTGGTATCCAGGACAGCAGGGTGGTCGGGCGGTAGCCGATGTCTTGTTTGGTGATTACAATCCGGCCGGAAGATTGCCGGTTACTTTTTACCGAAGCATCGAGCAGTTACCCGATTTTGAAGATTATAATATGACAGGACGAACTTATCGTTTCATGAAAGACGCCCGCTGTTCCCGTTCGGATATGGCTTGAGCTATACGACGTTTACATACGGGGCAGCCACTTTCAGCAAGCAGACGGTAGGCAGTGAGGATAATCTCTCTCTGGTGGTTCCGGTTTCGAATACGGGCAGCCGGGATGGAGAAGAAGTGGTGCAAGTCTACCTGAGTAAGGTGGGAGATGAGGCTGGTCCGGTCAAGACTCTGCGTGCATTCAAGCGTGTATCCGTTCCCGCCGGAAAGACAGTCAATGTACACATTACCTTGTCAAAGAAAGATTTGGAATGGTGGAATGAAGGCACACACAGCATCCAGTTCTGTCCGGGAGAATATCAGGTATGGATTGGAGGTAGTTCGGATGAGAAAGCGTTAAGCAAGTATGCAATACAGCTGAAGTGATGTGAATTTCCCTATATAACAGGCAGGGCGGTACCTGAGAAATAAAGGTATCGCCCTGCTTGTTTTTATAATACTATACTCTCTTATAGAATCAGTTCATAATCTACGATTCCTAACCACTTCCCGAATTTACGGCCTACTTCCCGAAAATAAGATACCTTTTCAAACCCTAACTTTTCGTGCAGGGCGTAGCTGGCTTCGTTACCTTCGGTGATGCAGGCTATCAGGGCATGCAGTTCGTAGCGGCGGCATTCTTCTATTAGATGCAGCATCAGTTCTTTTCCGATACCTTTCCCGGTATGCGAAGGAGCCAGGTAGATGGTGGTCTCTGCACTTTGGTTGTAAGCAGCCTTTTCTTTCCATCCGTGCACATAGCAGTAGCCAGCAATCTGCCCTTCCGTCTCATATACAAAGTACGGATACTTCTCATTGATGTGCTGGATACGTGTCCACATTTCCTCTTCGCTCACCGGTTCCAGTTCAAAGGTGATGGTAGTGTGGGCGATGTAATGATTATAGATGGCAGTGATGGCCGATGTATCTTCTTTGCGTACCTTTCGAATCATATTAAAGTATTAAGCCGAGGGTGAGTAATAATCCAAAAATAAGCATATTGCGGGAGGTTTCTCCCAAAATTCCGTTCAGGGCTTTCCCGCGGTAGATACGGGCCATGTGCTGGGTAGTCAGGATGTGTGGAATCAGGTACAGCTGGGGTAGCAGTACGGCATAGATTTTCCCGATTTCCAGGAAGTAGAAGCAGCACCAGCAGGCCGCCAGTCCTAACAGAAAGTAAAGAATCAGTCCGGCTTTGGTACCCAGGCGTACCACGATGGTTTTCTTGCCGCTGATAGCATCCTGTTCACGGTCGCGGAAGTATTAATCATCAGCAGGGTATCGATGATGAGGCCGCAGGCCAGTGAAGCCATGGTGACAGACATGTTCCAGTCGTGCGCCATGACATAGTAGGTACATCCCACGGGTACGAAGCCGAAGAAAACAAGTACCAGCAAGTCGCCCCATCCGTGATAAGCCAGCGGATACGGTCCGGCGGTATAGAGGAAGGCAAAAATCATGCAGGCAATACCAACCGGAATCATTTCCAGTCCTCCGTAGTAAAGCAGGCAAAGTCCGGTGATTCCTGCTAACAGGGTGGTACAGGCAATTCCGGCTTTCATGGCCTTGGCGCTGATCCATCCTTGTGCACAGGCGCGTTCCGGGCCCAGCCGGTCTTCGCGGTCGCTGCCTTTCAGAAAATCAAACAAGTCGTTGATGAAATTGGCGTCAATTTGCATCAGAAACGCAAACAGAAAGCAAAGCAAGGCAGGCGTAATTGAAAGTGACCGTAAATAAAGGCCAGCGCACAGCCCAGCATGACGGGTATGGCAGCACCGGTCAATGTCTTGGGGCGGGCAGCCAACAACCAGGCTTTTATGGAATTGGTTTTGACGTTTTGTCATTGTGGATTGATTTTTAGTTTTTCGTCCGGCAAAGTTAGGTATTTTTTTACGACCTTTGTCACGACCGGATAGTTATATGTATTTTAAAATGATGAAACGATTGAACTTGCTGGCAGGTTGCCTGGTGGTGCTATGTGTCCTGCTTTCTTCTTGTGCTACGGCTTCTTTTTCCAAATATAAAGGCGTGGGGCGTGTAAAGCGCTATGATTTCTACAGTGCCCAGTTGCCCGATTCTTTCGATGGTTTCCGTGTGGCTTTTGCTTCCGATTTTCATTACGAGAGTCGGTTTACCGCCCGTCGTTTGCCAGGCATGTGCCAGGCACTTCGTTCGCTGGATGCGGATGTGTTGCTACTGGGAGGTGACTATCGGGGGCGTAACGGAGGAGATGTGACGCAACTCTTTCAGGCGCTGAAGACGGTGGAGACACCCTGCGGAACGTATGCCGTGATGGGAAACCACGAGCGTGGGCAGGCTGACTCGCTGGCACGGAAGGCCATGCAGGAAACTGGGGTACACTTACTGGAGCACAAGGTGGATACCTTGTGGAGGGGAAAGGAGTACATTTTGCTGTGTGGCATTCGTAACCCGTTTGACCTGAAACAGAACGGGGTGTCACCTACCTTGGCATTGCAGGAAGAAGATTTCGTGCTGATGTTGGTGCATACACCCGATTATGTGGAGGATGTGAATGTGGCGCACACCGATTTGGCACTGGCCGGACATACGCACGGGGGACAAGTCAGTTTGTTCCGCCGATGGACGCCGGCACATTTTTCCAAATACGGCAACCGTTTCCTGACGGGGTTGAAGTATAACAGTGCGGGTATTCCGGTTATTGTTACCAATGGACTGGGCACTTCCCGCAAGGATGTGCGCTTGTTTACACCGAGCGAGGTGGTGCTGGTGGTACTGCACAAAAAGAAATGATTACCGGTACAATCCTTTTTCCTGAATAATTCTGAATACTTCCGGATGCAGGAAATAGCGCAGGTCTTTTCCTTCCCGGATACCTTTGCGGATAAAGGTCGAACTGATCTCGATAAGGGGAGTTTGTACGACTCTGACATGAGGAGGCAGACTGGCTGTATCCTCCAAGGGATAACCCTGGCGAGGATAGACCAGAATGTGGTGGCGGCGGATGATTTCTTCGGGCGACCGCCAGCGGTCGAAAGCCTGCCAGTTGTCGGCACCGATAATCAGGTGAAACTCCCGGTCAGGATAACACTCGGCCAGTTTATCAAGGGTATGGATAGTGTATGAGGGACGTGGAAGTTGGAACTCAAAGTCGGATGCGCGGAAACGGGGGTATCCTGCCACGGCAGCTTCTACCATTTTCAGCCGCAGATGGTCGTCGAGCAAAGTCTCGTTCTGTTTAAACGGGTTCTGAGGGGTGACTAAAAACCATACCTCCTCCAGTCCCCCATATTCACACAGGTAGTTGGCAAGTGCCAGATGGCCTGTATGGATAGGGTTGAAGGAACCTCCGAAAAGTCCGGTTTTATTGTAGGCTTTTCTTCCATTGTCTGTAGTTGATTATCTGCCAGGCAGCTACCAGCAGCATGGCTACGGCAATGATGTATTCTTCTTTTGCTACGGCCACCACCCTACGGCAATGGCTGCCAGCCCGATGACGATACAAAGTATGGTCATCATGAACATGATTTTCTTTGGGTCTTTAGGCATATCAGCAAATTTATTGTTGAATAAAATCGCGAATGGTCTTCAAGGCTTCTGCTTGAGCCTTTTCCAAATTGTCGTTGACAATCACTACATCGAATTTTTCGGCATAGCTCAGCTCGAAGGTCGCTTTTGCCAGACGGCTTTCGATAACTTCGGGCGCGTCGGTACCACGGCCGTCAGTCGCTTGCGGAGCTCTTCGAGTGAAGGCGGCTGGATAAATACAGACAGTGCGCGGTCGCCGTAGAATTTCTTGATATTGCATCCGCCTACTACGTCGACATCGAAAATTACATTCTGTCCGGCTGCTAGCTGTTTTTCTACCTGTGCTTTCAGTGTGCCATAGAAACGGTCCTTGTACACTTCTTCGTATTCCAGAAACTCATTGTTGGCGATACGCTGCTTGAATTCTTCTGGTGTCAGGAAGAAGTATTCCACTCCGTTCTGCTCTGTGCCACGGGGCGCGCGGCTGGTGGCAGAGATGGAGAAGGACAGATTCAGGTTCTGTGTCAGCAAGTAATTGATAATGGTGGATTTACCAGAGCCGGAGGGGGCTGAAAAATAATAAGTTTGCCTGCCATATTCTTTTTACATTACGTTCAACACTTGTTCCTTAATCTGTTCCAGTTCGTCTTTCATCTGCACCACGATGTTCTGCATTTCGGCATGGTTCGACTTGCTGCCGGTGGTATTGATTTCACGTCCCATTTCCTGAGCGATGAATCCCAGTTTCTTGCCTTGTCCGTGTCCGCCAGCCATGGGTTTCGCGGAAATATTTCAGGTGGTTGGCCAGACGCTGCTTCTCTTCGTTGATGTCCAGTTTTTCGATGTAATAAATCAACTCCTGCTCCAGACGGTTCTTGTCATAGTCGATGCTCAGCGTTTTTTCCAGTGCATCGGTAATGCGCTCCCGTATCTTGGCCACACGTTCTTTCTCGTAAGGCTCGATGGATTTCATCAACTGTTCGATGTTGTCGATTTTTTCTGTAAATTTCTTTTCGAGAGCTGCTCCTTCCTGCTTGCGGAAGTCAACCAGATGTTGCAGAGCGGTTTCGATGGTTTGTTTGGCTGCAGTCCATTCTTCGTCCGACAGTTCCTGCACGTCTACGCGGGTCAGCACGTCGGGCATGCGCAACAAAGTGGCAAACCAGTCTTCCGGCAACGGAATATGGCAAGTTTCAGAATGGTTTTTATCTGGTTGTAATAGTTTTCTACCAAGGCTGTATTGATGGGAGTAGCCGATTCGGCGGCGTCTTTTTCCACCCATATAGAGAAGTCCACTTTCCCGCGTTCCAGTGTCTGGGCAATCAGGTTGCGGATTTCCATTTCTTTTTCACGATACAATGGAGCGATGCGTGTGGATAAGTCCATTGCTTTGCTGTTCAACGATTTGATTTCCACGTTGATTTTTTTTGTCTCCGAACACTGTGACTGCTTTTCCGTATCCGGTCATTGACTGTATCATAACTCCTTCTGTTTTTTTGATTAATTTGGATACAAAGGTAGGAAAAATCTAAATAAAGAAATAAAGCAG
>ENA-OQAL01000098-OQAL01000098.1-human-gut-metagenome-genome-assembly--contig:-NODE-98-length-21341-cov-1.539455_pt1 | contig 21341 bp, 23 predicted proteins | sample MGYA00242491_ERZ504519 | MGnify/ENA primary metagenome ERZ504519 (study PRJEB26092, sample SAMD00036260) | human gut metagenome | host: Homo sapiens | study: EMG produced TPA metagenomics assembly of... | reverse complement strand
GACGAAGCGCGGACCTTGCCCAATAACCAACGGCCCACCGGCCGACGCCCTGCCGCCTTTGTTCCGATAAGGCCATTGCGCTCTTGAGGAGACGGGCGTCCTGACCAAGCCGAGGCTCAGTGCCGCTATGACTGCAAGCTCGAGAAGTACAACAAGCTCATGAACATCGAGGCTACCACGATGGTTCGTGAGGCGCGTCGTACCTATCGCCCGGTCATTACCGCCTATGCTACCAAGGTCGCTAAGGGCCTTGAGACTATTCGTGCCGCCGGTGCTGAGGCTGCCATGCAGTGCGAGCAGAACACGCTCAACAAGCTCTGCAACGGTATCACCGCCATCAACGATCCATCAAGGCACTCGACGCCGTGCATCAGAAGGCCGAGGCTCTCGATGGTCAGGATCAGGCCAATGTGTATGCACACGAGGTCGTTCCCGCTATGGACACGCTGCGCGCCGCCGTGGACGCCATGGAAGAGATCGTGGCCGCCGACTACTGGCCGGTTCCGACCTACGACGACATCCTGTTTTACGTGTAGAGCGTAACTGACATATCGTCACGGTATTGAGCCGGGGTCCGCATCATGCGGGCCCCGGTTTTCTTGTTGAACAAATTTATTAGGGAAGAGTCTGCTCCGTGCCGTTTGCTAGGGTAGGGGTGTGCGCGTTGCCGTGTCGTGAAAATGGAAGATGCTCGGAATATAACGCGCCTCGACATACTCAAATTGAGTTCCGGTTGAGTCGAATGTCTGGCTGGTTACGACCGCCAGATACGAAGAAGAATCGACGTCAAGCAACCGGCAGTCCTCAGTGTCGGGCTGGGCGAGTGTTATCGTTCGTTTGCTCACGGCAATGGTGAGCCCTAGCTCATCCTCGATGTAATGGAAGAGCGACAGGGTGGCATTCTGCTCGTTTAGGCCGGGGACGGAGGAAGTTAGGAAGTAGTGGCGGTCGACAGCGACCGGTTTATCGTCGAGCATGCGGACGAGCTTCAAATGCGTAAGGTCTTCTCCTTCGGGAAATCCCGTCAACTGAGCTAGATACTTATTGGTGCTTACGTGTTCGAAATAGACGATTTTTGACGTTGGAATTGCTCCGATCGCGTGTGCCGATTCGCTGAACGAAGAAAGGTCATTTACGGTGAATGCGCCCTCTTTGCTGGCGCCTGCAAGTGACGTCTCGATTACGAGGACTCCCTTGCCTTTAATGGACTGAACTAGGCCTTCATTGCGAGAAGTGAAATGGCCTTGCGCACCGTCATTCGAGAACAGGAGAACTCTTTGGACAGATTTTGTTCGGAAGGAAGGAGCGATCCCACGGGATGCTTACCTTCGACAATCCGCTCTCGAAGCTGCGGTAAATTCACTGTACAGGATCCTTGCCAAAATGCTCTCCTTATAGAGGTGGTGCGGAATGCGTCAAATCGGCGCGATAGTCTGTTTCTACCAATATAGGAAGTGAAGACGCTTAAAGTTACCGCTTACCGCCATAAATCAACCGTTCACCCGTGTGCTTAACATGTCTAGACAGATTGCAAATCACTGAGGATATAATTCAAGTCGTCAAGTACATGTCTAGACAGGAGGATTTGCAATGGCAAAACAGAGCTATGCGGTTACTATCGCGGGAGGCGGAAGCACTTATACGCCGGGCGTTGTTCTGACACTTCTCGCGAAGCGTGATGTGTTCCCCATCAATAGGATTACGCTCTATGACAACGATGCCGAGCGTCAGGGGACAATTGCCAAGCATGTGCCATCTACATCAGGGAGAATGCTCCAGAGGTAACCTTCAGCTATACGACCGACCCTGAGGAGGCCTTCACAGGCATCGACTTTGTACTTGTCCAGATTCGCGTTGGCAAGTAGCTATGCGCGATAAGGACGAGAAGATCCCCCTGCGCTATGGCGTTCTTGGCCAAGAGACCTGCGGTCCTGGTGGCATTGCTTATGGCTTGCGCTCCATTGGCGGCGTACTCGAGATCCTTGACTACATGGAGAAATACAGTCCCAACGCATGGATGCTCAACTACTCCAACCCCGCGGCGATCGTTGCTGAGGCGACACGCCGCCTTCGCCCGGATTCAAAGATCATCAACATTTGCGACATGCCAATAGCCCTGATGGATATCATGGCTCAGATGTGTGGTCTCAAGGACCACAACGACCTCGTCGTCGGCTACTACGGCCTCAACCACTTTGGCTGGTGGACAAAGATTCACGACCGTGCAGGCAATGACCTTATGCCCACTATCAAGGCCCAAATGGCTAACAAACGGTTATGCTGGCGAGGATTCTGGCCTTGAATTCGTCGATGCGTCTTGGGACCAGACGTTCCGTAAGGCTAAGGATGTTTACGCGCTCGATCCGAATACCATTCCGAACACCTACCTCAAGTACTATCTCTTCCCGGACTATGTGGTTGAGCACACCGACCTCAACCACACCCGCACCCGACGAGGTCCGTGAGGGTCGCGAGAAACGCGTTTTCGGTACCGCTCGCCAGATTATCGAAAAGGGCACGTCTGAGGGCTTCGGCCTTAAGCCAGATACCCACGCTGAGTACATTGTCGATCTCGCTCGCGCTTTGGCAGAGAACACCCGTGAACGTTTCTCGCTGATTGTTCCCAACGACGGGGCTGTGTCCAATTATGACCCAACGGCTATGGTCGAGATCCCCTGCATCGTCGGCAGCGACGGCTACGAGAAAATTTGCCAAGGTGAGATTCCGCAATTCCAGAAAGGACTTATGGAGGAACAGGTCTCGGTCGAAAAGCTTGCAGTGTCTGCTTGGGGTCGACCATTCCTATCAGGAGCTTTGGCAGGCGCTGACGCTTTCGAAGACGGTCCCCTCTGCCTCCGTTGCAAAGAAGATCCTTGACGATCTCATTGAGGCGAATAAGGAGTTCTGGCCAGAGCTTCACTAGTATCGGAAATCAATTTAGCGAATGATGGCGGGCGGCCGACCTTGGACAGGTCGCATGGGAGGAAAACCATGAGCGAAAGCAAAGAGCTTGTAAATCGCAAGCTCGGCGAGGACGTAGTTGGCCTCGTCGGCGGTAAGGAAAACATCCTGAGCATCTCGCACTGCATGACGCGTCTACGTTCAAGCTGCGAGACGATGCGAGCCGATACTAAGGCAATTGAATCTCATAAAGGCGTCATTCAAGTAATCACGCGAATGGCCAGTATCAGGTTGTTGTCGGCATCAATGTGATTGAGGATGTTTACGATGCCGCGGTTGCCGCTTCTGGTGTCGAGGGGCTGGGCGAGGTTAATCTTGATGGTGAGCCCGTCAAGAAAGGAACGTTGTTAGTGCCCTTATCGATACTATTTCGGGCGTAATCCAGCCGATTCTTGCGGTGCTGTGTGCCGCGGGCATGATCAAGGGTGTTTTGAGTATTCTCGTCGCCCTCGGATGGATCACGGCGACAGACGGCTTGTACCAGATTCTATATGCGGCTGGTGACGGCTTCTTCTACTTCCTGCCGATTATCCTTGGCTATACCGCGGCAAAGAAGTTTGGCTGTAGTGAGTTCGTTGGCATGACGCTCGGTATCGCACTTACGTATCCGGCGATGGTCAACATCACATCGGGCGATGTTTTGGGAACGGTGCTTGCCGGCACTCCCTTTGCCATGAACTACTACACGACTTTCCTCGGCATACCCGTCATCATGCCGTCTTCGGGTTATACGAGCTCTGTCATTCCGATTATCATCTCTGTTTGGTTCGCGGCAAAGCTGGAGAAGTGGTGCCGCAAGCATTTCTCTGAGTATGTAAAGTTCTTCTTTGTGCCTACGTGCGTGCTCGTTGTGATGGTCCCCGCTACCTATTTGATTTATTTGGCCCGATTTGCCACCCTGATCACGAACCTCATGAGCCTGCTGTTTAACTCCCTCTACAGCTTGCCTGTCATCGGCGGCGCGCTCGGCGGCATCGTGCTTACTGCCATTTGGCAGCCTATGGTCATCTTCGGCTTCCACTGGAGTGTCATTGCCCTCATGCTGGTGATCATTGCCTCCCAGGGCTGGGATATTGTCATGCGCCGTACATGGTTTGCTTCATACGCTCAGTCCCTTGCCGTCCTCGCTATCCTTCTGAAGACTAAGGACCTAAGCTCAGGCAGCTTGCATGGCCGGCGTTCATCTCGGGCTTCTTCTTCGGCATCACCGAACCCTGCATCTACGGCGTGACCCTTCCGCGCAAGAAGCCTTTTATCATGAGCTGCATCGCCTCTGTGCCCGGGGGCCTAATCATCGGCGCTCTTGGCACCAAGATGTTCGCCTTCACCGGCGGCGGCTTCTGCGCCTTCCCGGGCTTCATTGACCCGTCCGGTGCAATGGGCGCGAACTACCTGATTTACGTAATCATAGCCATCGTGGTTTCCAGCGTGATTTCGTTCCTGCTTACGTATGCGACGTACAAGGAGGACGTGCCGGCGGTAGAGGCTGCAAGTAGCCAAAGAAGTGGAGCTGCGGGACAAGTATTTCCCCGCGCGCCAGCAATTAAACGAGGTCGCCCTTGGATAAGCGTCGAGGGCGACCTCGTCTTGTACTGATTTCGTTCGAGAGGCAGTGGTTGAGGGTGCCTAATATTATCTTTGACAATAAGATGGGCGAGGCGTGCCTTGCGGCGTGGAGGTCCGCAGGTGTGGAAGTCCGCTCAGTCGTGGTCCGACAAGATGGTGAAGTCGTCTTCGAGCATGCGGCTGCGCCGTTCTCCCTCGAACACGTTCACCCGCTCTATTCTGTGACTAAGTCCTTCACCTCGGTTGCTGTTGGGATGTTGGTGAATGAAGGACGGCTGTCGCTGGCCGATCGCTGGATTTCATACTTCCCGGAATATGAAGGCGAGATTGCGGATGAGCGCTTTCGCAATGTGACAGTTCGCAATTTGCTGACTATGACGATGGGGCAGGAGAGTGACCTTTCGTATATTGGCGCGGGAGACGACTGGGCACATGAGGTTCTTCATCGTGAGTTTGACTGGAAGCCGGGCGAGGTCTTTCACTACGATTCGCTGTGTTCACATTTATTGAGCATGCTCGTGCAACGCATAAGTGGAACGAAAGAATCCGATTATCTCGCCGAACGTTTGTTTACGCCGTTAGGCATTAGAAATTGGTGGTGGGAAGAGGATCAAGCCGGTCATACGACCGGAGGTTTTGGTCTTCACCTTTCGACACCGGATTTGGCTAAGTTTGGTCAATGTTTGCTAGATGGCGGCAAGTGGCGTGGGGAACGGATCATTCCCGCGGAATGGGTTGCCGAGGCGACGAAGATTCAGATGGAACGAGCCCTTTATCCGTCTGAGGCGACTGAAGACAGCAATGGCTATGGATACCAGTTCTGGATGTGCCGGCGTGGCGGGTTCAGATGCTCTGGCCTTTTTGGGCAGCTGTGCTACATACGGCCACAGATGGCCTTGTCATCGCCTGCTCGAGTTCCACGACAGGAAGTAAGGCGTTGCTTGATCCGCTGTATGAGGTATTGTTCAAAGAGTCTAGTGTTCGGGAAACGGTGGCTTCCGAACGTGACTTCGATAGCATTCCCGTGCCAGTTGGGTTGGCTTCTGGCGGACGTTGAGCTCATTACGTCTCGAGGGCATTCATCATTGCATTTTCGGGGATTTTGAAGAGATCGATATTCGATTTCATGAGAATGAGCTGGATTTGTCTCTGTTGCGCGATGGTCGTGAATACGGCGTGAGGGCCGGCTACAAGTCTTGGGTTTGTAAATCGGGCGATGGGCTCGGAGTCGGAGACCTCTTTCCTTTTGTAACTCATGAAGCTGAGAGAGACGATGCCCCCGCATGGGATGTTCGCAAGCTGTTTGCAGCGTATGCCTGGACTTCGCCAACAAGTTTACAAATCGAGACCAGGGAACTGGACTACACACGGCGCTGTTTTATCGATGTGCAGATCGGAGGCATTTATGCCGTGTGCAGGGTGCGAGTTGAGGGAATGTGCTGTTTTCCGGCACCCTCGGAACTCACAGCGATTTTGAAGTTGGGGTAATTTTTCAAGACGTGCGATTGATGAGAAAGCTTGCCAACATCACGGCAAATGGAGACGGAGCTGTCTCCAGGCAATGTTTTTCGATGCGGACGTCTCAGATATCGTATTGCTAGGGACTAAGTCAATCACTTGTTAGGGTCGAAGCGTAAATGCGTTTCCTCGGCTCCGCACCCTGTTGGGCTCGAATCCCGGCGCATGGCAGCAAAAAGCCCGCTATCGTGAGGATAACGGGCTTCTCATTTTAAATGGTGCCCCAGCGGGAGTCGAACCCTGACCGATATCCACCTTCGAAAGGGTGGACGGTGCCTTGGTCCGGCCTAGACGATGGGGACAGCGGGAAAGAGTATAGCAGACTTTTTTGCCGGCGCGTATATCGTTGGCAAACTGGAAAACCACCACACAGGAGTAGGCTTTTATTCCGATTTTCAAATATCTCAATCTGTAACATCTGGCGGGCAAATCGGCTCTATCTGTTACAGATCGAGACAGACGGCGGGCGCGGGACGAACATCTCAATCTGTAACAGTAAGACGACTTTCAACGGCCTAGATGTTACAGATCGAGACAAACAAACGTGGCAGATCAAAACCACCACAAAGGTACCTGTCCCTTTGTGGTGGTGGGGTGCTAGGGGAGGAGCTTCATGGCGGCGTCGTGGGCGGCGCGCTCGTAGGTGTCGTCGAGGGGCTTGAGCGGCAGCAGGGCTGTGGCCTGCGCATCGCCGCGGCGCTCGAGGGCGTGCGCGATCAGCCAGTCGGCGAGTTCGGGGTTTTTGGGCAGCGCCGGCCCGTGCAGGTACGTGCCGATCACGCCCTTGTAGATCAGACCCTCAAAGCCGTCGTCGCCGTTGTTGCCGGTGCCAGTGACGACGGACGTTCCGAGCGGCGTGGCATCGGCGTCCAAAAGCGTGCGGCCGCCGTGGTTCTCGAATCCGACAAAGGGCTCGGGTGCCAGGTCGGTCTTGACGGCGACGTTGCCGATCAGGCGGTCGGAGCCGCGCACAGTCTCGGCGGCAATGACGCCCAGACCCTCAATGCGATCGTCGCCCATGTAGTACGAACGGCCGAGCAGCTGATAGCCGCCACAGATAGCAAGCAGTGTGCCGCCGTCCTCAACATAGGCCGCGACCTTGTCTTTTTGAGCGAGCAGTTCGTGTGCCACGGCCAGCTGGTCGCGATCGGAGCCGCCGCCCATCATGACGATATCGGCATCGGTGAGATTGAGCGACTCGCCCATGCGGACCTCGTCCACGCGCACGGGAATGCCGCGCCAGGCGCAGCGGCGCTCGAGGGCGATGACATTGCCGCCGTCGGCGTAGAGGTTGAGGGCATCGGGGTACAGATAGACGATACGCAGGGGGCGCGAAAGCTCGACCGGCGCAATATCGGTGGGGACAGTGCTGCCATCGGCGCGCGTTACGGCGTGGGAGGCTACCGAGTTCGTATCGGTGCCTTTGAGTCCGTCGAGTTCCTTGACCAGCGGCGGAAAGGCCGTGTAGTTGGCGACGGCATAGAAAGTGTCGCCGGCGGCCTCGTCTGCCACGGCACCAATCGCCTGCTCGACATTCGAGATAATCGTGGCATCGATGCCGGCGTACTTGAGGCGCACCTGCATGTCGTGCGCGCGCGTGCCGCCGGCAAAGGCGACAAGACCCGGCGTGTCGGCGATGCGCTCGAAGTCGACGTCGTAGATCCACGATACATCGTGGCCGTCAGCATCGTTGTCGTTGAGGAAGAAAGCGCAGAGTCTGCCGCCTGCCGTCTTGATGGACTGGATTTGTCGATCGAAGCCTACGGGATTCTTTGCCAGGTTTGCCTCGACGGTGCGGCCGGCAATATCCCAGCGGCCCATGCGTCCGCCGGCGGGGACGTAGGCATCGAGCGTGGGCTGCAGATGTGCCGCGTCCACGCCCAGCTCGCGCGCCGCAAAGAAGGCGGCGGCAACGTTATAGACCATGTACAGGCCGTTGTAGCGTGTGGCGATGTGTGCAGCAGCAGCGTCGGGCGCAGGTCCAAAGACCAGGTCAAAGCCGTAGCCGTCGCAGCCGAGCTCCACGCCCGTCACGCGACGGACCAGCGCGGGACGCTCCCATCCGCACGAAGGACAATGATAGCTCCGAGCTGGCCGTACTGCACATAGTCGTACTCCAACGGTGCGTTGCACTGTGAGCAAAACGCGAGTCGCTAATGCGGTCGGACTCGGTGCCCGTGGCGCCATCGATGCCAAAGGCAATACTCGCGTTGGGACGCGCGCGGCAATCGAGGCGCACAGCGGGTCGTCGGCGTTGTAGATGAGCGTCGTTGCCGGCGAAAGCTCCAACGCGTGGGCGATGACCTCCTGGGTGTGATCGATCTCGCCATAGCGATCTAGCTGGTCACGGAACAGGTTGAGCAGCACGAAGTACGTCGGCTTGAGCTTGGGCAGGACGCGCACAGTGTAGAGCTCATCGCATTCAAAAACGCCTACGCGCTTGCTGCTGGCGGTTCGCTTAAGGTTGCCGCGGGCCTCGAGCAGAGCGCCCACCACACCAGGCTCCATATTGTTGCCGGCACGGTTGCACACCACGGTAGCACCGCTGGCAGCAACGGCGTCGGCGATGAGGTTGGAGGTGGTGGTCTTGCCGTTGGTGCCGGTGATCACCACGCTGCGGTCGACCAGGCTCGCGAGGTCGCTTAGCAGCTCGGGGTCGATCTTCATGGCGATGCGGCCGGGGAGTACGCCGCCCTGGCGCTTAAGGACGGAGCGCAGCCCCCAGCGGGCGATATCGCTCGAGGCACAGGCGAGAGATGAGCGGAAGTTCATGAAGCCGTTCCTAACGTGAATGACATGGTCGTGGCGTTTGCGCCGTTAAAGCCGTAACGCGCGCAATTCCTGGGCAAGCTGCGATACATCTTCGCAGGCGTTGGCCCAGGGGGCAAGTCGGGGGTGTCCGAGATGATGCCGTCGGCTTCCCAAACTGCCTGATGCGAAAGGTCCCAGGGTCGTGCGGTTCGGGCCGGCAGGGAAGGTACGGTGTCTGATACATGGGGTTCAGCAAAAAGAACGCGCCGCCCTCGCAACGGTTAGCGAACTCACGCAGCGCGCGCGTCGCCGGGCGCATCTTGTTTGTTTTTGAACAGCAGAATCGTGCGGGCGAGCAGGTACCAAGGAGAGTTTTCGAGTGCGTCTGCCCCCATCTGTTCCTCGAGCTGGTGGGCTAGGGCAAAAAAGCCGTCCTGGTCTTCCAGGCGAGCGAGAGCGAGCAACACGGTGCCGGCAGCTCGGGTGGGATAGCCTTCTGCCTTAAGGACGCGGCGGGCGTAGTTGGCAGCAGCGCGGTAGCGGGCGCTTGCCATGCACAGCTGCGAGATGGCCTCGAGTGTGTGGAGCCACCCGATAAGGGCCGGCTCGCTCACGGTAAGGTCCGCTGCGGTGACACCGTCGGCCAAAACATTATTGGCCCAGTAGTGTGGGGCCTCCATGTCGAACCCGGGCACGCTTTGCCGCAGGTAATCGGTCGTGGTCGCTTCGAGCTTCATCAGGTCGCCCAGGCAGGCGTCGACGGGTGTGTCCGCCAAAATGATGGCGAGCAGCTGGGCATCGACCGCCAGCGCATCGACGCGAACGATCTTGAGCAGCTCATCGCGCATATCGTCGAACAGGCGGTTGCGCGTCTGCTCAAACTCCTCGTCGCTGCCCATGTCCTCGATGCGATGGAGTTCGTCGAGCAGGTGGCGGTGGACGCCAGCATAGGACAATAGCGCCTGGGCATGCTCGGTCTGCGCATACTTATGAGGGTTGACGCTCACGTCGTTATGGACAAGCTCGCGTGCTGCATCGGTGAGTTCGGGGTGCGACGCAACGTAGGCGCGCTCCAGGTAGGCGGGGATGTAGACGCTCGGATCCATTAGAGGTCTCCTCCCTTAAACGGCAAGCCCTGCTCGGCCGCCCGCAGGATGCGCTCGTCGATCTGGGAACGCACGATATCGTTGGTGGCGACCCAGGCGGCAAAGCTGGCGTTGTCGGGGGCGCCCAGGCCCTCCTGCAGTACCGGCGTCGCCTCGGACAGCGCAAGGACAAGCTCGTCGGTGGAGCCCACACCTACGTTGACGCGGGCATAGACGCCATCGGGAAACTCGGTTTGGAAGTAGAGTGCCTCGGCTGCGTGCGGGCACGAGCGTGCGAGGATGCACAAGTAGTGCTCGGCGCCCTCGTAGTCTAGCTCTCGCCAGGCAGCGCTCATCAGCGCGATGAGCGTCCACGGGTCCAAGTCGCGCTCCGCGTCCTTGGGACGACGGCGCAGCGGCGTGTTGGCAAGATAGGGGACGGAGTGGGCAGAGCGAAAGCGTTTGAGCTCCTCGGCGGGGTATTCGAGCTTTGCCATGGCGAGCATCGCGGTGTGGCGGACGCGGCCGGGATCGTTGGGGGCAAAGTCGAGGCTGCGGTTTGCGGCTTCGAGCGACATGCGATAGCGGCCGCTAATGAGGCACGCGACGCAAGGGCGGCAAGCCAGCGCAGGTAGGGGCGGCGCATAAGGTCGCCCGCGCTCGCGCTCGTAGGGGTCCTGCGCCGAGGCAATCTTGAGTGCCAGGTCGTGCTCGACTTCATCGCGTTGGATACCAAGTACTGTACGTACTCCTCGTTGGAGTTGGCGGTGAGGGCGGTCAGCATGCGCTGAGCGTCCCAGTTGGTCGGATCGACTCGGTTGCCTCGCGAAGCATGTTCTCGGCAGCGGTTCTCTTCTGCTCTCGCTGGGTATCGTCAGGGATAAAGGGAATGCGGTAGTCGACAGCCTCGACCACCTTGGCAATGAGGTGCCCGGCGCGGTCGCGGTCGTGCACGATGAGCGGCGCGGGGTTGCGGGTGAATTGTTCCATCAGACGCTCTACGGCGGTGCCATCGGTGAGCGGGATATTGTCGCGGCGCAAGGCCTCAAGAACGAGGCGATGGCAATCCTCTTGAATGGGATCGAATGCATGGGGCCTCCTTTGCTGCGGTTAGGGTTCAAATCTCTCTATATAAAGTTCTAGTTTACCCGCATGTGGCACACCGGGGGTGCCGCACTTGGACATGCACCTTTGCACCACGAAGACGGATGTCGCACAAATGTCGGCACCTTGGACGACCGAGTGGTATCACGGTGCCGCAAACGGTCGATTTTTGGCGGCGAACGGGGCGCATTTTTGGAGGGGCACCGTCCTGTCCGGGATATGTGGTCAACCTTATAAAACGTTTGCCCAGCTTGGGAGTATGAATGCCCCACAAGGGTCTTCAGGGATAGAAAAAACGTTTTCATCATTGTCGGCTTTAGGTGAATAACTGACCAACCAGAACGGTAAAATAGTGTTTGTCTGAGCGTTGAGACGTTTAGACATCGCGCATTGTCATCGCCGGCAACGCGCAAAACGGTCCTAACGGAGCCAATCGGGTGCTCCGTTATATACGCAAGTCTAAGAGGGGCTTGTTTAGGAGGCACAGTATGGGACGTTTTTACCAATCCTCGCGATCTGTACTTTGGTGAGGGCGCTCGCCACGAGGTGAAGAACCTCAAGGGCAAGAAGGCCATCATCGTTTCTGGCGGCAGCTCTATGCGCCGCGGCGGGTTCCTGCAGGACGTTGAGGCCGACCTCAAAGAGGGCGGCTTCGAGGTCAAGCTGTTCGAGGGCGTCGAGTCCGATCCGTCAATCGAGACGGTCATGAAGGGCGCCGAGGCCATGCGCGAGTTCGAGCCCGACTGGATTATCGCCATCGGCGGCGGCTCGCCCATCGATGCCGCTAAGGCCATGTGGGTCTTCTACGAGTATCCCGAGGAGTCCTTCGATAACATCATCCAGCCGTTCAGCTTCCCCGAGCTGCGTCAGAAGGCTCACTTCTGCGCCATCTCCTCTACCTCCGGTACCGCTACCGAGGTTACCGCCTTCTCCGTCATCACCGACTACGCCAAGGGCATCAAGTACCCGCTGGCCGACTTCAACATCACCCCTGATGTCGCCCATCGTCGACCCCGAGCTCACCTACACCATGCCCGCCAAGCTGTGCGCTCACACCGGCATGGATGCTCTGACCCACTGCATGGAGGCCTACGTTTCCACCTTTGCCTCTATGTTCACCGCGCCACGCCCTGCACGGCATCCGCGAGATCGTCGAGTGGCTGCCCAAGTCCTATGCTGGCGACCATGAGGCCCGTCAGCACATGCATGAGGCTCAGTGCATCGCCGGCATCGCCTTCTCCTCGGGCCTGCTGGGCATCGTTCACTCCATGGCTCACAAGACCGGTGCAGCCTTTGAGAACGGCCACATCATCCACGGTGCTGCTAACGCTATGTACCTTGGCAAGGTCATCCAGTGGAACTCCAAGGATCCCCGTGCTGCCGAGCGCTACGCTTATGTGGCCAAGGAGATCCTGCACCTTCCCGGGCGAGACCAACGAGGAGCTTATCGCTGCGCTCGTCCAGAAGATCCGCGACCTCAACGACCAGCTCAACATTCCGCAGTCCATCAAGGATTACGCGAATGGTGGCGTGAAGGTCGACGCCGAGAACCCGCAGATGGTTTCCGAGGAGGAGTTCCTCGCCAAGCTCCCCGAGATCGCCGCGAACGCCGAGCAGGACGCCTGCACGCCCCGAGAACCCGCGTGAGACCAAGGCTGCCGACTTCGAGAAGATTCTCAAGGCCTGCTACTACGACACCGACATCGATTTCTAATCGACTCTTGTTATCGTAACGAGGGCTCCGCACGTATCTGTACGGAGCCCCTTTCTTTTTCTTTTAGAGAATGGGATAGTTATGGCTGCAATTTTCAATAGCCCCAGCAAGTACATCCAGGGTCCGGATGAGCTCGCCAAGCTCGGCTCCTATGTCGAGCCGCTCGGCGCTAAGGCCCTCGTCATCGTGACGCCTTCGGGCAAGAAGCGCGTCGGTGCCAAGATCGAGGGCGGTTTTGCCGAGGCTAAGGCCGAGCTGCTGTTTGAGGACTTTAACGGCGAGTGCTCCAAGGGCGAGGTCGATCGCCTGGTTGCGCTCGCTCGCGACAACGGTTGCGACATCATCGTCGGCGTCGGTGGCGGCAAGATCCTCGACACCGCGAAGGCCGTCGCCTATTACCTGGAGTCCCCGGTTATCATTTGCCCCACCATTGCTTCGACCGATGCCCCGTGTTCGGCACTTTCGGTGCTCTACACCGACGATGGCCAGTTCGATAAATATCTCTTCCTTAAGGCAAACCCCAACATTGTCCTGATGGATACGACGGTTATCGCGGCGAGCCCGGTGCGCCTGACGGTTTCCGGTATGGGCGATGCGCTCGCAACCTACTTTGAGGCCCAGGCGACGCATGATGCCGACGGTGGCACCTGCGCTGGCGGCAAGGGCGGCATGGCCGGTCTGGCGCTCGCCAAGCTCTGCTACGAGACGCTTATGGCCGATGGCGTCAAGGCCAAGGTCGCGCTGGAGAAGGGTGCGCTCACGCCTGCAGTCGAGCATATCATCGAGGCCAATACGCTGCTTTCGGGCATTGGCTTTGAGAGCTCGGGCCTTGCTGCTGCTCATGCCATCCACAATGGCCTGACGATGCTGCCCGAGTGCCACGGCATGTATCACGGCGAGAAGGTCGCCTTTGGCACCATCGTTCAGCTGGTACTCGAGGATGCTCCGACTGAGAAACTCGAGGAAGTCTTGGGCTTCTGCATTGAGCTGGGCCTGCCGGTCACGATGAAGGAACTTGGCGTTGCCGAGCTTACGCGCGAACAGGCCATGATTGTTGCCGAGGCCGCCTGCGCGCCCGATGACACCATGTGCAATATGCCGTTTGAGGTGACGCCCGAGATGGTCGCAAACGCATCCTGGGTGCCGACGCGCTGGGACACTACTATCTCATGGATGAGTAAATCAAGCTAAGGAAGGGGCAAAGCCAGCAGACGGCTTTGCCCCTTTTTGCTATGGTGCAAACTAACCTGGCTCCTTCGCACCAAGTTGCTGCAAGGGGGTCAGGGTTGCTTTGCACCAATCGTGTTTGATGAAGGGCGGATTCTCGTATGGCGCTTCCTATGGTTTATGGCGGTCCCGGCCGGTATGTTCAGGGGTCGGGCGAACTTTTCGCGTCAGGGCAGGTATTTGTCATGGTTGGGCTGCGCTGCCTATGTCTTGTTTGACCAGGGCACCGAGGATCGGCTGTGCAGACAGATCGTCGATGGATTTCTGGATGAAGATCTAAGCGAACCGTTCTTTAAGATTTTATGGCGGTCCGTGTACGGAAGAGGCCGTTGTCGAAATGGCTAAGGAAGCCCAAGCCGAGTATTGCGACATGGTGGTGGGTATTGGCGGTGGAAAGATGCTCGATATCGCCAAGGCCGTTGCGTTTTTTATGCCGAGTTGCCCGTTGTGCGTATGCCCCACGGCGGCTTCGATGGACGGTCCGTGCAGCGCGATTTCGGTGCTGTATCACGAGGACGGGTCGTTCGACCGCTACCTGATGCTCGAGAAGAATCCAGACCTGGTCGTGGTCGATACCAACGTGGTCGCGGCGGCCCCACTGCGTATGACGGTCGCTGGCATGGGCGACGCGCTGGCAACGTACTTCGAGGCGCGTTCGTGCGCTGCGGTGCGCGGCACCAACGAGCACGGTGGCGCGCCGGGGCACTTGGCTCTGGTCGCGGCACGTGCCTGCTATGACACACTCATGGAGTGCGGCGTCGCTGCCAAGCGCGATCTCAAAAAGGGCCGTACATCGCCGGCAGTTGAGCGCCTGATCGAGTGCAATATTCTGCTCTCGGGCGTCGGCTTTGAGAGCGGTGGCTTGGCGTTGGCGCATGCCATCGCCAACGGTCTGACGATTCTGCCCGAGTGCAGGGCCATGCATGGCGAGGCCGTGGCATTTGGCCTGGTGGTGCAGCTGCGCCTGGAGCGTGCGCCCGAGCTTGATCAGGTGCTCGAGTTTTGCCAGCGCGTCGGTCTGCCGACCACGCTCGAGGAGCTGGGCCTTGGTGAGATTTCCGATACCGATCTGCAGGGTGTTGCAAATGCGGTCTTTAGAAACGAGCGCAACATGGCCAACGAGCAGACCAAGGTGACCAAACAGAAGCTCGTGCAGCTCATGTGCGAGGCATAGCTTGGCGCTTGATTGACCTTGTGCAATCGAGGCGGCGATGGGCATAGGCTATTTGCCGCAAAGATGCGCCGCGTGTAATTTGCCCGAGGCGTGAGCCGATGGCGTATCATTATCTCTTGCTTGTTTGCACTGCTCAGGGAGGGGCCGCGCATGGCGCAGGAACACGATCTGTTTGATGACATTATCGAGATCAGTAAGGGTTTCGACTTTCTTAAAAACCCGCTTGGCGGTGTGACCGATGCACTCGATCCGTCAGCGCCGCAGTGGAATCCTGCCGACTACAAGGAGCGCCCGCGCGGCAATACCATTCCGTGCCTGACCTGCAAAAACGAAAAAGAGCGGCTGCACCGCGTGCATGGACGTGTGCCCGGTCAACGCTATCGAGGTCGAGGAAGACGCCATTGAGATCCTCGACTCCTGTCGCAAGTGCGGCCTGTGCGCCGCTGCCTGTCCGACCGAGGCGATCATCTCGCCGCGCCTGGCGCCCAAAAACCTGTATGACGATATCGTCTCTGCTGCTACGAGCCACGAGACTGCCTACGTTACCTGCACGCGTGCCCTTAAGCGCATGCCGCGCGAAAACGAGGTCGTCGTTGCCTGCGTGGGCGATATTACGGCCGAGACCTGGTTCTCGGTGCTGGCCGACTATCCCAACGTGAGCGTGTACCTGCCGTTGGGCGTGTGCGATAAACGCCGCAACACCGGTGGTGAGGACATTCTGGGCGAGGCGATTGCGAAGGCCGAGGAGTGGTCTGGCACGGGTATGGGCCTGGAGGTCGACCCCAAGAGCCTCAAGTGCCATAAGCTTCGCGAGTACGAGCGCAAGGAGTACATGGAAAAGATCGCTCGCACGACGGGCCTGACAGTGACCAAGCTCAACCCGGCGACGGCGGCGCTGGCCTCGGTGACGCAGAAGCTCAAAGCCCATCGTCATCAGATTACCCAGCTGGAGCGCACGCTCAACACCATGTGCGGCACCACGACGACCAAGCGTCGCCGTTCGCTCACGCACGGGCGGCAGCTGGTGCTCTCGACACTGCAGAACCATCCCGAGCTTGCCCAGAACATGCAGGTGAGCACGCCGGAATGCGATTTTGACAAGTGCACGTCGTGCGGCGAGTGCGTCAACGTGTGCCCCACGTTTGCCTGCGATTTGGTGGGAAGCGGCCGCTTTGCGTTGGAGTCCACGTATTGTTTAGGCTGTGGCGCCTGTGTCAAGGTTTGTCCCGAGCATGCGCTCAAGCTGGTTCAACACGACGCGTCCAATCTGGTTGTCGTCGACCCCGAGGCCGAGGAAAAGGCTGCCCAGAAGGCCAAGGCCCACGAAGAGGCGATGAAGGCCAAGGCCGAGGCAAAGGCCAAGCTCGACAAGATGCTCGACCAGGTGGAAAAGCTCGCGGACTAGCTGGCGACCCCAATCTCTGCTTCATTTGCGCCGCCGTGGCGTCCGGGTTCGCCTGGATGCTGCGGCGGCGCTATACTTATGCAGTTTGAAGTACCTGTACCAAAAGGAGCTGTCGTGTCCCTTTCCATCGGTATCGTGGGCCTGCCCAACGTGGGCAAGTCGACGCTGTTCACCGCGCTTACCAAAAAAACCGGCCTTGCCGCCAACTACCCGTTTGCCACGATCGACCCCAACGTGGGTATCGTCGATGTGCCCGATAACCGCCTGCAAAAGCTCGCCGATATCGTCAACCCGGGCCGCATTGTGCCGGCTACGGTCGAGTTCGTCGACATCGCAGGTCTGGTGAAGGGCGCCAACGAGGGCGAGGGCTTGGGCAACCAGTTCTTGGCAAACATCCGCGAGACCGACGCCATCTGCGAGGTCGTGCGCTACTTTAAGGACCCCAACGTTATGCGCGAGGTGGGCCGCACGGGCGAGTTCGTCGATCCCGCCGGCGATGCCGACACTATCATGACCGAGCTCATCTTGGCCGACATGGGCACGCTCGAGAAGCAGCTGCCCAAGCTCGAGAAGGAGGCCAAGCGCGACAAGGAGCTCATGCCCAAGTTCGAGGTGGCCAAGCGTCTGCTTGCCTGGCTCAACGAGGGCAAGCGCGCCGCATCCATGGAGATGACCGACGAGGAGCGCGCCGCTGCCAAGGGCCTGTTCTTGCTCACCATGAAGCCCATTCTGTATGTGGCCAACGTAGACGAGGATATGCTCAAACGAGGACCTGGCGCCCATCGACGGTGTCAAAGCCGTTGCCCATCTGCGCCAAAATCGAGGCCGAGCTTTCCGAGCTCGATCCCGAGGACGCCGCCGACTACCTGGAGAGCCTGGGCCTGGAGCAGCCCGGTCTGGACGTGCTCGCGCAGGCCGCCTACAAGCTGCTTGGCCTGCAGTCGTTCTTTACGGCTGGCGAGATGGAGGGTCAAGGCCTGGACGGTGCGTCAGGCGCGACCGCCCCGCAGCCGCCGGTGTCATCCACACCGACTTTGAGCGCGGCTTTATTAAGGCCGAGGTCATTGGCTACGACGACTACATCGAGCTCGGTGGCGAGCAGGGCGCCAAGGCTGCCGGCAAGCTGCGTATTGAGGGCAAGGACTATGTCATGGCCGATGGCGACGTCGTGCACTTCCGCTTTAACGTATAAGGACGACGCATATGTTTAAATATGGCAAAAAAGCTGGCTACATGGGTATTGCGCTGCTCGTACTTGCGGTGATTCCGCTGGTGGTCGCAGCGTGTGTTATCCCCAACATTGGTCCCGAGGTAGCAACAAAGTTTAATGCTGCCGGCGAGGCGACGCGCTGGGGCAAGAGCTACGAGTTGCTGGCGCTGCCGGTGCTCAACTTGCTGCTGAGCGTGGCGACGTACTTTACGGCGGGACGCCAGGCAAAGAACAATGAGGAATCCGCCGCCATGGCGCGCATCGTGTGCGAGCGCTACCTGCGAAACGGCTGCATCACGGGTGTGTTTCTCAACGTAATCAACGTCTACTTTATGTATTCGGCGATTACCGGTATGGGCTTTGGCCTGGGCTTTTAGCTTGCGCCTTTAGGCAACGAGCCTGCAAGCATATTCGATGGCTGCTGCGAGGCCGCCGCTCGATCGTGGTTGAAAGACTACATCGGCGGCGGCCTCGTTTTCGTATCCGGCACCGCGGAGGCAGAGCGCGATACCGGCTTCTAAAAGGAGCGGCAGGCCGCGTTGACTGGTTGCGATTACGGCAGCCTGATTGAGCGAGCAACTGTGCGCTTGGCATTGGATGGCAAGTTCACCTTGCGCCGGGCAAGGGACCAGAACAGCGGCGACTCGACTTGATAGCAATGCGAATGCTGTGCGCTCATCGGGCGAAAGACATTCTGCTTCAACGACGACGAGCTTGGGCGGTGCGCTGTTTGTGCGAAGCGTGGCTCGGTACATGCGGACCGAAGAACCCGACATAGAAAACTCCTGTGTATTCGGCAAAACGTAAACTATAGTTTACGTTTTTGTTCAGCTCCATTTCAAACTCGGCTGCATGGACGAACGTGCGAAACAGATTCTTGGCAGGCGGGTCGAAGAGACACGCAGGGACTTGGTATCTCCAAGGTTGATTTTTGTGTGGCGACAGGAATCAGCCGACCCTACCTCGACCGAATCGAAGATGGGACGGCAAATTTCACGCTCAAGGTTCTATTTAAGATCGCGCCCGCACTCGGCATGACGGTGTCAGAGCTTCTCGAGGGGATCGAATAGGGGATACCCGTCGATAACTGAATTACGCCATCGGGATGCGGTCGTGGTTGACTTGGCTGTAGAACAGGCGCTGGATCTCGGCGGCATCGCGTGACTGGCCGAGTGCCCACATGGTTTTGGCCACGAGCGTCTCGGTTGTCATATCGTCGCCGCGCAAAATGCCCGGATGATCGGCGTAGGCACGGCCGACCTCATAAACACCCAGGTCAAGGCCCTCTTCGGGGACCTGCGTGGTCATAACGACGGTGCGGCCCGAATCGACCCAGCGGAAAATCGCCTCTTGGAACGACTCGCCCGACTCGCCAAACTCGGGGATACCGCCAATGCCAAAGGTCTCAAGGATTACAGCGTCGTAGCTATCGGCAAGGGCGTCGAGGATGCCCGGGTTTACGCCGGGCGTGAGCTTGAGTACAAATACGCGCGGGTCGATGCTGTCGTAGAAACGCACCGGGTTTTCGCCCTGATGCGTGCCGTGAAGCCCGTTGCGCACGATGCGGTCGTTGCGGATATAGGCGATGGGCGGATAGTTGACGCTAATGAACGCGTTAAAGCTCATGGTGCGCTGTTTGCGGGCGCGCGTACCGGCAATGGCTACGCCGCCAAACACGATTGAGACGTCGTGCGAGTGCTCGTCGAGCGCATAGAGCAGGCTCTGGTACAGGTTGAGCTTGGCGTCGGTAAAGGGATTGCCCATGGGCTTTTGCGAGCCGGTGAGTACGATAGGCTTGGGGCTGTCCTGAATCAGATAGGAAAGCGCCGCCGCGGTGTAGCTCATGGTGTCGGTGCCGTGCAGAATCACAAAGCCGTCGTGGTCGGCATAACCCTCGACGATGACGTCGCGGATACGCATCCAGTCACTGGGGCGCATATTGGTGCTGTCGATGTTCATGGGCTGCACGACGTCGAGCTCGCAGAGGCCCGAGATCTCGGGGACGCTCTGGGCGAGCTCCTCACCGGTCAGGGCGGGGGAGAGGCCGTTGCCGTCCTCGGTCGATGCGATGGTGCCGCCCGTGGCGATGAGAAGGATGCGCTTCATGCTGGTATTCCTATCGGTTTTGTCGCCGCAAGGGCGGAGTCGTTCGGCAGTATTGTGGCACAGGGCGTCCAATGTTCAAACGTAATACATCATCTGTAATGTTTAGTAATACTTCAACTGCCGTCAAATAAGGGCCCAGGTCGTGCGTTTGCCGTGCGCTGATGGCCGCGAGGGACGAGAAACCCCATATAACGTGTACACTATGGAAGTTATTTTCGTTCATTCACGCGGGTGGGCACCGGCTCCCCGCCAACAAGAGGGGGAAACCATGGATCAAAAGGCTTCCGCAAAGGTCCTCGTACTCGACTTTGGTGCGCAGTACGGTCAGCTCATTGCCCGTCGCGTCCGCGACCTCAACGTGTATTCCGAGATCGTTCCCTGCGACATCTCGGCCGATGAGATTCGCGAGATGAACGCCTCTGCGCTCATCCTTTCCGGCGGCCCGGCCTCCGTGTACGCCGAGGACGCTCCGTCCATCGATCCCGCCATCTTTGACCTTGGCCTTCCCGTCCTGGGCTTTTGCTACGGCCATCAGATCACGGCCGTGACGCTCGGCGGCAAGGTCGGCCACTCCGAGGTGGGCGAGTACGGCCGCGCCACCATCACGCGCACGGCTGGCGCCAAGCTCTTTAACTCCACGCCCATGGAGCAGACCGTGTGGATGAGCCACCGCGACGCCGTGTCCGAGGTGCCCGAGGGCTTTACCGTTACCGCCAGCACCGACGTATGCCCGGTTGCCGCCATGGAGTGCGTCGAGCGCAAGATTTTCACCACGCAGTTCCACCCCGAGGTCAAGCACTCCGAGTACGGTCAGCAGCTGCTGAGCAACTTCCTGTTTGAGATCTGCGGCCTGGAGCCCAACTGGAGCATGGACAACCTGGTCGAGACCATGACGGCCGAGTTCCGCGAGAAGGTCGGCGACGACCGCGTGATTCTGGCCTTGTCCGGCGGCGTCGACTCCTCCGTCGTGGCTGCGCTGCGCCCGCGCCGTGGGCAAGCAGATGACCTGTGTGTTCATCAACCACGGTCTGCTGCGCAAGGGTGAGCCCGAGCAGGTGGAGGAGGTCTTCACCAAGCAGTTTGACGTCGACTTTATCCACGTCCACGCCGAGGACCGCTATGCCGAGCTTCTGGCCGGCGTGACCGAGCCTGAGGAGAAGCGCCGCATCATCGGCACGCAGTTCTGGAAAGAGTTCTTCGCGGTCGCCCAGCAGCTCGAGTGCGATGGCAAGCCGGTCAAGTATCTGGCTCAGGGCACCATCTACCCCGACATCATCGAGTCCGGCGCTCGCAAGACGGGCGGCAAGACGGCCACCATCAAGAGCCACCACAACCTGATCCCGTTCCCCGAGGGCGTGCACTTCGACCTCATCGAGCCGCTCGACCACTTCTTTAAGGACGAGGTCCGCGCGCTTGGTCTGGCGCTCGGCCTGCCGGGTCACATCGTGTTCCGTCACGCCCTTCCCGGGCCCGGGTCTGGCCATCCGCATCATCGGCGCGGTCGACAAGGAGAAGCTCGA
>ENA-OQAL01000097-OQAL01000097.1-human-gut-metagenome-genome-assembly--contig:-NODE-97-length-21349-cov-1.758034_pt1 | contig 21349 bp, 36 predicted proteins | sample MGYA00242491_ERZ504519 | MGnify/ENA primary metagenome ERZ504519 (study PRJEB26092, sample SAMD00036260) | human gut metagenome | host: Homo sapiens | study: EMG produced TPA metagenomics assembly of... | reverse complement strand
CTCACGCCAGCCAGTCAGCCCAAACCGTCAACAACATTCGATGAAAATCTCGAAAACGAGGAAAAGCGTCGAATGTTGTGACGCTTTTCCTGTCCTGTGCCGGCGAGGCTCCCGTGCCATCTGGGGGTATAAGGCTGGCAAGTGTTTATTTGCGAGGCTTAAGGGGCGCCCCGTATGGATATCGATAACTTTGAATGGTGGTATAGCGAGGGCGAGGCTCCGGACGAGGAGTGGGACGAGCCCGCGCCGCGTGACGTGTCGAGCGACGAGGACGAGGCCGGCAACGATGCTGCTGTCGAGCCTGACGCCGCCTCCGATGCCGCCGAGCCTCTGACCTTTGAGCAGGCTTGGGCCCAGGCTGAGGCCGACGAGGCAAAGGCCGATGCCACGGCCACACTCGGTGAGCCGGCGGACATGTCCATCTCGCCGGCCAAGATCCCGCAGCCGCGCCATAACATCGACCCCGGCAGTACGGCATCCTTCAGCATTCTCGACGTGCCCTCGCAGGGTGCCCAAGCACCCGCGCCCACACGTCGCCCCGACCTGGCTCGCGAGGAGGACGCGGGCCGTCGCTCTCCGCTCGGCCCCATCCTCATCGCCTTCATGGCCGGCGTTATCGCATGCTCGGTAATTGGAACGTCTGGAGCCATGTTGAACAACAACGAAAAGACGCCGCCAAGGTCGAGATGTCCGTCGAACAATCGCTCGGCCGCACGCGCTCGGTGCATGTATCGGTCGAGGTCAAGGACGGCGCGACGTGGGACACCGCGCGCGGCGACAGCCAGATGCTCGTCCATATCGTGGGTCGCACGCTCAAGGGGCAAGCGATCGACGAGTACCAATACGTCAATTCCGAAGGTGACGGCATCGAGCTCAAGCCCGGCGACTACGAGCTCACGGTCGATGAGCCGCCCGTCGCCACCGACGGCACGCGTTACCGTGCCTCAAAGCGCATGGTTCCGGTGAGTTTTAATTCACAGCGCCCGATACGGTCGATAGCACGCCGCAGGGCGGGTTTGACCTTTACGCTATTGCTCAATAACTGCACCTGTCGCTCAACCCCGCCGCCAAGAGTGGGACAATAGCCCTCGACACCGTTGTTTACTATTGGAGGAAGTAGCATGTCCACCGTCACTACCATCAAGCGCGGCGGCCTCACCGCGGCCATCGATTCCATGGGCGCCCAGCTCACGAGCCTTGCCCTCAACGGCAACGAGTATCTGTGGCAGGGCGACCCGGCCTTTTGGGGCAAGCATGCGCCTATCCTGTTCCCCATCGTGGGATCGCTGCGCAACAACATGGCGACATCTGCGGCCGGCACCTGCGAGATGCCGCGCCATGGACTCGCTCGCATCGTCGAGCACAAGTTGGTCGAGGTTTCGGAGGACGGCTCCTCGGTAACGTACGAGATCACTGACACGCCCGAGTCGCTCAAGGCGTTCCCGTTCCACTTTAAGCTCAACATGACCTATGCCCTGACCGGCGACGCCACGCTCACGCAGACCTTTGCCGTCACCAACACCGGCGACGTGGCCCTGCCGTTCTCGGTGGGCGGTCATCCTGCATTCAACGTGCCCGCCCCCGGTGCCGAAGACGAGGCGTTCGAGGATTACGAGCTGGCGTTTACCGAGGCTTGGACTAACGAGGCCCCCATCATCACGCCCGACGGTCTATGACGTTCGAGGGTAGCTACAAGGCCCCCGATAACTCGGACGTGCTGCCCATCACGCACCGCAGCTTCGATAACGATGCCATCATGTTCACCGATACTCCGGGCTCCACGCTCACACTGCGCGGCCGCAAGTCGGGCCACGGCGTCAAGATCGACTTTGAGGGTTTTAAGTACATCGGCGTGTGGTCTGCCGCCAACGATGCTCCGTTTGTGGCGCTCGAGCCCTGGACCGGTCATACCACCATGGACACCGAGGACGATGTCTTTGAGCACAAGGTCAACACCATCACGCTGGCGCCGGGCGAGACGGACGTCCGCAGCTTTAGCGTCACCTTGCTCTAGAGGTTCCGCCGTTCTGACGAACGGCGGACCGGTCGACGCTGCGCACCACCCAGAGCGACAATTTGTCATTCAAAAGGCAAGGCATGACCAGAAGGTCTATGCCTTGCCTTTTTCATGCCAAGTGGTGCATGGGGGGACAGGTTGCTTTGCGCCAATCGTCCTCGTGTGTCTATTAATTTTTCGCGCACATGCCGCGCTGCTGGTTGCGGGCGTATATCCTGTCTTATTGTCAGCAAAACGAAATTGGGAAGGCACCAGATGCAATCTCGACAACAGCGCGACATGCAGGCCCAGCCGGTATGCAGCCGTCGCATCTTTTGGGTAGCGCTCTCGCTGCGAGCGCTTCCGTCGTCGCCGGCGCACTTGCCGGCTGCAGCGTCCCTCCACGCTGGAAGTAGTTCAGTCCACGACGGGCGGCGGTCGCGACGACCTGTCCGATTCTGTGATCGGCAAGGATAAGATCCGCATTGGCATGGAGGCGGCCTACGCCCCGTACAACTGGCAGGTTTCCGAGGCCAGCGAGTTCACGATCCCCATCGATAACGTGCAGGGAGCCTACGCCGATGGCTACGACGTGCAGATCGCCAAGATCGTCTGCAAGGCTCTCGGCGGCGAGCCCGTTGCCGTCAAGCAGAGCTTCTCGGGCCTTATCGACTCGCTCAACAACGGCCAGATTGACCTCATCATCGCCGGCATGAGCGCCACGCCCGAGCGCGAGGAGTCCGTCGGCTTTTCCGACCCGTACTTCATTGGCTACTTTGGCCTGTTCGTAAAAGAGGCTCGCCCTACCAAAACGCCACCAAGCTCGGCGACTTCAGCGGTGCCACGGTGCTCGGCCAAAAAGGACACCATGCTCGATACCGTCATCGACGAGATTCCGGGCGTGTGCACAAGACCCGGTCGATTCGGTCCCCACGGTGTTCTCGAATCTGCTGCAGGGCACTTGTGACGCTGTGACCTACAACACCGAAAACGAGAAGGGCTATATGGCCCAAAACCCGGGCATCGTGCCCATTCGCTTTGCCGAGGGCGAGGGCTTTAAGCAGGAGGTCACGGCAAATGTCGGTTGCCGCAAGGGCTCGGACAAACTGCTTAAGCTCATCGACAAGACACTCAAGGGCATTAGCCAAGAGGAGCGCGACCAAATGTGGGACGCGTGCCTCGACCGTCAGCCGGCATAGGGAGGCAGCATGAAAGGCATCAATCGTCTGGCCTCCTTTATCAAGGCCGACCACCGTTATGTGTACCTGGGCACGAGCGTATCGCGGCGCTCGGTCTGGCGTTTAGCCAGCGCAACCCAACGCCGCTGAGCTTCTTGGCGCCCACGGGCGTGTTCCAAGACTGCCTCTGGGTAATCCTTTGGGCCTGGCTCGTCGTGTCGGCGGCGGCGCTCGTCACCAAGCTCATACACTGGAACGACTATCGCGAAACGTCGCCGTTTGCATCTGAGCGTTGCCGTCGCGGCGCGCGCCTGGGCAGCTATGTCGTGGTTGCCATCGCGGCGATCTTCTTTATCGACCGCTGCGTTATGTCGTTTGTCGACCTGGTGCAGGTGAGCATTGTCTCGGACTCCAATCCCAGCGACTTTCTGTCGAGCTTGGTCTACATGACCTACAAGAGCGGCGACTTCTTTATCCGCGGTATCGAGATCACCATCGCGCTTGCCACCTTCGGCACGGTCATCGCCTTCTTCTTGGCGCTGCTCTTTGTGTTCTTGCGCACCCAGACCTTCGATCGCGTCGACAACGACCTGGTGCGCTTCTTTAAGAGCATTGGCCGAGGCTTTGCGACCGTCTATTCCACCGTCGTGCGCGGCACGCCCATGATGGTCCAGGGCCTGCTCATCTATTACGCGGGCTTTACCGTTCTGCGCGGCATGGGCTTCGAGACCGCCCAGGCCAACCAGATCTGGAGTACCTTCACCGCCGGCCTCGTCACCATCTCGCTCAACTCCACCGCCTACATGATGGAGGTCCTGCGCGGCGGCATCGAGTCCATCGATCCCGGCCAGGCCGAGGCAGCGCGCTCGCTGGGCCTGTCGCAGTGGCAGGCTATGCGCAAGGTCGTGTTCCCTCAGGGTATTAAAAACGCGATCCCGGCGCTCACCAACGAGCTCATCATCAACATCAAGGATTCGTCGGTGCTCTCGGTCATCGGCGTGTTCGACCTCATGTACGCTACTACCACGGTCGCCGGCGTGTACTACCGCCAGATGGAGGTCTACTGCGTGGCGCTCGTGGTCTACCTGATCCTGACGCTCGTGGCGAGCCGCCTGCTCGAAGCCTTTGGCAAAAAGCTCGGCGCCGAGGCTCCTGCCACGCTGCCCAGCTCTAACTAGGCTTAAGACGAGGAGAATCATCATGGCAGATACCGCCATTACCGGCACTGCGGCAGCCGTGCAAAACCAAGAGCCGCTTATCTGCGTCGAGGGCCTGCGCAAGAGCTTTGGCTCACTCGAGGTACTCAAGGGTATCGACTTGTCCGTCAATCCCGGCGAGGTCGTCACCATTATCGGCGCCTCGGGCTCGGGCAAGTCGACGTTCTGCGCTGCCTTAACCTGCTCGAGACTCCGGATGCCGGCCATATCTGGTTCCACGGCCAGGACCTCACGGCCGAGCGCTGCAATATCAATAAGCTGCGCGAGGACATCGGCATGGTGTTCCAGGGCTTCAACCTGTTCAACAATATGGACGTGCTCGACAACTGCACGCTCGCGCCGTCACGCTCAAAAAGATGAGCAAGGTCGAGGCCGAGAAGGTCGCGATGGAGCATCTGGCGAGCGTGGGACTCGAAAAGTTCGCGCACGCCGCCGTTGGTCGCCTGTCCGGTGGTCAAAAGCAGCGTGTGGCCATCGCTCGTGCCTGTGCATGAATCCGCAGATCATGCTGTTTGACGAGCCGACCTCGGCGCTCGACCCCGAGATCGTGGGCGAGGTGCTCGAGGTCATGCGCAAGCTCGCCGCCGACGGCATGACCATGGTCGTCGTCACGCACGAGATGGCCTTTGCCCGAACCGTGTCCGACCGCGTGGTCTTTATGGACAAGGGCGTGGTACTCGAGGACGCCGCGCCGGCCGAGCTCTTTGGCAACCCCAAACACCAGCGCACCCGCGAGTTCCTCTCGCGTTATCTCGAGGATAAATAACCGACTGCAAACGCTTACGTGGCAGGGCCGCTCCGGTGGGGCGGCCCTTGTCGTCACAATCGAAAGGATGCCATGGCCGAGGTTTGGCGCTTTTTTGCGCATGAGGATGATTTTGCCGATATAGACGAGGCTGGCGCGTGCGTGCGCTTGGGCCGCGTGCTGTCGTTTCCGACCATCTCGAGCATGGATGCCGAGGCGGTGGACTGGCAGCCCTTCGACGACCTGCGCGCCTATATGCAGCAGGCCTGGCCGCGCGTGTTCGCGGCGGGCGAGGTCGAGCTTGTCGACCATTCGCTGTTGGTGACGCTTGACGGTTCCGACCCCGCCCTCAAACCCGTCATGCTCATGGGCCACATGGACGTGGTCCCCGTGGTGCCGGGCACCGAGGCCGACTGGACGCATGCTCCCTTTAGCGGACAGGTGGACGACACCTACATTTGGGGTCGCGGCGCTATCGACATGAAAGACCAGGTCGCAGGTATTCTCGAGGCGGTTGAGTATGCGTTGACGCACGGCTGGGAGCACGAGCGAACCCTGCTGCTGGCTTTTGGCCAGGACGAGGAAACCACGCAGTACGGCGCGCGGGCGATCGGTCGCGTGCTCGAGGAGCGCGGTATTGAACTTGAATACCTGATCGACGAGGGTGACTACCGTATTGTTTCGGCTGCCGAGTACAACGCGGGCGAGGGTTGGCTCATGCACGCCCGACCTGGCTGAGAAGGGTTATGCCGACATTGTGCTCAAGACAAAGAGCGCGGGTGGGCATTCTTCCAACCCCTACGGCGGCACGTCGCTCGAGGTGTTGAGCCGTGCCATCACCGCAATCTGCGATATCGAGTGGCCGACGCGCGTCACGGACCTGCTTGCCGCACAGCTCGTCGAGCTGGAGCTCTACACGGCCGACGAGATTGCTTCCAACAAGGACGCCATCGTGCGCGAGTGCCTCGCCAGCAAGAAGCTCTATCCGCTCGTGACCACCACCTGTGCACCGACCCAAATCGAGGGCGGTAGCACCGGTGCTAACGTGATGCCGCAGGATATGTGGGCCAATATAATTTCCGCATGCTCGAGGGCACGAGTGTGGCCGATGTCGTGGCCTGCTGCCGCGTCGCCGTTGCCGAGGCGGGGCTCGCCGACCGTGTCGAGATCGAGCTCGGTCCTGGCAGCTCCGAACCCTCGCCGTCTCCGCGCATCGGCGGACCGGGACTCGAGACCGTCCGCGCCATCGCCGCCCGCTATTTCCGTGATCCAAAGGGGACGGAGGAAAACGGATCATTCGAGCCAGTGGCAATTGTGCCCTCGACCGTGATTGGCGCGACCGACGCTGCTAACTACCAACGCATTTGCCCTGAGTGCATTCGCTTCTCGGCCTTTGTGGTCGACGATGACGAGTGCGACCGCGGCGTCCACGGCACCAACGAGCGCATCACCCGCCGAGCCTACCTCCAGGGCATCCGTTTTCTCATCTCCCTGCTCCAAACGCTCTAGAATTCGACCAAGCGACAGTCCCTTTGTTAGCCGTTGGGGACGTTCTTAAACGACTAGTCGTAAAGGAATGTCCCCCAACGGCTACGTCCGCTCATTCCGTGCGGGTTATATGCAGGTTTGCCTGCGCACGCTATCATGTATGGGTTAGACCGCAACTATGTACCCCATACGCGAAGGGATGCGCATGTATCTGAAGATCGACATGTTCTAGCCGGGCTTACCCCCGCATCGGCGCCCCGCGCCCCATCAATTCTGCCGATTTTCACCTTCACGCATATAAAGGAGTCCCGCCATGCGCGACAAGCTCGAAAAGATTATCAAGGCCTACGAGGAACTCGAGAAGAAGCTCTCCGACCCGGCCGTCGCCTCCGATATTAAGGAGTTCACGCGCTCAACAAGGAGTACGCGCACCAGTCCGACCTCATCGCCGCCTCGCGCGAGTACATCGCGCGCTCGATGACATCGAGGCTGCCAAGGAAATGCTCCACGATACTACCGATGCCGATGAGAAGGAGATGCTCCAGATGGACATCTCCGAAAACGAGGCCAAACTTCCCCAGCTCGAGGAAGACATTAAGTACATGCTCATCCCGAGCGACCCCAACGACGACAAGAACACCATCGTCGAGATTCGCTCCGCCGCCGGTGGCGACGAGGCGGCCATCTTCGCCGGCGACCTGTACAAGATGTATCAGCGCTTTTGCGAGTCGCGTGGCTGGAAGACCACCGTGCTCGATTCCAGCCCCAGCGAGGCCGGCGGCTTTAAGTCCATCGAGTTCAAGGTCGAGGGCGACCGCGTCTACTCCGTCATGAAGTTTGAGTCCGGCGTACACCGTGTCCAGCGCGTTCCCAAGACCGAGTCCCAGGCCGTATCCAGACCTCCACGGCAACCGTCGCCGTGCTTCCCGAGGCCGAGGAGATCGACGTCCAGATCAACCAGTCTGACCTGCGCATCGACACTTACTGCGCTTCGGGCCCTGGCGGTCAGTGCGTTAACACCACCTACTCCGCCGTGCGCATCACCCACCTGCCCACCAACACCGTGGTGCAGTCGCAGGAGCAGCGCTCCCAGATTCAGAATCGCGAGGTCTGCATGCAGATGCTGCGCGCCCGTCTGTACGAGATGGAGCTCGAGAAGCAGCAGGCAGAGCTTGGTGCCGAGCGCCAGAGCCAGATCGGCCACGGCAACCGTTCCGAGAAGATCCGTACCTACAACCAGCCCCAGGACCGCGTGACCGATCACCGCATCGGTTTCAACTCCACCTACAATGCGTCCTCCTGGCGACCAGCTCGGCACCGTCATCGAGGCGCTCGCCGCCGCCGAGCGTGCCGAGAAGCTGGCACAGGCTGTGTAGTGGGTTACGCGGTTTTACCAACCGCGTAACGGCTCGACGCTGCAACCCGCCAGAGCGGCAATCTGCCTTTCAGCTTCGGCGGCATGACCAGAAGGTCTATGCCGCCTTGCTTCAAGGCACCTTGCTCGCTCTGGCGGTTTTCGCTGTTGGTAGCGATCATCGGCTATTTCGTTGCTGGTCAATATAAGATATTGATTTGCGTTAAACGTAATTCGATGTTTTTGAGGGTAGGGGATTGATTTGGGTCGTTCTGCGGATATGACGCCGCCTTTGCGTTGGCGGTTGGGTGTTGCTGGTAGCGTGGCGTTGGCCGTGCTGCTTGTTGACCAGCTGACCAAGCTTGCGGTTCGTGCCGTCGGCGATGCTCTACATGTGACTGTTATCCCCGGTGTGATCGACTTCCTTTTCGTGCGTAACATCGGTGCTGCCTTTTAGCATGGGGCGAGGGACATGGCCTCGCGTTTGCCGTGCTGGCGTTTGTCGTTATCGTTGCGATCGCGGTGTACTTGCTTCGCGCGCCCCAGCTTGCTCGCTTTGAGGTTGTGGCAGTGGCTATGGTCGTGGGCGGCGCCATTGGCAATGCGATCGACCGTCTGGCTTTGGCTTTGTGACCGATTTATTGCCACCACCTTCATCGACTTCCCCGTCTTCAATGTGGCCGATGTCGGCATTACGGTCGGTGTGGTGCTTGCCCTCATCGGCTACATGTTCTTGAGTCCTGCGGCCCGTGAGGTCGATGCGACCGCCGAGCTTAACGCTCGTGACGAGGCCCGCGCCAAGCGCAAAGCCAAGCAGCGTGGGGAGCGTGCCCGCAAGATTCGCGAAAGGAATGAGCGCTAATGGCCGACATCCATATCCTTGTTGCCGACGATGCCGCTGGTCAGCGCCTTGACGCCTATCTGGGCGCAATGACGGCTGCCCTACGCGCTCTGCCTGCGCGCATCTGATCGAGGGCGGTGCGTTGCCGTCAACGGCGAGACATGCCTGTCAAAAAAGTATGCCGTGCGCTCCGGCGACCGTATTTCGGTCGATTTGCCCGAGCCGCACGATCCCACCGATGTGATTCCCGAGGCCATTCCCCTCGATATCCGCTACGAGGACGACTACCTCATCGTGCTCTCCAAGCAGCGCGGTCTGGTGTGCCATCCCGCCCATGGCCACGAGAGCGGCACCCTTGCGAACGCCTTGGTCTATCACTGTGGCATTGACCATCTGGGCACCGTGCAGGGCGAGGACCGCCCCGGCATCGTGCATCGCCTGGATCGTGACACCTCGGGCCTTATGCTCGCGGCAAAAGACGACGACACCCAGCGCGCGCTCCAGAATCTCATCCGCACGCGCACGCTCGACCGCCGCTACATTACGCTCGTCCACGGCCACATTGCCATGGACGAGGGCACCATTAACACTGGCATTGCCCGTTCTACGCGCGACCGTGTCAAGATGGCGGTTTCGGTCGATCCTTTCGCGCGCCAGGCCATTACGACCTTAAGGTCCTCGAGCGCTTCGATTCCACACGCTTCGACGACGGCTACACGCTCGTCGAGTGCCACCTGTTTACGGGCCGCACACATCAGATTCGCGTGCATATGCGCCATATCAACCATGCCTGCGTGGGCGATCCACTCTACGGCAAGTGCGATGCGCGCGCTGATCAGGGCCTGACCAGGCAGTTCCTGCATTCCTGGCGCGTGGCGTTCGACCATCCCGTGACGGGGGAGCGCATTGAGTGCCGCGACGAGCTGCCGTGGGATCTCGCTGCGGTTCTCGACGATTTGGCTCCGCGTTCGCTTGGCCGCACCGCTGCCGGCGACGAGATCGTTCCTCAGCTCGGTCTTCTCGAAGCTAGTTAGTATTAGGTGGTTTCTTGAACGCCCCTAGCCTGCGGTAAGATATACGGTTGTTTACGTAACGCGTTCCTGGGAGCCTGCATGCTCGCCTTTTTACAAACCAACACGCCCATCGTGATCTTTAACCAGATTGTGGTTACGCTGCTCACGGTCTGCTTTTTGTACCAGGTGGTCTTCTTTGTCATTGGCGCCCTGCGCGGTGAGGTCGCACCTCCCAAGGCCAAAAAGCTCCACCGGTATGCTTTCTTTATCGCGGCGCATAACGAGGAAGCCGTGATCGCCAACCTCGTTCGCTCCATCAAGGATCAGGATTATCCTTCCGAGCTCATCGAGGTCTTCGTGGTCGCCGATGCCTGCACCGACAACACGGCGCAGCTTGCGCGCGAGGCGGGCGCATTGTCTATGAACGCAACGACCTGGCCCGCAAGGGTAAGAGCTGGGTCATGGATTTTGGCTTCGACCGCATCCTTAACGAGTATCCCGACACCTTCGAAGGCTACTTTATCTTCGATGCCGATAACGTTATCTCCCGCGATTACGTATCCAAGATGAATGACGCCTTTGACCAGGGCTTCCATGTGGTCACAAGCTACCGCAACTCCAAGAACTTCGGCAGCTCGTGGATCTCGGCAGCTAATGCCACCTGGTATCTGAGCGAGGCACGCTTTCTCAACAACGCGCGCAACATCTGCAAGACTTCTTGCGCCGTCTCGGGTTCGGGCTACCTCATCTCCGCCAGTGTTATTGAGGGCATGCACGGCTGGCAGTTCCACACGCTGACCGAGGACATTCAGTTCACCACGTTCTGCGCCATTCACGGCATCCGCATCGGTTATGCGCCGGCAGAGTTCTTTGACGAGCAACCCGTGACGTTCAAGGCATCCTGGAAGCAGCGTATGCGCTGGACCAAGGGCTTTTTATCAGGTGTTCTTTACATATGGTAAGCACTTGGTCAAGTCGACCTTCCGTTACCATCGCTTTGCCGCCTACGACATGTTTATGACCATCGCTCCGGGCATGCTTCTGTCCCTGATTTCCCATGCTCGCCAACGCGACGTTCCTCATCGTGGGTGGACTCTCACACGGCTTCTTGGCTACCGAAGTCGAGATGCAGGCTTGTGCCGCCTCGCTCATTATGACCTTCGCGATGATGTACCAGACCTTCTTTATCCTTGCGCTGCTCACGACCATCTTTGAGTACAAGCATATTCACTGCGCGCAAAAGTGGCGTCTGGTGACCAACCTGTTTACCTTCCCGATCTTTATGTTCAGCTATATCCCCATCACGGTGGCTGCTCTGTTCCTAAAGGTCGACTGGGTGCCGACGCAGCACGCCGTAAGCGTTACCCTCGACGAGGTCATGCAAGGCGCCAAATAACCACCACCAAAACCACCACAAAGGGGACAGGCACCTTTGTGGTGGTTTTTGCGTTTGAGCTGCTGCCCAAGGAGGTGTTCGATGGTCTATATCCCGTTTTGGATTTGCATCTTTGCCGGCGTGGCGATTGATGCCCGTGAGCGGCGGTTTCCGAATGCGCTTGCCGGTGCGTGTGCGGTGGCGGCGTTTGCAGGCGTCTGGCTCGACGAGGGCGTTAACACGGCGCTTGACCATGCCGGTCTTGCTCTCATCGTCTGCCTTGCCCTTGTGCTTACCGAGTTGCTCTGGCGTCGTGTTCGCCACGCTCCCGGCATTGGCATGGGGGACGCCAAGGCGCTCTTTGCCCTTTGCACGCTCGACCCTCTGGGCGGCATCGTGGCATTTGCCGTCGCGCTCCTGGTGCTGGCCCTCTCCTGCCTCTTCGCAAAAACGCGTTCTCTGCCATTGCTCCCGTTTCTAGTGCCGATTTTTGCCATAATCGAGGTCGTGGGCTGCACATTGTAACCGATTGCGCATTCTTCTTAAGGAGCATGCCATGGCAACTAATCAAGAAACGGCCGTCATTAAGGCGCGCATGGACCGTATTCCCTCGGCGTTGTCGCCCGAACTTGTCGAGCGCATTGCCGCCGATCGTGCTTCGGGCTATGTCAACCCGTATCGTTGCAACGACGATCAGGTCATTCGTCGTATTGATCGCGCCGCCGACAAAGGCACGCTTATGCGTCCGGCGTTTATGCGCGATACCGAAAGATACTTCATCTTCCGGCGTACACCCGTTATGCGGGCAAAACGCAAGTCTTTAGTTTCCGTAGCAATGACGATCTGTCACGCCGCGGTTTGCACGTGCAGCTTGTCTCCCGCATTGCGCGCGATATCGGTCGCGCCCTGGGGCTCAATTGCGATCTGATCGAGGCGATTGGCCTGGGTCATGACTTGGGACACACGCCTTTCGGCCATGCCGGCGAGCGCTTCCTCAACGATATCTATCATGAGCGTACGAGGCGTTATTTTTCCATAACGTGCAGTCGGTCCGCGTGCTCGACGCGCTGTACGGCCGCAACGTGTCACTCCAGACGCTCGACGGGCGTTCTATGCCATAACGGCGAGTACGAGCAGCGTGCGTTTTGAGCTCTCGGACATGAGCTCCTTTGACCAGTTTGACCAGACGGTTGAGGATTGCATTGCCACGGGCTATAGCGCAATTGAGCATCTGCGTCCCATGACGCTCGAGGGCTGCGTCGTTCGCATCTCGGATATTCTTGCCTACGTCGGTCGTGACCGTCAGGATGCGATCGCGGCGGGCCTGCTGTCACCCGACGCTTTTGATGATGGCCGGGGCGGTGCCTACAACAGCTGGATTCTTACGCACGCTTCCATCGATATCGTGGAGCATAGCTATGGTAAGCCGCGCATCGAGATGAGCGAGGACCTGTTTGAGGAGATCCGCCGGGCCAAGCGCGAGAACTACGAGAAGATCTATAGCAAGGGCGGTATCGAAGGCGACTCCGAGGCGGAGCTGCGCGAAGCCTTCGAAAAGCTTTAACGACCGTTGCCTGCAGGATATAAACGAAGGTGACGAGTCCTCGTATATCTTTAAACACCACATTTCTCGCATCGAGCAGCAGCTTTCCTACTACGATCGCGCCTATGCCTGGCAGGACGACAAGGATCAAGCCGTGGTGGATTATATCGCGAGCATGACGGACGGTTATTTCTGCGAACTGACGAGCAAGCTGTTCCCGGGTCTAAAGTTTCCGCATCGTACCTATATTAACGAACGGTAGTTCGTATTAATTCGGTATACTGTTAGTGGAAAACGTATTTGATTAATACACGGGATGGCTATGGACGACCTTTTTCTGCTTCGACGCGCGAGCGTTCCTTTCAGAATGCGCCGCTTGCGGTGCGCATGCGCCCCAATTCGCTCGACGAGTACGTGGGCCAGCAAAAGGCCGTCGGTAAGGGTTCATGGCTGCGTGCCGCGATCGAGCACGACGTGCTTTCGAGCGTGATTCTGTACGGGCCTGCCGGTACGGGCAAGACGACGCTGGCCCACATTATCGCCAACCATACCAAGAGCGAGTTTGTCGAGGTCAGCGCCGTCACGGGTACCGTGAAGGACCTGCGTCGTGTAATTGATGAGGCCAAGACGCGCCTGAATACGTACGACCGCCGCACCATTCTATTCATCGATGAGATTCACCGCTTCTCTAAGTCGCAGCAGGATGCCTTGCTGCATGCAGTTGAGAACCGTACCGTCATTATGATTGGCGCTACGACAGAGAACCCGTACTTCGAGGTCAACTCGGCACTGCTCTCACGTGGTCGCGTCGTGGAGCTTGAGCATCTGAAGGATGAGGATATCGCCACGCTTATTGAACGTGCGCTTGAGGCACCGCAGGGTTTGAACGGTAAGTTCTCGGCCGATGAGGATACGGTCAAGACCATTTGCACGCTGGCAGCGGGTGACGCTCGCTCGGCGCTCACGACGCTTGAGCTTGCGAGCGAGATTGCCGTCACGCGTCCCGATACCGAGGGAACGCCAGCGCCTGCGGCGGGGGAGCGCTATCCCATCACCGTGGATGACGTGAAGATCGCCAACCCGCGTCGCGGCTTACGTATGACAAAAACGGCGACATGCACTACGACATCATCAGTGCGTTTATTAAGTCTATGCGCGGTAGCGACCCCGATGCCACGATCTATTGGCTCGCGCGCATGATCGATGCTGGGGAGGATCCTAAGTTTATCGCTCGCCGCATTATGATTCACGCTTCTGAGGATGTTGGCAACGCCGACCCGCAGGCGCTTTTGGTGGCGCATGCTGCCTTAATCTGCTGAAGTTATTGGCTATCCTGAATGTCGCATTAACCTTGCACAGCTGCGCTCTATGTGTGCTTGGCGCCCAAGTCCAATGCGTGCGAGGCCTCGATCGATGCGGCGCTAGCCGATATCCACAGCAGTGGTCTTCGCGAGGTGCCCAGCTACCTGCGCGATCGCCATCGCCCGGGCAGCGATGAATACGGTGTGTATAAGTATCCGCACGATTATCCCGAGGCTGGGTCGATCAGCGCTATTTGCCCGAAGGCTTGGAACGCGGTGCATTTTGGCAGCCTGCCGGCCGCGGTTGGGAAGAATGGCGCGTAGAGCAAGTGAACGCGACCGCAGCGGGAATGCACCGAAGTAGCTGCTGATAATTTTGTCCCACGTTGCTGCTCATGGCATGTTCGGTCCCCTTTGGGGTACCATGGAAACCGTCTGTATATCGATTCCTTTGGGAGGCTTGTATGAGTCCCATTCAAATCGCCCTGCTGCTGCTCGCTGTTGCCGGCGTGTGGGCCATCGTTGAGCTCGCGCTTACCCTGCGCAAGACCCGCACCGTTGTCGACTCGCTCGATAAGACCGTTAACGACCTCAACAACACCATCGCCGAGGCTCAGCCTGTGGTGGCAAAGCTCGATGGCGCTGTCGATGAGCTTACGCCGGCGCTTGCCCAGATGGAGCCGCTGCTTAAGTCGAGCAAGACGGCAGTTGATGCCCTTACCTCCAATCTCGTAGAGGTCGAAGCCGTGGTTCGCGACATTTCTGAGGTCACCGGTAGCATGGCCGAGGCCAGCAATGCTGTGTCGAGCGTGACTGATTCTGCGGCAGGTGCCGTGCAGAAACTCTTTAACAAGGTGAAGGCTCCCGCGGCCGACGCTGAGTGCAAGCTTTCCGCTGCCGAAGAAGCCGAGCAGCCGACCGAGCGTGTCCTGATTGGCGAAGCCGGGGACGATGTCGGCTGCTGGTGACAATGATGCACAGAAGCCTGCTGCTAAAGCAGCCCAGTATTACACCTACACGCCCGCCGAGACCTCTGAGGAGTCCTGCGATGAGTAGCGAAGCAACTTGCCCCATTACGCTGACCGTTGCGCGCGACCCGCGTCTGGCGCGCCTTGTGCGCATGACGGCGGCAAATGTCGGTGCGCTCTGCTCCATGTCCGTCGATCGCATCGAGGACATTCGTATGGCTGCCGAGGAAGCATTTATTTTCGGCTGCACGGCTGTTGATTCCGATGACATCTCGATCAAATTCGATGTCGACGAATCTCACGTTGGCATGACCTTTACCTTTGGCGACCAGGCCACCGTCGACGAGGATGACCAGGCCGCTGTGTATGCCGAGCTCATTTTGGCGAGCGTGTGCGATCCTACGAAAAGACTGCGGCGCCCTGACGCTTTCCCTCGACCTCAAGGCGGATATCTAATATGACCGAACGTTCCCGGAGCGGCAAGACCGCTTGGGACAAGGAGAAAACCCGCGAGCTGTTTCGTCGCTACAAAGAAACCGGTGATCCGGACGCGCGCGAGCAGCTCGTCATGTCCCATATGAACCTGGTAAGGTTTCTTGCCAACAAATTTAAGAATCGCGGCGAGCCGCTCGACGACCTCATGCAGGTCGGCTATCTGGGTTTGCTCAAGGCTATCGACCGCTTTGACCCCGAGCCGCGGGCTCGAGTTCACGACGTTGCAACACCCACTATCCTGGGCGAGATCAAACGCATTTTCGCGACAAGGGCTGGAGCGTGCGCGTACCTCGTCGTCTGCAGGAGCTCTCGGCCAAGGTCAACCAAGCTACTGACAAACTTACCAACGAGCTGCAGCGTTCGCCCAAGGTTGAGGAGATCGCTGAGTATCTAGATGTGACTGTCGATGAGGTCCTCGAGGCTATGGAATCGTCTTCGGCCTATACCTCGGTGCCCATCGAGGCTCCTGGTGCGTCCGATTCCCGACGATGCCCCCTCGATTCTCGACCGTTACGCCGACGACGACAAACGAGCTCGACTTTACCGATGACCGCCTAGTGATCGAGGAAGCCATCCGTGATTTCTCGCCGCGCGAGCGCGAGGTGATCGAGCTGCGCTTTGTGAAGGGCATGACCCAGATCGAGATCGCCAAGAAGCTTGGTATTTCTCAGGTGCAGGTTTCGCGTCTGCTGCGCCGCACGCTTAAGAAGATTCAGGACAAGATCGACCCCGACGGAGTGATGATTCGTTCATGAGTGAGCACCCCCAACAAACCGATCGCGTGCTGCGCGACACTCGCATTCTGACGCTGCGCATTTGGGCTGTTGTCGGCTGCATTGTCATCGCCGCTGTCATCTTTAACCTTATGGGCATCCTGCGCCGGTTATTGAGTTTCTTGCCGTCGGCTCCATCATTGCCTTTGTGATGTCCCCGATCACCAACTGGCTCGAGCACCATGGCGTGAATCGCGGCATCGGTTCGCTTATCGCGCTTATTGTTGTTGTTGCCGTGCTCGTCGGTGTCGTTTGTATCTTGTCGCCGATTCTCTTTGGTCAGATCATGGAAGTCCTGAGCCGCCTGCCCGAGCAGCTTCGTGTTGCAGGTGGCGATCTCAACGAGATGATCTCGCATGCAAAGACGCTCAACAACACGCCGCTCAAGGAGTATTTGGACGATAATCTTTCGTCGCTGGTTGCCGTGGCATCGAGGTATGTGTCTCAGATTGCCGCCGAGCTTGGTCGTGGTGTGTTCCCACTCATCACCAATACGGCCTCGCAGCTGTTCGTTATCTTCCTTGGCCTGGTGCTTGCCTACTGGATGGCCTGCGACTACCCTCGCATGCACCACGAGATTTGCACCATCATCGGTCAGGAGAAGGAGACCTCGTACCGCTTTATGGTCGCCATCCTTTCTCGCTCTGTCGGCGGCTACATGCGCGGTATGGTCGTGACGTCCATCTGCGGTGGTTTCCTCGCCTTTATCGGTTTTATGATCATCGGTCATCCGTATGCGGCGCTCATGGCTATCTTTACCGGCATCATGCATTTGGTTCCGGTCGTCGGTCCCTGGGTGAGCGCAGCAATCGCCACGGTACTCGGCTTCATGTTCAGTCCCATGTTGGCGTTATGGACGCTCATCGTGACGATGGTCGCGCAAAAAACGTCACCGATAAACGTGATTTCGCCTAAGGTTATGCAGAGTTCGGTGCAGGTGCATCCCATCATGAGCCTCACGGCGCTCGTTATTGGCTCGGCACTCATGGGCCCCATCGGCATGATTATTGCCATCCCGCTATGTGCGGCCCTCAAGGGTATCTTCGTGTACTACTTCGAGAATGAGACCGGCCGCCAGCTTGTGGCCTATGACGGCGCCGTGTTTAAGGGCACACCGTACCGCGATGCCGATGGCAACCCGGTCGCCGCCTACGACGCGCTCGGCGACGACACCTTCATCTACGAGTCCGAGCTCATCGGCAACGAGACCGCGCCCGAGGCCCAGGCCATGCCCAAACCCGAGCTCGATAATCCCTGGATGAAGCTCTCGGGCCTTCAGCCCGATGCTACGGGCTTTTCAAGAATCCCTTCGCCAAGACGACGATTTCAATATGAACGACGAACCAAACCGGCATCGACGGCTCCATGGACGATTCGGATTCTAAATAGGTTCTATTAACGTTTCTTGAAGTTGTAAATGACAAGAAACGCGACCAAAGCGATTGATAAGGGGCCGGCTACATAGAAAAAGAGAACGTCAATTGCGCGTAGAGTGTAATAAGCCTTATCGCCGGACATTACTGTATACAATACGTATCCAAATGATGGTTGGTTTGCGTACCAGCATGAGAAGGCTAAGAGCGCTAAAAGTGCTACAACCAGAAGTGCATTCAGGATAAATCGTTTGCTTTTCATCGATCGCTCCTTCCGGGTGAATCTTATATGCAATTATACAGCAGTCCTTTTTCAAAGGATCGCGCAGTACTAAATAACGTGCACTTTCGCTGGAGGGTCGCTGTTTGGCGACCCTCTTTTTGCACAGGCGCGGCGGGATGGTAATATCGTTACGTTTGAACTGTTTCGATGTGAAACCGAGGAGATTCCCTCTATGAGTGCTGACTACCCGTCAATGACTACGGCCGAGATTCGCTCCAAGTTCCTCAACTTCTTTGAGGAGCGCGGTCTAAGCTCTATCCTTCTTCGTCCCTCGTCCCTGACGATCCTTCGCTGCTGCTTGCCAACGCCGGCATGAACCAGTTTAAGGAGTACTACCAGGGCAAGAAGACCATGAAGGAGATCGGCGCTATCTCCTGCCAGAAGTGCGTCCGCACCAACGACATCGATTGCATCGGCGAGGACGGCCGTCACCTGTCCTTCTTTGAGATGCTCGGCGACTTCTCCTTTGGCGGCGTCTCCAAGCAGCAGGCTTGCGCCTGGGCCTTTGAGCTCATCACCAAGGAGTTCAAGCTGCCGCTCGACCGCCTGTACTTCACCGTCTTTACCGAGGACGACGAGACCCACGACGTGTGGCGTTCTCTGGGCGTTGCTGAGGACCACATCTCCCGCCTGGGCGAGGACGATAACTTCTGGGCCGCTGGCCCCACCGGTCCCTGCGGTCCGTGCTCAGAGATCTACTTTGACATGGGCGAGGAGGTCGGCTGCGGCAGCCCCGACTGCAAGCCTGGCTGCGACTGCGACCGCTTCCTGGAGTTCTGGAACCTCGTCTTTACCCAGTACGACCGCCAGGAGGACGGCTCCATGCCGGAGCTGCCGCACCGCAACCTCGATACGGGCATGGGCCTGGAGCGCATGGCCGCCATCATGCAGCACAAGACCGCCAACTACGACGGCGATCTGATGCAGCACCTCATCAAGCTGGGCGAGAAGATTAGCGGCAAGACCTATGACGCCGACGATTACTCTGGCGCCAGCCGCTCCCTGCGTATCATCGCCGACCACTCCCCGTGCCGTCGACTTTTATGATCTCGGACGGCATCCTTCCCCGGTAACGAGGGTCGCGAGTACGTCCTTCGCCGCCTGCTCCGTCGTGCCGTGTTCCACGGTCGCCTGCTGGGCATCGAGGGCGCCTTCCTGACCAAGTTCATCAACGAGGTTAACGCTCAGATGGGTGAGGCTTATCCCGAGCTGCTCAAGAATGTCGCGCTCGTCAAGGGTATCGTCGCCTCCGAGGAGGAGCGCTTCTCCACGACGCTCGACAACGGCCGCGTCTATCTGGACGAGGCCCTGGCAGCGCTTGCCGAGGGCGCCGTGCTTTCGGGCGATGTCGCCTTTTAAACTGCACGACACCTTTGGTTTCCCCATCGATCTGACCGTCGAGATCGCCGGCACCGCTGGCCACGACGCGATATGGACGGCTTCACTGCCTGCATGGAGGACCAGAAGGCCCGCGCCGCGCAATGCCAAGGGCGACGCCTGGGGCAGCTTCAACGACGTGTGGGTCGAGCTTTCGGACAAGGTCGCAGCGACCGAGTTCGACGGCTATGACAACGATGTGATCGAGGGCGCCAAGGTTGTCGCCATCGTGCGCAACGGCGAGTCCGTCGAGTCCGCTGCCGCCGGCGAGGATGTCGAGGTTGTGCTCGACCGCACCCCGTTCTATGCCGAGATGGGTGGCCAGCAGGGCGATGCCGGCAAGCTTTCCGCCGAGGGCGTTGTTCTGACCGTTGCCGACACCAAGAACCACAACGGCCTGTATGCCCACGTCGCGCACGTTGCCGAGGGCACGCTGGCTGTCGGTGCCGCTGTTACCGCCGCGCTCGACGCCGAGCGCCGTGGCTTCCTGCGCCGCAACCACACCGCCACGCACCTGCTCGACGCTGCCCTTAAGCAGGTCCTGGGCGAGCACGTCTCCCAGGCCGGCTCGCTGGTGACGCCCGAGCACCTAGCTTTGACTTCACGCACTTCGAGGCCCTGTCCTCCGAGCAGCTCAAGGCTGTCGAGGACCTGGTCAACCAGCAGATCTTCGCTTCCAAGCCGGTCGTGACCCGTGTCATGGGCATCGACGAGGCTAAGGCTGCCGGCGCTGTCGCTCTGTTTGGAGAGAAGTACGGCGATGTCGTCCGCGTCGTCTCCGTGGGCGCTGAGGACCAGCCGTTCTCCCGCGAGCTCTGTGGTGGCACCCATGCCGCCAATACCGCAGAGATTGGTCTGTTCAAGATCATTTCCGAGTCCTCCAGGGCTCCAATGTCCGCCGTATCGAGGCCGTGACCTCTAAGGGTGCCCTCGACTACATGGCCGACCGCCTGGCGCTCGTTGACGCCGCCGCCGCTGCGCTCAAGTGCCGCGTCGACGAGGTTCCCGCCCGCGTGGAGAACCTGCAGGCTGAGCTGCGCGAGACGTCCAACAAGCTCAAAAAGGCTCTGACCGGTGCTCCTCCGACGCCATCTCCAGCGCCATCGAGGGCGCCGTCGAGCTCGACGGCTATAAGCTCGTTGTCGCTGAGCTCCAGGGCCTTGAGGCTGCGACCTGCGCAACGTATGGGATACCGTGCATCAGAAGGTCGCCGGCCCTGTCGCTTGTGTCGTCGCCAGCGTGACTGAGAAGGGCACTCCGGCCCTGCTCGCTGCCGGCTCCGATGACGCCGTCAAGGCCGGTTTCCACGCCGGTAACGTGATCAAGCAGATCGCGGGTCTGGTCGACGGTCGCGGTGGCGGTCGTCCCAACATGGCCCAGGCCGGTGGCAAGAATGCTGCCGGCATCGCCGATGCCCTCGCGGCCGCTAAGACCGCGCTCGGCGCCTAAGAATCTAAGAAGTCGCTGTGGTTGCGCTCGCGCTGGACATAGGGGAGACCAGGATTGGCATCGCGTCTCGAGCCGTGATGGCAAGATGGCGATGCCTGTCAAGGTGCTTCCGGCTGCCGAGGTCACCGGTATGGCCAAGACGTTCCGCTACCTGGTTGAGGACTATGAGCCCGACATCCTGGTAAGCGGACGCCCCCTGACCATGGCCGGTGAGCCCGGCCCCCAGGCCGAGCGCGTTGCCGCCGTGGCGCAAAAGATTGCCGACGAGCTCGATCTTCCGCTGGAGTTTGAGGACGAACGTCTGTCTTCGCAAGAGGCCAAGCGTATCCTGCGCGAGCAGGGCCTCACGAAAGCAGATGAGGGCAAGATCGACATGATTGCCGCCAGCCTGTTTTTGCAGACGTGGCTCGATCGTAAAAACGAGGAGGTTTCGCATGTCTAGCGCTTCCGATCCGCGCCAGCAGAATCGTACACGGCAGCCGGCGTCGCGCCCTGCCCAGCCTGGCCAGCGTCCGGCACAGCCGACGCAGCGCGCAGCTCAGTCTGCCGCGCGCTCGGTGCAGTCCTTCTCTCATTCGGC
>ENA-OQAL01000096-OQAL01000096.1-human-gut-metagenome-genome-assembly--contig:-NODE-96-length-21619-cov-2.377024_pt1 | contig 21619 bp, 29 predicted proteins | sample MGYA00242491_ERZ504519 | MGnify/ENA primary metagenome ERZ504519 (study PRJEB26092, sample SAMD00036260) | human gut metagenome | host: Homo sapiens | study: EMG produced TPA metagenomics assembly of... | reverse complement strand
GGCGAATCCGCCCGACGAGCAGGCGCAGACGCGTCTCACCCAGCCCAGGCCGCGCTCGACAAGGCCAACACGGACGTCAAGCAGGCCGAACAGGACAAGACCGCCGCCGACACGCGTCTCGACGTGCTGACCGACGCGAAGAACGCCCTCGCCAAGGCCCAGACCGCATACGACCAGGCCAAGAGCGAAGCCGACCAGGCCCAGCAGGCCAAGCAGACCGCGCAGGACGAACTCGCCCAAGCCCAGACCGCGTACGAGCAGGCCAAGAAGGAAAGCGACAAGGCGCCCAACAGGTCAAGGACCTCGAAACGCCAAGACGGACCTCGCGGCCAGGACCCAGGCCCTCGCCGCCGCGCAGGCCGACCTGGCGCGAAGACCCAGGCATACGACGCCGCCAGGAACGAGGCCGACAAGGCCAAGCAGGCCGAAACGGACGCCGAAACCGCGGTCAGGAACGCGCAGCAGGCGTTGACCGACGCGCAGGCACGCCTCGCCAAGGCCAAGAGCGACGCGAAGGACACGGAAGCCGTCAAGACCGCGCAGGCCAAGGTCAAGGAAGCACAGGACGCGCTCGACCAGGCCAAGACGATCCTCGCCAAGGCGCAGGCCGACCTCAAGCAGGCCCAGACGGTCGAAGCCCAGGCCAAGAGCGACTACGAGACCGCGAAGGCAGCGCTCAAGACGGCCCAGCAGGCCGCCAACCCGAAGCATGACGACAATGCCGGCCAGACCAGTCTGAACGCCGCCCAGCAGGCCACGGTCGAAGCGGCCGCCAAGGCCGACAAGGTCATGGCATCCACCGGCGCGGACACGAACGGCATCATCCTCGCCGTCGTCGCGTTCGCCGGCATGGGCGCCGCCACGCTCGACCTGAAACGCCGCCGCATGGACGTGACCGCACGCCATGGCATGCGCTGACCCAATTCCCCCTCCAAACAAACAGCGGCCGGAACAGGACGACGGAACCCACATGACGGTTTCCCGACCCTGTTCCGGCCATTTCTCTTTCCCACGGTTCCGCATCATGGACTTTCCGCCGGGGGTATAAACATTTGTAATGTCGCGAATCCGCGGATATATGGGGGTACAGCTTTAACCCATGCCCTTCTTTCCGGTCGGAAGGCCGGGCCGAAGCTAAAGCCTAACGCGCCGGAATCCTCTGCCGTGACATCCATGCCGCTTCATGATGGCGGTCACGTTAGGGACGTCCAGCCTTGGGAACGGGCGAAACGGTCTCAGGACCGAGATTCCCGTAGACCCGTCGCGAGCCGGGCCGCCTAGCAGAGGGCAATACAAACATGGATTCCCAATGTGGGGCCGGAAAGGATGTCCGCACCCTTTCCGGCCGTCCGTTTCCCCTGGAACGTCCACATGAACGAAGGACATCCACGTTGCTACCATGGGAAACGGGAAGCAATGAATCCATCCACCATAATCGCGGGGTCCGATGCTATTTGAAATGAACCGTGTACTGATGTGCCGGAACCATCCGGTACTGGAATTCGCGTACTCATCGAACGCGGGTCTCATCCTCGAAGTGGGTGACGTGTTCGATCCGAGCCGTGTACCGGTCGGCATGTACGTGGATGGACAGCCCCGACCCGACAGTGATTCGGTGACCGCATGGTGGCGGTCCCGGGGAATCCCCGCCACAAGGGACGGCCTGCGCACGCTGCTCATGGCCACGGGCATCCCCTCCGGAAAAGAACTGCTCGACCGTTCCATGGGATTGAGCCTGTCCGACCAGTACTGGATCCGTCCCGCCGGCATGGACGCGCTGCGTTGGGAGGACCTCAACTTCTTCCACAACGATTTCGACGAACGGCTCGGCAAGGCGTTGTTCACCGGCGACTCATCCCGTATCGGCGACGTGAACACGCCGGACGTGACCAGCGCCGGAGACCTGCCCAAACGGTGGATCATCCGTGACGACGGCGTCAGGACCCTCATCAAGGCGGGACGGTCCGGCCAGGAGCCCGACAACGAGCGGATAGCGTGGAAAACGGCCCGCCTGCTTGGCATCGACCATGTCGAATACCGTGTGGGCAAGATCAACGGGGCCAGGGTGTCGGCATGCGACGAAATGCTTTCGGATACGGAGGAGCTCATTCCCGCCGGACAGATCATGCGGATCTTCCGGAAGGGAGGATACCGGGAACGGCGCGACATCTGGGTGGAGGCCTGCCAACGGCTCGGCGTCGACCGTGACACGATCATGCACGCCACGGATGATTTCCTGTTCCTCGACTTCCTGCTACGCAACACGGACCGGCATTACAACAATTTCGGTCTGATCAGGGACGTGGAATCCTTCGCCATCCGTCCCGCCCCGATCTACGACAGCGGAGCGAGCCTGTGGAACGGCATGGATCCCGACGCCATGGGCAACGGGGACTACCGGACGAAACCGTTCTGGACCGACCAATGGGGAGAGGAGGACAACGCGTACTGGCAATTGTCCCTCATCGATGATTGGGACAGGTACGATCTCAGTGTTCTGGACGACGTGCCCGACATCGTCCACGAACAGCTTTCCACCAACCAGCGCCTCTCCCCCATGCTCATCGACCGGATCACGGGCCTGCTGCGTGGCCGGCTCCCGATCATCAGACATCAAAGGAACACCACCGCCACCCGCCACATGATCGGCATGACTCCCATTCATGGATTGGACAATCGTCCACGGGTCAAGGACTCCAACCGCCGGACCCGGCCGATATTCCGGACGATACGCGGCCGGACGATCCCGGCATCGGCCTGGTCTGACCCTCTTCGCAGGTCTTGACAGCTTCCGGCATGATCAAGCCAGCGAGACCGCATCCCGAACATAACCGAACATCCGATACCATCCTACAGACGGCCGGAACAGGACGACGGAAACCCATACAAGGGTTTCCCGAACCTGTTCCGGCCGTTTTTTCCTCCCTTTGCGCTCCTCATATCCCTGCGGCCCCCATGCCTCCCGTCCAACGACGTTCGGAAACGAAAAAGGAAAACCGGCTCCACACGCCACACGCCCTCACAATCACCCCCGTAACGGTATCGGACGTGGTGCATGTGGAAAGAACGGCACAGGGAACGAGAATCCCCGATGCAAGGAGGGAACACGATGGGCGTAATCATCATCGCCGTCTTCTGGCTCCTCGGCCTGCTGATGGCATGGAGCATGTGCGTCGTGTCGGCGCGGGCCGACCGGCATATGGAAGAGCTCCACCATGCCGGTGGAGTGTCCAATGGCAAGGGTCTGCGAATCCCCCTGTCTGATATCGTCCGCGTGTCATGTGGATTGTGCGGAACCGTACGGTCGCATGGCCGGCCGATTCCGGGACATGTCCTAACTAGGGAGGAATCCATATGGCTGCAACCCTTTGCATCCTGGTCCTGATGGTCGTCGCCGCCTCATGCCTGTATGAGGCGTTCGTGTACATGGCCGTCAAACAGAAAAGCACCTTCGTTGGCCGCAAGACCAAGGAAAAGGTTCTCGCCATGAGCCGTAAGACCCGTCAAGGCAAGGCCGTCCTGTTCATCGTGCTCGCCGTCGTCTGCTTCGTGCTGATGGTCGTGGCGGGCATGCTGATGGCCCATGCCGGATACAACGTGTGACGTCGGACCGGCTCACATCCATGATGGGTGGGATGGTTCCGTATCCACGGGATTCCTCCCGCCCATCTTCCGTCTTTTCAAAAGAGGTGGGAATGTCCGTCGACGATGAAGACGAATACGACGGTTCGGAAGCAGATGGCATGGAACCGGACGGCGATGGGGCCGATCCGTTCGTGCCGATGTTGGAGGACGATGGGCACAGGCTCGGCCGTCCCGCGCGGCGTGGCGTCGGCGTGGTGGGTTTCGTTCCCGCGCCGACCAGACTGTCCATTCCCGAACTTGACTGGCTCATGCGCGTGCGTGACGGCGCCGGCCGGTCGGTGCGTGTGCCGGAACACCGGTATTCGCGTTCCGACCGCGGCGCGGTCGAATCGGCTCGCGGACGCTGTATTCGATGGTGTCGAAGCAGGTCAGCCAGACGAAGAGCCTGTACAAGGCGCGGCAGCGTGACGAGGAAGGCATGCTCCCGTTGGGTTCCGCGAGCCCGTTGGACATGATCACCCGCGATTTCAACGAACGTCCCCTGATCCCATGGCATCAGACCAGCACGGGACGGGCGGGAGTGCTCACCACTTTCGTGGCCGGTTCCGGCGCGCAGCTGATCCCCGGACCGCCGATCGGCATCGACGCGCTTTCCCGCGAACTGTTCCAATTCGACTGCTGGGGTACGTACGACGCGCACATGACCACCAGTCCCGACCTGTTCTTCAGCGGCCTGCGCGGCCAGGGCAAAAGCTATTGCGCGAAGACCATCGCTGTCCGTGAGATCGGGTTCGGACGCAACATCATCGTCCAATCCGACCGGCAGGGCGAATGGAAGGCCATCGCGCGGGCCATTCCCGGCGGGCAGGTCGTCTCCCCCGGCAAAGGCAACTATCTGAACCCGTTCGCCATGCCCGACATGTCCCACCTCAAATCCGAGGAGGACAAGCGCGCGTTGCGCCAGGAGGTCCTGGCCGGCAGGAAAAGCGCCATGATGGCGTTGGCGGAGGCGGTGAGGGAACCGGACCGTCCATTCCCGTTGGACAAGGACATGCTGTCCCTGATCGACCAGCTCATTGCCTCGTACGGTATCGGTCCGATGACGTTGCAGGCCGCGGTCAAACGACTGTCCGACTGGGATTGGGTGGATTCCATATACTCGCATATCCACGGCTTCGAGCATTACCGTGATCTGGCGCGTGAGAAGGCCAGCGAGGCGGCCCGCGTGTTCTCCCCCATGGTCGAGGGCGGAACCATGAGCGGCATGTTCGACAAGGAGTCGACCATCACGTTGGATCCGGCCGCGCCGATCATCGTGTTCGACACGTCCGGTCCCGTGTTCCAGGATCCCACGTGAAACGCGTGTACACCGCGGCGGTCAGCTCGTGGATTGACCGCCTGCTGCAGGCGCGTGACGGACTGCGTCGCATCATCGTGTGCGAGGAGGCGTGGGACCTGCTGAGCAACCCGCAATTGGTCGACTCGTTGCAGACCCGGCAGCGTTCCGCGGGCCATTGGGGTTGCGCGACCTGGCTGATCGTGCACGGCGTCGCGGACATGACCCAGGTGTTCACGGCCGGCAGTGGCCTGCGCGGCAAGGTCGAACAGTTGATGAATCTGATGGAGACGAAGATCATCTACCGGCAGGGTGGCGAGAACATCCCCCTGCTGAACCGTCTCATCCCCGACTTGAGCGAGGACGAACTCGACCAGATACCACGTTTTGGCGCAAGGCTATGGCATCTGGCGTATCGGACACGAGCATCCACGCATGATCCTTCCCATCGCCGGACCCATGTGGGCGCGCGTGTTCGACACGTCAAGCCTGCGCAGGGCGTCATAGGAGAATCGCCATGAAGTATCGGATCCTATTTCACTCCCATGTCTTTGTTCACAAGGCTCATGCAGTCTTTTTTCGCTTGTCTGAACCCCGAAAGGTCCTCATAATGGCGGATTACCCTTTGATCGGGATGCAGTTCTTTCGCGGGCCATGTTTTTCCAGAAGCGCTGTACACCGTCAGATTGCCGGTGACTTCGAAACTTTCGCTCCGGTATTCCTCGCCCTTGTCCGTTTGGCCGGTCAGGATCACGCTGGTTCGCGGGGCGACCGCGAACAGGAGTTTCGACTCACCTGGAGCAAGACCGAAGCTTCCCTTATCGTTGAGGACCGCGGAACCAGCCTTGTATCCTCCTTTCCTGTCGAATTCCGGCATACATATTCTCATGCTTTCAGCATGTTTCGTATCCCTGCTCAGGGAAATGACGGTGTCCTCCGTCCTACCGCTGTTGGCCAGAACCATCGCGAATGTGGACTGAGTGGACATGACATCCGCCTTGATTCTCACATTGGGTTCCATCCTGTCGAGCATGAACCATGTATAGTCTGGGCCGGACCGGTCAAACTGCCAGTTGCCAACGACGATCTGATAGCCCGTCAGCACTATGGCGACGATTGTAGCCACGTTCGCAAACAGGCCTATCACCTCCGTCGCGCATTTCCACCGTTTCATCCACTCCGTCCTCGGGCTTCCGCCGATGCTCTTCGCCGTATCGGCGTGATTCGTCGCTTTGGATCCGTCGGAGGGTTCCCTTTCCTCGGTGGAGTTCCTTTTCTTCGGGGGTTTCCGTCTTTTTTGGACCATTCTCTTTCGTTCCCCTTCCCTATGTCTGGAGGTTTTCCATGGATCTTATAAGCAATTTTATGTGTGCTGACGCCGGCCAGCGGCTGACGGTGGCCGTGCTGTTCATCGCCCTCGTGCTGAACCTGCTCTCCTTCGCGTTGAAGCTGTTCGATTTGTTTCTCCGTTCGTCTGGCCAAGATGAGGAAGACGACTTCTCCCAGCAAGGCTGGTCCAATGATTCAGAAGACAACCGGAAGGGATTGGCGTCATGACGGGACATCGGATCACGGCACGCCGCGGCTACGACCGTGAGGAATTGAACTCGGACAACCGCCGCAAGGTCATGGACGCGTGGAAACGGTTCGAATCATCGAAGCCGGGCGTATGGCTGAGCCGGCACACGGACCTGCTGGAACGTCTCTCGGACGAGGAAAGCCATCTCGTGGCGCGTGTCGGCGCGATGGTGTGCGTGTTCGCGTTGATCCTCTCGATGGTCTTGTTCCTCGCCGTCCAAGGCAACATGCTCGCCTGGACGCTGTTGACGCTGCCCGTGTTCGCGGTCGCGTTCATGGTTGTCATGGCCTTGTGGATCTTCTGGGACGCGTACCGTGATTCCGAGGACGCGCGGCGGACTGGCTGTCCACGCGTCCCGGCGTGGCCACGTGGCGTCAGCTCGCCGCGGACTATGGGCCGCGGGCCATCAACCGTGACGTGGTCCCGTCCGTACTGCCGCGCATGCTGGCGGATTTCCGCGACCGGAAGCCGGGCGCATCCGCCCCCGACCCTGGCATGCCGCATGGTATGTGGGCGATTCGTGGAACATGGAGGTGTGGCTGGGTTCCGAACGGCACATCTACGTATTGGGTCCTACCCGTTCCGGCAAGACCGTCAGCGTCGTCATCCCCGCCGTGGTCGAGGCGCCGGGTTTCGTGCTCGCGACCTCCACGCGAGGGGACATCATCAAAACGACGCGTTACCTGCGTGAATGCGGCGTGAAGGATCGGGTGACCGGCGCATCGTTCGGCAATCGCGGGCCGGGAACCACGCACATCTTCGACCCGGAAGGCGTCGCGGAGAACGATCCGGATACGCGGCACAACATGCGTTGGACGCCTTTGCAGGGTTGCGACGATCCGGCCGTCGCGATGCGCCGCGCGCAGACCATGGTCGCGATCGGCGGCATGGGCTCCGGATCGAACAACCAGGAGTGGGGCGTGAGCGCGGCCATGTACGTGCAGGCCATGCTGTACGCGGCCGCGATCGCGGACCGCACCATCAACGACTGCTACCGTTGGAGCCTGTCGCCGGAGGCCGCGCAGGAGGCCGCGGACCTGATCCGCAAGTACACGCCGGAACGCGAGATGGACCGTTGGGCCGCGACATTGAACGCGCTGCCGCACGTCGATCCCCGTCAGAAAGGCAGCGAGTGGTTCGGCGTGAAGAACGCGTTCAGCATCCTCGCCGACCCGAACGTGCGCGCCCGCATGAATCTGAGTCCGTCCGATCCGCGACTGATCGACCCGAAACGCATGGTGCTGCGGGGCGACACCGTGTACGTGCTGTCCAAGCCCCGCCGTGACGGCGGCGTGGCCGGCAACGCGGGCATTTTTCGTGAGCCTGCTGCTCGACACGTTCCAAGAGGCGTGCCAGGACATCGCGTCGACAAGGCGTCCGGCTCGCGCGGCAAGATTGAACCTCCCGCACGGTTCGTGTTGGACGAACTGTCGAACATCGAGAAATGGCCCGGCCTGCGCAACGCCATCACGCAGGGCGGCGGCAACGGCTACCAGCTGATCATCGTGGAACAGTCCCGCCAGCAGATGGCCGACGAGAAGGACGGGTACGGCAAGGCCGTGGAGCAGACCGTGTGGGAGAACTGCCATCGGATCATGCTCAAGGGCGTGTCCGACGACGAGACGTTGAAATGGTGGATCGGCCAGATCGGCACGCATCACCGGACGCGCCGCGAATCCTCCTGGAATCCGGGACAGGGCCCGTTGGGCGGTCTGACCACGCGTCACGAACGTGAGGAATCCGTCACCCAACAGGAATTGAGCCTCCTGCCCGTAGGCTACGCGCTCGTGGAACCGTTGGGCCAGGCGCCCGCCTGGTGCGCATGATCATGTTCATGCGCCGCGCATGGTGGCGTGAGGGCTTGGAGGACCTGCGTCCCACGGCCACGAACGCATGGCATGAGGATCACGGCGAAAGGACCATCGCATGAGCGACGTCGAAGAATACTTCACCCAGATGGCGGGCACCGACGCCGACAAGCCGGACGCCACGGACGACGCCAAGCATGACGAGACCATGGGAGCAGGCCAGAGCGCGGACGTGCTGGCGGCTTGGAACGCCCGTCGTTCTGGACGGACGACATGGAACGGGAATTCCGGACAGAGGTCAAGTCCCTGTTCGACGACATGGTCGGCAGACAGCAGGGCGAACTGTCCGTGAGGGACCAGTGCGAGCACGCGTACGAGGAACTGACCGCCACGGTCAACGGCAAGTACAAGGAGCTGACCGGCAAGGACCTGCCGGCCTCCATGGCGCGCAACCTCGACCAGCTGCTCACGCAGATCACCATGGCCCCGCTCAACGAGCCGGAACACGGTCCGGGACTGTGGGCCAAGCTCCCCCAGCATTCCATCGCCACCATGGTCGAGGCGCGCCCGTTGGACCTGACCGGCTCGCCCACGCGCATGGACATCGATTTGATGATGCTGCACACCATCCGCGTGGGCCGGTTCCTCACCACGCATTACACGGATTGGGCGCAGACCCTTCCCCCCATGCTGGATCCGCCACGACGACGTCGTGCAGGAAGTGTATGCGCTCAAATGCTACATGGACCTGGTCGTCGCCAGTCCCAACGGAGGATTGTACGCACCGACGTTGCAGTCGCTCATCCATTCCACGTTGGAACGCGTCAAAGCGTATCTCGCCTCGTCCGAAGCTCGAACTCCGACCATCGGCATCACCTGTCCGGACAGGAGGAACGCCAACGGGAGCAGGCCAGGAAGGATGAGTACGAGCATTGGTTCAACCGTGACGGCGGATGGAGCGAGGAACCTGGATTCGACCAGTCATGGCGGTTCTCCACCCCGTCGGAAGGCTTGGACACGGTCTGCGACCTGATGACGCCCACCCGCGTCGACGACGTGGACGCGGCCGACGACGCCACACTCCGCAATCAGGCCACCCAGTGGCGTTCGGAAATCGACAGCCTGCGCGGCAGCTACGACACGGACCATGCCACGGAGCATCTCGCGCAGGCCGCGCAGGACGAGGAGACGATCCGCCGCGTCTGGCTGTCCTACACGGGACGCGAACGCGAAAGCCGCAACCGGCTCGACCGCGCGGCCACGTCCGCCGCAATGCTGATGCGGGACACGGAACAGTCCAAGCTCCTGTCCGACAAGGACCGTCGAAACCTGAACGACCTGATCGGCCGAGCCCGCATGATCCTCCATACGTATGCAAACCCACTTGGACGAGAACTACAAGCCGTGCAGCATCGGTCTGCAGGACGATCTGACCGCACGCCTGGAACGCATCGTGCAAGGCGATCCCGCCGGAGTGTTCGACCGTTGCGAACGCATGATCGACCAGATGGACGCTACGTTCGCACGCGGAAAGGAGCCAACCGATGATCAGCGAACAGCCTAGCCTGTTCGACCAGTTGACGCCGTCCGACGCGTGAGGGACGACCTCGACTGGCTCGACTCGCTTCAGGAGACGAAACCGTCCACACCACCGCGCAAGCCGAAGAACCGCCGTTCCAACCGGAAGCATGATATCGAACCGGTCCAGCATGACGACAAGCATGGAACGACGACCGCTCCCCCAACCGAGACGACAGACACGATGCCGGTTCCACAATCCACAGGCGTCGAAAAACGACCAGACGGCGGAGCGTCCGGAATCTTCCATGCCGTCCAGCGACGCCCGTCCCATGCCGGCGGTCCCACTGCCTCCACGTCCGTCCATGGAGGATGCCACGTTCCGGACGAGGCGGAGGACATCCTCGCCTCCATGATCCCCGGTCGGAGATGAAACCCCATCCGACATCCCACCCGCGAAACGGAAACGGGAACCGACGACATCAGGACGACCGTGAGCCTGCAGGACGTGGCCGACCCCGACAGAGCTCCGTCTGATGACGCCAAGATAATGGTCTGGGTACGCCGCGGCATGTCCATCGCCCTGGCGTTCATTCTCCTGCTCGTCCTGTTCGCGCTCATAGGCTCCCATTCGGCCACCGTCAGACAGCAGGCGTCGGCCGAACGGTTGCAGACCTCCATGAGCCAACTGTCCACATGGACCGGCAAGGCCAAGACCACGATCAAGCAGGCGGACCAGATTAGATTGAAGGATACGGACGACACCGATTCCCTCCGCCGTCTGATCGACTCGAACGGCAGGCTCATGCACTCCGACCGGACGGGACTGTCGGAAAACGAATCGGAACGGCTCGCCGCCAAGGCCGACAAGGCCACGAAACGCACCCGCACGCTGACCAACAAGATTGGCCGGCTCGTCAAGGAAAAGCCGTTGACGGACGCGAAGAACAAATGCCATACGGCATTGGACAAGGCGTCGAAAGCCTCCAATGATGCGAAACCATCCGACGATGCGACCCGTACGGCGAAAGCCACATTGGACAAGCTCATCGCGCAGGCCCGCAAGCTCGACAAGAAGACGACCATCGACACGTGGACCGACATGGCCGCCAAACTCGACAGGCCCGCGAAACCTCGCCCGCGCATTGGACGCGAAACCAAGGCCGACGAGGAGCCGAACGCCAGGCCGAAGAACAGGAGCAACAGCAGCCGCAACAGGCCGCGCCGATACCAACCCCAGCACCGACGCCCACGCCGCAATACCATGGTTCGTCCGGCGGCTCCGGCTCCACGACCGTGCCCCGCGGCAACAATGGCGGCAATGCGAACAATGGCGGCACCGGCAACAGCGGCGGATCGTCCGGCGGGAACTCCGGCGGATGGTATGTGCCACCGGAAACCCCTGACAACAGTCTGCCGAACAACGATTCAAGCCTCTGAGCAAAGGAAGACCAATGGGAAAGAACAATCCACGCAAACAGTCCTCACCCGAAGCGAAGAAACAAGCCGCCATCTGGTGCGCCATCGCGGTCATCGCCGTGGCCGTCATGATGCTGATGACCAACCCATGGAAACATCAGCCGGCCACGACGGCGCCCCAGGCCAATTCGGCCACCCAGACCCAATCCGCTGCGAAACACGAAGCGAAGGCAAAGAAAAAGGGAAAAGCAGCGTCCACGTCCGACAGTCTGGAACGGAAAGCCCAGACCATGTTCACCGGTGACGCGGAGCAGATCTCGAACGACGTGCGCGACCTATTGAACGCGCCCGAAAACTCGAACGTCGACACGCTTCCACCCTGCTGTACCGACACGGACGGCAGGACCTCGCCGAAGCGACGGACCTGTACGACGCGATCGGACAACAGGAGGACATCGACACGATCCGCAGCCTCGCACGCGAATGGTATCCGCAAGCCATGCGCGCCGCGATCGAAGCACGCCGTTCGGACCTTTCGGACGGATTGGACAACACCGCGAAATCCGTGGAAACCATCCAACAGGACAATCTGGAGAACATGCAGGGATGCGGCGACATCAAAAACGCGTACGAGACCGCGAAACGGCTCGTGGACTCCAAATCGGATGATTACGACGCTTGACCAAAGTCCAGCAGGATCTGACCGCCGCTACAAGCGGATGCGCCACCAACCTAGATCCGAAAGACCTCGAGAAAGTGTTCGGACAGCCACAGGGGACCCTCAAGGAAGACAAGGAGTAGGAAAACATGACCACCACGAACAACCGCGCATGGAAGGCACTACTGCCACAAAACGGCATGATCGGCATGAGCCCGCAGGTCGGCAGGGTGAAGATCCCTCCCATCCGTGTCCGCCAAACGTGAACCTGACCGGAGGCAGGAAAATCAAAGCGGTGAAGGCATGCTGGTTCGAAAAAGATTCGGCCAGATTCGTCACACTTGTCCCTCGACGGGAAGACTCCGCCTGGAAATGGACTCGTTGAAAGGCGGCGAGACCATCGAATTCGTGGGACATTCACGTGAATGGCATGACATGTCGGGACAAAACTACTTCGTGGTCATCGTCACCGACATGGACATCATCGAACCCAATATTTCAGAATGTCGGAACCGGTTCAACGGAGCTAATAAGTAAATATACCTTTACACATTAAGTAAATAAGTGTAGACTATTTTTATGGAATGTGAGGCATCATCCGCCGCCTTGGAAGGAACCGAAATGAGCGAACCAATGAACGTGACCGCCGCAGCCGAGCGTTCTGGCGGACGGTGGTCCGTGGAAGTGCCGGAAATCCCCGGACTGTTCACGCAGACCCGGCGTCTCGACCAGATCGACGCGATGGTGCGCAACGCCGCCGGCATGCTTGACCGCGAGATCGGCACCGTCACCGTGGAGCCGAAGCTCCCCGAACGGGACGAGCGCATGCTCGCCGAACTGCTGGACGCGCGCAGACGGGCCAGCGAGGCACAGTCACGTGCCTCCTCGCTCACCCGCGACGCAGTGGGCGTCCTACGGTCCAAGGAATGACCGTGCGCGACATCGCCGCCGTCATCGGCGTCACCCCGCAGCGCGTCAGCGCCCTCGCCAACGCCTGAGCCAAGGAACCGAAAGGATCATCATGACAGCGATAGAATCCCTGCCCGCGTACAGGAAGGCCGAGGCCGAGGCGGAACGCCGCGGAGAGAATCTCAGCTCCCTCATCGACGCGTTCCTGGCCGGCTACGCCAGGGGCGCCTCTACGAATAGCCTCGCCGCGACGCCACAGCCGGGAGACACCGTACTGCGTGACGAAACGGACTGGCGCATGCTACGCGACGAGATGCATGGGGAAAAGCTATGAGCCTGACCATCGCCTTCTCATCCGAAGCCAAACGCGATCTGAAAAGGCTCTACAGGCGTCACCCGGGTTATGCGGACGAACTGCTCGACATGCTCCACGACGAGGTGCGGGTCCAGGGACGTGTGCCCGACGCCTACGACCCGCACATACTGGACAATCCGCGGGCGGCATACAGTGGAGCTCTCGAGTTCCACTTCATGGACGATGTTCTCGTGATCTGTTATCCGCCCACGCCGCGCGAGTTCCTGCGCATACTGCATATCTGCACCCATGCCGAGCTTAAAGCCGGGCGATGCTCGGACGAATGGCCGCGCGGCTGACAGCCCGACCATCATCCCCATGACGGTCTCCTCACCAATACGAACAGTCTAGGTGTGGGACCGTTCCATGCTTGACAACTTGCCCCCACGATCTTTTTCGAAGAGCTTTCTCGTCTTCCCCTCTCCCTGCAACTAAGCTGGGATTTGCGGAATGTTCCTAAGAACACGAAGGATGGTCCGGATTCCTTCGAACCTGGATCATCCTATCTCCGTTAAGGTCGACGCAATTCCCTATCCAGGATCACACCTTGCTGAGCATATCGATGATTCCCGAGGCGTCTTGCTTCAGGCTCTCCATGTACTTCTGCATATACTCCCAATCCGGAGAACCATCTGGCTTTGCTGGCAGCGTCAGCTCTGTTTGTTCCATTTTCTCCTTGCTCCATTTGTCGTCGTACGCGTATGAACGTCCAGCCTCCCAGAACAACGGCTGGAGGAACAATGCGACTTCTTCTGTCAGATCGAATTTCGGATAGAGCACGTTGACGTCATCGGATGCCCAGAACGGTTCCGGCTGCCAGAAAGCCTTTCCTGTAGCTTTCTGCCCATTGTACGCGACAGTCATTACCCCGCCAGGATGGAGGTGACCGGTGTTGCCAATATGTGCGGTGACACCGTTATTCTCCAGCGTAGCGCCGATGAAGGGTGTCATTCCAGGTTCCATATTCGCGCGTGTAAGTCGCGTTCCTTTCAGTACCGTGAACAATTCGCCGATTTTGTAAGGAGGCCATTTCGAACTGTCTATTGTTTCTTCATGGAAATGCGCCTCGCCCATTTCATCAATCGCTGATTCCGTCTTGTCGAGCATCTCCTGCATGTATCTCGACATATGAGTCCAATCGGGCTTTCCATCTGACGTCGCAGGCAGATACATCAGTTCGTCAGCCATTACATCTTGACGCCATTTATTGGCGAAACCATAACGCTTTCCGAGATTCTTCAGTATGGGAAGTATGAACAGAGAGGCATTCTCGTCAATCTCATCTTTTGCGGCGAGCACGTTGACGTCATCGGATGCCCAGAACGACTCCGGCTGATAAAACGACTCGCCTACACTGCCGTTGTAACAAACGGTAATCATTCCAGCCGGAAAGAGATGGTCCGTGTTTCCGATGCGTGCGGTAACGCCGTTATTCATGGACGACGCGCCGATATAATTGATTTCCCCGGGGATCATCTGTGCCTTTGTGAGTCTCGTTCCTTTCGAAATAACAAACAGGTCGCCAAGCCTAAAGGCCGTCCACTCAAGATAATCTGGTCCTTTCATGGAAAACAGTCACCCCTTCCTCAAACTGATGATTACATTGTCTTCGTCGCCGTCAATCGTCGCCGAATACATTATTCGGTCAAACAGCTGTCCGCTGAACGCTTTTGCGTCGATGCCTTTCTTGTACATGAGATAGTCCATGGCCGTTTTTGCGGAAATCCTCCTCTGATATCTCGAAGGGTTTGATGGGCGCCTGATACGAAAGGCATTCGTCTGGACTCTCCCATACGCATGTATCGTCTCCGGATTGCTTGGACACGATATCGATCCAGCACCTCTCGATCGCGGGCCAACGACCGCGCACGTCGTGCCGTCCCTTGTTCTTCACAGTCTCCAGACCGTCGTCCTTCATCCAGCAGGTGAAGAACTCATGTCCGTTCTGGGGCACGCCGGCCTCGAACACGAATATGCTCGTAGTCATTCCGATGCCGAAGAATAGGTCCTCCGGCAGCTTGACCACTTTGCGGAGTCGGTGGTGTTCGAGAATGCGGGCCATTTGCTTTTGCCCGTCTTCTCGAGTTTTTATCCGGAAGGACGAACGCGCAGGGCGTATTCGGCGGGACGTTGTCCAGCACGTTCTCGACGATTACCATACAACCGTACTTCTTCTCATACGGGGGATTCATGAGGACTTTAGTGATGTTCTGATGGGCAATCCATTTTCCGGCCTCGCCGGATCTGGCATCCAGCTGTTCCAGATTGGTCTTGCCGTCCTTGTGGATGAGCATGTTCGCGCATGCGAGGGCATAAATCTCTCTATCGAATTCAATGCCGAATAGTTGGTTCTGTTTGATTTCCTTGGCCTTTTCGGTGTTCACTCCGCCGGCCTCGTCGATCATGTTCGCCATCGCTTTGATCAGGAAGCCTCCACTGCCGCATGTCGCGTCGAGCACCCTGTCGTTCTGGTTTACTTCGAGGATCCTGTATATGAAGTCGGTGATGTGTTCGGGGGTGAAAACCTGTCCTGATTCGGTCTTCTTCTTGTAGCGGTTGAATTCGTTGAAGAAGATGCCCATGACGTCCTCTCCCCGCCATGCGTCGGAGTTCAGGCAGTCGGATATTTCCGTCACCCAGTCAATGAAGTTCGAGATCAGATTCTTGACGTGTTCCTGTTCCTTCTCGTCCTCGCTGTTCACGTTGAGGTTCATACGAATCTCGGAGAACACGTCCGCGAGCAGACCGAGCTTCTGATTCTGGTGCTTGTCCCGCAACAGCTCCTTGTTGAGACAGTTAAGAATAGCATTGTGGAATTCGGAGTAGTCCATGCCGCTGACCATTGTCGCGTCGTATCGTTTCGCTACCAATGCGCAGGCGGTGAAAATCATCCTGTGGTAGAGGTTCTTGATGCCGAACTCGAAATGCAGACAGTTGTTGATACGGGCAGTCAGTTCGTAGATGCGCTGCTTGTCGATGTGGTCGACGTTGAACAGGGCCGTGTAGTAGGCGATGTTGTGGAGCTTCTCGCTTCCTTTCTCCTTGTATTCCTCACCGTTCTTGAACACCCTGGTGGATTCCCCGTTGTAGAGGATGCCCACGACGTGCTCGTATTTCGCATTCATGATGCGGATGTTCTTCAGAAGCTCCTTCGCCTGCGTCGCACCCAGTGCGATCTTGGATGCCTTCGTCTCCAGAACAACAGCGGTATCGGACTTGTTGGCCGGGAGATACCAGCCATCCGGCTTGTCGAGTTTCCCCTTAAATCCCAGCTGGTTGAATGTCGTCAGCTGACCCACGCCGGCGGTCACCCCCCCCCGTGGTTGTTCAGACCCAATATTTCGCGCGCTTATCCCTGACTTCATCCTCGGTCATGTTCTCTGCCATTTTCTTCCCCTCAATTGGTTTCTTTGTTCTTTTGCAAACATCTGTATATGGTGGTTCGACTGACGCGCATCATGGATGCTATCTGATCCACCGTCACCGAACGGGACTCGTACAGGCGCTGCACTTCCTTGGCCTGTTTCTCATCAAGCTTGCGGGGCGCCCTCCTGTTCTGCCCCTTGCCCTTGCGGCTTCGAGCCCGGCGCGGGTGCGTTCGCGGATTAGATCCCGTTCGAACTGGGCCAATGATCCAAAGATGTTGAATATGAGTGTGCCGCCTGGAGTGCTCGTATCAATCAATTCTGTCAGTGAGCGAAACTGAACTCCCCTAGTGTCGAAGTCGTTGATGAGTTCAACAAGATTCTGCATGCTTCGTCCGAGCCTGTCGAGTTTCCAGACGACGACGGTATCGCCTTCGCGCAGGAGGTCGAGCATATGGTCGAGTTCGGGACGGTGCGCTTTCGCGCCGGAGGCCACGTCGATGAATATCCGGTTGCAGCCGGCTTTTTCGAGTGCGTCCTGTTGCAAGTCGGTGGTCTGGTCGCCGGTGCTGACGCGCGCGTAGCCGTATGTCATGCTTGCCATGTGTGTCATGGTACCATTACCCGTCAGTCGGCTCACCTTATGGAACGTTGATTGTGGAACGGGTTGTGGGACACCCTTCGCTTTCGAATCAAAGCATTTCGCATACCGAAGGAATCTGTTTCATAAACGGACGTTTCGGAATAAGCATAGAATCTGAATGCAGATGAGGAATCATTTATTAGGGGCATGCTATGTCTGTATAACCGGAATTAGACAGAAGAAAGGTCTCATATTCATGCCCATCAAAACAAACCGACTCGTGCGAGTACTTTCCATTGCTTTAGGTGCTTTATCTTGCATTTGCGCATTCATGATTCTTCCCATGTATATTCTGGGTTCCGCTCATGCGCAGGGAAACCTGCTTCCTTCTGTTATCGCAATCTCACTTTGTTGCATATGCATCCGAGGTTTATGCGTGTATCGAGAATCTCTCACCTGGCAGTTCTCGTATTGCTGTCTCTTGATTTCTTCTTTCGAGATTATCGTATTCTATTACAATCCGGATAAAACGCTGGAATCAGTAAACGCCATCTTCTGGATGCTCGAGATCACATTTCTTGCCGTACTCCTGATGATAGAGTTCAATTTAAATGTTCGAAAAATACTCTCCTACCCCGTCTTCATTTTCTTCTAGGCAGTTTGATGGACGTTATTCCAGGAATGGGGAATCTCGTTAAAAACGCGGATGTCGGCAAAGAGATGATATCCTGCTCATCATCGCATACCCATTGGAGATTCTGAATGCCTTCTGGGATACCATCAAAAAAAGATGACAAGGCTGAAACTGAGAAAAAACTAGATGGATTTGCTCTCAAAGGTTCAGAATGCCACCGCTTTGGCGTCTTCCCTAAAAGACTCGCAAAACAGAATCGAGGAAAGAGTCCAGGACATCAATGAGAAAATCTCCAGGCAGAAGACGATAAGCCCGGTGTATCGTTTCTAAAATCCAGTTCGGTGTATGAATTCAAGATAACCATGCGCCGTCATCGTCGCTAGGGGATGCTTTGCTGGTCTTGGCGCCATACAGTCGTTCTTTGAGTTTCCGGGAATCTATATGCCAAGCGTGGGGTCTTTATGCCCATCGTCTGGATTATCTATGGCAGGATCTGGCATCGGTAAGTAAAAACCATCTACCGTCTCGCTCTTATCGTTAGTTGAGCTATTCTGGCTCTTCCTGGGTTCTTCTTGCAACAGTCCTACTTTGTCAAGAGTGGATAAGAACCTATCCTCAAGTTGGACTGGATCGATCAATGGATCGCTTTGCGTACGTATAAGATAGTCAAACTGTCCAAGATCCTTATATTCCAACGCCATTGCGAGCATGTCTTTAGCGTCAGGAGAAAGCTGATCGTAATATTTATCCGCGATGAAGGACACATCGAACAAATCACGAATTTTTATCCCGGGACATATAGCTGCGCATTTGAGCTTGCATAATTCGCTAATAGTGTAGGTGAGTATCCCGTTGACTACTGCGGTCTTCTCTTTTGGAATGGTCCGATGTCTCAATGACAATTCAATTTTTAGAGGACGGTTCGATGCCCCATAATCAACAAATGCTCGACGAACGGTGGATGTGTCTTTGGCTTTCCTCCACGTGTATCCCTCATTCGAGCAAATCGAGTCGATCATGCCGAAAAACGGGAGGAGGGGACATTCGACCGCAAAGAATCTAAATCAATATCTTCAGAGAAGCGATCAAGACCATAGCATTCCATCAAAGCGGTGCCGCCTTTGAGCACGAATGGATTACCCTGCGATGAATTGATTCCATGAAGCATTCGTTGTATAGCAAAACCATGGGACTGGTTTTCTTGGTTTATCTTCGTCATGCGGTTTCCTTTTTCAAATGCTTGGCTTTATAGTCTAGCCACGGGCATAAATACTCCTGCCCCATGAAACGATCAATATCCTTCCAATCGGACCTGTTATGAAGCATCAGAACGTGCTCCATAACAGGCACGTCCGTCAAAGGATTGTCGAGGAAATTATCTTTCATGCCCTGGGCGCTGCCGTACAACCCCTGTTCAATCAAGTCCAAACATGCGCGCACATGACCGGCCACAGGCATCACTCCCTTGGTGGGGACTTCGCAATAGCTAATATCATACATGCCGAATGGTGAGGAATCAGTGTCGAGCAGCATGGGCTTAGTCCAGTCCATCGCGCTGAAATGCCAGTCTCCCGGGGTGGATGACCTGTTCCCGAGATTCAGCGCATGCATACCTGTTACGTATCTCATTCAGCACCTCTTTGCAATCCTGAAATATGAATGACGGAGTAAACTGACGTGTCTATTTTAGAAGTAGATCTTTTCCAGGGAAATCACGAAAGTGCGGAAGCCTCGTTACTTAGCATCAGAATCCCATTCCTCTAATAGATAGTAATTACGCACGAGTGTTTCTTGGTCCAGATTATCCATTTCTCTTGTAGCACCATCAAGCTCATCGTATAGAGAGCCCAAATAGCGGTCACCGCGCTCAATCGCGTCGACGAGGTCGTGATGGCTTCGGCGGTGATTTCGGGAATCGGGAACGGCCAGTCTTTTGGCCTGCGAATGAATGGTACTTGTTCCATATGAGGCTTCTTTCCGGTGTGGCTGCTTGATATCGTCTCAATCATAAGGATAGGGTTTTTATCGTCTGCGACCGGAACCCCGCCATGTGGACAGCTTTTCCGCAGTTCTCGCCCCTCCCCGCAAGTTCACCGGCACGCCAGAAGCCGCCGCAGACAATACATCATCGTCGGCAACAACAGACGGAAGGCCGACACAGCGAAGAGGCGAACCCCCGATCATTCGGTGACCTGCGTCAGCTGGGACAGCCATAGCTTATCGGTTCTGAACCTTTCGACGTTCCTTGACCATATGTGGTATTCGGGATCATCCTCATCGGCGCCCTCGTCGGAGAACCCATACGCCTTGAACAGGCGCATGCTCGCGTGGTTGTCCGGATTTATCTGGGTCATGATGTACGGGTCGCGTCCCGTGCCCGCCGAATCATTGCCGACCCATCTAAGGACCGTGGCGAGCAGCATACCGCCAAGACCGTTGCACTGCTCGGACAAGGCCGTGGCCATATAACGAAAATCGCGTACGCGTCCGAAAAATCCTACCATCCGAACTCGCAGAATGCGAGTACGTCGGAATCACCTTCAGAATACAGGGCCATGCGCAGAACATCGTCCGCATTCTCTTTCAGGTCAAGACCTCTGATATACCGTTGGACGTCCATCGCGTATTCGGGTGCCCCCGCTCCGCAGCACACGAATCTTCGGACGGCGAGCTGGTCGTCCGGCCCGCAGATCCTGCTGCTTATCATTCGGAAACGTACTGAGCCCGTCCACGCCTGTTCTTCCTGGAAGATGCTTTCGCGAGCTTCATCCATTTGGCGTCCACTTGGTTGCGAGGTTTCCCGTCCTTCGGAGGGACGTATGCCGGCATCGCCTTGACGCCAGCCGCAACGGTAATCATGTGGATACTCCTAGCCAATAAATGTCTCGTGTCAATTGAAATATATCACACGCTCCGTCCTATCTCGACCCCCCCCCCCCGGTGTCTATTTAGAAGTGCAACGCCCTTGCTGGCCCTGCGATTCCAGCAGTTCGTCGACGATCTCCCGCAGCCCCCTGACCATATCCATCCGGATCTCGCAGCGTTTGGGTAGTTGGCGTCGGACCACGCCGTTCCTGTTCCCGTTGTTTCCCCGCCGCCAGCTGGAGTACGGGTAGACGAAGCACGTATCCATTCCCAGCTTGTCACGCGACCGGGCATGCCGGGCGAACTCGGTGTCGTTGTCGTGTGTTCTTTGCCGGCTCCGGCCTTGATGAGTTCCAGCGCCTCACGCCGGAATCCGTCGTCGTAACGTCTCCGTCGAACCTCACGTATATGAAAGAACTGCGCCCCGATCGTCGAATCTGAATTTCTTCAGTCCGAACAATCGGAGTGCGGTCCAATTTCTTCGCTCCTGTTCCCGTTTCGGTTTTTCGGATGACGTCACTCGCCCTGCTGGGTTTGCTCGGACTGCTCCGGAGCCTGAGTCTGCTGCGCGGCTTGCGTCTGCTGGTTGGCGAGCATCTGCTGTTGGATGAGCACGCTGTTGGCCTGCGCGGTGTACTGCTTCTCGGCCATGCGCATGCTTTCCTCATGACGCAGCTGGTCGCGTCGGCGAACACGCGGGACTGGATCTCCTGTGCGAGGCTCATGAGCTTGTCCTTTTTCGAGGATGCTCACGGTGATGGCGTTCGCCCCGCCTGACGGATCATGGAAGGTCAGGGTGGCGCTCATCACGTTTGCGAAGTTCGCGACGGCGATGAGCAGGCACACGATGGCGGCCAGGGCGTGGAGTCGAACATGCCGAAGCCGACGAACAGGAAAAACAAACCCCAGACGAGGCTGCCGAGGTTGAATCTCGTGTTCGTGTCGACGCTGGCGATGTTGCGCAGTGGAATGGTCTTGGTGGACGCGCGAGCGGGATCAGCCCGG
>ENA-OQAL01000095-OQAL01000095.1-human-gut-metagenome-genome-assembly--contig:-NODE-95-length-21814-cov-1.892747_pt1 | contig 21814 bp, 32 predicted proteins | sample MGYA00242491_ERZ504519 | MGnify/ENA primary metagenome ERZ504519 (study PRJEB26092, sample SAMD00036260) | human gut metagenome | host: Homo sapiens | study: EMG produced TPA metagenomics assembly of... | reverse complement strand
CGGCGGTATCGGCACCCGCGGCCCGGCGAAGCAAGCTGGAAGCGACCGGCGCCATATTCGCCGCCGGATTACTGCTTTGCAGCGGGAGTTAAGACCGTGCAGGAGCGGCGGGAGCGTATGCATCTGCGCCGCCAAAAAGAACCGGGCGCTGACGGTAGCGCTGGTGGGCTATACCAATGCGGGTAAGTCCACTTTGATGAATGCGTTAACGGACGCGGGCGTGCTGGTCGCGGATCAACTGTTTGCCACTTTGGACCCCACCGCCCGGCGGCTGGTGCTGCCCTCCGGCCGTCAAGTGATGCTGGTGGATACGGTGGGTCTGGTGCAGCGGTTGCCCCATGAGTTGGTGGACGCCTTTCGCTCCACTTTGGCAGAGGCCGCCTGGGCAGATGTCATTCTGGATGTGTGCGATGCTTCCGACCCGGCCTGCAACAGCCAAATGCAGGTGACTGCCCAGGTGCTGGACAGCCTGGGCTGCGGGGGCAAGCCTCTGCTTCATGTACTAAACAAATGCGACCGGGTACCGGAGGAAGAGCGCTTTCCGCTGCTGGGCACCAGCGTGCGAATCAGCGCCCGCACCGGCGAAGGACTGCCACAGCTGCTGGCAGAGATTGACCGGTTGCTGCCCGGGCAGTGGGCGAGAGCGGCACTTTGTATTCCTTTTGATCGGGGCGATCTGACGGATCGGCTCCACCGGGAGGGTAAGGTGTTGGCAGAGGATTACACCCCGGCAGGTACCCGCCTGCAAGTGCTGGCCGACCCGGCGCTTCTGGAAGAACTGCGCCCCTATTTTATTTAACAGAACAGTCCTAATTTGCCCTGCCGCCGCATACTTTGTTATGAGGTGGTAGAGTATGAAAGTGATGACGGTAAAGCTGAACCCTAAGACGGTGTTCGGCCTGATTTTTAGTGGCCGCCGGGGTGCTGGTGGTGCTGCTCACCTTCCTGGCCAATCATGTCAAGACCGGAGACGCGGCACCTTCTGCGGCAGAGCCTGCGGGACTGACCTGTGCGGATGTGCAGGCAGGTGCCCGGCTGCTGACCGATATGGGTTGGCAAGTAGGCGACAGCAACCAAAAGACCATTACCGTGCCTCGCAACTGGGACGCGGTCTATACCGAGTACAACGCCCTGCAACAGCAGCAGGGCTACGACCTGACCCCTTATAAGGGCAAGCAGGTACAGCTATATACGTATGAGATCACCAACTACACCGGCTACGACCAAGGCATCGTGCGGATTTGTTGGTCAGTAACGGCAGAGTGATCGGTGCAGATCTGTGCAACACCTCTGCCAAGGACGGCTTTATGCTGGGATTGGAAAAACGCAAATGAGCGAACGGATCGAAAAAATACTGGCCCGGGAGTTGAATGAGCCTCGCAGCCGGGTCAAAACGCTGCTGCAAAAGGGGCAGGTGACTGTGGACGGCGTGGTGGCTCGCGCCGGGCAGCAGGCAGACCCGGACACCCAAGAGATTTGCCTGGCAGGCGAACCCATTGCCTGCCGGGCTTTTGTGTATTTGATGCTCAACAAACCCACAGGGGTGCTCTCTGCCACGGACGGCAAGGGAGAGCCGACGGTACTGGATTTGGTGCCTTCGGCACTGAGGCGCAAAGGGCTGTTCCCCGCCGGGCGGCTGGATAAGGACACCACCGGCTTTGTGTTGCTGACAGACGACGGCGCCTTTGCCCACCGCATTCTCAGCCCCGCAGCCATATTCCAAAGACCTATATCGCCACCCTGGACAAACCGGTGCTGCCTATCGGCTGCCGCGGCCTTTGCCGGGGGGGATGGAGATGGACGGCAAGGTACTGCAGCCGGCGCAGCTGACGATTTTATCTGCCGATCCGCCTCGGGCGCAGGTGGTGCTGCGGCAGGGCATTTATCATCAGGTCAAGCGCATGTTTGCCCGGGTGGGCTGCACCGTCACTGCCCTGCACCGCACCGCCATGGGCGCGTTGGAACTGGATCCAACGCTGGCGCCGGGGGACTGTCGTGCATTGACCCCGGCGGAGGTGGCACTGTTGGCAAAAGACACCGTACAATAGGTGTTAAGAACTGCGCGGCAACAACATATTGTGGTTTGGTATGAAAAAAGTCGGTCGTTTATGCAAGTCGCACAAAAATAATAAAAATTTTTGTCGAAAGGTTGCAATTTGATTAAAGGCATTGTATAATATGACCAATAAAGGGTGATTGAATTTGTGCAATTTTATCCCTTTTATTTGATAAAGAATTGACAAAGGGGTTGGATCCTGATGCCCAACAGACTGTTTCAAGGCATTATAAACCAAATGCGTGAGGTGCTGGACCGTACCATCGGTGTGGTGGACGAGAGCGGTACCGTGATCGCTTGCAGTGAGCTGGGCCAGATCGGCGAGGCACGCAAGGGCATTATCTCTGCCGGCGTGTTCAGCGGGGCACAAATCTGTGTGGATAACTGCACATATAAGGCCTTTGGCAACTCCGTGCACCCGGATTATGCGGTATTTGTGGACGGTACGGACGATATGAGCAAGCATTATGCGGACATTATCGCCGTGTCGCTGGACCAAATCAAGCAGAATAACGACGAGAAATTCGATCGTTCCAATTTTGTAAAGAATGTGATCCTGGACAATATCCTGCCCGGCGATATTTATATCAAATCCCGGGAGCTGCATTTCAATAATGACGCTTCTCGCGTGGTCTTTCTCATTCGAGTGACGCAGGATACGGATGTGTCCGTCTATGATGTGATTCAAAACTTTTTTCCCGGACAAGACCAAGGATCTGGTTATTGACATTAACGAGAAGGACATTGCCTTGGTGAAGGAAGTGCGCCCCAATGTGGACAGCAAGGATTTGGAAAAGCTGGCTCGCTCTATTTGCGACACCCTTTCCACCGAGTTCTACTGCAACGCCGTTGTGGGTATCGGCACGCGGGTTACCGGCATAAGGACCTGGCCCATTCCTTTAAGGAGGCCCAGGTTGCGCTGGAAGTGGGCAAGGTGTTTGACACGGAGAAGTCCATTATTAGCTACGAGAATTTGGGTATTGCCCGGCTGATCTACCAGCTGCCCACCACCTTGTGCGACATGTTCCTGAAAGAGGTGTTTAAGCGGGGCTCCATTGACAGTCTGGATCAGGAACCCTCTTTACCATTCAAAAGTTCTTTGAGAACAACCTGAATGTGTCTGAGACTTCCAGAAAGCTGTTTGTCCACCGAAATACATTGGTGTACCGACTGGAGAAAATCAAAAAGCTCACCGGTCTGGATCTGCGGGAGTTTGACGACGCCATTGTGTTCAAAGTGGCGCTGATGGTCAATAAGTATCTCGGATTCCAAGCCCCATAAAATATTTAACGGGCATTTGCGGCACCTTTTGGTGCCGCTTTTTTGTTTGGACAAAAGCGGGCCGATATCGGTTGGATCGGATCGGTGTGTTTCGCCCAAGTTTTAACAATTCTGTCACATCTTTTACAAAATAATAACAAGTAAGGGGTTGATTTATCCCTTGATTTGCTATATATTATAATTAACTATATAGTGCCGTAGTCTTACCCTTAGCCTACGGCACCAAGTTAAAAGAGGTAAAAATTGTGATTGAATTCAGAAATGTATCTAAGGTGTACGACTCTACGGACACCCACGCCCTCAATCATGTGAATATTAAGATTGAGGACGGCGAGTTCGTGTTTGTGGTTGGCTCCTCCGGCGCCGGCAAGTCCACCTTTTTGAAGCTCATTATGCACGAAGAAAAGCCACGGAGGGCGAGGTGATCTTTAACGAGTATTCCTCCGCCACTTTGAAGAAGCGGCAGGTGCCCTATTACCGCCGCACCATGGGTATTGTGTTCCAGGACTTCCGCCTGATCCCCAAGATGACGGTGTATGACAATGTGGCCTTTGCCATGCGGGTGATCGGCGCTAAGGAGAAGGACATTCGCAAGCGGGTGCCCTATATCCTTCAACTGGTGGGGCTGAGCCAAAAGGCGCGCTCCATGCCCAATGAGCTGTCCGGCGGCGAGCAGCAGCGTGTGTCCCTGGCGCGCGCGTGGTGACAATCCCAAGGTCATCATCGCGGACGAGCCTACCGGCAATGTGGACCCGGAGATGAGCCACGAAATCGTGGAGCTGCTCACCAAGATTAACAACGCCGGCACCACCGTGATCATGGTGACCCATGAGCACGATCTGGTGCGCTCTTTCCAGCGGCGGGTAATCGTGATCAGAACGGCGAAGTGGTCTCCGACACCCCGGACCCCACCCACGCCCGGTTTGAGAGCAGCGAGCCCCATAAAGAAACAGATATGTTCTTTTACGAAGAGGGCACTTCCATTGACCTGTCCAAGACGGCGGACGCCCGGACGGACGAGGATGTGTTTGACAACTTAGAGTCCCTGGCGGACGAGACCCCGGCGCAGGCAGCGGCCACCCCGGAGGATGAGAACGGAGGTGCGGCAGAATGACCGGCGCAAGTTTAAGATATTTAATTAAAGAGGGCTTTCGCACACCTGGACCAATCGGATGATGTCCATTGCGTCCATTTGCGTATTGATGAGCTGTTTGGTGCTCATCGGCTCTGCATCTATGATTTTTTTGAATATGGACTCCCTGCTCTCCCGCATTGAGGAGGAGAATGTGATCATGGTCTATATTAAGGACGATGCGAACCAGGCCGCCATTGACACCATGGGTCAGGAAATTAAGGCCCTGGGCAATGTGAAGGAGCTGGAGTATGTGCCCAAGGAAAAGGCGTGGGCACAGCAGCTGGAAACCATGGAGGACGCCCAGGCCAAGTTCTTTACCCAGATCAGTTCGGATATTCCGCTGCCCAATGCCTACAAGGTGACGGTAGCCGATCTTGGCCAGTTTGATCAAACGGTCAAAGGGCTAAAGGGGCTGCAAAATGTAGACACCATTCGAGAGAACAAGGACCTGGCGCAAAAGCTGGTGTCCATTCGGCAGGGCATTACGGTGATCTCCATTGTGATCATCGGCGTGCTGTTTGCCATCTCTCTGTTCATTATCTCCAACACCATTAAGTTGACGGTGTATTCCCGCCGGTTGGAGATCAGCATTATGAAGAGCGTGGGCGCACCAACAGTTTTGTGCGCCTGCCCTTCGTGGTAGAGGGTATGATCCTTGGTATCGTGTCCGGCGCTGTGTCGCTGGGGCTGGTATGGGGGCTGTACGAGCTGGCGGTGCGCCAGTTCGGCGACCTGCTGAGAAGCCTGTCCCTGTCTGCGCTGCCCTTTGCCCCCTATGCGCTGCAAATGCTGGGCATCTTTGTTGCCATCGGTATTATTAGCGGTGTGGGCGGCTCCATGATCACCATGCGCAAGTACCTGAATAAGGAAGGTAGTGAGATCAGTGCAGTCTAAATCCAAAATTTGGTTGCGGCGGCTGTTTTGCCTGCTTTGCAGCCTTGTGTTGGTGCTGACCGCCGGGGTAAGTTCCGCCTTTGTGGCAGAGGCCAAGTCCCGCTCGGAGCTGGAGAGCGAAAAAAGCAAAATTCAGTCCCGAATCAACAGCACCCAAAGCAAGCTGAACAGCTTGTCCAAACAAAAGAAAGATACGCAGGAATATATCAACACCCTGCAGGAAAAAATAAGCCTGTTGCAGGACAAGATCTCCAATTTGGAGAGCGACAAGTCCGCCCTGCAATCGGAGATTGACGCCACCCAGGCGAAGATTGAAAAAACCGCTGCGGATATTGAGGAGACCCAGCGTCAAATTGACCAAAAGCAAAAGGAATTTGACGCTACATACGCCGAGTATTGTCAGCGGCTGCGGGCTATGTATATCAGCGGCAGTGCCTCCACTTTGGAAGTGCTGCTCACCTGCTCTGACCTGTCCAGTCTTTTGACCCGGTCGGAGATGATCAAGTCCGTCTCTCAGCAGGACAGTGCCACCTTGGACAGCCTGATGAAGAAGATGGAGGAGATCGAGGCACAAAAGCAGAAGCTGGAGGAAAAACGCAACCAGCTGAACGCGGACAAAAAGAGCCTGGAGACGGACAAAGCTGCCCTCCAGAAGAATATTAACGATATTTCTTCCACCAAGGCGGATCTGGACAGTGAGGCCGCAGAGTGCAATGCCCAAATGCGCAAGCTCTCCAAGCAGACCTCCGAGTATCAGGAAGCCATTGAGACGGATCAAAAGCAGTTGCAGCAGGTGCAAGATGATATCAGCGCTGCCATTGCCGCCGCCGGTTCTCACGGCTCCGGCAGCATCAGCGGTTCTCACGGCTCCGGCAACGGTCGGTTGCGCTATCCTACGGACAGCCGCTCCATTTCTGCCGGGTATCCCAACTACTCCAGCGGTCGTTACCACGGGGGTATTGACTTCCCGGTATCCACCGGCTCCAATGTGTATGCAGCCGCCAGCGGCACGGTGATTTTGGTTAAGTACCTGAATTACAGCTACGGTCGGTATTTGATCATTGACCACGGGGACGGCCTGTCCACCCTGTATGCCCATAACAGCCAAAATTTTGGTGAACGTGGGCGATAAGGTCAGCGCCGGTCAGGTGGTGGCCAAGAGCGGCTCCACCGGCAACTCTACCGGCCCGCACTGCCACTTTGAAGTGCGCGTCAACGGCTCCCGCGTGAACCCGCTGAGTTATCTGTAAATAGAAACGGCGACGGCGCCCCACCGTGGCTGCCGCCGTACCATACAACAAGAATAGACCACAAAGGAAGTGAAGCCAGTGAAGCGGCAAAGACATGGAAAACAAGTTTTGGCTGTTTTGCTGGCTTTCTGTCTGTTTTTACCTGCGGTGTTTTCCACCCCGGCGGCTGTGCCGGCAGCGGACACCGGGCTCAACAGCCAAATGACGCCGGAGGAGCAGCAATCCTACCTGGAAATGAAGCTGCGCCAAACGGAAAAAACCTTGGAGACCCTGGGCAAGCAAAGCAAGGACACCCAGGCGTATCTGGACGCCCTGGATCAGAAGATCGGCTACCTGCGCAGTCAGTTAAAGCTGACGGAGCAAAAGGTGGACACGGCGGAGAACCGCATTACCGTGCTGCAAAAGCAGCAGAAGAAAAATCGGCAGGATCAGGCGGCGCTGCAGCAGCAGATTACAGACACCAAGCAGCAGATCACTGTGCTGGACGCCCAATTTCAGCAGAACTATCAGCGCTACTGCCAGCGGCTGCGGGCCATGTATATCAGCGGCGAGACCAATGTGCTGGCGTTCCTGCTGGGCAGCACGGACATTGGCCAGCTGCTCACCCGCTACGAGATGGTGGCAAGGGTTGCTAAGCAGGACACGGCGCTGCTCCGGTCCGTACAGACAGAGGGCACCCGGCTGGAACAGGCCAAAACGGACCTGACCACCCGGCAAAAAGACCTGCAAACCAAAAAGACGGCATTGGCCGCCAGCCAAACGGAGCTGGAACAGACGGTGACCACCTTGCAGGCGGATCAGAAAGATCTGACCACCCGGCGGCAGGTGCTTACCGACCAGCAGACAGAAGCCAACCGGCTGCTCAAGCAGTTGACGGATAAGACCAAGGCCTATACCGAGTACCGGGATGTGACCCAAAACGATCTGGATGAGATCGACCGCCAAATTGAAGAAGCGGCAAAGAAATATACAACCACCACAACCACAACCACGACCACAAAAAAGAAGCATACCACCACAAAGCACGGCGAGAACGCAGGCACGACTGCTTCCACCACAAAGAAGCACACCACCACGGAGAGCAAGCGGCTGCGCCTAACCTATCCGGTGCCCAGCCAAACCCGCATTACCACCGCGTTCCATGGCTACGCCGGACACTCCGGCTGCGATTTTGCATGCGCCAGCGGTTCCCGCGTCGTGGCGGCAGAGAGCGGCACGGTGATCGTGTCTGCCGATCTGACGAACAGCGACGGCAGCTACCGCAGCTACGGGCGCTACATTGTGATTGCCCACGACAAGACGGACAGCGTCGGCAATCCGGTGTATACCCTGTACGCCCACAACAGTCGGCGGGTGGTATCTGCCGGCACACATGTGCACCGTGGCCAGCTGATTGCTTACAGCGGCTCCACCGGTAATTCCACCGGCCCCCACTGCCACTTTGAAGTGCGCACCCCCACCGCGTCGTATAACGACTGCGTGGACCCGGAAATTTATTTGCCCTAATGCGTCAAGGAGATGGAACAGAATATGAAAAAATATAGTCAAAAGCTCCTGGCGTTGGTGCTGGCGTGCGCCCTGTTGTGTGCCCTGCCCGGGGGCAGCGCCTGGGGTGCGGAGACGCGGAGAGTACCACGGCGGCGGAGACCACCACGGACAAGGCGGCGGAGGACGCCAAAAGGATCAGGCCAAAAAGAGCCTGGAGCAGCAGCAAAAAGAGCTGCAAAAAGCATAGAAGAAAGCGAAAAGAAGCTGGCGGAGCTGGGCAAAAGCTCCAAGGTGACCCAGGATTATGTGGACACGTTAGATCAAAAAATCGGCGCCATGAATGACCGACTGACGGTGCTGCAAGCCCAGGTGGACGAGAGTCAAAAGGCCATTGACAAGCTAAAGCCCCAGATTGCTGCCAACAAAAAGCAGCTGGACGCCCTGCAAAAGGAAGTGGACGCCAGCCAAAAGGAACTGAACAAGCTCAACGACCGGTTTGAGGCCACCTATCAGGCCTATTGCTACCGGCTGCGGGTGATGTACATAAGCGGTGAGTACAGCATTATTACCGCGCTGCTGGGGTGCAAGGATATTTCCGGCTTCCTTACCCGGTACGAGATGATCAAGGCCGTGTCCAAGAGCGACACGGAGCTGCTGCAAGAGGTCAATGGCAAGATGGAGGAGATCTGCTCCAAGCAAAACGGCCTGAACCAGCAAAAAGCGCAGTACCAAAAGGTCAAAAAGACCTGGACGAAAAACAAACCCTAAAGCCAAGCAGGCCGCCATTGAGCGGGACCAGGAGGGCATTGCCGCCAGCAAGGTGACCCTGGCCCAGGATCGGGCTGAGAGCGACGCACTCTTGGCGCAGCTGACAGCGAAGAACCAAATGTACACCGAGTACCGTAACGAGGACGAAAAGCTGCAGCAGCAGGTGGAAAGCGAGATTGACGCCTGATCAGCGGTTTGAAGAATGCAGACGAGGTGACCACCCTGTCCAATAAGGACAAGGAGCACACCACCTCTAAGAACAACACCGCCGGGGGCAAGGCCCAAGGGGTTACAGCCACTCGGACGCGGCGCTGAATATGACTTATCCGGTGCCCGGCACTATACCTGTCAGCCGCCGGGTTCCCCAATTACTCCAGCGGCAAGTACCACGGTGGACTGGACTTCCCTTGCGGCGTAGGCTCCAAGGTGGTGGCCGTCCAGTCCGGGGTGGTGATTACCGTCAAGCGGCTGGATTACAGCTACGGCTACTATGTGATGATCTATCACGGCACAGACAGCCACGGCCGCAGCGTGGTGACCCTGTACGCCCACAATTCGTCTATTTTAGTGGGCACCGGCCAAACGGTGAAGAAGGGTCAGCAGATCGCCAAGAGCGGTTCTACCGGCAATTCCACCGGGCCTCACAGCCATTTTGAAATTCGGCTGAATGGCACCCGGGTGAACCCCACTTACTATTTGAGCAAATAACATGAACAAAATCAATTACGATCGTATGTGTATGGCCGTGATCCGGCAGCAAACGGCGGCAGAGCGAGTACCCACCCTGCTGCTGCACAGCTGCTGCGCCCCCTGTTCCAGCGCCACGCTGGAGTGGCTGTCGCAGTATTTTCAGATCACGGTCTTTTATTATAATCCGAATATTGCCCCGGAGGGAGAGTTCCAAAAGCGCTTGGCGGAGCAGCGGCGGCTGATTGCGCACCAGCCGGCAGTGCACCCGGTGCAGCTGATCGCCGGGGACTACGAACCGGCGGCCTTTGCGGCTGTTGCCAAGGGGTATGAGGACTGCCCGGAGGGGGGCGCCCGCTGTATGCGCTGCTATCGCCAACGACTGGAAAAGACGGCGGCGCTGGCCAAGGAAATGGGCTTTGACTATTTTTGCACCACCCTAAGCATCAGCCCCTTAAAGGACGCCCAAAAGATCAATGCCATTGGGCAGAGCGTAGGGGAGCAGTACGGGGTGGCCTGGTTGCCCTCGGATTTAAGAAGCAGGAGCGGTACAAGCGCTCCATTGCGCTGTCCCGGGAGTACGGCCTGTATCGCCAAAACTTCTGCGGCTGTGTGTATTCTAAGCAAGAGAAGGAGAAACCGGTATGACCAATCCCCTGGCAGACCGTATTCGCCCGGAAAGCCTGGAGCAGGTGGTGGGCCAGCAGCACTTGCTGGGCCCCGGCAAGGCTCTGCGGCAGCTGATCGAGAGCGGCGATATTCCAATTTGATTTTTTACGGCCCGCCGGGGGTGGGCAAGACCACGGTGGCGTCCATTATTGCCAAGCGCACGGATCGCGCCTTGCGGCGGCTTAACGGCACCAACGCCTCTACGGCGGATATTCGGGCGCTGGTGGCAGAGCTGGACACCCTGTCCGCGCCCAACGGCATTTTGCTGTATTTGGACGAGATCCAGTATTTTAACAAGCGCCAGCAGCAGTCCCTGCTGGAATACATAGAAAACGGCAAGATCACCCTGATCGCCAGCACCACGGAGAACCCGTATTTTTATATTTATCCGGCAGTGCTCAGCCGGTGCACGGTGTTTGAGTTCAAATCCGTCACCCCGGCAGATGTGGTGCCCGCGGTGGAGCGGGGCTTCCGTTTGCTGGAGGAGGAGAACGGCACCCCGGCAGAGTTGGCGGACGGCGTGGCTCGCACCCTGGCAGAGCGAGGCGGCGGTGATGTGCGCAAGTCCCTGGGTGCGGTGGAAAACTGCTACTTTGCTGCCCAGGAGACGGACGGTAAAAAGCGGATCACCCCGGAATTGGTGGATCAGCTGACCCAAAAAAGCGGCGCCCGCCTATGATCGGCTGGGCGACGAGCATTACGATATTATTTCTGCCTACCAAAATCTATGCGGGGCTCGGACCCGGACGCTGCGCTCCATTATTGGCGCGGCTGCTGGAGGCGGGGGATCTGCCCTCCGCCTGTCGGCGGCTGATGGTCTGCGCCTGTGAGGATGTGGGGCTGGCCGTATCCCCAGATCATTCCCCATTGTTAAGCGGCGGTGGACGCGGCCCAAATGCTGGGTCTGCCGGAGGCAAGGCTGCCCCTGGCGGACGCGGTGGTGCTGGTGGCCACCAGTCCCAAGAGCAATACCGCCCATGACGCCATTAACGCGGCTATGGCGGATGTGCAGCGGGGCAATTACTCGCCCATTCCCCGCCGACTGCAAAACAAGCACTGCGACGGTGCGGACGCAAGGTGAAAGGGCAGTTTTACAAATACCCCCATGAATATGAAAATCACTGGGTGGAGCAGCAATACCTGCCGGATGTGCTTAAGGGCACGCAGTATTATCATTTTGGCGACAACAAGACCGAGCAGGCCGCCCGTGCCTACTGGGAGCGGGTGAAGAAGAGGAAACTGTAAATATGACCAAGAAAGAACGATTTTTGCGGGTGGCGGCTGCCTTGGAGCAGCTGTACCCGGACGCCAGATGTTCTCTGTTCTCCGGCAACGCCTTTGAACTGCTGGTGGCGGTGCGTCTGTCTGCCCAGTGTACGGACGCCCGAGTGAACCAGGTGACGCCGGCGCTGTTTGCCAAGTACCCCACATTGGAGGACTACTGCAACGCCGATGTGTCTGATATAGAAAAACTGATTTACTCCTGCGGGTTTTACAAGACCAAGGCGGAGAATATTATAGAAATGGCACGCAAAGTACGAGACGACTACGATGGTCGGGTGCCGGACACTATTGAGGATCTGCTGACCCTGCCCGGGGTGGGACGCAAAACCGCCAATCTGATCGTGGGTGATGTGTACGGCAAGGAGAGCGTGGTGGTAGACACCCACATGATCCGCATTGCCAATCGGCTGGGGCTGGTGGCAACCAAGGATCCCAAGCAGATCGAATTTGCCTTAAAGAAGATCATTCCCCCGGATATGGGGTCGGATTTTGCCACCGCATTGTGCTGTTTGGGCGGGATATTTGCCCGGCCCGCAGCCCTAAGTGCGAGAGGTGTCCCCTGGCAGACGGTACTTGCCGCCGGGTGGGTGTGACCGCCAAAAAAGTGAAGAATTGAGGACGAGAAAATGCAAGCAAACAGCGGCGATATCATATTGATCGGTATGCCCGGCAGCGGCAAATCCACCTGCGGGGTGGTGGCAGCCAAGCTGCTGCTGAAGAATTTTTTGACACGGACCTGCTGATCCAAAATCGGGAGGGTCAGCGCCTGCAACAGATCATTGACAAGGAAAGGCGTGACTCTTGCCCGGGCAGAGGAGGAGGCCGTTTTGTCCCTGGATATTGCCGGTACGGTGATCGCCACCGGCGGCTCCGTGGTGTATTCCCCGGCGGCCATGGATCACCTGCGCCGCATGGGCAAGGTGATTTATCTGCATCTGGAGTATGAGACCATGTGCCGCCGTATTCAGAATTTGGACAGTCGGGGCGTGGTACTGCAAGCGGGCTACACCTTGCAGGATATGTACAAGGAGCGGCTGCCCCTGTACCGCCGGTATGCGGACGCGGTTATTAAGTGTGACAACAACACAGTGGAGCAGACTGCCCAGCAGATCGCCCGCTGCGCCCGATAAAAGGAGAAAGAAATGGAGAAGAGAAGAAAGGCGAAAAAGAGATTTTCTGCCCTCACCAGCTTTTTGCTGGCGCTGGCTCTGCTGGCGGGCACGCTGGGCGCGCTGCCGGCAGAGTGCTTTGCCGCCCAACCTGAAAAGGCGGCGTTTCACAGCACTTACGGTTTTCGCCTGGGCAGCAGCGCCAAGATGGAGCTGCAATTCCGGGATAAATTAGAGAAGAATTACAAGGTCAACGGCAACACCTACTATGGCAGCCAAACCGATCTGAGTCGCCAACTGCGGGACCAGATGGTAAAGCGCAGCGACCAGGTGGTGCTGCGCCTGGCCACCGATCGGCGGGGGTTGACCGGCAGAAGTAACAGCGCCGCACAAGCGCGTGAGGAGCTGTTTTTGGGCCTGCTTAACGACGCCACCGCCCAGCGGAACTCCGTTTCTGCTCGGGATGGGGACTATCTGCGCTGGCAGCTGGGCAGCGTTAGCGGTGTGCTGTATGCGGACGGCAGCAAAAACGGGGTCTATTACTACCGGGTGATTTATTACGGCTTGGGTTATTACACCACCGCCGCCGAGGAGCAGTGGGTGGATCGGTATGTGCAGAAGTATGTGCGCCGGGTGGACCGAAACAAAATGAGCGATTATGACCTGGCGAAGAAGGTGCACGACGATGTGTGCCGTGCTACGGTCTATGATATGGAGATGGACAGCCGCTACGACGACTATGATTTCTCTGCCTATGGATGCCTGTATGTGGGTCGTTGCGTGTGCCAGGGGTATGCGCTGGCGTACTACCGGCTGTGTCGGGAGCTGGGACTGTCGGTGCGCTTTGTGTACTCGGATCCGCACGAGGGCTGCCACGCCTGGAACTTGGTACAGGTGGGCGGCAAATACTATTATGTGGACTGCACTTGGGACGATACCTACCATGAAGGCAATATCGTCTATAACTTCTTTCTAAAGAATTACACGGATTTGCAGGCTGTGGACAGCGACTACCACGAGCACCGGCTGGACGACGGCGTGTATGCAGACGCGGACTTGACCCGCAACTATGTGGACCGGGTGGCCGCCCGCAGCTATGAGCCGCTGCTGCCTAATATGGGCAATGTGGTGGTGCGCTTGAGCCAAACCCAATTTACTTACAACGGCAAGGCACAGGGGCCCAAGTTGACGGCTACCTACGCCGGGCAGCCCTTTAGCGGCTACACCGTCCGCGGCGGCACTGCCACCAATCCGGGTACGTACACCGTGACTGCGGGGCAGCCGGCGGCGACAGCACCGGGCGCACCTATACCATTCGACCGGCTAAGGTACAGCAGATCAAGATCACCAAGCGGGAGCCAAAGGCCCTGACCTTCAGCTGGCAAAAGACTGTGGGGGCGAGCACCTACCGCTTGCAGCAAAAGAAAAATGGCAAGTGGGTCACCGTTAAGACCGTCAGCGGCAACAGTGCCAAAATCGTCGGTTTGTCCCCGGCTACCACTTACACTTTCCGGGTTACGGCTTACAAGGGCGGCATTGCCGGTGCATACGGCAGCAATTATGTGACCTGCACCACCCCGCTTACTCCGGCGGCGCCTAAGCTGACAGCCGGCAAGGGTACGGTCACGGTGAAGTGGAAGAAGGTGACCGCTTCCGGTTATGAGGTGCGCTATTCCACCCGATCGGATATGAAAAAGGCCAAGACGGTGAAAAATCGGCTCCGGCAAAGACGGTGCAGAAGAAATTAAAGCAAGCTCTCCCGTCATAAAAATATTATGTGCAGGTGCGGGCGGTTAAGACCCGCAAAGAACGCAGACGGCAAAACGGTGACCTATCGGGGCGCCTGGTCCGGCAAAAAGAGCATTTCTACCAAATGAATATCACCTTTTGCGTCGGATTTTCTACTTGCAGGGCGGCGCAAAAAGTGCTATTATAGTAAAAATATTCTTCACGGAATAGGAATTTATTGATAACGGAGGTAATGTAATGAGCGAATACGGCGCAAAGTTTGTAAAAGAAGGGCTGACCTTTGACGATGTTCTGCTGATCCCGGCAGAGTCCGATGTGTTGCCCAACGAAGTGGATTTGTCCACCAAGTTGACCAAGGATATTACCCTGAATATCCCCTTGATGACCTCTGCCATGGACACGGTCACCGAGTCCAATATGGCCATCGCCATTGCCCGTGAGGGCGGTATCGGCGTGATTCACAAGAATATGACCATTGAGGATCAGGCCACTGAGGTCGATAAGGTAAAGCGCTCGGAGAACGGCGTCATTACCAATCCGTTTTTCCTCTCTCCCCGGCACTTGGCCCAGGACGCGGAGGATCTGATGCGTAAATACAAGATCAGCGGTGTGCCCATCTGCGAGGCGGACGGCACGCTGGTGGGTATCCTTACCAACCGGGATATGCGGTTTATGACGGACTTCTCCGTGCCCATCTCCACTGTGATGACCCCCAAGGATAAGCTGGTCACCGCGATGGCCGGCACCACCCTGGAGGAGGCCAAGAAAATTCTGATGCGCTCCAAGGTGGAGAAGCTGCCTCTGGTAGACAAGAACGGCAAGCTCACCGGCTTGGTGACCATTAAGGATATTGAAAAGAGCGTTAAGTATCCCAACACCGCCCGCGACGAGAAGGGCCGCCTGCTGTGCGCTGCCGCTATCGGTGTAACCAAGGATATTATGGATCGTGCCGGCGCGCTGGTCAACGCCCAGGTAGACGCCTGATTTGGACTCTGCCACGGTCATTCCGCCAATATTTTGAAGGCAGTGGAGCAGGTGAAAAAATGCGTTCCCGCAGATCTCTCTGATTGCCGGTAATGTGGCCACCGCAGAAGGCACCGAGGCTTTGATCAAGGCCGGTGCAGATGCGGTAAAGGTGGGTATCGGCCCCGGCTCTATCTGCACCACTCGTGTGGTTGCCGGTATCGGTGTGCCCCAGATCACAGCGATTTATGACGCGGCAGAGATGGCCGACAAGTACGGTATCCCGATCATTGCAGACGGTGGTATTAAGTACAGCGGCGAAATCGTAAAGGCCATTGCGGCCGGCGGTTCCGTGGTGATGGTCGGCTCTTTGGTGGCCGGTTGTGAGGAGTCTCCCGGTGAGACGGAGATTTACCAGGGTCGTCAGTTTAAGGTGTACCGCGGTATGGGCTCTTTGGGCGCCATGAACAAGGGTTCTGCCGACCGTTACTTCCAAAACGGCACCAAGAAGTTCGTGCCGGAGGGCGTAGAGGGTCGTGTACCTTACAAGGGCCCGGTAGGCGATACCGTGTTCCAGATGATGGGCGGTTTGCGCTCCGGTATGGGCTATGTGGCTGCCACAGCATTGCGGAGCTGCGCACCAACGCCAAGTTTATTAAGATCACCGGTGCAGGTTTGGTGGAGAGCCACCCCCACGATGTGTATATCACCAAGGAGGCGCCCAACTACTCCGGCAGCCGCCAGGATTGATTTTAGGAAAATGATGTTTCAAATGCCGAGATCCAGCCGTTTCTCGGCATTTGTCCGCTTTTGAGGTGAGTCTATGGCACAGCCGCAAAGCCGCTGGGTGCGGTTTAAGAGGTTCTTAAAACGGAATATGACCCCCACCTGGGCCAAGCATTTTTCGTACCAGGTGTTCAGCTTCCTGGTGTCTGTGGCTATGGTGATCGGGGTGGCCAATTATGCCATCACTCGCTCGTATGACGAAAGGAATGTTGACTTTTGTGGAAGGATTTACCATTACGGCTCATACCGGCGCATTTCATACGAACCAAAACAGCCTGGAGGCTGTGCAGGCGGCGATTGACCATCAGGTAGAGGTGATGGAGATTGATGTGCGCCAGCGGCCGAACGGTATTTTGGTGATGGCCCATGACTTGGTGGTCAAAAACAGCGACGGCGTGCCCCTGGCAGACGCCTTTGCTCTGCTGGAGCCGACTGCCATTCGCTTGAATTGGATATTAAGGAGACTAAAGTGCTGGGTGCGCTCCATGATCTGTTGGTGGAGTACAACCTGTACGATCGGGTGTTTCTCACCGGGCTGGAGGTGTGGAATATGAACGCCGTAAAAGCCTCCACCTGCCGTGACCTGCCCTATTATCTCAATTATATTCCCTCCCGGTTCAGATTTTTTCTGCGGATTACCAGCAGCGCCTGCTGAAAATACTGGAAGAGAGCGGCGCCATAGGGCTGAACTGTAATTATAAGCATGTGGGCGGTCGGCTGAGCAACTTCCTGCATAAGAACGGGTACAAACTCTCTGTTTGGACCGTAGATCGGCGCGATACCATGAAGCGCATTTTGGTGGCGAAACCGGACAATATCACCACCAAGCAGTACGATAAGCTGCAAGATGTAATTGCCCGGTGGGGAAAGAATAAATAAAACGCAAAAGGAAAGAGCACCCATGTGGGTGCTCTTTTTGTGTGGGTTTTCGTAGGGCCGGGGCTTGCGCCTGCCCTGTATTTATGGCTGCGCAATCTCTTCGTCAACGCCGGATTCAAAATACCCCTGCAAGGCGGACCAAATGCGAGCCTCTACCTGATCCGGCCGGCCGCTGCCGTCCACAGTGAGAATGTGCTCTTCCGTTTTAATCGGTCAAACACCTGCTGATACCCGGTGCGAATTTGGCGAGCCAGTTCTGTTTTTTCATAGAATTCCGCGGCGCCGCCCCGGTGCGCTCTCCGGCGGGCACATTCCTCCGGGTCCACATCGACAAACACTACGGCATCCGGGCGCAGGGTGCGCCGGGCAAGGGCGTGTATCGCAGCAGATCCTCTAAATCAGAGGTGAGGGTCTGGTAGGCGAAGTTGGAAAAATAGTACCGATCGCACAGCACCGTTTGGCCGGCCTCCAGTCGAGGCAGCAGGTCCTTTGCAATATGCTCCACCCGGTCGGCGGCATACAGCAGCGCTACCGTCTCCGGCGCCAAGGCCAGCTTTTTTGGCTGAACTGTTGACACAGTATCCCCGGGGCACTGTCGCCCGGCTCCCGGGTACAGTAAACGGCGTTTGTGCCCAGCTTTTCCGTCAGTCGAGCACCCAGCCGCTCCAATTGGGTGGTCTTGCCGCTGCCGTCCAGTCCCTCAAATACAATGAATTTGCCCTGTTTCATACGCCCACCTCTTTTTGTTTCTCTCCCCAGTATAGCAAATTTCACCCCCCGGGCAAGACCAAGGCGGAAATTGGGGGGATAATCTGAAAATCCCCTTGCAATATAGAGCCAAAATCGGTATGATATAGGGGATCACAAAAAATCGCGCCGGGGCGCTTGCGCGGCCTATTCAATGGGGTAAAAAGATGAACAAGTATGCAAAGGATCCGCAGGAGCTGCGGCGCATTTGCGCCAACCTGACTTTTGCAAAACAGCTGGGACTGATTGACGACGACAGTCTGGCGGCGGCAGAAGAACGCTGCCGTCTGGAGAATGCTCGCCGTGGGGAAAAGCTGGCTGCCGGGAAAGTGGTGTACGGCTTGACCGCCTATCCGCTACCGGCGTATCTGCAATATGAATGCACCCGCTTTCGGCTGGCATTCGCCGGGGAGCGCAAGCAGGTGCAGTATGATTATGCGCCGATTACCGCCCGGGAAGAAAAGGCCTATTACAAGGCCAACAAAGACCTGTTTACGCGCTATATGGGGGACAAATTCCGCTTCCGTGAAGTGAAGCAGGTGGTTCGTAAGAAAATGCGAGAGGAGGAGTATGACCGTGCCGTCCAAGACTTATTACGTTAGTTCTCTTCACGGCAGTGCCGATTTTGACGGCCTGACCCCGCAGACGCCGTTCTTGCACCCGGCGCAGGTCAGCGCACTCTCTTTGCAGCCCGGGGACAAGGTGCTTTTAGAGCGGGGCAGTGTGTTTACCGGAGAGGTCTTGCACCTGAAAAACTGCGGCGATATTGCCGGCGCGCCCATAGAGATCGGCGCTTACGGTACGGGCGATGCCCTGCCTTGTATTGCGGCGGACGGTACCGGCGTGTGGTATCAGGATTACGGCACGCCGCTGGATTTTGACGGCCATGTATATCGGGGAGAAGTGTCTTCCGCCGTGCTGCTCTATGATGTGGAAAATATTGTGCTGCGGGATCTGGAGATCACCAACGACGCGCCCTTTACCGACCTGGAAAGCTACTGCGCTGCAGACAAGATGGATCGCACCGGCGTGGCGGTGGTAGCCCGGGATCGGGGCACCCTGCACAGCATTACGCTCACCGGACTGTTTGTCCATGATGTGAAGGGCAATGTATACAACAAGCACATGAATAACGGCGGCATTTATATGACTGCCCTGACTCCGGCCGATGAGGTCAAGACCGGCGTGGCTCGGTATGACGGTGTAACGGTGGAGAACTGTATGGTCCAGCAGGTGAGCCGCTGGGGTATTGCAGTGGGTTACAGCTATCGGCACCGTGACTTTGCTGCCAAGGAGCTGGCAGAAGAAGCTTTCTTAAAATACGGCCACGAAAATATTACCCTGCGGGGCAATTATGTGGTGGCTGCCGGGGGCGACGCGATTACCCCCATGTACGCCCTGCGCCCGCTGGTGGAGCACAACACGGCGGACAGCTGCGCCTTTGAGATGAACGACCGCTATTACAAATATCCGGGCAAGCGCCAGGGCAAGGTGGCGGCGGCCATTTGGCCCTGGAAGTGCAAGGACGCCCTGCTGCGGTACAACGATGTGGCAGATACCAAACTGAACCAGGACGGTATGGCCTATGACGCAGACTCCGGAGACGGCACCGTGTATGAATACAATTACTCCGCTTACAACGAGGGCGGAGCCATGATGTTTTGCCTGGGCGAGGCGGTGCATAGCACCTATCGCCACAATGTAAGCTACCGGGATCTGGGGGGCGTGCTGTCGCCTTCCGGTAACCCGGACGGTTTGGTAGAGGGCAACACGTTTTATATGGAGCCGGGTGTGCCCTTGAGGCGCAAGCGCAACCACGGCAAGATGAAACTGGTGAACAACACCGTCGTTCCGGCGGACAGCAAGGAAGATTGAGGTAACAAACTATGGCAAACAGAAAGGGCAGAGTCACCATCCCCACCGACCTGGATGTGGTGCCCCAGACCAAAGAAATCATGGAGCGCTGGGGCGCAGACGCCCTGCGTGACTGCGACGGCACAGAGTTCCCCCAGGAGCTGAAAGACACCGGCGCCAAGATTTACGCCACCTACTGCACCACCCGCAAGGACAATGCCTGGGCCAAGGCGAACCCGGACGAGGTGCAGCAGATGTACATTATGACCCCGTTCCATACGGCGGTGAAGGACACGCTGGAGATCCACCTGATGGACCACCTGTACCCGGCAATGCTGAAGGTGAATACTTATGATGATATTCAGCGTTGGTGGGAAGTGATGGACCGCACCACCGGTGCGCCGGTGCCGGTAGAGGACTGGCGTTATGATGGGGAGAGCGGCAATGTGGTGATCCGCACCGTGCCCTTCCACCAATACACCGTCAGCTTTTTGACCTACATTATGTGGGACCCGGTGAATATGTATAACGCGGTGGTCAACGACTGGAAAGATGCGGAGCCGCAGATCACCTTTGATGTGCGCCAGCCCAAGACCCATGCCCATTCCATGGAGCGGCTGCGCAATTCTTGGACGAGCACCCGTATGTGGATGTGATCCGCTTTACCACCTTCTTCCACCAGTTTACCTTGGTATTTGACGAGATGGCGCGGGAGAAGTGGGTGGATTGGTTCGGCTATTCTGCCTCTGTCAGCCCCTATATCTTAAAGCAGTTTGAGCAGGAGGTGGGCTACAAGTTCCGCCCGGAGTTCATTATCGACCAGGGCTATATGAACAACAGCTACCGGATCCCCACGAAGGAATTTAAGGACTTCCAGGCGTTCCAGCGCCGGGAGGTGGCTAAGCTGGCCAAAGAGATGGTAGACATTGTGCACAGCTACGGCAAAGAGGCTATGATGTTTATGGGCGACCACTGGATCGGCATGGAGCCGTTTATGGAGGAATTCGCCACCATCGGGCTGGACGCTGTGGTGGGCAGCGTAGGCAACGGCGCCACCTTGCGGCTGTTTAGCGATATTAAGAATGTAAAGTACACGGAGGGCCGATTTCTGCCCTATTTCTTCCCGGATGTGTTCCACGCAGGGGGCGATCCCATTATGGAGGCCAAGACCAACTGGGTCACCGCTCGGCGTGCCATTCTGCGCAGTCCCATTCAGCGGATCGGCTACGGTGGCTACTTAAAGCTGGCGCTCCAGTTCCCGGACTTTGTGGATTACATTGAGTCCGTGTGCGACGAGTTCCGCACCCTGTATGACAATATTCAGGGCGTGACCCCCTATTGCGTAAAGAAGGTGGCCGTGCTCAACTGCTGGGGCAAAATGCGCGCCTGGGGCAACCATATGGTGCACCACGGTCTGTATTATCGGCAGAATTATTCTTATTTCGGCGTCATTGAGGCGCTTAGCGGCGCACCCTTTGATGTGGCGTTTATCAGCTTTGAGGATATTAAGAGCGATCCTCACTTCCTGGATCCGTTTGACGTGATCCTGAATGTGGGCGACGCAGATACCGCCCAGACCGGCGGCGCCTACTGGTGTGATGAGGAGATCGTCACCCGAGTAAAGGCCTTTGTCTATAACGGCGGCGGCTTTATCGGCGTGGGCGAGCCGGCAGCCCACCAGTGGCAGGGCAAATTCTTCCAGCTGGACGATATTCTGGGCGTGGAAGAGGAAAACGGCTTTGCCCTGAACACGGACCGCTACAACACCACCGCCCACCCGGATCACTTTATCTTGGCGGATACAAACGGCGATGTGGACTTCGGTGAGGGCAAGAAGAACATTGTGGCTCTGGAGGGCACTCGGGTGCTGCTCCAGAACGAAACGGAGCTGCCCTTTGCGGTGCGCAACGGCTGTGAGGTACAGATGGCGGTCAAAGAATTCGGCAAAGGCCGCGGCGTGTATATCAGCGGTCTGCCGTACAGCTTTAAGAACAGCCGCGTGCTGTACCGTGCAGTGCTGTGGGCGGCTTCTGCGGAGGCGGAGCTGCACAAGTGGTTCTCCACCAACTACAATGTGGAGGTCCACGCTTATGTAAAGAACGGCAAATACTGCGTGGTCAACAACACCTATGAGCCGCAAGACACCACCGTGTATGTGGGCGACGGCAGCGGGGTTTTGACCTGCACCTGGAGCCTAAACGAAAATTAAGTGGTA
>ENA-OQAL01000094-OQAL01000094.1-human-gut-metagenome-genome-assembly--contig:-NODE-94-length-22165-cov-4.914829_pt1 | contig 22165 bp, 22 predicted proteins | sample MGYA00242491_ERZ504519 | MGnify/ENA primary metagenome ERZ504519 (study PRJEB26092, sample SAMD00036260) | human gut metagenome | host: Homo sapiens | study: EMG produced TPA metagenomics assembly of... | reverse complement strand
CATCTTCGTGGACTTAAGAAGGTTGAAATTGAGTTCGGCCTGCTGGCCATTGCACATAATCTTGCAAAAATAGCCTCTTAGGAGGCTTATACCAAATAAAAAAACAGTTTGAATGGAAAAAGTAAGTTTGTAAGCTTCTTTTTTTGAGAAAAATCCAAATGACTTCAATTTGAAATAAAACAAAAGAGGCCATCTCAACTCTATTTTGAGACAGCCTCTTTTCTTTAAAACTCTTTGGCGTTTGGTTTGAAACGTAAGTGCGTTTTTCCAGTGAAATATCTTATTTCGGCAAGGTCACGGGGAAGAGGTCATTCGGGCGGTGTTCGCGCAGAATTACCTGCTTCATCTGGTTCACGAGGTCCGGATGCTGGGCAGCCACGTCGTGGTCTTCGTGGATGTCTTCTGCCAGATTGTAGAGGTGAGGAACCCCCTTCTTTACCACCATCTTCCAGTCGCCCATGCGGAGACCAATCTGGTCGGTTTCGTGGAACTCCCAGTAGAGGAAGTCGTGTGCCTTCTGTGCCTCGTCGTTGCCTAACAGGGTAGGAGCGAAAGAGATACCGTCGAAACAGTCACCTTCCAGTTTCTTGTTCAGGTACTTCTTGGGGAAGCGCTTGTCGCCCACCAGTCGCAGAAGGTAGGCATGATATCGTAGAAAGCCAGCTGATGGTCGTTCACCTCACCGGCTTTCACCTTTCCCGGCCAGCGCACGATGAACGGGATGCGGATACCTCCTTCGTAGCACTGGCGCTTCAGGCCGCGCAACTTACCGTCGCGTCCGAAGAAAGTCGGGTCGGCACCGCCTTCTTCGTGAGGACCGTTGTCACTGCTGAAGATGACGATGGTATTCTCGTCGAGTCCTTTTTCTTTCAGCTTGGCCAGGATTTCGCCCACGTAGGCATCCAGTCGGCTGATCATGCCGGCAAACTGGGCATGTGTGTGCACGCTCTCGTTGTAGCGGGAACCTGCATCTCCGCCCCAGGTCTTGTCATGAAAGAACTGTTTCTTGTATTTCTTCAGGATAGAGTCGTTGGGCTGTACCAGTTCGGCATGCGGCAGGGTGTACGTCAGGAAACCGTAGAAAGGCTGTTTGCCGTCCTGCTTGTCGAGCCATTCCAGTGCCTTCTGGTGAATCAGGTCGGCCGAATACTGCGTACGCTTGAAATAGTCGTCGCCGCTCATCGAGTAGCGGATGTTGTCTTCCAGAACCACACGGCTGACGGCCGTATCGCCTGCGGCACGACTGTAGGAGTTCAGGAAGTTCGGGTAGTAGAGGTGCGCCTGAAACTGGCACATGTAGCCGAAGTATTCGTCTACGCCCCGCTTGTCGGGAGTAGAGGTCGAACCCTCGTAGCCGCCGGCCCATTTACCGAACATGCCGGTGGTATAGCCGTTCTTCTTCATGATTTCCGGCAGGATGATGTGCTGCGGGTCATACGGCTCCTGTCCCGTGACGGCATATTCCTTGTTCTGTCCGTACCACACCTCGCCCAGCCAGTATTCCTTGTTGCCTCTCACGTGTCCGTGTCCGCTGTGCTGTCCGGTCATGATGGTGGCGCGCGACGGGGCACTGACGGGGCTTCCGGCGTATGCCTGCGTAAATCGCATGCCCTCCTGTGCCATCTGGTCGATGCAGGGTGTCTGGATGAAAGGCTGACCGTAGCATCCCAGGTCGCGTATCCCATGTCGTCGCAGAGAATGAACAAGATGTTGGGTTTTTCAGAATCGGGCGTTGCAGCTTGTGCATGAGGTGCAGCCACGGCAACCAGTCCCATACAGTAGGTTAGTTTTTGTAATTTTTCATGCCATTAGTTTCTTAAGGGATTAATGCAGGAGCAAAGATACGCTTTCCGGTTTTAAAAATGCGAGAAAAATCATTAAATTTGCCACCTGAAAGAAGAAAAACGATGCAAGAAGATACCTATAAGACCATTCAGGAAAGCGCGGAAGCCATCTATACCGAGAAGCGCAGCAAGTTCATTGCCATTGCGCTGCCGGTGCGTACGCTCTCCGAAGTGAAGTCCCTTCTGGAAGAGTACCAGAAGAAATATTACGATGCCCGCCACGTGTGTTATGCCTATATGCTGGGCGCGGAACGGAAGGATTTCCGGGCCAACGACAACGGGGAGCCTTCGGGCACGGCCGGAAAGCCCATCCTCGGACAGATTAACTCGCGCGAGCTGACCGATGTGCTGGTCATCGTGGTGCGTTATTTCGGCGGTATCAAGCTGGGGACGAGCGGTCTGATTGTGGCCTACCGCATGGCGGCTTCGCTGGCACTGGATGAAGCCCCGGTCATTGAGAAGACGGTGGACGAAGACGTGGCCGTGGCGTTCGAATATCCTTTCATGAACGACATCATGCGCATCGTCAAGGAAGAGTCGCCCGAGATACTGGAACAGTCGTACGACATGGACTGCCTGATGCGTCTGCGCATCCGCAAGTCGATGATGGGAAAGCTGCGTGCACGACTGGAAAAAGTGGAGACCGCCCGCATCCTGGACGAGTAATTGGAGAAAGAGCCGGAAGTCGTGCTTTCTTTACAGAAAGTCGCTGATTTTTTGCATTTTCCTGCGGTTCTTTAGCAAAAATTATTATCTTTGTTCCAACCTTATAACCCTTCATTATGAAACGACTGACAGGCTTAATATGCTTCTTGTGTCTCCTTTGCGGTTGCCGGGAGGAAGCAGGCCGTGGGGTGGAACAACCGATGTCGCAACCCATCGTGTCGGAGACGGCATCTCCCGACAGCATGGAGGTGGAAGAGATTCTGCCGTTTGAGCGTAAACCGCTGACCGCTGCCGACATCATCTTGGTGAAGGAGCTTCTTTTTGACAAATACACCTTGAAGGATGAGTATCCGTATAAGGACACCGTCCGTTCATTCAAATGGGACGACATACGCAAATGCCTGGCCTTTATCGAGAACCTTCAGTACGATGCCAACCGCTGGGCGATATTCCAGAATTACAAGAATGTGAACCGTGAAGCTCCGCTGGTGCGGAAATACACGCAGAATGTGTACCGGCGCATTGCCGATACGCTGGGAGTGGAACGTTATCAGTCGGTGCCGCTGTATCTTCCTTCGGATACGCTGGTGCCCGAACGCTACGGACGCGACGGGGCGCTGGTGTCTTTCCTGGGCGAGACGGGCAGTTTCTATCGCTTGTCACCGGTCTCCATCGAGGGAGAATGGTGGGTGCCGCGCCGCTACGTCAAGCTCTTGTCCGACAGTACACAGTTTAACCACGTGGTAGTGGTGGACCGGGGCGACCAGAACATTGCCACCCTGGAACGTCTGGAAGAAGGTACCTGGGCCATCCGCAGCATGAATCCGGCCACTACGGGCATGCACCGTCCGCCGTACGCGCAGGAAACCCCGCTCGGCATGTTTGTGGTGCAGCAGAAAAAGTCGCGCATGGTGTTCCTGAAAGACGGTTCTGCGGCCACCGGAGGCTATGCACCGTATGCCAGCCGCTTCACCAACGGAGCCTACATTCACGGGGTGCCGGTCAACGTGCCTCGCACGGCAATGATTGAATACAGCTGGTCGTTGGGCACTACGCCCCGTTCGCACATGTGTGTGCGAAATGCTACCTCGCATGCCAAGTTTGTGTACGACTGGGCACCGACGGAACGTTCGCTGGTGATTGTAATCGAGTGATTTCTATAAAATTAACTCTCTTTACGGAAGAAGAAGGGCAGAAAATCCGTAACTTTGCGGCCGAATATTTTTCAGGTCGTAAAAAGTCATGCAAAATCATATCATCAAATTTTTTCTTTCTGCCATGTTCCTGTCTTTCCCCTGTGCGTATTTCACGGCGGAAGGAGAGTCTGTTCCTACTGAATCCCCTGCAGCAGCGGTCAAGGCGGCCGATGAGGTCGTGTCGCTCTATCATTCCATGCAGCTGGAGGGAGTGGTCAACTGGCGGGCCTTCAAGCAGGCGGTGACGGGTTACAACCGCATCAAGAACCGCAAGCGCGATGTACTGACCCTGATTGACTTTTCCAAGCCTTCCACGGAAAAGCGTCTGTACGTGTTCGACATGAAGCACCGCCGGATGCTGTATTCCTCGGTAGTGTCGCACGGCAAGAACAGCGGCGGAAACTATGCTACCTCTTTTTCCAACGAATACGGCTCCTACAAGAGCTCACTGGGCTTTTACCTGACGGCTTCCACCTATCAGGGACGAAACGGCTATTCGCTCATTCTCGACGGGCTGGAGAAAGGGATTAACGACCGGGCTCGCGAACGTGCCATTGTGGTGCACGGGGCCTCATACGCAGACCCCTCCGTGGCCAATCGTGGCGGACGGTTGGGACGGAGCTTCGGATGTCCGGCATTGCCCACTTCCGTGTCGCGCCCCATTATAGATGCAATAAAAGGGGGCAGCGTCATGTATATCTATGCCGAAACCCCCTCTTACTTGGCTCAAAGTTCTATTCTCGATACATCGGATGATGTCATCTTAAATCAATGATTTCCGCTCCCGGATACTTGCTTTTGTCGAAACGGAACACCGCGTCGGGCAGGTTCACTCCCGTGCGGTACGACGAAATCTGAAACTCTTGTTTCTCTCCGTTCTGCAGCTGGATGGCAATGTACACGGGTGAGCTGTTTTCCTTTACGTTCAGTGTGATGCTTTTAATGTCCTGCGAGGTCTTCGGGGTCAGAATGATTTCATGTCCCCGCTTCCCCTGACGGGTCTTTTCGCCCACGTAACGGTAGTTGAAGCCCTTCTTGTAAGATGTCAGCAACGCATACGGGTTAACGCTCTGTATCTCCTCCGGGGTGGGGGATGACACGTTCACCTCTTCATTTTGCTCCACGTAACTCCACTGCGTCTTTCCGTCGAACCAGGTCTTGATGCCTCCGCTCTCCAGGCAGAACTTGTTGCCTTTCAGCAACAGCTTTCCTTGTTGTGTACCTCCAAAAGTCAGACTGATGCCGCCGGCTTTCCGGTAGCTGTCCGCCATCTTGCTTAATATGCTTTCAGCTTTTGCGTCCTGTTGGGCCACAGCCTGACACAAGGCGACTCCCATCAGCAGGACGAGAAGAAAAATCTTTTTCATACCTGTCACAATCGTTTTTATGGGTTAGAGGGCAGTCCGTTTAATCCTTCAGGCTGCTCATTCTCATTTGTAAATCGTTTTCATCCAGACAAAGCACGTCGCGCGCCTTGCTACCGTTGGCCGGACCTACGATGCCCGCCTTTTCCAGCTGTCCATGATGCGTCCCGCACGGTTGTAGCCGATGGAGAATTTACGCTGAATCAGCGAAGTGGAACCCTGCTGATGGTAGATGACCAGACGGGCCGCTTCTTCAAAGAGCGGGTCCAGACGGTTCATGTCCACGTCGGCTGCACTGCTGGGTTCTGCATTCTCATCCACGTATTCCGGCAGCATGAAGGCTGTAGGATAGCCCTGTTGCTTGCCGATGAATTCTGCGATGCGTTCCACTTCCGGCGTATCGACAAACGCACACTGCACGCGCACGGGGTCGTTTCCTTGCAGGTACAGCATGTCACCCTTACCGATGAGCTGCTGTGCACCCGGACGGTCCAAAATGGTACGTGAGTCCATCATGGAAGCCACACGGAAAGCCACACGCGCCGGGAAGTTGGCCTTGATGGTACCCGTAATGATGTTCGTGGTCGGACGCTGGGTAGCGATGATGGCATGGATACCCACCGCACGGGCCAGCTGGGCGATACGGCAGATAGGCAGTTCTACCTCCTTGCCGGCTGTCATAATCAGGTCGCCGAACTCATCAATGATGATGACGATGTAAGGCAGGAAGCGGTGACCGTTCTCCGGGTTCAGCTGGCGGTTGATAAACTTCGCGTTATATTCCTTGATGTTACGGCATCCTGCGTTCTGCAAGAGCTTGTAACGGTTGTCCATTTCCACACACAGCGAGTTCAGTGTCTGTACTACCTTCGTCACGTCGGTGATGATGGCATCCTCTCCGTCGGGCAACTTGGCCAGGAAATGGCGTTCAATCGGCGCATAGATGGCAAATTCCACCTTCTTCGGGTCGATGATGACGAACTTCAGTTCACTGGGGTGCTTCTTGTAGAGCAGGGAAGTCACGATGGCATTCAGTCCCACAGACTTACCTTGACCTGTCGCACCGGCCACCAGCATGTGGGGCGCCTTGGCCAGATCCACCATGAACACCTCGTTGGTAATGGTCTTTCCGAGTGCCACCGGCAGGTCGAAGGTTGTTTCCTGGAACTTCTTGCTGGTCAGGATAGAACTCATGGGTACGATGTGCGGGTTCGCGTTTGGCACTTCGATACCGATGGTACCCTTGCCCGGAATCGGTGCGATGATACGGATACCCAGTGCCGAAAGACTCAGGGCGATGTCGTCCTCCAGGTTACGGATTTTCGAGATACGTACCCCTTCCGCCGGCGTAATCTCATATAAGGTAATGGTCGGACCCACACTGGCCTTGATGGAACTGATTTCAATGCCGAGCTGCGCAGCACCTTGATGATGCGGTTCTTGTTGGCATTCTGTTCTTCCATGTCGATGTCCGGATCGTCGTTCTGATACGTATTCAGCAAGTCGAGGGTAGGGAAGCGGTAAAACTCCAGGTCCAGGCGCGGGTTGTACGGCTGCGACACGTCTCCCCGGTAAGCCTGATCCTCTTCCTTGGTATCGTTGCTGACCTCAAATGCCGGCTCCTCTTCTTCCTTGTCGAAGTCTTCCTCCAGGGCCGGCTTCACCTCAAAAGGGTGCTTCTTCTCATCCTCTTCCTCAGTATCAATGGGCAGGTCGATGACACGCTCCGGTGCCGGTTCCTCTTTCACGACCACCTTCTCCGGTTCCTCCTTGACAGGTTCAGCCGCCTTCTCCGGTTCTTCCTGCGGAGTCTCTTCCTCTTTTTTCTGTTTCGGTTTCCGGTGCGTCCAGCTCTTCCAGAAACTTTCTTTCTTTTCCTTCTTCTCCGATTCATCCTCCGCAGCGGTCACTTCCGGTTCGTCCACTACCGGCTTCCGGTAGGTCGGTTCCGGCTGGGGAGTTACCTCCTCTGCCATGGCTGCGTTATTTCCCTTTTGCGGATGCAGTGCCTTTCTCACTACGCCCATGGTCTGTCGGGTCAGTGCCACGCCGAACAATATGGCCGTAGCCAGCAGCACCAGAATCAATCCCGGCGCACCGATTTGCGAGCGAATCCACAGGCTCACGTTGTAGCCGTGCAGTCCCCCCGGATAAATATAAGAATCTTCCAGCAGTCCTCCGAATGCAAATCCTAAGGTTACAGAGAGCCACACCATCACCGTGGCACAGCCTAAGAACCAGTAACGGATGCGGAACTCGTACGCCTTCATCAGCTTCATGCCGGTCACCACTAAGAAGATAATGATACAGTAAGCTGAAAACCCGAAGCAGTCATTAATCAGGAACTGCGCCAGCTGCGCTCCCCGTGCTCCGGCATAGTTCTGTATGCGGTTGCCCGTTTCCAGCAGTTCGACGGGTTGGGATGCGACAGAATGCTTTGGTCGTTTCCTCCCGTAAAGAAGAACGAGCTGAAAGCCAGCAGCAAGTACACGCCGAAGATGACGCAGAGCAGTCCGATGACGAACGCGGTAGTCTCACTTTTCAGGATAGTCCATGTTTTTCCGGCCATGGCAGCCGCTTTTTCACTTCTGCTTGTATCTGTTTTTTGTTTGTTGATGATGATTCGAATTAACTAAACATACATGCAAATGTACGAATAAAACTAAAACTGAGAAATTTTTTTTTGTTACCTTTGCACGTCAATAAGCATGAATATGGAAGAAAAAAATCTCAAGTAATATTCGATAAAAAACGCAGTCGAGTTCGTGACAGTGGCTGCCGAGTTCTGTGGATTTATGGAACGTGTTTCCGATATGCGCTGTCGGGATTTCGTCGACAAGTCCCTGAAACTCCTTCCCCTTTTATACCTGAAGGCTTCGTTGCTTCCTGCTTGCGAGCGGATGGAAGATGCGACCCGGAAACCTTCGTGACCGAGACCGATTACGAAGTGCTTCGCGGCTCCATCGCCTCTCTCTTGGGCGAATACGATGACTACCTCGAGGTGTTCCTCGATGACATGGCTTATAGTGATACCCCCATTCATCAGAACATTTCCGAAAGCCTGGCCGACATTTACCAGCCCATCAAGGATTTCATCTGCGTGTTCCAGTTGGGCCTGGAGCACACCATGAACGATTCCTTAGCCATCTGCCGTGAACTCTTTGCCGAGTTCTGGGGACAGCGCCTGGTCAATGTGATGCGTGCCCTTCACGACGTGAAGTACCGCCAGCTTTCGCACAGCAGTCAGGAAGAGGAAGATTCCGCACTCTACGAAGACAACTGCACCGAAGAAGAACTCTACGAAGGCCTTGACATGGGCGACGACGAATAACCCTAAACCCGTAAACTGAATGGTAGAACTACAGAGTAAAATAGATAAGAAAATCGTTGCGGAGTTACCCAAGGTCTCTTTCCCCGGTCGCATCTTCGTGATTTACACCGAGGCCGAGGCCCGCAAGGCCATCGATTACCTCAATACCCATGTACTGGTGGGGGTGGACACCGAAACACGCCCTTCGTTCCGGAAGGGAGCCGTCAACAAGGTGGCCCTCTTGCAGGTCTCTACTTACGACACCTGCTTCCTGTTCCGCCTGAACCACCTCGGGCTGCCGGACTTCTTGGAAGAGTTCCTTCAGAACGACGTGCTCAAAATCGGCCTGTCGCTGAAAGATGATTTCGCCATGCTGCGCCGCCGCAACCAGAAAGACCCGCGCATGGGCAACTGGGTGGAACTGCAGGACTACGTGGCCTCTTTCGGCATCGAAGAAAAGAGCCTGCAGAAAATCTATGCCCTCCTCTTTCAGGAAAAGATTTCCAAGAGCCAGCGCCTGTCCAACTGGGAGGCCGACACCCTGACCGAGGCACAACAGCTGTATGCCGCCACCGATGCCTGGGCCTGCGTACGCATCTACCAGTACCTGGAAGAACTTCGCCTTTCGGGCAAGTACCGCGTGATACGCACGGAAGCCCCTGAACACATTCTCGAAGATTAATCACTTAAACCATACAAATGAGCTATAAGAAAGTATTTCTCAAACCCGGAAAGGAAGAATCGCTCAAGCGTTTTCATCCCTGGGTCTTTTCCGGCGCATCGCCCGCGTGGAAGGAGAGCCGGAAGAAGGTGAAGTAGTAGATGTCTACACCTCCAAGAAAGAATTCATTGCCTGCGGACATTTCCAGATTGGCAGCATCGCCGTGCGTGTGCTTTCCTTCCGTCAGGAACCCATCGACCATGCGTTCTGGGTACGCCGCCTGCAGGTGGCCAAAGACCTCCGCTGTGCCTTGGGTGTGCTGGGCAATCCTCAGAACAACACCTACCGTCTGGTACACGGCGAGGGCGATAACCTGCCCGGACTGATTATCGACGTGTACGACCATACCGCCGTCATGCAGGCGCACTCTGCCGGCATGCACCTTGACCGTATGGCAGTGGCCGAAGCCCTTGAAGAAGTGATGGGCGACGTCATCCAGCACATCTATTATAAATCAGAAACCACGCTGCCCTTCAAGGCCGACCTGCTGGCTACCGAAAACGGCTTCCTCAAAGGCGGAAGTCCGGAGAACGTGGCTATGGAGAACGGACTGAAGTTCCACGTAGACTGGCTCAAGGGACAGAAGACCGGTTTCTTCGTCGACCAGCGCGAGAACCGTGCCCTGCTGGAACGCTATGCCAAGGGCCGTAACGTGCTCAATATGTTCTGCTACACCGGCGGCTTCTCGTTCTATGCCATGAGGGGAGGGGCCAACCTCGTTCATTCGGTAGACAGCTCTGCCAAGGCCATCGACCTGACCAACGAGAACGTATCCCTCAATTTCCCCGGCGATACCCGTCACCAGGCCTTTGCGGAAGATGCCTTCAAGTTCCTCGACCGCATGGGCGACCAGTACGACCTGATTATCCTCGACCCGCCGGCCTTTGCCAAGCACCGTGATGCCCTGCGCAATGCCCTTCGCGGTTACACCAAGCTCAATGCCAAGGCCTCGAAAAGATACGTCCGGGCGGCATCCTCTTTACCTTCTCCTGTTCGCAGGTGGTGAACAAGCAGGACTTCCGTAACGCCGTGTTTACCGCAGCTGCACAGAGCGGACGCAGCGTGCGCATTCTTCACCAGCTCACCCAGCCGGGTGACCATCCGGTCAACATCTATCATCCGGAAGGTGAATACCTTAAGGGACTGGTGCTCTACGTAGAATAATTCTCCCCAAAAGGGATACAATAAAAGAAGCTGTTTCACTGTCGGAATGCTCCGTGTGTGAAACAGCTTCTTTCGTATCTTCTCCGGATGTGTCTCATCCGAACAGCTTGCCAAACAAGCCCTGTCTTTTCTTCTTCTCCTGTTTCCGGCGTTCGATGCCCTCTTCCAGCCTTTCATCCAGCGTTTCGGCCACCAGATCCGCAATTTTCAGGCGGTAATGTATGATGCGGTAAATGCTTCCCCAGTCGAGCATTCCCCCCAGATTGCGGTCGTCAATGAACACATCCGCCTTCAGCTTTCGCGAGAATGCTGATGCGCCTCCTGTTCCTCCGGATAGTTCGTATTGACCGCATAAAATTCCACTCCATGCTGTCGGCAGAATCCACGGCCTCTTCCAGCAGCTTGTCCTCTCTTACAGTCCACAAAATCAGCCGATGCCCCTCTTTTTGCAGCATTTTCAGTGTGTCAAAGGCAAAAGGCTTTTCCCGTCCGATTTCCGGATAGCGGTGTTCCACAATAGTACCGTCAAAGTCAACAGCTATGATCATATCTAAATTCGTTTAAAAAGTTACGTAAAAAAGGTTAGTTTGCAAATGTAAGAGAAAGAATGAAAAAAGAAATCGCCGCATCTCCTTTTTCAAGGAAGTGCAGCGATTTCCTATGATTTTAGTGTTTTTTTTATTTTGCCATGCGGATGATAGCGGCGCGGCTCAGACGCGGATTTTCGCGGAACATAGTGTCAACACCACCTTTGTATTCCATTGTCAGCTGATCCTTGTTTACACCATATTTATCTACCAGTGTGTTGTATACAGCTTCCGCTCTCAGCTTGCTCAGGCGTTCGTTGAATTCAGCCGAACCAGTCTGCTTGTCAGCATATCCTGTGATGATGAATTTGTTTTCAGGATACTTCTTGATCAGGTTTGCATAAGCTTCCAGATTCACTGCTTCTTTTTTCGCTCAGGTAAGCCTTGTTGATGTCGAAGAACGCTACATATTCAGTTGCATCCGGCAGCTTGTTGCTAGCCTTGGTTTCAGTTACAACCGGCTGGTTACGTTTTTCTTCTTCCAGTGCATTTACGCGGTTTCTCAAGCTGGCATTTTCTTCGTTCATGCTCTTAAGCTGATTCTGTACAGCCTGCATTTCAGCAGCCGAGATACCGGTACCCTTAGTCCAGTCTCTGCGGTTGAAGCGGTAAGTTGCACCTACCATGATGGCTGCAGAACCTTCCATATTCTTTCCGCCACGGATACCGTCCATCACGTCGTTGTTGATGTTTCCTTTCAATTCCAAGTTCAAGTCCCAAGCCTTGTTCAAACGGAAACGGTTGATGAATCCGATACCTCCTGACAATTCGTTTTCGTTATTGTCGATACCGCGCAGGTAACCGATGCTCACGTAAGGAATTGCATTGTACAATCTGTCTTCACGGTAGCCGCAGAACAGGTTGGTGAAGTTCAGCATTACGTCACCGTGCAAGTGCAGGATTCCCCATTTGGTGCGATACAAGTTGGTATCTACTCGCTTGTAGGCAAAACCTGCATTAATAGGTGAGTAACCTTTAGCCTGGTAGCCGCCGAATCCCGCTCTCAGTCCGATAACTGGAGTAAACCATTTTCCTACATTGATTTCGAATGTCGGAGTAATCAGTTTGCCGGCTTTTCCTTTTGAAATGTAGTCGCCTACATACATCTGCGCACCGATGTTGGCTCCTACAAACAAGTTGTCGCCAAACAAGTTGGTCTGTACAGTGTATTTTTCAATCTTTTCTACGTTGCTGTTTTGCTGCGTGTTTTGCGCCATTGCACCTACACCTGTCATCAGTGCAATAGCCAGAATGTAAATTCTACTATTCATATTCATGTAATTATTAATTCTGCGTCAAAGATAATACAATATTTCCAAACCGTGATAAGGAATGATAAGATATCTATCAAAATGTGTGAGGTTTAATAAAAAAACTGCCTAAAAGTACAGGTTCACCCCTAAATTCGCATACGGAAGCAGGGAGATCCCTTCTCCGTCAAGGTTCTGGCCCCCGGGGTGATGGCTCCCTTGTAGCCCCTCAGCACTTCTTCCGCAAAGACACCCCATTGGTCATTTATCCGCACGGTTTCTTTCAGCCCGGCCTGTACGCCGAAATAGTCCTTTTGTGCCGTTCCGTGGTGCGTGTATAAAATACCCGCCAGGCCTTCCACCGTAAAGATTCTTTCCGGGTTATACGCTGCGGCCAGGGTGCTCAGGTCTACCAGGTAGTCCGCTCCGAGGGTAAAGGGATATACATGCTTGCTCACACTGTAAGGATAATGCGCCATTTCGATGTATCCTCTAACCGATGAGTATTTGCTCCATCTTCTTCCATACCCCACATAGAATTGTTGTCCCAGGTGCTTCATCATGGCCTCAGCTGCTGGTCTCCGGTACGCATCGGGTAATTTGCTCCCATGCCGACCGATACAAAGTTATAGGGTTCAAACAGGTATTGGTGACGGGTAATACATTCTTCGCGTCTTCTGTACTGCACCCCCATTTCTATGCTCAGGTTCTGCATGCGGCGTTTGCTGCTCGTTCCGTGCAAGAAATTTTGCGTATAGCTGTTCTTGCTCCAGCGTGCCTGCCCGAATACGCCGATGTGGTCGTTTACGGCATACACCAGCTGTCCTCCGAGTGTCGGTCCGGTGAAAGGTCTGACTTTGCGGGCGTAAGTCGCTCCCCGGTGTGCCACGAATCCGGCTTCCGCACCTCCCATCAGGTTTACTTCCAGTCGGGGGTCAGTCACCCGGTCGTCGAACAGACGGTTCAGGTTAACCATAGCCTCCAGTCGCACGCCTCCGTAGCCTTCTTTTATCTTTTCAGTGCCCTTCTCGGAGAGGGTATTATGCACTCCGGCAAATAAAGTTCCCCTTATCCCGAAAGGCAGGAACCATTTTCCCATGCTGATACCCATTACCGGACCTACGGGTTCCAGTACCCCGTTCATTATCGGTGCCTTTCGTATTCTGGCAGAATAATCTCCCTGAATACCCGCATAAATTCGTAGAACAGGTTGTCCAGTGCGCCGGAGTTGGCCGAAGGACCGGAAGTCTTGTTCAGTCCGGTAAACCGGTAAGTCAGTCCGGCCATCGCCTGGGCACCGATGTCATATCTCTTCTGTGACTCCAGCCCGTTGATGCCGTCGGTAAAAAGATTCACCCTCGGTTCCAGAAACAGGTCCAGGTGGTTGTGCAGATGGTAGTTCACGTGCAGTCCGCCGTGTATGCCTCCAGCTACGAAACGTTCCTTTGAAACCTTGTTTTTCGTCCCGTAGATGCCGATACCCAGTACCGTTTCCAGGTCCCATCGCAGGTCGTCCTTGTAGCCCCTCAGGTAATCCAGTATCCGGAACATGTGCGCTATTTCCACGCCGCCTCTTCCAATCTGTTCGTTCACCGCCCCTTCTACGGCCAGACGGTAACTGTTGAACGAGGTTACATCCTTTGTGAAGGCGATACCGAATTCTTTGGAGTAGGGGCCTGCCGCTCCGCCTCCCAGTTTCCCGGCACCAGCAAAAATCGACAAGGAAGAATTCCATCCCCTGGCCTTGGGGTCAATCGCTCTTCCGGCAGGGATATACCTTTTCTGTCTCACATAATCCATCGCGTGAAAAAGCCGGTTCTTACCGAATCGGCTGTGGCATCCTGTGCGAGGATAGTTTCCGTTCCGCCCATCCACAAATAGCCGAGGGCAGCTATATATAAAGTCTTTCTGTTTATTTTCATGATTACTGATTCTTATACATCTCCAACGCCGTTTCCACAATCTCTTTCGTGAATTCACCGTCGTTCTGGGCAGTGACAATCATCTTCTGGTCCCGGTTGAAACATCTCACCAGATACAGAGCCGCTTCCGTCAGTCCTACGTCTCCCTTTCTGGCTTCCGTCACCGCCTTCAGGTACCATTTCACCGGACTCTCGTCCGCCATCTGTTCCAGCACCTTTTCCGCCTGTGCGTTTCCCTGCGGCGTTTCCAGTGCCAGGTTCATCACCGCCTCGTTCTGTACGGACGACTGACAGATGGTGCGGAAGGTCTCTGCGGCTCGCTGCGTTTCTTCAGGCGTATTCCCTCCCTGGAAATAGCCGCCCATGGCCCATGCGTACGCCTTCACCAGGTCAAATTCCTTGTAATCCGCCGGAATCAGCTTGGCCATGACACTGGCATTCTCAAAGTCGCCCGCTTTGATGTACATGCACAGCTGGTTCACCACCACCTCAATCGGGTTGATAATCTCCGTTCTTCCCGTATCCATGTTTTTCCTTTCATAGTTCACGGTAAAGATGGTACGGTCTATCAGCGGTTCCAGTATCTGCGTGTCGGTCACATCCTTTTCCAGGTACAGCTTGACCAGCGTGTTTCCGGCCAGCACCCATGGAGCTTCATGCTTAGCGATTCTTCGTATGCCTTGCGTGCCACCGCCTCCTTTTCCTGACTGTCCTTCAGCAATTGCAGCAGCTTCCAGTATTCATACCGGGTGTACATCCCGTTCAGTCCTTTTCTCCGGTAAGCCGCCATCACCTCCTTGTCGGTCGGTTCCCGGTAGATGTCATAGCGGCACAGGTACTTCACTTGTCTCAGCTGCTCCAGGTAAGGCACAATCACCGTACGGTAGTCCTTGGAGGCCTTGATTCGCTGTCCCTGCCGGTTCATCTGGTCGGGCAGTTCTCTTACAACCTTTCTGATGAAACCGGCCGTTTCCATCAGGCTGTCCTTCTCCAGCAGTTCGGCCACCTCGTTCCATGAAGCCACTTCCGCCTGCGGGTTCTGATACACGCGTTCGGCTACCGCATGGGGGAGTACCCCGATAACCTCCTGCTGAATCCGTTGCATACGTTTCTGGGCCAGCTGCAGGTTTTGCTGGTAATATCCTTCCGGCGATGCCTTGCCGATGACGTGAAACTCTTTCAGCATGGCGCCGGGCTCGTTCAGAATCAGGTTCAGTTTTTTCCGTATTCCGGCCAGACTCTCCTGGTTCTTCGGGTCGTCCGTCAGCCGGTCCGAGTTGATTTCAAAGCTGAGCTCCACCTGGTCCTCCGTGTCAAACTTCTCTACCTGTGCCTTCTCCGGATATTTTTGGAAATCCATATCCAAGGCTATCAGGTCATATTGCAGAAATTTCAGGGGGCGCTTGTTCTCGCATGTATTAATCTGATACGTCTTTCTGAACGGAACATTGTTGTAGTCCTCTATACAGAAGTCCGCATAGCAACTGTAATTCACGTTCGGGTCGGGCACCGTCACCGTGTCTTGCCATTCAATCACCATCCGCTCATTCACCAGCGGCCGTGACTGGATATAAGGCTCCAGAGCATCCCTTTTCAGGTCGTACCCCATTCGTCGGGTCTGGGTCAGGTGATATTCCTTGCCGTCGTATACCAGTGGTTTCAAGAAAGCCACCGTGTCGTTGGTCGTACAGTTCAGTACATACGGCTGTACAATCAGACGCGAATACTTGTTGCCTTCTCCATGTGGGACCAGAAACGTATTATAAGGATAAAAACGGTTACCTATCAGTCGGCTGGCCTTCGGTTCCGGCTGAATCTGCTTCAGCTCTCCCGTTACCACTACCTCCTTCAGATAGATACCGTCATCCACTTCTACGTCTATTTTCATGCGGTTGCTCACCTTTTCCAGAATGGCCTTGTTCAGGCCCGCTTTGAACACCAGTGCCCCGTTGTCCGGCACCAGAATCTCGTAATACCCCGTTGGCATCCGTTTCCGCCCTTTCATCTTCGTTCATGAACAGTGCGAAATTGGTATTATCCTTGTCCAGGCTGTTCTTCAGGTCCTTTGCGGCCGCCACCGTCTTGCAGCTATATACATAGACCACGCTTCCCGAGAACGGAACCTTCTTTTTCTTGTCCGCAATGTTGTAAACCGTGCCGCTCACCTTAATCATTCGCTGCGCCCATCCGCTTGCGGGGACAGCAGTCAGCAGCATCGTAACCAGTACATATTTCCCGATGCGGCTTATTCTTTTCCTATTCATACGCTTCAGCTTCTTAGAATAAATAGCAGCATGACACCGCTATTTCTGTCGGCACACACTTCACTCCGTTTGCATTATACTCTTCTTTTTTCAGGTATGTACCCTCCGGATATTTCTTCTCCCTGTACCACAGGGCACCCACTCCGGCCGAGAATTCCAGGTTGAACCGTTTACTCAGCGGCCAGGCATAGCCGTATGTCAGTCCCGGTCCTGCAGCTTCTCCCTGGTGCGCTTTCCCTTGTGCACCACCGTATACCTTAAGCCGCTTACAGATAGTCCGATGAATGAACGCGCCATCGGTCTTCCAGAAATCCAATACCTGAACTCCGCCTGTGCCCCTTTCAGCTGGGCATCCAGCGGCGCTTGTTCAGCCCGTAAAACACAGTCCCTTCCAGGCTGAATTTGGAAGCTGTCACCAGCTCCATTGAAATGTTCGGCGTCAGGTTCCCCCACAGCAGTGCGTTCGTTTTCACCGCGGCCAGCTGTGCATGAGCCATGCCGCAACCGGCCACCCATGCTCCCAGGCAGATACCCCGCCTTAAAAATGATTCATAAAACTTTGGTTATAAATAAATTTTCATTAAGTCTTAGTATGCGTTCTTTTCCCCATGTATAGCATTCATCACCGTTTTATAGATGATGAACAAGTCCAGGCCGAAGCTCCAGTGTTCGATATACCATATATCTCCACGGATACGTCCTTCCATATCCTTCAGCTCCTTGGTTTCTCCGCGATAGCCCGTCACCTGGCTCCAGCCCGTGATGCCCGGCTTCACGAAGTGTCTCACCATATACTTGTTAATCAGTTTCGAATATTCCTCCGTGTGTTTCAGCATGTGCGGTCGGGGACCTACCACGCTCATGTCGCCCAGCAGCACATTGATGAACTGCGGCAGTTCGTCGATGCTCGTTTTTCGCATGATGTTTCCCCAGCGTGTCTTGCGCGGGTCATCCTTGGTAGCCTGCAGCGAGTCGGCCTGTGTGTTCACCCTCATGCTCCGGAACTTATAGCAGTAGAACTCCTTGTCGTTCAGCCCGTTTCGTTTTTGTTTGAAGAATACTGGTCCCGACATCGTCAGCTTGGTGATAATGGTCACAATGAGCAGGATAATCGGGAAGAGCGTACACAGAAACAGCAGTGAGAACACAATGTCGAACGCCCGTTTCATCATCTTGTTGCCCGTCCGGCTCAGCGGGTCTGGTCGTAGGCTCAGGAAAGGTACGTTTCCTATCATATTGAAATATACCCGGTTCTGCAGATAGTTGTAAATGTTTGGCACACTGTAGAAATGCACCAGGTGGTTCTCGCAGTAATTAATCAGCGAACGGATAATGACATGTTCCTTCGAAGGCAGACAGCAGAACAGGTAATGCGTATTCCCGTTCTTTTCCAGGTATTCTTTCACGTCCTGGGGTTTTCCCAGGTACGGACATTCCTGTGGAAACTTCGGGTTCGGCTCAAAGTCGAAATACCCCTTTACCCTGAATCCGGTCCAGTCCTGAGTCGTCAGTTCATAATATAGCTCGCGGTTGTTTTCTGAACTACCCACCAGCACTACATAGCGCAGGTTACCACCTTTCGAACGGTATCTTTTCAACCCCCATCGCATGAGGATACGGAATACAGACAGCGAAATAAACAGCAGCCCTAAAAAAGTCAGGTAGAAATACGACCAGGCATCCATGAATCGTCCCAGTTCCAGCACTACCCCCGACAATACTCCGAAGCAGATTGTACTTTTCAATACCTTACCCAGAATCTGGTAGGCATATACCTTACGCCGGTAAAGCACCACGCCAGCCTGCATGGCCGATACGAAGTAGCAAAGCATCACCGTCAGGATGATCTGCAGGTGCGGCGCCTGCAGAATCTTGTGCCATGGCGTATCTTCTGTAGTGAGAAACAACAGATAGAACAATCCACCCGTAATAAGCGTTTCACAAGTAACGATAAAAAAGCTTACCCAACTGTTATAGGCGTCATATTTTGTTTTCATGCGCTATGTTTTTATTAGTGTTTCAATCTCAGATATGCTAGTCACATTTCTCTAAAGATATTCCAGATAAACAACGTGTTTCCGATAATGTATCGGCGCCACATCCGTTTCGGTTCTTTCAGCAGTCTGTACAACCATTCCAGACTGTGTTCCTGCCACCACAGAGGAGCCCGTTCCATGGTGCCGGCAAAAAAGTCGAACACCGCACCGATGGTGCCGCAATGGCAGTGAATGTCCAGTTTATCCCAATGACGGTATGCCCACTTCTCCTGTTTGGGAGCCGTCATACCAATCCACAGCAAGTCCGGATTAGCCCGGTTGATGGCTTCGATGATTGCCCGGTTCTCTTCTTCCGAGAATTCCGGCTTGTAGGGTGGGGAGTACGTTTCAATCCGGATGTTCGGGTAGACCGTTTTCGCTTTTTCCCGAATCAGATTCAGCACCTTTTCGCTACTTCCCATGAAGAAGCAGGTACCTCCCTTTTGGTTCAGCCGTTCCATCTCCATGGTAAACAAGTCCCATCCGGCAATACGTTCTGTCGGCTGGCTTTTCGCTTTCAGTTTCCGGCAAGCCATCACGATACTTGCTCCGTCGGGAATCAGTGCATCCCCTTTCATCAGCGCTTCGGCAAAGAACGTATCCTTCAGAGCCGTATTATAGGAGTGCGCATTGATGGTATTGATTAACAGTTTCCCTTCCGGAAGAGCTTCCAGCTCTTTCTTCGATTCAACGATTTTTATATCTTTTAGTTTCAGCATACGTTTGTGTGCGTTTATATGGATAATCCGTTGCCTGTGTACGATAATGTGACAAAACCATTACGATAGTTTTCTGTATCTTGCTGCGAATCCCCAGATTTCCATAAAGCAGACCAGCGGTACGATAAATCCCACTGCCATGGAAATACGGTCGGCTATGAGCCCCTGCATATTCCGGCGGATACCCGTTCAGCATTTCCGGTGATATCCGTTCAGTCCCCAGTTAGTATTCAGTGTTGTTGGCAAAGTTAATACTTCTTTCTTAGGCTCTCTCCTTTAAGGTCAAATTTTATTGCCTTATGCACGATTCTGTCCAGACAGGCTTCCGCAATGAGCTCGCTTTGGAACACATCATACCAGTCTGCAACGGGAAGCTGGCTGGCCAGGATGAGTGCCTTCCGGTTGTACCGGTCATCGATGATCTGTTCAAAGTCATGCTGTATCTGGCCGTCCAGCTTGACCATCCCAAAGTCATCGATAATCAGCAGGTCATGTGCGTTCAGCTTCCGGAAGAAGTTTGTTTCCCGTCCTTCCAGATGTGCAAGCTTCAGGTTCTCGATGAGCATGTTCATCGTGAAGTACAGTACCTTCCGGCCGTTCCTGCATGCCCTGTCACCCAGGGCACAGGCAAAGTAGGACTTCCCGGTTCCTGCCGGTCCGGTAATGATGACCGTCATTCCGCCCGTGATGTAATTTCCGGTTGCAAGGTCGGCTGCAGAGCAGGCCTGTATGCCCCTTGCCGTGTCCGTTTCAAGTTCTTCCATCGAGGCTCTCAGACGGAAGCCGGCATTCTTTATAAGACGCTGGATGCGGTTGTTCCCTCTCGTGTCACGTTCGTACTGGAGCATGATCTGCATGCCTTCACGCAGGGTAAGCTTGTCCAACTGATGTGTTTCTTCCAGAGAGCTCCAGCAGCTTGCCATTCCCGGAAGCTTCAGCTCGTGCAGTGTTCTTTCTGTTTCGTTGCTCATAATCATTTATTGTTGTTGGTTTATGTCATTTCCTGTAAAATAGTCTTTTCCGCGCATGTTCCCGTGGTTTGACGGTGTAGGCGCATGGAAGATTACCGTCTCGTCTGCGGATGCATTCATGCCGTTACGTCTGAGTATGGCTTCAAACTTGCTGTAGGAGTAAATACCGTACTCCATGCACTGACGGCAGGTAAGGTCAAACGTGGCAAGGTCATACTTCCTTCTGAGGCTGACTATGGAGTTGCACAGCTTGTAATACACCTCTTCAGGCTGTGCGGTACGTTTGGGGTCAAAGATTCTTTTTACATATTCATGGCAGTCAGGTGATATATCTTTTGCTTTCTCCACATAATAGGCTGCCGAACGCTCCATAATCACCCTGCAGCTGGATGCGAGATGTTCCCTGACTGTGGTATAGCCGTATGTATGGCTGCGGATATGTGAGGCCACCAGTTTCTGCTCCACATAGACCTTGACCCATGAACGCGTAAAGACTACTCTTGCCTGTTTTCCTACATGGATATAGGGGACGGAGTAAAAATGGGTCACCTTGTCCTGTCTCAGCTCCACATGGCAGTTTGCCTGTACTTTCAGATCGGCATACAGGCGCATCTCATAGGGTTCCGGTTTCAAGGGTTTCAGCAGCTCCTTCTCCATGGCATGAAAACGCTCCTCACGGCTGTAGGGACGCTTCTGCATACGGGTCTGGTTGTGCCTTTCCATCAGCTCCCATACGGCACGGTTCAGTTCCAGGAGTGAATGGAAGGTACGGTTACGCAATCTGGCATAGACACGGTTATATGTAATCCTTACGGAGTCCTCTACCAGAGCCTTCTGTGTCGGCGATGCCGGGTCGCATGGCAGTACCACGAAATGGTAGTAGTTGCCCATGTCCTCAAGAGCCTTGTTCAGCTTCGGCTCATGCCGGTCATTGCTGATTACAGCCGATTTGAGGTTGTCAGGAGTCAGTATGGAAGGTACACCGCCCAGATGTTCCAGACACATCCTTATGGCATACAGAAAGTCCTCCGTCTTCTGCGAAGGTACACATACCACATAGGTATAGTCGCTGTAAGGCATGCAGGCGACAAACACCTCCACCTTGACAATTTCTCCGGTTTCGGCATCCACATAGCTGAGCTTGTCACCGGCAAAGTCCACCATGAGCTTTTCACCCGGTTTGTAGGTGTTGGCCAGTACGGCCGTAACATCCTTCTTCGCAACGAGATTCTGCTTCAGATGGTAATAGAACTGTGACTTGCCGTAACCATCGGGATGAGTCGCACGGTATTCATCGAATAGGACCTGACGGCTTACATGGGATTTGGGGTCCGCCAGCAGTTCCCTGTATCTGGGTAGCAGGATCAGAAACTCTTCCATTCTCCTGTCCGTATATGCCGGAGAACCAGCATGGAACATCCGTTCCAATTCGGGATCGTCAATCTCAAGGAGGTCGCTGATGTTCCATCCGTTGGCTTTTACTGTATTCACATAACCGTTGACGGTTTCCTTGTCAATCGGTAACTTGCGGCTTACACCGCGGTTGGATTCTCCGGCCTGCTTGAGCTGGAGTACTTGTTTTATCAGACTCATATCCTTTGTTGTTCCTGCCATGACTGTGCTGTTTCTTGTTAGCTTACCAGCACAAAGGAAACTGAAACCGGGGAAAGAATGAACGGATATGCTCCGGAAACGAAGATATACGCTCACAATTCCATGCACGGCTGAACGGATATACTCCGGAAAATCTGAAAGCATACGTCTAAAGTGAACGGGTATGCTCCGGAAAAAGGGTGCTACAACCTGCAATTCTCGGAGGTGAACGGATATGCTCCGGAAAAATTGAGATTTTAATGTCTGGTTATCCATTTTTTCATCCTTTTAGGGGATGAACGGATAAAAATTACGCTTTTAAGGTATGGTTTTATACCCTAATAAGCTGCCGGAAAGTGAACGGGTATGCTTCGGAATATGTAAGAATAATGACTGACAACAAGAGGTCAAGGATGTAACGTGGTTGCTCGTGTTCCCTTGACCAGTCGTTGGGGTCATTTTGATTTGGGATGCTTTGTCGATAGTTACGGCATAGCGTTCCATTACCCAGTCGATAGCGGACTTACCATTAACGATGTACTCGTAGGCTTTGAGCGG
>ENA-OQAL01000093-OQAL01000093.1-human-gut-metagenome-genome-assembly--contig:-NODE-93-length-22412-cov-2.820687_pt1 | contig 22412 bp, 28 predicted proteins | sample MGYA00242491_ERZ504519 | MGnify/ENA primary metagenome ERZ504519 (study PRJEB26092, sample SAMD00036260) | human gut metagenome | host: Homo sapiens | study: EMG produced TPA metagenomics assembly of... | reverse complement strand
TCCGGTAGTCGAGGCTGATGTCGCCCGAATAGGGCACGTTGCCGATGGTCAGGTCGAATCCCGGATGGATGGTGCAGTCCGCGAGGTCCGCGTTGAGGATCGTGGCGTCCGGGTTCAGTGCGGCCGCAGATGCGCGCGCTGATCGGATCGAGTTCCACGCCCGACACGTTCGCTTTGATGTTTTCGGGGATGCCGGCCATGAAATTGCCGGTGCCGCACCCGGGTTCCAGCACCTGGATGGGCGCGGACCCGATGTCGAGCGCGTCCCACATGGCCTTGACCACTGGTCCGGGCGTGTAGTAGGCGGTCAGTGTGGAGGCGCGCGCCTGCGTGTACTCATCGTCGTCGAGCAGTTCGCGGATCTCGGCGTTCAGGTCGGCCCATTCGGGCTTGTCGGAGAATGCGTCCGCGCATCCGCCCCATCCCGAGTATCCGCGCAGCGTGTCCGTCTGCTCCGCGGAGAGAGGCTCGTCGCCGTTCCCATCGAGCGTCTTGAGTGTCCGAATGGCGGCGATGTTCGCTTCGGCGCGTTCGCGGGGCGACGCGCGCGTTGCGAGTCGAGGGATGCTAGAAGCTTTCCACGATCTCGTGGATCGCCATGCTCATCGACTCCGCTTGCGCCTCGTTCATCCCGTTGAGCCGGTCCAGGTCGGTCATCTGGGGTGCCGCCTTCAGGCAGTCCGTCCGGTTGAGCAGGTGCCTGGACTCCATCAGCTGGTCCATGATCTGCGCCTGGCGTTCCCTCGTCCGCCTCTCGATGTCCCGCAGATGCTCCTCGAGCACGTTGGCCATCATCATCTCCCTGAACCGCTGCGGATGGTTGTCCATCAGCCAGTTGATGCGCATGTTCTGGATCCCGTGCAGGCTGCTGCGGGTGAACACCTTGTACGGCAGCGCCCACTTGTTGAACAGTTCCGGATGCGCCGCCCGGCGCTGTTCCATCGCCTTGAGGTTCCTCTCGTAGCGCGCCTTGAGCTGCTGGTCGGTCCATGTCATCTCGTCCATCATTGTTCCTTTCTTCAGTGTTGTTTTCCGTGCCGGAGGATTGTGTGAAACGTTTTACCACAGGTTGCGGCGTGGTTTCGCCGGGCGTGGCGGCACCGACGCCGAGCTTGTTCTCGGCGGCGATCCGCGCGTCCCGTCGGCCGAGTCCACGGAGCCGGTTCTCCCGGTATTCGGCCGCCACGGCGGCTATCGTCTCGTCGTCCGCGCCGCGTGCGCGGAGTCGTTGCACCGCGGCGTGGCCCACCGTTATCTCGTATCCGCGCACCTGTTCCGCCGTCCTGTCGACCTGTCGCTGCTCCTCCTCGAGAAGGCTGAACAGGTCGATCTGCTCGTATTCGACCGAGGCGGTCTGCTTCGCGTATAGGCGTTTTCTCACCATGGTTCTCTCCTTTCTTATAAGGTTTTCCGCTGCCCGCGGTTACGATCGGTGCCGGCGGTGGGCGGGTCTGCGTTGAGTCCGTCGAGGTTCTTCTTGAGCCTGGTGCGGAACCGGTCGAGCGTTGACTTCAGGTCCGTGTGCCGTCGTTCCGGACCGGCGGCCGGGGATTGCGAGGCGGGAACGATGGGGCCTTGCCGCTGTTTCGTCGCCATGTCCGTCTCTGTTTTCCGTGGCGGCGCGGGTGTCTCATCGCCTATGGCGTCGGGCGTTTTGCCGCCTTCCGGCACGTACTGTTCGACGGTCGGACGATCCGTTGTTTTGCTTCTGGCCTGCGTCGGATCCTGCGTGCCGGTGAGTTCCTGGATGAGCAGTCTGGCGGCCTGGCGGCGTTGGCGGTTGGTCCACCGTCCCTCGTCCTCTCCGGCGGTCCGGTCGACGAGTCTGCGCGCCCATTTCATTGCGACGGACGGCTTGTACGTACCGGCACGCTGGTATTCCGTGAACCGGCCCTGCATGCGTTCGATCTGCGGCCAGGATTCCTCCACGGTCTTCGAGACGAGCTCCACCGATGCCGTGTCGAGCGTCTTCTCGGCGTCGCGGTTGCGTTTCTGCGCGTCGATGACCGCCTGGACGAGCGTCTGCGGGTCGACCTGCATGGTGCGGCGTTCCGCTCCGCGGCCGGTGAACAGCTCGACCGGGGTACCGGGTCTGAACCTGATGTTGACGGCCCGTCCCTCGTTCTTCTGCCTCTGGTTCTTCGCGCTCATGAACATGTCGGTCGCCCAGCCGGTCAGGTCCTTGCCATCGATGGCGGTGCCGCGGGGGAGTCCGACGATCATCTTCGGCCAGTCGCGTCCGTCCTTCGCATGCAATATATAGGTGTGCGCGAGCCTGTTCGCCACCCACGCGTTCGGCCAGACCTGCTTCGTCGCCGCGGCGTCCGGCCGGCGCTGTGTCACGGCTGTGGGGTCGGTGGTCCCGCCTCCGGCTGCTCCTGCTGGGGGAGCGCGGGCGCGGCGAGATGGGTTGGCCCTGGAGGATGGATATGGCGGCCTGGTCGGTGAACTCGTCCCAGTCCGGGGCGCGTCGACCGTCGTTCAGATTCAGCAGCGGCTTCTGCTCCAGTCCCGGTTTGAGCAGTCCGCTGCGCATGACGCGGCCGGTCATGCCCTGGGCGACGGTTCCGCCGTCCTGTTCGCGCCAGTGCTGGTATTCATCCCGGTAGACGCGGCTTTGGGTGAGCAGTTCGCCGTCGCTCATGGTCTTGGCGGGGAAGGACTCGCTCATGTCCTCGCTGTGGCTGATGGTGGTGACCTGCATGCTCAGGTCGTCGTATTGCAGGTGCTTGAAGCTCATCGCGTCGAACAGTCCCTGCTGGTTCCGATGCCAGGAGAAGACCATGAGGTCGTACCCGTTATCCTCCAGGAAGAACACGCAGGGGCGCGGCTCGTGCTCGACCGCGTTCTGCATGAGGCTGGCCTGGAGCAGGTCGGGGTCGAGCCGTCCCGCCGCGGACGCGGCGGCGGCGAGGCTGGCGCTCCATCCCATAGGGAGCTGCCGGCCCGTCGTCGGATCCGTCATGCGGTACTGGCCCGGCGTGGCCACGGTGTCCCACCGGTCGGGATGGCGGTGGTTCCATTGTTCGATGCCCGCGAGCATCGCGTCCATCGGGCTCTGCCCGTCCGCCGGTCTGATGGCGAAGGATTCGGTGGCGCGGGTCACGTCGCGGCGATGTGTTCCGGTGCACGATGGTGTCGCCGGGATCGTAGATCATGCCCACCGAGTCCTCGCCGCCGTCCTTGCAGTGCCGGCCGTCCATATCGTGTCGCCGGACGAGACCCACATGGTCACCGGCCATGGGGTCGGGTCGTTGGTTCCGTTGATGGTGTCCTGGAAGATCGCGGCGTGTTTCGTCGCCTGTTCCTGCTGGTTCATTATGGTTTCCTTTCAGCGGCCCTTGGGGGGCGTGCGGTCCCTGTTCTGGGTGGGTGGCATGTGGTTCTTTTGTTCGGCGAGGTTCTCGTTGAGCCGGGTCTTGAACCGTTCGAGCAGTGCCTTCTTCGACCGGATCGGCTTCGGTTTCCGCTCCTTGCCGGCCGGCCTGGGATTGTCTGCCCTGGCCTGCGTCTGCTGTCGCGTGGCCGGTGTCCGGGCTTCGTCCGGCGCGGGTTCCGGTTCGCTTTCCGGCTCCGGTGCCGGCTTCTCCCGGTTCGGCTCGGTCGTCTGCCTGCGTGTCTGCTCCTGGGTTGCGCGCCCTGCCCGTAGTCGTCGCGCAGGATGCGTCGAGCTCGTCGCGCAGGCTCGGGTCGGCGGCGGCCTTGCCGATGATCCGGTCCGCGAAGTCGCGGCCGGCCTGCTCGTCGCATGTTGTGTCGCCCATGAGCTTGTCCCATGAGAGTTCGGGATGCCGGGCGGCGAGGCTGTTCGCGGCCATCTCCATGACCTCCGGGTCCACGAAGTCCCAGGCGATGCGCTGCGTCGGCATGGGCTTCATGGCTGGTTCGGCCGGGGTCTCCCGCGCCGGGGGTTCTGGCTCGTTTCGGGTCTGTTCCGTCTGCTCGACGGTGAAGTCGTCGTCGGTGACGTCCAGGCCCATGCCTTTGACGCGCGTTGCACTGCGTGGCGGACATGGTCTTCGTCCTTGCCGGCGAAGTGCAGGATGAACTGGCCTTGGTCGGTGCGTTCGAGGTGGTAGTCGATGCCGGCGGTCTTGAGGCTGTGCTGTACCTCGCGCATGGTCGAGTCGTCGAGTTGCAGCTCGTGCAGGTCGCCGTCCTTCTTCCTTTGCAATCGTTTCTCGGACATCTCGCCGCTGTCGATCTTGTTCTTGACGGCCTCGCCCGCGGCGTGCACGCCGGTCTTGGTGAGCTTCATGCCGGAACGGAGCAGCGCCATGGCCACGCCCTTGGGGATTCTGAGCATGAGCTTCGCGCCTCCGGTGATGATGGTCTGGACGGCGTCTGGATCTTCTCCTCAGCCTGTTCCTCGATTGGCATTGTGGTTTCCTTTCTGTTGTCGGTTGGTGTTTCCTGGGACGGTTCAGATGGACCGTCCACGCTTGTGCTGATGCTGTTCGCGCTGCTCGGTCTCCGTTTGCTCGCGGTCGCGGGTCGTGTGGATCTCCCGTTCGATGGCGGCCAGCTCGCCCTCGTACCGGTCGCACAGGGCCTCGCGACGTTCCATCTCGCCGCGCGTCTCGGCCACGAGGTCGGGGTCTCCCTGTTGGATCGCGTCATGCAACGCGATGACGGCGGCCTGGAGTTCGTCGTGCGATTCGCGGACCTTTCCGCGCAGCAGCTTGAGTCCCTTGGCGCTGTCGCCGCCCGCGAGCCTGGTCCAGCGGATCGCCGCGTTCAGCGCCTTCGCCTCGCCGGCGAGCCGGTCGAGCGTCGCGCCTGTGCCTGGTAGTAGCGCTGCTGGGCGGGGCTTACCCCGTAGCGCAGGGGCAGCCGTTCGGGCGAGGCCAGTGGTTCGAGTCGGCTCGCGGGCTCGCCGAACCACTGGTAGAGGCCGTGGGTGGTGGTCTTGCCGGCGTACCGGTTGGACGGGTCGAGGATGATCTGGTCGCGGTGGAGGGGCAGGAACGCGCGCAGCGTGGATCCGCCGTCGTCCACGAGACGCTTCGCGTCGAACGTGATCTTTTTCTTCCGGTGGGTGCCCGGGCAGCCACACGGTGACCGTCTTCCTGGTCTGTTTGGCGACGAGCGACGGTTGAACGTGATGGGGATGACGGGCGTGCTTTGCAGTCCGGCCATGATGTTCGTCATGTCGTACGCCGAGCCGAGTTTCGTGTCTCGGACCTTGAAGCCGGTGTCCTTCATGGTGAGCGTGAAGTGCTGTCCTCGGACCGTCACGTCCACGCCCTGCACGTCGAGCATGTTCCTCCAGTCCTCGAAGTTCTCCGCGCCGGCCAGGGTCAGGTCGATCAGCATGCGGAGCTGGTCCTTGACGCCCAGGCCCTTCGCGGACGCGTAGATCTCCTCCATCGACATGCCGTAGCGACGCTCCATCGGCTCCTCGTTTTCGGCCCGTCGCGTCGTTCGCGCCGTCGCCGCCGTGCCCGGTTCGGAAGTCTCTTCGACATGTTTGGGGTCGCGTGCCTGTGTCGTCGGGTCTTCGTTCGGCGTGGTTTCGGCGCCGCGCATTTTGCGTGCGACCCGCTCGGTGGCGGGGTTGAAGATGACGCTTAGCCCCTCCCTCTCGCTGATCTCGTTGGCGATGACGCGCCACTGTTCGATGATGTCCTTGGGTAGTTCCGCCTTCAGATGCTTCCCGTATCGAGGGAGCGGCGCACACCATGATGTGGTCGTGCAGGTGGTGGCGGTCGGTGTGTGTGGCGACCACGAACTTGTATTCATCACTGGTGATGCGGTGCGCAAACTCCACACCGAGTTCGTGCACCCGCTCGGGCGTCACGGGGTCATCGGGACTGAAGCTCAGCTTGATGTGGTACGCCAGACGGCTGTTCTTTTGGATGCCTTTGGGTGAGTTCTCGTTGTCTTCGAGCATTGGATCAGCCAGCGCGTCGTAGTCCGTTCCGGTCCGCTCGTAGTTGGAGCTGACCAGTCTTCCGCCGTCGGTCTTGGCGGGGTCGATGATGTACGCCATCGCCCCGTTGGGGCCGCCGAGATTCGATTTCACGGGCTTGCCGAGCTTGACCACGGCCATGCTCACACGTCCTTCCCGGCGGTGCGTTTGTTGGCGAACAGGTCGCCGAGCAGACGCTCGATGCGGCCGAACGACGCGCGGAGCTCGGCCACCTGCTCGGCGGTGATGTGCTCGTTCGCGTTGGCCCAGTGGGCGATCTGGTTGACGTTCACGCCGATGCGGCCGATCTCTCTGGCGAGCGGCTCGGGGTCTGTCAGCGGCCTGATCTCGGTGACGCGGATCTCGCCATCGGTCAGCATTTTGCGTGCGAACACGGTGAACGAACGGTATCTTGTCGTGTACTTGTTCACCTTTTTGTGCAGCGAATTGACGCGTTCCCACTCGTCGGGAGTGAACGTGACGAGCTTCTGCACGGTGCGTCGGCGCTTGTTCGCCCAGCTCATTTCGCACCTCCCGTGGAGGTGTGCGGACGGCACGTCCGTGATGCCGCGAAGCGGTCTGGAGAGCTTGCTCGACCATGGGGTCTGGGTCTCCCGAGCAAGCCGATTCGCGGTGCGAATCGAGTGAACGTATATACGTTCACGTCACTTGCTACTCCCATATCAATTTCATTGATTGGGAGCGATTTCGCACGGCATGATTGCGGAATGCCGTGAAGGATTATCGCGTTCACTCCTCGCTCCTTTCGCCCATGGCCTTGAGGGAATGGCCGGTGTCTTACGCCAATCGTCCGTCGTGGAAACGGCGGCGGGTTTGGACACTCGGAGCGCGGGAAATGAGAAGGCCCCGCGAAAAATCGCGGGGCCGGTGGGTCGTTGGTGGCGCGTCATGTCCGTCATGCATATGGGCATGAAAAAGCCCCGGCCGTCTTGATGACGGTCGGGACAGGGACACGCGGGTTCCTAGATGACTTGCATGTCGGAGCGGACGCGTTCCGCGGCGATGTCGATGTCTCCGGGCCATGAGGGCACGCCGAACGCGAGTCGCACGCGGTCGAACGTCTGCGGGTCCTTGAGCGGTTTGAACATGCCACGGTCGACGTATCGGGACATGTCGAAGATTCCGGTCGCGCCGTCGGAACAGGTGACCTTGAGCCTGTAGCCCGGCATGGGCTCGCATTGGGTCACTTTGATTGAATAGTCGATGGTCATGTCCGTCGCCTCCTTGTCAGCGTAGCGGGTCGATTCTGAACGGGTGCTCGAGGTTGAAGGCCAGCTCCCAGTCGGCCTCCAGCTCTTCGGCATGCAGCAGCACCCATGCCTCGACCAGTTTGCGCTGCTTGCGCGGGAAGTCTCCCTTGAGCAGATTGCCATCGAAGGTGAAGGACGCTTCATGTCCTTGGTATCTGGCGTGGATGTGCGGCGGAACATGGTCGTCCGCGTTCATGGTGATGATGATTCCGAAGAACATGCTGATGACCGGCCTGCCCGCCTCCTTGCTTTCGTTGTCTTCCATTCTAGGATATTTTTCTTTTGACCGGATGGTCAAGCGAAAGCGCCAGCGGTGGTAGCGGGTTCCGTCATGAGAACGCGTCGAAACCACGGGTTTCGCTGCGCGGGCGTGACGGGTTCCGCGGGCCGCTATGATCAAGGCGTCAGCCGGCCGGTCAAAAGAAAATCCTCGGGATGCGCGCGGCATTGGTGCCGCGCTCCGTTTCCCGTCGCGAGCCGTGGCCTCCGTGCCACGGCGACGCCTGTCAGGTCCGGGAACGTTCCCGGCGCGTGGAGTACAGAGGACGGTAGCCGTCCTCTGGCCGCCGGAGGCGCGCCGCATGACGCGGGCGGCATCGGTCCCGGTCCGTCACTCGGCCGGGGAACGGCGATGACGTTTAGCCCTCGACACTTGTCCAGTAGAGGCCGTCGTCGGGGATGTCGTCGACCTCGTCCCACATGGTCCGGGCCCGTTCATCCCACCATGCCGCGCGTCCCAATGCGCGTCGCCTCGTCGTATCCGACGCTGCCGTTCGCCAGAGTAGCGTACCGGTCGAAGTCGATGCCCGTCGGGCATATGGCCTCCATCTGTTCGGCGGTCGCATAGTAGATGCTGTCCAGATGGTAGGCCTCCCGTCCGGTTTCCAAGTCGTGCGCGGCGAGGTTGGCCCGCGCCGTCCCGGCGAGCTCGTCGTGTTTGGCCCGGAACCATTCCAAGGCCACGTTCTGCTCCTTCATGGTCGGGTCTCCTTTCATTCCGCGTGCCCGAACGGTTCGTCGGTGAACCACCAGTCCCTGATGACGAGCATCCAGCCGCTCCTTTCGAGCAGCGGGTCGATGTCGTCGGGCGTTACGATGTCGCCCGCGTGGTTGACCCATACGCTCTTCTCGATGCTGCATGGCGGCCATCCGCCGTCACCGCCCCTGACGGCGTAGCAGTGCCATCCGTCGGGGGATGTCGTGCTCGTGGAGACGCACGTCGCTCCACATCGCGTCGACGCGCCCCTCGTCGGTCTCGAAGACGACGTGCTGCAATTCCATCGGTTCCATCTGCATGGTCCCACTCCTTAGTGTCCCGCCGGCATTCCTGTTTTCCTTTCGCCGGACATGGGGCAGCCTCGCGGTCCCGCCGCGCGGTGGAGGCGCGTGGGCCGTCGCCCGCGTTCGGGATGAATCGGCGAGCTCCCGGAGCGGAGCACGGAACACGCAGATCCGAGACGCGGGCGCGGGGCTGCATGATGAACCATGGCGGCCGACTGTTCCCTTCCAGGCGTCGACGCCTGGAATCCCGGAAGTCGGCAATGATCGCGCGCGGCCACCGGGGCCGCGCTCCGTTTCCGGCGAAGCAGGATCACACGCGTGTGATCCTGGCGGAGTCCGACTGTCCAAACCGGCGCACGTCCGATCGCGTGAACATGGTTCCAGCCGGATTAAACCCGGGATGAAAAAGACTGGAAAGGAACACGGACATGGCATCCGATTACGTGGACGACTTCCTGCGCGACGAACGCGAGTCGTTCAAGCGCAAGGAGGCGGCGGCGAAGAAGTTCGACAGCCGCCTCGACAATTTCCGCAAGAGCGCGCAGGCGCTGCGCGACGCGGCGAGGCAATTCGAGGAGGCGTTCCCCGGCATGAGTCGGACGATGATCGCGGACAAGCTGGCGATGACCGGAACGGAGAAGAACATCGCGTTCGACGCGAAGGGCGAGCTCGTCGCCGCGCCGGGCGGAAGAAAGACCCCACCCTCCGAACCGGAGACCGTCGCCGAATCGGATCCGGAGACGACCGGATCCGACATCCAGGCGACGGACGACGAGCCCGCCCCGCAGGACGCCGCCGGGCCGGACACGTCGGATGCGGACGACCCGCGTGGGCGTCCGGCAGCTACTGATGATCGGATGTGATGCGGGATGCGATTGATCATCGCCGAGAAGCATTCGGTCGGCCAGGCCATCGCCCAAGCATTCGGCGGGCATGCGGAAAAGCATGACGGCTACATCGAGGTCGGCGACGACCTGGTCACCTGGGCGCAGGGCCACCTCGTCGACCTGGCCGCGCCCGACGAATACCAGGGCCACGACTGGGGCAGGTGGAGCCTGGACACGCTGCCCATCGACCCGACGCCCGACTGGCAATGGAAGGTCAGCCGGGAGAAGGGCGCGGACCGGCAGTACAAGATCGTCGCGGGACTGATGCGCCGAGGCGACACCGACTCATTGGTCAACGCGTGCGACCCCGACCGCGAGGGCGAGGCCATCTTCCGCAGAATCGTGACGCATGCCGCGTCTCCAAGCCGATGCGACGCCTGTGGGTCGCGAGCCTGGAGGAGGACGCCATCCGCGACGCCCTCGCGTCCATGAAGGACGAGACGGAATACCAGGGGCTCGCCGATTCGGCGATGATCCGCGCGAAGGCCGACTGGCTCATCGGCATGAACGCGTCGCGCGCCTACAGCCTCGTCTACAACGCGAGGTTCACCGTCGGCCGCGTGCAGACACCCACACTCGCGATGATCGTGGACCGCGACCGGCAGATAGCCGGCCATGTCGCCCGACCGTACTGGAAGGTCGTCGCCCCGATGGGCGGATGGAAACTGGCCGGCGAACGCCTGGACAAGCGGGAGGACGCCGAGACGCTGCTGCGGATCGTCAACTCGGACGACTTCGCCTTCTCGATCTTCAAGGCCGAACGCAAGCAGCAGCACGACGCACCGCCCCGCCTGTACGATCTGACCGGATTGCAGAAGGACATGAGCCGGCTGCACGGCCTGACCGCCGCCCGCACCTTGGCCGCCTTGCAATCCCTGTATGAGAAAAAAACTGGCGACGTATCCGCGCACCGACTCGCAGTACATCACGCACGACGACCTGGACACGCTGCGCGGCCTCACCGAAGCGACCGGCTCACCGCCGGCTTCATCGAACCGGCCGCGAAACCGGAACGGCCACATCTCGAACTGACCGTGAACGACGCGAAGGTGGCCGCCCACACCGCCATCCTCCCACCATGCAGACCGACAAGGCGGCGCTCGATGAGCTCGGCGACGACGAACGTCTCGTGTTGACGCGCGTGGTGCGACGCATGTGGGAGGCCGTGGGCGACGACTACGTGCACGACGTGACGAACGTCGTCGCGAACATCGACCCGCATTGGTGCGAAAAGCATCCGGACGAAGGCCGCCTCCTGTCCGAAGGCGAATGCCGTTTCACCAGCCGTTCCGACCAGCCCGTCTCCCTCGGCTGGCACGCCATCGAACATGACGGGCCACAGGAAGATCAGGACGACAATGACGAGACTGCGGGCAACATCATCCCCGCGAACCTCGTCACCGGGGTCTCCATCGCGCCCGTCCCGCAATGCGGCGCGACATTGTCCGAGGGAAAGACGAAACCGCCGAAGCCGTTCAGCGAGGCGACGCTGCTCGCCGCGATGGAACACGCCAGCCGCTGGGTGGAGGACAAGGACCTCAAGGCCGCATTGGACGACGACGAATCCCACTCGGGAGGCATCGGCACCCCGGCCACGCGCGCCGACGTGATCGAGAAGCTGATCCGCACCGGATACGTGGACCGCAAGGGCAAGCAGCTGCGCTCCACGGACCAGGGCCGTTCCCTGATCGACGTGGTCGCCCCGAAGCTCAAGGACGTGGCATTGACCGCCGACATGGAACGACGCCTCTCGGAGGTCGAACACGGCCAGGCCGCGGCCTCGCAGGTCGAAACGGAGTTCCGCGACCTCGCCGCGCGCATACCGGCCGACGCGCAGACCGCCATCCGTCAGGACCATGTGCAGGCGAAGACGCGGAACACGGAATCGTTCGGCGGCTGCCCGCGCTGCGGCAAGCCCGTCGTCAAAACGGGCAAGGTGTTCCAATGCTCCACCAACCGGCGAGAGAAACAATCCGACGGTACATGGAGGACCACGGAGGGATGCGGCTGGCGCGCCTGGACGACCATCGCCGGCAAGACCATCACCGACACGACCATGCGCAGGCTGCTCGACGGCCGGAAGGTCAGCCTCAAGGGCTTCGCCTCGAGGAAGGGCGGCACGTTTGACGCCGCGCTCGTCATCGACAAGGACAAGGGCGTCGCCTTCGACTTCGGCAATAACAACAAGGAAAGGAAAAGAAATGACGAGTTCAACCTCGGTAGCTTCGTCTGGGCGCCGTCTTCCTCGTCGCCGGACTCTCGTTCCTTTCGAGCAGCGCGCTTGTGGGGATCCTGTTCCTCCTGCTCGCGGCCGCGAACCTGGCGAACGCGATGAGCGCGCAGCTCGACTTCGTCAACCAGGCCGGCGGCAGGAACAGCGTCAAGTGGCTCGTCCATCTCGAAAGGACAAGCTCATGCAGCTCGCGCAGAACATCCAGCGGCTTGTCTTCGCCGACGTCGAGGGACAACGCCACCAGGAAAGCATGGACATGGCCCAGAAGCAGTACACGGCCCAGACCAACAGCGTCCTGATCCAGCAGCAGATGCTCGACCAGCAGCGCAAGGCCACGGCCGACGATAATCCATCGATACCGACCGAGTGACGAAACCGGGGCGCGGCCACGGCCGTGTCCCGGGAAACGCCGGGTCCGCCCTGTAGAAAACCGTGATTATACTAAAAGTATAATCACGGTTCGCGCAGGCGGATCCGGCTTTCTTATATCCAGGAGGGGCCATGGCAAAAGAGGATTGGAGCGAGGCCAAGGCGTGGATGCGCGCGACGCGCGAACGCATCGGCATGACCCAGCACGACGCGGCCGTGCTTGCGAACCTCACCGTGGACATGGTCAAGAAATACGAGTCGGAGAAATACCGGATCCAACCATCGGGGAGAATGCGGGAGATGCTCGAACACTATCTCGCCGAGCACAGGCGCGCCGTCGTGGCCATCGTGGAACGGCACAGGGAGATGAGCGGGCCGTGCTCTCGTTCTCCCGCGTCTCCGACCTGCCCGAGGGGCTGCCCGACTGGGTCCGGGCCGAGGAATCCGTGAAGCGCCGCGCCGCCGCCGTGCGCGAGGCAGCCGTGCTGCTTGAGGCGGAGGGCGTCGCCGTCGACTACACCTATCTGCCCGAAGAAACGGAATAGGAGAGGGAAGGAAGGCCGATCATGTTCGGACTCTACATGCTCGCGATATACCTGGGCGTCGCCGTCATCGCCGCCGGCTTCGTCGCACTGCTCGTCGTCGTCGCGCTGGCGGTGGGACTGGTCACGCATCCCATCCGCACGCTCGCCCTCGTGTTCCACAAGCTCGCCGCCCTGTCCGCCGGCTGCGTTGATCCTCGCGTTGATTGTCTGGTTCTGGTACGACCACTCCAAGCCGGACTTCGTCCCGTGCTTCTGGGGATCCATCGGCGTGATCGTCGCGTCCATCCTTATCCGCGCGTTCGCCGAGTGGATTCTCGAACGGCCCACCAGAGCCGAACGCCGAGCCATGAAACGTGCCGCCGCGCAGGAAACCGGCAGGGTGACGATGCGCATGCCGGTATCGGAAGAAGTGGCCGCGGCGTTCGAATCGACCCGGGACGGCCGGCGCGCCTCCCTATGACATGCAGACCGCAGGACGGAACGAACCGCGGCTGGAATAATGGACTTTGCAACCGGAACACGAAAAGAGGGACATGATGGCCAATCCCGAGCTATCGCAGCGCATACAGGAACTGCCCGAGGAACTGCTCGGCCTTGAACGCGAGCCGGGAATCGTCGAACGCCTGCGACGAATCGACGCGCTGAAGGACCGTGCCCGCGCACTGGACCCCCTGGACGGCGTCGAGGACATGGCGCTGGCGGATTACGACCGCGACTGGCTGGTGCGCTACACCTACAATTCAAACGCCATAGAGGGATCCACGCTGACCCTGGAGGACACGTCCCTGGTTTTGGAGGGCGAGTTCGTCCCGTCGGATTCGCCGGCACGGTACGTGTTCGCCGCGCGCGGCGTCGCGGACGGCATGGCCTACGTACGCGAATACGCCCGGGAGGGGAGGAGACTGGATGAGGAACTGGTCCGGCGCGTCCATGAGGTGACGGCGCTGGACCTCCAGCCGTTCGCCCGCGGCACGTTCCGCCCCTACGGTTATCTGGCGAGGATCACCGCGACCCGCGTCAAGACCGCCGACCCGCTGGAGATCCGCGACGACCTGCGGGCCCTGATCGACGGGCTGGACGCGAGCGGCGCTCATCCGCTGCTCAGGGCCGCCGGCTTCCATGCGATGTTCGAGAACATCCACCCGTTCATGGACGGCAACGGGCGGACCGGCCGCCAGCTGCTTAATTTCATGCTGCTGAAGCACGGCTATCGTCCCGTGGCGATCAAGTATGACGCCAAGCGCGACTATGCCCGCAGTCTGGAGACCTGGCAGGTGGACGGCGATCCCGTGGCGTTCTGTTCTGTGTTCCTCGACTGCGTGGAACAGGAGGAACACGCGTTCATCGATCTGGTCGAGGGATTGCGTCGGAAGCCGGACGCCATTCGCAGCAAAACGGATCTGCTGGACAGATTCGGCGACACGCTGCGGAAGAATCTTGCTCGGCAAGACGGGGATGGCAAGAGTGCCGGGATTGATCGCGAAGGTCCTGGGCGCCATATGAGCCATTAGACCAAAAGCCTATACTTGGATATATCGATTTGATGTAGCGAGGAGAACGGGTCATGCCGACTTGGAGTGGATGGGAAAGAACAAGGTGGTCGCATACCACCGTCAAGTGCCGTACCGTGTACTCGAACACGTTCCCGAAAAAGCGTCATGGATTCTCATGGCTCCGACTGCGGCAACATGGTCATCCATGGGGACAATCTTGAAGCGCTCAAGGCCCTGCTGCCCGAATACGAAGGCAAGGTGGATTGCATCTATATCGAAACTTTCATGCCACAACGGATACAAACGCGCGCCAACTACGATTTAGCCGCCTGATTGGTTCACCCTGAGAAACCGCAGGTCAACGCAAATAACGAAGCCCAGATAGCAATCTCAGACTTCTCGATAAGTAAGAATTGAACCGGAACTAGGTGTAAGCAACCCGCGACCTACTGAAAGTCAAATTCTTTTTCTTGTTCTTCCCCGTCTTCAGACCAACGGATCTTTAGCGTAAGACCTGCCGTACCCATTGCAATTGCGAACGGAATCTTCCATGTAGAGCCAGGGTCAAGCCTTATCGGTCGAGTCTCATCAGTAATGAGCCGAAGCAACCCTTCCTCGCGCGCCCTTCAAACGTCACCGATTCAGCAGCTTCATCACCAACATTTGTAACCTCAATCCAATGCTTCACATCATGTTTAATGCGGCCTTTTGCATCAACGGATTTTTGAATGCGTTCTTGCTTCGAATCAACCTTGAAACGAATTCCCTTTTGCATGTTTGGGGTTAGCTGCCCTGAAATTTCGAGTTTTTCAATGTCATGCTCTACTGCCGCCCAAATCTGGTTTTCGAGCTGACGAACATCATCAAATTCGCCGAGAAGTCCCTTCTTTTGCAGTTCCTCCTTGAATTGGCGCAACCCTTGAAGCTGTTCAATGTCTACGTCATGCGGCAAAGACGCAGTTGAAAAGTATGGGTGAACAGGTTTTCCATTTGCCAGGGATCGCTCTATTTCCTCAACTGTCCCAGAGACAGCATCGGGTGTTGGTGAGCCTAAATGACTTCCGAAAATCGCGATGATGATATCGGCGTCGTCAACGCCTTGCTCATTGATTAACGCTTGCGGATGCTTTCCAAGCAAAGGAACTGAGCTGCTTTCCCAACGCCAAGGAAGCACGACAATCTGTCGCTTTGCCGCATACCGAAGATTCCACGAGTTTAGAGCGCTTTCTACTGCGTCACGAGCTTCAGGGACATCGGATGGAGATGCTACAAGCACCCTCACAACGGTTGCAGAAAAAAGTCATGCATCCAGATTAGATCACGTCAAGGGATCCGGTTCTGATCAGCACCTACTATTTGCGCCCAGCGAAACAAGTCAGGGTGGCCGCTATCACTTGATGGCAACCGCCTGAGTGCTGCCGTCCCTGAATTTGAAAGTCACGATCCCGTCCGCGCTCACGGATGCCGAGTCCAGAACCGTCACGCAAAGGTAAGGGCTGAACTTCAACCCCCCGACCTGAAGGCTGCCCATCTGCCCTTGGTAATAACGGAAAGCCGCCAACTGGTTGTTCATATCCTGGATCTGGGCAAGCACCTCACCATGCTGCACCAGCAGATCCTGATGCAACTTGTGGGCCTTATTGAACTGCCGCTCATACTCGTCCTGATCCTGCGCAACCCGAGCATTGCGTGCAATCAGCTCGTTGAGCTTAGCTGCCGCCTGGTCAATCTGCGCCACCAACCCTGCCGCCTCAAGTTCCAGCTCACTGGTATCCACCGCCCGCAGCAACACCTGCTCAGACTCGAGCTTCTTACGGGACTGCAAGTTCTGGCGAACCGCTTCCACCAGCATCTGCTCCAACCGGTCATTGTCCACGTGCCCGGTAGCGCACCTGGTTTGAGCCTCGTACTTCTGACTGCAACGCCAGATCACTTTCTCGTACTTGCTGCCCGCGTGCCAGGTTTTCGACCCGAAGAAATGACGGACCTGACCCCCGTTAGGTAGACACCTCTGATTCCAGCCAGTGTGGTTGGGAAGGAAGGTAATCTACCACCATGCCCCGCAAGGTTTACACGGAACAGTTCAAGCGCGACGCCGTCGCGATGTTCGAGTCGAACCCGGATACCTCAATGCGCAAGGTCGCAGAAGAACTCGGAATCAATCGCTCGACTTTGGGATGCTGGTACAAGCAATTCGGCACTAACGTCGCCAAGGATGAAGATGCAGCGTCACCCGTAGAAAAGCTTGCTGATGCGGAAAGAATCCGCCAGCTAGAACGCGAAAACAAAAGGCTTCGTGAAGAGCGCGATATTCTGCGTAAGGCCGCGAAGTATTTTGCGGAAGAGACGACCTGGTGATCCGCTTCCAGTTCGTTGACGACAATCTCGCCGACTACTCGGTCAAGCGGATGTGCACAGTCCTGGGGCTAAATCGGTCTTCGTATTACAAGTGGAAGAACTCGGCTCCACGGCGCCGTGCGCGCCTTGTAGATGACGCTGTGGTGGCCGCGGAGATCCAGGCAATTTTCGACGCTGAAAACGGCGTCTGGGGCGCTCGTCGCATCACTGCTGAACTCAACGACCGCAAGCGCGACAACGGCACTACACCTCCGGCTAAGCGCATCAATCGCAAGAGAGTGGCTCGTTTGATGCGGGCCCAGAACCTGTTCGGATTCAAAAGAAGCGCAGGGTCAAGACCACTGCGCGTGACAAAGGCCGGCGCGTGTTCGCAGACTTGGTGAACCGTGATTTCACAGCCTGTGCTGCCAATCGTGTGTTGGTTGGCGATATTACGTATCTGCCGATCGCAGACGGGGCGAACATGTACTTAGCAACAGTGATTGATTGCTTTTCTCGCAAGCTTGTCGGCTTTGCTATCGCAAATCACATGCGTACCGAACTGGTAGAAGAGGCCCTCGAAAACGCTTCCCACCTGCGAGGAGGTCTTGATGGTGCGATTTTCCACTCGGATCATGGAAGCGTGTATACCTCGTCGCAGTTCCAGGCAACATGCAAGCGCTTGGGCGTTGCCCAGTCGATGGGCGCGGTGGGAACCAGCGCGGATAATTCGCTCGCCGAGTCGTTCAACGCAGCTTTAAGCGGGAGGTCCTCAAAGATGCGAAGACCTTCGCCAATCAACTGATCTGCCGCAGAGACGTCTTCCGGTGGTGCGTGCGCTACAACACGTGCCGTCGGCACACTTGGTGCGGGTACCAAACTCCCGATGAGTTCGAGTCCCAAGCCGCTTAAGGTCTGATAGGCTTACACCTACTTTTGTTCACCCCACGGTGTCTACTTTCCGGGGGTCGGGCCCCATTAATGCAGCAACAAGGTCCTGAATTGCTCTTTTTTGAAAGGTGTTTGGATTGGTTAGCTGAAGGAGGGCGGCTAGGCATCATTCTCCCAAAGTCGTTCTTAGACACAACTCAATCGCTTGTTGCTCGACAAATGCTGTTTGAGAAAGCGAAACTTGATGGTGTCGTGACGCTCCATAAGAACTCTTTTCAGCCGGACACAGGCGTCAGAACCTGCATCATTTTCTTAACCAAGAAGACCCAGATCGAATTGGAATCTGAAGAAGCTGATTATCCAATCTTCTTAGCAACTTCGCAAAAAGTAGGACAGGACTCTGAAGGTAAACCGATATTCAAGGTTGCAGATGACGGTACCCTTACCGACAAATTGGACCATGATTTAGACGAAATTGTCAGAGATTTCCAAGCATTTAAGATGGGAGAACTTGTTCCTTTGCAGTACCGCTATTCGGTCCTAAGAAGTGAAATTAATGAGAGGCTAAATATCAACCCTCAATACTATTCACCACACCTGAACGAATCTATTGAGCGAATCCAGGAGTTTGGAGACTCTGACGGGTGGTCAGTGGTTACTCTCGGACAAATTGAGTCCGGCGTAAGCATCTTTAAGGGGCCACGATTGAAGACCGAGAATGTCATTGTTGAAGATCCGACTGATGGCAAAAACGTCGTAGGTTATTTTGTGCCGGGAGCGATGCTTCAGGACAAGAGGGATTCCGCCAAGCTTATTGATCTTTCTCTGGCGTCAAAGAAGCAGTTAAAAGATTTTGACGTCGTAACAGTGCATGAGGGAGATTTGCTTCTAACCCGCTCTGGCACCATTGGGCGCTTAGCATACGTCACAAAACTAATGGATGGCCAAATCGTTTCTGACGACATGATTCGAGTGCGAATTCCTTCAGCCCGAATTCGGTATTATGTCGCCGCATTCTGTTATCAACGAACGCTAAGCATCAAATGCTAATGAACGAGTATGGGTCTATCCAGCAGCATCTGGAGCCAAGTCATGTGCGTGATATGTTGATTCCTGTTCCACAAGACTGGTCAGATGTATCTGATCTCATTGAGAAAGGAAAGCAATTTATTCTTGCAAAGGAAGCATCTGACTCTGCTGTTTCATCGTTGATGGAAAAGGGTTTGATTATTTTATTGAACCTTCCTCGGCAAATCAATAAGAACCTATGCGCGTGAAATAGTAATTGGTTCATCAGACAAACAAACCCCTTTCGTTCATTGCCTTGATCGCAATTGTTCGATCATGGTTCTAGTATTCAATGAATACGTAGCCAATGAAACCCCTGGTCGCAGTTCATTTCTGCCCAGGGGTTTCGCGTTATTTCTCCTTTGTCCTTGTATCCATTGTGCCAACTTGTGCGATCCGCCGTATAACACCGGCAACGAAGGCTGGATTTACAACGACAACGTGAACGATCCGCGGATTAGAAAATGGTTCGGTGAGGTCGTCGGCAAGGAGGGAGAGGACTTCTCGCGTCATGACAAGTGGCTGTGCATGATGTATCCGCGGTTGCGGCTGATGCGCATGATGCTCAGGAGAACCGGCGCCATATTTATAAGCATCGATGACAACGAGTGCGCGGCGCTGAAATTCATGTGCGACGAAATCTTCGGAGCCAACTGCTTCCAGGGCGACATCTCCTGGCAGCGCACCTATTCGCCACGCAACGACAAACACGGCATGCCTGCCGAGATTGAACATTTGATGGTCTACAGCGTGAGCCCCGATTGGATGCCGGGACGCTTGGAACGATCACAGGACATGGACTCGAAGTACGCCAATCCCGACGGGGACCGCGCGCCATGGACAAGCAGCGACGGATTCGCACCGAACGCAGCCACGCATCAGGGAATGGTATATGCCATCCAACATCCGTTCACGGGTGATTTGATATACCCGTACAGCGGCGCATGCTGGCGATACGATCAGGAAACAATGCTTGGCACCATGAACGGGTGGTGCGAGTACGAGCTCAAGGACCTGCATGATGCTGCAAAGCGAGCCGAAGTCTGTGGAATTTCGGAAAAAGAAGTTCGCCCAGGCGTTAAAGGTATAGTGTTTTCCTACGATAAGACCAGATCGAAGTCGCGGGCAATGAAGGTGCTCGAACAGGGCCCCTGGCCCAGATACTTCTTCACAAAGAACGGTATGGGCGGCATACGTCGAAAGACTTACCTGACCGACGTCGAGGGCAAATTGCCCACGAATCTGTGGCTTTATGATGATGTCGGTCATACCGACGAGGGCGCGAAGGAACTTAAAGCTATGTTCGGTGGTAGGGCCGTGTTCCAAAATCCAAAGCCCTCACGTTTTGATACGTCGGATTCTGCAAATCGTCTGTCCCGAGGACGGATTGGTATTGGATGCGTTCGGAGGTTCTGGCACGACCGCGCAAGCTGTGCTTCAGGACAATGCGGTAAATCAACTAATCGTCGATTCATTCTTATTGAGATGGGTGATTACGCGTCGGATATCACCGCCGAACGCGCTCGGCGCACAATCAGCGGTTACGTAGTCGACAAGAGCCATTCGGAGCGCCTTTATGAAAAGAAACTGACTGCGGCCAATCTCAAGAAATGTGGAGACTTCTACAAGGAGGCCATCGAAGTCGCCAAAAGCGTGCCCAAAGGAAAATACGGCAAGATCGAGGGGCCGAAAATGGATGGATCCGCAATCGTCGTGAATGGTATCACTAACAAGGGAGAACACGTCCCTGGCATTGATTCCGGTTTCTCCTACTACGAACTCGGCTCCGTGATGTTTGACGCCGATGGCGGTCTCAACGCTGACGTGTCCGAGGCTGAGATCCGCAGGTATATCTGGTATTCGGAGACCAAGGCCCCGTATGTCGACATGACCGCCGAACATCCCTACCTGCTCGGCGTACTGGGGGAGACGGTCTACTATCTCGCGTATGAGCCCGACGGAGAGACCACGTTGGGACCGGGACTGCTGAGACAGCTGCCCAGACGCGGCACGCCTACGGTCATATACGCGGACCGGTGCGTGATTGACGACGACAAGTTGAACGAATTGAACGTGGTGTTCAAGCAGATTCCACGACAGATTGCGAGGGTTTGATCATGGAGCTTAAGAAATACCAGAGGCGTGTCCTGGATTGCGTGCGCGACTACGCCAGACTCGTCGATTCCGCCAACGGTAATGGTCGAGAAGCCTATGAAGAATATCTAAACCGGCGCGATCTCCATATCGGTGAGGGACAGGTCCGTAGTTATTCCGCGGACCTCGGGACAGTGCCGAAGGTGTGCGTCAAAGTGCCCACGGGCGGCGGAAAGACGTTCATCGCCGCGAACACGCTCAAGGTGCTGGATGACAATCTTCCTCCGGTGCAGGCAAGGGCCGTGGTGTGGCTTGTGCCGCGCAAGGAGATCCTGCGCCAGACCATCAGGCAATTGCGTGATCCCGCCAACTACCTCCGCATCGCCATAGACCGCGACTTCTCCCACAGGGTCGAAGTGCTCGACAAGGAACAGGGACTTGCCGGCCGCGGTCTCGACGTCTCTTCCGTGAACGACCAGCTGACCATCTTCGTGCTGTCCTACGACTCGTTCAAGAACAAGGAGGGCCGCAAGGCATATCAGGAGAACTCCGCCCTCATGCAGCTGACCAACTATCAGAAGGCGTCCGGCATGGCGGTCGATGTGGAAGGCGCCGACGATACCGCCTTGATCAGTGCGTTGTCCGGTCTGAACCCGATTGTCGTGGTGGACGAGTCCCACCATGCGAAGTCTGATCTGTCCTTGGGAATGCTGCGCAATCTCAATCCTCGGTTCGTTCTCGAATTGACTGCCACGCCATCGTCCAAATCGAATGTGATCGCCAGGGTCTCGGCCCTCGAACTCAAGAAGGAGCAGATGGTCAAACTTCCCGTCATCGTCTACCGTCGCGACGGCAAACGCGAAGTGGTGGAGGACGCCATACTGCTCCAACGGCGCTGGAACTCATCGCCGGCAGGGAACGGGAGAAGACGGGACGCTACATCCGCCCCATCGTCCTGTTCCAGGCGGAACGCCGGGGGAGCCGACGACGCCGAGACCTTCCGCAAGCTCAAGGAGAAGATCGTCAACGCCGGCATCCCCGACGAGCAGATAGCGATACGCACCGGCAACGTGGACGAGCTCAAGGACGTGGATCTCATGTCCGAGGAATGTCCGATACGGTTCATCATCACGGTGGAGGCGCTGAGCGAGGGCTGGGACTGCCCGTTCGCCTATGTCCTGGCAACCGTCGCGAACAAGCAGTCGAAGACCAACGTCGAGCAGATAGTCGGCCGTGTACTCCGCCAACCATACGCGGTCAGGGCGAAGACGCGCGCGTTGAACGTCTCCTACGTGCTCACGTCATCGGCCGACTTCAACGAGACCATAGACCAGGTCGTCGCCGGTCTGAACGGCGCGGGATTCTCCAAGAACGACGTCGTGGCAAGCCAAACGGCAGAGGAATCCAACGATGTCCGGCACATCCAGGACGAACTGGCCGACACTCATGATGGTGATTCCGAAGCGGATGCCGGCCATGAGCATGACGACCTGAACGGAATGGTATTCACCGACGTGGCCTCATCCCTGCCGGAAACAGACACCGAAATCAACGAGCCGGCAGGCCGTGTCGACCAGATCATCGCCGAATCCACAAAGGCCGAAGAGGATTTCGAGCAGCAGGTCGAGGAAACCGGTGACCATGCGTTCGACGAGGAGGACTCGGGACTGGGGGAGGAAGACGCCATGCGTTATTCGATAAGGAACGCCGTCGAAGAAAGCGTCAAGGGGTTGAGACTGCCGAGCAGTTCAGTGATCAGACAGCAATCCTCCGGCAGCAACCTCTTCGCGGAACTCGATGACGGAGATGCCGCGGAGCTCGACTCGGCGTCGCTGCTTGAGAACTTCCATGCGGGCAAGTGCCCCACCAGGGAATCCATTTCAGTCCGCAGGCCATCCGCGATGCGAAACAATCGACGCGAACGTGATCCATGTGTCGCGTCAATGGATGAGCACGGACCAGATGGCGATGACACGGGCATTGTTCGCGAAGGACGCGACGGACAACAACGCAAGACAATACAGAAGACGGT
>ENA-OQAL01000092-OQAL01000092.1-human-gut-metagenome-genome-assembly--contig:-NODE-92-length-22523-cov-6.311038_pt1 | contig 22523 bp, 20 predicted proteins | sample MGYA00242491_ERZ504519 | MGnify/ENA primary metagenome ERZ504519 (study PRJEB26092, sample SAMD00036260) | human gut metagenome | host: Homo sapiens | study: EMG produced TPA metagenomics assembly of... | reverse complement strand
GCGCTCGTCTTCGCCATTCCGGCAATCGCCAGCATCGTCATGGGCTTCAAAGTCAAGCCGACCGGCGCCAACGAGGCGATCGCACGCACGCATATCGCGTTCCGCCGCCGCGCGAAAGCGGCCGGCGCGTTCAGCCTGGTCGCCATGATCTGCGTCACCGTGGCCCTGACGTACGGCGTCGCGCAAACGCAGAAAGTCGTCACGCTGTCGCCGCCGGAAGACTACTCGCTCGCCGACGGCGTGGCCACTATCAAATTCAGCCAGATTTCCGACGGCCACCTGCACCGCTTCGAATACCGCGCGAAGGACGGCACCTCCATGCGATTCATCATCATCAAGAAGAACGGCGGCGCGTACGGCGTCGGCCTCGACGCGTGCGACAACTGCGGCGACGCCGGCTACTACGAGAAGGACGGCAAAATCATCTGCAAGAAGTGCGATGTGGCCATCAACCTCGCCACCATCGGCTTCAAAGGCGGCTGCAACCCGATACCGTTCGACTACCAGGTCAAGCCGGGCAAAATCGTCATCCAAACGTCCACGCTCGACGCGCTGTCGAGCCATTTCCAGTGAGCGCCGAGAAAGGTAAGGGGGTGCCATGTTCTTCCTGAAAATGATCTCTCGCTCGTTCAGCCGGCAGTTCAAACGCCGTCTGCTCATCGCCGTCACCGTGTGCCTGTCCGCCACCGTCAGCGTGGCCATGCTCGGCGTGGTGTTCGACGTGGGCGACAAGCTCAACGCGGAGCTGAGCGCGTACGGTTCGAATATCGTCGTGCAGCCGAAGTCCGACGCTGTGGTGAGCGATTTGTACAATACCGGCGATTCTGCTGGCTTGGCTTCGGGTAGTTCGTCCGGTTCGGACGGGGGTTCCACTTCCGACGGCTCGGCTGCGGCGGACAGCGCCGACCCGACCGCGTTTCTGAAGGAGTCGGACGCGCAGAAGATCAAGACCATCTTCTGGGCGTTCAACATCACCAATTTCGCGCCGGAATTGAACATCCACGCGGATGCGGGGTGTGTCGGTTCGGGGGCTGGTTCGGCTGGCTCTGCTGGAACGGCTGGTGCGTCAGGTGCGGCTGCTTCCGCGGCGAAATGCAAGGCGACCAACGTGCCGATCGTGGGCACGTGGTTCGCGAAAACCCTGCACATGGACTCCGGCGAGTCCACCGTGGCCGGCATGAACGGCATGCGCTCATGGTGGAAAATCAACGGAACCTGGCCGAAAGACGACAGCGAGCAGGCGATGGTCGGCAGCGCGCTCGCCGCGAAACTGGGCGTGAACGTCGGTGACAGCGTTACGCTCGACAAGACGATCGCCGTCGGTGCGGACGACAATACGAACGGAGGTACCGGGAAAACCGGCAAATCCTCCACCGAACGCAATCGCGTGAAAGTGAAAATCGTCGGCATCTTCGATTCGGGCGATTCCGACAACAGCGCCATTTATATGCCGTCCATCGCCGCGCAAACGCTTGCGAATCTGCCGAATTCCATCGACAAGATTGAAGTCAAGGCGCTCACCACGCCCGACAACGACCTCGCGCGCAAGGCGTCGAAGAATCCGAACGCGCTCACGCAGGACGAGTGGGAGACGTGGTATTGCACCGCGTATCCGTCGTCGATCGCGTACCAGATCGAAGAGGTGCTGCCGGGCGCGGTGGCCAAGCAGGTGCGCCAGGTGGCCGCGCTGCAGGGCGATGTGCTGAACAAGACGCAGGCGGTGATGGTGCTGATGACCGTGCTGTCGCTGGTTGCCGCCGCGATCGCCGTGGCGAACCTGATGGCCGCGTCGATTGGCGAACGCGGTTCGGAATTGGCGCTGTTGAAGGCGATCGGCGCCACGGACGGCGCGGTTTCGCGCCTTATGCTCGCCGAAACGGCGGTGATTTCGCTGGTTGGTGCGATTGCCGGCGCGCTGCTTGGCTCGGGCGTTGCACAGATTGTGGGGCACGTGGTGTTCGGCTCGGGCATCACCATGCGTCCGATGGTGTTCGTGTTGGTTTTCGTGTTGCTGGCGGTCACTGTGCTCGTAGCCTCGCTTTCGTCGATTCGGGCGATTCTGGGCTTGCGTCCGGCGGAGGTGCTGCATGGTAGGTGAGTTGTGCTTGGCTTTCGTAGGGGGTGTGCGATGACGAATCGCAAGATGTTCTTCACTATGCTGTGGGGCGCGGTGTTCCGCCGTCGCTCCCGTGCGATGATGGCCGTGATCGCGTCGCTCGTCGGCGCGGCCACGCTGTTCTGCCTTGCATCCGTGTGCGTCGCGGTGCCGCAGCAGATGAACGAGGAAATGCGCGCGTACGGCGCGAACCTGATCGTCACGCCCGCGTCCGCAACGGGCAAATCGCAAGGCATCGATACTGCAACCGTACGCAACGTGACGGCGCTCATCGGCGCCGGACACAGCGTGAAATCAGCCGCATACCGGTATGAGAGCGTGCGCATCAATTCCGCGCCGTACACCATCGCCGGCGTGGACGTGAAAGCCGTCCGCGCGCTCAATCGCCATTGGAACGTGACGGGCGATTGGCCCGGCTCGGGCAACGTGATGGTCGGCCGCGACGTCGCCGACGCGCTCGGCGTGAAGGTCGGCAGCCGCGTCACCATCGGCTACCGCACCGCCGACGCGTCTGCTTCAGCGTCTTCTTCCGCGTCCGCAAAATCCGATTCGGACGAATCAACTGAAACGGCAGAATCGTCCGCGCAGGGCACGCAGAGTACACAAACTACGCAAGGCGAACAGACCACGCAAGCCACGGAAAACGGCCGCGTCTCGTCCGACATCATGGATAACAACGGCACCGAATTCCGCATCTCCGGCATCGTCGACACCGGCGGCAACGAGGATTCCATCATCTACGCCACCACCGCGGACGTGGCCAAACTCGCCGGTTCCAAGCGCGGCGCCGACGTGGTCGAATACTCCGTGAACGCCATGGGGGATGAGCTGAACGCCATCGTCAACAACATCAATCGCAGTGCCGACAAAAACCCGAACAGCGCCGTCAAAGCGCAGACCGTCACCAGAATCACCTCGTCCGACACCCGCATCATCGCCATGCTGCAGACGCTGTTCTGGATCGTTTCGCTCGTGGTGCTTGTGCTGACGCTCGTCGGCGTGGGCACCACCATCAGTTCCATCGTGAGCCAGCGACGCAACGAAATCGGCCTGCGCAAGGCCCTCGGCGCCGATTCACGCGCCATCGGCGTCGAATTCTACGTGGAATCCGGCATCTACGGCTTGATCGGCGGTCTGCTCGGCACTGCTATCGGCTATGTGCTGGCGCGTGTGCTGTGCGCCACCGTCTTCGGTCGCGCGATCGACTTCGACTGGCTGCTCGGCGCCGGCTCGCTGCTGCTGAGCGTGGCGATCGCCGTCATCGCCTCCATTCCGCCGGTCCGCCGCGCCACCCGTATCGACCCCGCCATCGTTTTGAGGGAGGAATAATCATGGACAACGAACATATGCTGCTGGAACTCGACCACATTTCCAAGATTTACGGCGATCTGCACGCCGTCGACGACCTGAGTCTGACCGTTCCGCAAGGGCAATGGCTGGCGATTGTCGGCTCGTCCGGTTCCGGCAAAACCACGCTGATGAACATGATCGGCTGCATGGATACGCCGTCGAAGGGTTCCGTCATGCTTGAAGGCCGGCGATTGGAGGATTTGACGCCCGCCAGCTCGCGACGTGCGCAAAAACATGATCGGCTGGTGTTCCAGAAGTTTTACCTCGTGCCTCATCTGACGGCGGTGGAGAACGTGATGGTGGCGCAATACTACCATTCCGTGGTCGACGAGAAGCAGGCGATGGAAGCGCTGGAACGAGTGGGATTGAAGGAGCGTGCGCATCACCTGCCCGGCCAGCTGTCCGGCGGTGAGCAGCAGCGCGTGTGCATCGCCCGCGCGCTCATCAACTGTCCGAAGCTGATCCTCGCCGACGAGCCGACCGGCAACCTCGACGAGAAGAACGAGAAGATCGTGCTCGACCTGTTCCGCCAGCTGCACGAGCAGGGCACCACGATCATCGTCGTGACGCATGACGCGCTCGTCGCCTCCTGCGCGCAGCGCGAGATCATGCTCAACCACGGCGTGCTCGTCGGCGAACAGTGGAACGACGAGGAGGCGAAACGTGCGTACGAGGCGGCCGGTGGCAAGCCTGCGCACACCGGTTCCGCCGCGGAAGGCGCGCAGAACGGCGGTGTTGCGATTTCGTTCGCCGACCCCACGAAAGCCGCGAAAACCGGCGATACGGACGCGGCCAACGTTGCCGTTGCGGCTGGCGTTGCCGACGATACGGACGTAGAGCCCGACGTCACGAAAGGGGAGCAGGCATGAGCACCGCACAATCGAACGCAGTCAAAGTCATCGCGCTATCCGCGGCGAGCATCGCGCTGCTGTCGGCATGCGGCGAGCCGAAAGCCACGCCGATGGACGACGAATACGCCGGCAATTCCGGCGAAAGCGTGCAATCGCAGGAAAATAAGTCGAAAACCGACGGCAAGGCGGCTGACAATACGGCCGGCGGCGACGCCACCACCAAAACCATGCCGATGACGCGAATTCCACGACGTCCAGCAAGCAGGACACCGGCAACTACGCGGATGGCGATTATTCGGTCAACGGCCAGTACGGCCCGGTCGGCGAGGACACCATCGACGTGCAACTGACCGTCAAAGACCAGAACGTGACGGCCGTGAAGATCGTCGGCCATCCGTTCACGTCCATCTCCAAAAAGCATCAGAACGACTTCGCCAAAGCCGTGCCGGACGCGGTGGTCGGCAAGCCGTTGAAGGACCTTAAAGTAGACAAGCTCGCCGGCGCAGCTGGACCTCCGAAGCCTTCAACAAGGCGTGGAAGTGGCGCGTCAGGAAGCGTCAATCCAATAGCCCATCCTTCTGAAACCGACACGGCATGTCCGTCTTGCGTCGGTGCGGACGGTTTTCCTGTGGTTACCGTGCGGATTCGGCGCATACGTTCGGCCAGAGCAACGTGGCCATGTTCTCGGCCCAGGAATCAGACTTGCGTTCCTTGCCGGATTGCCGTTCCCCTCCGGCTTCCTGTCCCGCCAACGCTTTGCAAGCCAGCATGGAACCCAGCACCGTGCTGAACAGGAACGTGTAGTCCAAACGGTTTTGAAACACTCCGTCGGCGATGCCACGTTCCATGAACCCCACGAACCGTTCTTCGGCCGGCGCCAGCACTTGTGCTGCGATCGCCTTCAGCGTGGCGTTGTCGGAAGACAGCACCACACCCACGGCTTTCAATCCGAGTTCGCTGTCGAAGCAGTTCTGGATGCGTCGCAGCATGGTGGCCAGTCCGCTCCGCGACGGCTTCAAATCGTTGAAATTCGGTAGTCCGGCAACTTCCGGTTGGATGCGTTGCAATAAATCGTCGGCGTTTCGGTAGCGTCGGTAGATTGTGGTCTTTGCTACCCCTGAACGTCGTGCGACCTCTTCGATGGTCACCGCTCCGATACCATCGGAAATCACTATCCCCAATGTGGCTTTCATGATTTTGCGGTCGGTTTGCTCCCGTAATCGCTCACGTCGGCCACGTACTGTGCCGACGTCTTCCTGCGTGGTTTTTGCACCGTCTTTCGCGTGCCCTCTTGCGTGGTTCCGCCCATCATGCCGCGATCACTTTCGTGCTTTCCAGCTTGCTTACGTACCAATGGTTGAACTTGACCAGTGGAATGCGCAGTAACAGGCCTATCAGCAGCAGCGGCGGAATGAACAGCAGTAGCGCGCCAATCGCAAACCAGTAATCGTTACTGTAGATTCCGCCGATCGCCGCGCGCATTGCTGTGATTGAATGCGTCGCAGGCAGGAACGGGCTGATGCCGCTGATGATTTTCGGCAGCACGGCCAGCGGATATGCGCCGTTCGCTCCGGAGATCTGCATGACGAGAAACAGCACGCCGATGGCTTTGCCGACGTTGCCGAAGCTGGCCACGAGCGTGTAGGTGAAGAACGAGAACACTAGGCTGCTCACCCAGCCGGACAGCATGAACAGCAGCGGATGCACCGCCTGGACATGGAGGAACAGCAGACTGCCTCCCAAGGAGAACGTGCTCTGCAATAGTCCGATCACGCCGAACACACCGTAATGTCCGAGAAACAGCTGATGCGGTTTCGGGTCGCCGAGTTCCTTGCGCACCTTACGCGAGACGGTGGTCTTGAGCGTCACTGCCATGAGCAGCGAACCGACCCACAGTGGCAGGATCGTGTAGAACGGTGCCATCTGCGAACCGAAATTCTTGACTGGGAACACCGCGTTGCGTTTCACTTTTACAGGGGCTGCAAGCGCGGCGGCCAACGAGTCGGTATTATCGCTGAGCACATCTTTGACGGCGCTCATATCGCCGCTGTTCAGCGCATCGGTCAATGTTCCTGTGAATGCGCCCAGTTTTTTGCCCGCGCCGGCCAGACTATCGGCGGTGGAATCCAACACGCTGCTGATGGCGGTCAGATTCTTATCCGCGGTCTTGGTGGTGCCGTTCAGATTGCCCAGCGCGCCTTTCAGATCGGCCGCTGTGGCATTGAGCGCGGTGGTGGTGCTGGTAATGGACGTGGCGATATCGTCAAGTTGCGGTTTCAGTTGGCTCTCATAGTCGGTTTTGATGCCACTGACGGACGTTGCCGCCTGCTGCGCCAGTTTCTTGATCTCCGCACGTTCGGCCGTGGTATCGCTTACTTTGGCGTCGATGTTGTCGGCGCTGCCATTCAGCGCCGATGCTAGGTCGTTGAGCTGTGTGATGGTGGTGCCGACGTTGGTTTTGAGATGGTCGATGGCGTTCCTCACCGCTTCCGGCAGCTTTTTCGTTTGCGCTGAGCGCGTCGAGCGAATCATAGATCTGCTGGTAGCTTTGCGCCTGCTTGCTGATGTTCGTGGCCTGGTTGCGTAATGCGTTGGCGGTGTTGCCGGCCTGCGTGCCCGCATTGCCGAATAGGCTGTCCACATCTGCTTCCATGGCTGTGAAGCTGTTGGCGGAATCAGTCAGAGCCGTGCCCAGCGCGGTGGTGCCGGTCTTCACGCGCCCGTCAGATCCTCCACGCCGCTGCCGGCTTGCTTGAGTGTTGTTCCTACGCTTTTCGCATTGCCGCTGACATTGGCGATCAGACCGTCGGAGGACTCAAGCAGATGCCGTGCGCTTTGGGTCAGCGTGCTGAACGTGCGGAGCGTTCCGGAAGCGTCGGTGAGCGTTTCCGCGAAGTCGCTGATATTGCCGTTGAACTGCGTGAGTTGTTCCTGCGCGGCTGGCTTGTCGAGTTGGTTGGCGAGCTGCGATGCCACACTCAGCGCGGTGCTGGTCAGTGTTTCGGAGAACGTCTCGTTGACCTGCGCGCTGACCGTATCGGCGCCTTGGCCTGTGATCTTCGGAGCCAAGGCGTTCTTCTTTTCATTGTTGTAGTAGGCGATTTCGGCGTGGTCGCCATCGGATGCGAAGAACGTCATCATACGGGTGCTGAAGTTCTTTGGAATCACCACAGCTGCGTAATATTTGCCGGATTTGGTGCCGTTGATGGCTTCTTTTTGGTGGTGAAGGTCCAGTCGAGCTGATCGTTGGAACGCAGCGTGTTAACCACTTGGTCGCCGATGTTGATCTTCACTGGAATGAGGTCGGACCGGTATCCGTCGTCCTCATTGGCTACGGCGAATTTCAGATTGCCGGTATTGGCGAACGGGTCCCAGCTGGCGGCCACGTTGAACCATGTGAAGATGCCGGGGATCACAACGAGTCCGATGACGATGATGATGGAGACGACGTTGCTGGTGATTCGCCGGATGTCGCCGACGAACAGTTTCCAGATGGTTTTCATGCGTTGCTCCTTTCCTCGGTGTTTTCGGTTGTCTCGGTTGTCTCGGCGGTCTCGGTAGTCTCGGTGGTGTCCGTGGCGGCATCGTTCGCGGCGGCGCTTGGACCGGTCGTCTGCATTTTCTGCACCAGTATGGCGATTCCGTCATCTTCATTGTGGTTGACGCCCGTCACGTTTTCCGTCGTTTCTTTGATGACGCTGGTATTGCGATTATCGGATGTCGTGCGTTTGCCGCTGGTGCGTCTCCGCGTTTTGCGCAGCAGTCTGTTCCGCCGTTCCTGTTGCGCCCGCTTTTTGCGACGGATGCGTGCCGCTTGGCGCTCCACCAGCATGGATTGGATCGATTCATCGCTCAAATGGCCGAGCTCCGCTTGACGGTTCAGATTATCGCGCATGTATTCGATGACCATGAGGAAGCCCATGATGAGCAGAATCCAGACGACCCACGTGGCCAGTACCACCACTTTCTCTCCGTTGGTGAACGAGAACACCGCCGCCAGAGTTACCGGAACTACGAATCCGATCACCAGAGCTCCGCGCTTGAGTTTCGGGTACAGTTCCGCGAACCGACTTGCGCGTTCCTCGATCACCTCGCGGTAACCGCCTTTGTCGGCCAGCACCTGAATGGCTTGGGACATGTTGTATCCGCGTTCCGGAAGCTCCACTTCCTCGCCGATAATCATGTCGCTTTCCTTGATTTCGCGGGCGAAGAGTCGGTTGAGGTTGACCAACAGAGGACGGACCGCTAGACCGATGACGAACGCCATGGCGGCAAACAGCAGCAGCGTGCCGATCGCCTTGGTCCAATGGCCGTCGTAGAAGCCGGCAATGGTCTCGCGGAATGCGTCTATCGAATAGCTGAATGGCACGAACGGATAGACCATGCGGAAGAACTTCGGCATCATCTCGATCGGATACAGGCCGGAAGCGCCTGGAATCTGCACGATCACCAACGCCACGCACAGGCCCTTGCCGATGTGCATGAACGTGGTGGACAGCGCGTACGTGATGCTCAGATATACCAGCGATGTGATCATGCCGGTCAGTATGAACAGTGGCGCGCAAGCCGTCTGTACGCCGAGTATCAGATCGCCAACGGTGCAGATCGCGCCTTGAATGACGCCCATCGTGCCGAGCAACAGGTATCGGGCCAGATACTTTTCGGTTGCGGTCGGATCGAGACCCTCAAGCCCCTCGTCGTCCACCTCCACTTTGTAGATCACCACAAAGGCGAACGCGCCCACCCACAGTGCCAGATTGGTCATCAGCGGAGCCATGCCGGAGCCGTAGGAGTTGACGGGATACACGTTCTTCGTGTCGATTACGGTCGGGGACTCCATGAACGAGGCGATCTTATCCGCGTCAAGCGAACCGCTGCCGGTCAACGATGCGAGCAGATCCGTAGTGCCCAGCGCCTTCAGGTCGGTGCTGACGGTGGTGAGCTTCGTCTCCATCTTCGCCAGCTGCTGGTCGGTTTGCTCAAGGCCGATGCGGGCGTCTGACGCCACTTGGTCGAGTTGGTCGAGCACGATGTTGGTTTGCCTGACCACGCTGTCCTGGCTGGTCACGGTGCCGGCAAGTGTTCCGGCCGTCCCAGCCAGCGAGCCCAGCGCGGAATTCAGTCGCGGCAGTGCGCCTGAATTGATGGCGTTGCGCGCCGTGCCTGCGCTTTTGAGCGAGTTCTGCGTGCCTATGTTGAAATCGGTGGACAGTTTGGATACGCTGCCGGCTGTGGCCTGTGTGTTCTCGCTCAGGGTTTTGAGGTCGGCGAGTGTTCCGGCTGCCGTGTTGTTGGTATTCTCCAGTTTGCTGATGATTTGCTGGTATTGCGCGTTGTCGCTGGCGGATTTAAGCTTCTCGAGCAGTTTCGCATTGCTGTCGGTGATGTTTTGCATGCCGGTCACCGCCTGCTGCGCCGATCCACTTGCCGCGGATACCGCCGACGAGATCTGGTTGATGCTGGCTGTGGATTGCGCCGTCGCTTGGGAAACAAGTCCGGATCCGGTTTCCAGCGCGCTGTTGGCGTTGGACGAAAGCGTGTTGAGCTGGGTTTGCGCTGTGCCGATGGCGGTGGATGCGCCTGCTAGTCCTCTGCCTGCGCTCGCCGCGGCCAGCTGCACGTCGTTCAGGGCATTGCGTGCTGCTTTTGTCTGCTGTGGCACATTGGCTAACTGGGTGTCGAGATCCGCGATTGCGGAGCGGATCGTGCCTACGTTCCGCTTGGTGTTGTCGAGTTCGCCGATGGTTTCGTTGGCGATGGTGTTGGTGTTGCCGCTGATGGTGCCGTTGGCCGAGTTGACGGCTTTGACGAGCACGTCGCTGACGGTGGAGACGAAGGTGTTGTTGACGGTGCGGTCGACCACGGTCGCGCCTTGGTCGGTGATTTTCGGCGAAATCGGACTCGCCTTCTCGTTCACGTAATATTCGAGCGTGGGGCGATGCTTGCTGTTGGTGACGACGTTGGCCAGATCTTCGCTGAAGTCGGAAGGGATGACGATTGCGGCGTAGCAGTCGCCCGACTCCACCGCTTCCATCGCGTTGGCTTTGCCCATGAACTCCCAGCCGAGCTGGTCGTTGCTCTTCAGCGTGCCTTCGATTTGATCGCCGAGATTGACTTTGCCAAGCAGCGCGTTGTCTGTGCCTTCGTCCATGTTGGCCACGGCCACTTTGATGCTGTCCGTGTTGCCATAGGGATTCCAGAACCCGTAGATGTTGAACCATGCGTATAGCGGGGGAATGAGAATCAGGCCGATCATAATCACCCACGCGGCGGGTACGGTGACCAATCGTTTGAAGTCACGGCGCAGGATCTGCAGTACGTTGTGCATTGTCTCTCCGGGTTGGTGAATCATTCCTCTCATAGCGATACGTATTTCGTAGCGCTACGCGGTACGTATCGTATAACGCGCTCCGGGACAATCGCCATCGCGTTTCATGGATGACGGAAATCGGGTCGAGTACTGCGGCAAAGCCTCGGCAAAACCATCGCCGGCTGACGTAGCCCCTTCCGCTCACGTCCGTGACAAATCGCCATTTCTGTATGTCCGTGAGCGAAAGGTGGTAATAAATCGCTATTTTCCGTCCGTATTTATACCCCCATTCGCTCACGATGCGCTATACATCGCCATTTCTTGCGGACGTGAGCGAAAGGTGGTGTGCGAATGGCGATTGCAGCCAGCTGACGTCCCCCTCTTTTGCTCGCGTCCGCCAATAATCGCACTTGAATCGCTTTTCTTGCGGCGGATATTGCCTACGTTTGGTAGCGTGGGCTGAAGGAAGGAGCGGCATATGAGCGAAACCGCACAATCTGAATCACGATCCGAGGATTCCGCCGCGGGCAAGACGGATGGAGAAATCAAGGCGATTGCCGCCGAAACCGAAATCGCGGCTATCGAAGAAGGCGGAAAGCAGGGCACTGGCGAAGTCGGCAATCCCGCTGACCGTCGTCTGCCGTTAATCGTTCGCATTTACGGCATCGTCATGCTTATTGAAGGCGTGGTGACGCTGCCGTTCATTGTGTTGGCGTGCCTGTACTCGATTCGCGCGGTGTTTTCCGGCAAAGTGGCGTTCGATGCGCTCAGCCTCACCGCGATTCTGTCGGTGGTTCACGCGGCTGTGCTGCTGGTCGCCACCGCGTGTCTGGCGGTGTTCGGCGTGATGCTCATTATGAACAAGCGTCGGCATATCGCGCAATGGACGTATCTGATGATTCCGCTCACCCTTGCCGAAGGCTTGCTGTCGCTGGCATTGCAGGGACTTGGTGTGAATTTGATCAGCCCGGCTATCCAGCTTGTCGTGCTCATAGCCCTGCATGTCACTGCCGATCCGTCGCTGCGTGAGGAGCGTCGTCTGCAGTTCGCGCTTCGACGTATGGATGCCCGTAGCGCGTACGAAAGTGCGGCTTCCCGAGGAATGGCCGGCCGTGATTTGACTGGCAGGGGCTATATTTCGCTGGATTTCTTCAATCTGTTCTGGCTGTTCACCATTGGTTGTGTGTTCGGTTTGGTGATCGAAACCATCTACCATTTCATCCTGTTTGGCGAATACCAGGACCGTGCGGGCTTCCTATGGGGGCCGTTCTCGCCCATCTATGGTTTCGGCGTGGTGATCGTCACCGTGTTGCTCAACCATTTGTGGCAGTCGAATTGGTTGCTGATTTTCTGCTCAAGCGCGGTGATCGGTGGCGCGTTCGAATATTTCACCAGCTGGTTCATGCAGGCCGCGTTCGGTATTCGCGCATGGGATTACACGGGGCAATGGCTTTCGATTGACGGGCGTACATCCGGCAAATACATGTTCTTCTGGGGCGTCCTCGGCTTGGTTTGGGTCAAGTTGATTCTGCCGCGATTATTGCGATTGATCCAGCGTATTCCGTGGAAGATTCGCTATTCGTTGACGCTGGTCTGTTTCATACTCATTTTCGTCGATGGCGTGATGACGCTGATGGCGCTTGACGCTTGGTATTCCCGCATGGCTGGGGTTGCGCAGAATTCTCCTGTTTCGCAGTTTTTCGCCACGTATTTCAATGATGATTTCATGGCCCACCGATTCCAGACCATGAAGATCGACCCGTCCACTGCCGGTCGTATGTAGGCTGGTTTTTGCGTTTTGCGGGTTTTGCTAAGCGGCTGGTCTGGCGATGTTCCGGCTGGCCGCTTTGCTTTGGGTGGCTGATTTTGAACGATTTCGGACGATTGCAGTGGGGTTTTGTTGCGGGTTTTGCCGCGGGGGATTTGATTCTTCCGGATTATTGCCGTTTGGGATTCGTGCCTTCCGGCTGTCTGGATGCTTGACTGCTGTTGCCGCGCCTACGCCGCGATGCTTTGCGCCAGCTGGCGGATGAGGTCGGGGCGATGTCCGCTCCATGAGGAATTCGGTGAGATGACGACCGGAATTTGCTTGAAGCCGGCGTCCTTGATCTGTTCGAATGTGGACGGATTCTGCGTCAAATCGACCGCCACGTACCGCACTCCCAGTTTGGAAAGCTCTTGTTCGGTGGCCTCGCATTGAGGATTGTTCGGATTGGTGAAGACGGTCACGGTCATTACTTTTCCTCCCTATGCAATCGGCTTCCTTTGGTGCGGAAGATCTTGTCGGCCACGTTTTTCGATTTTGCCCGGCTGCTCGGGCCGTTCATCAGTATACACTACCCGTAGTGGCGTTTCGTACGTTCGCCCACTGTATATAGTGGGGAATTTCCCATAATACCGAATCTATGCGAACAAATGTTCGATATATTCGAGTCTATCATTATCGTCGATTGCGCCACGCCGGTTGCATGCGTATGGTCCGTCCGCGAATCGCCCGCGGGCTGTTCGCTGTTCATTTCGGAACACATATTGCGATTTCGCTCGTTTTCTTACGATTGTGAGCGAAAGGTGGTGCCGCATAGTGCTGTAGGGGGTATAAATCGCCTTATTTTCCATACTTTTCGGCGCACGTCGCGAAATAATCAACCGAAATTGCGATTCGTGAGCGAAAGGTGGTGCGCGATATGGTGCGTTCCGTATTGAAGTGCTGAGACCTCATCCCGAAACAATGAAAAAGTCCTGAGAGCCATCGGCTTCCAGGACTCGAACCTGTGCCCCCCGTGGGATTCGAACCCACAACCCACGACTAAAAGGAACGCTGCTCTAACCGTTGAGCTAGGAGGGGCAACAGCAACACAGTATACAGCATATTCGGACCAATCGCCACCACGGGCGCGGACGGGCGTCGAAATGGCCTCGGAGTGTTGGTGTGCCTACAATCGAAACCATGTCATGTACCACAATTCTTGTAGGCAAAAAGCAAGTTACGACGGTTCGACCATCATCGCCCGAGATGACGACTCTGGTTCGGGACGTTACGATCCCAAGAAATTCGTAGTCGTCGCACCGCAGGAGCAGCCGCGGCACTACCGCAGTGTGCTGAGCCACGTCGAAATCGACCTTCCGGACGATCCGTGCCGGTACAGCATCGTGCCGAACGTGCTACCCAACCGTGGAATCCTTGCGGAAGCGGGCGTGAGCGAACGCAACGTGGCCATGAGCGCCACCGAAACCATCGCCGTCAACGAACGCGTGCTCGGTGCCGACCCGCTGGTCGTATTGCAGCCAGCCGACGAAGCCAATGGTAAGCCGGAAACCCCAGGCGGCATCGGCGAAGAAGACATCATCACCCTCGTGCTGCCGTACGTCAACACCGCGCGCGAAGGCGTGAAACGTCTGGCCGAACTGCTCGAAACGTACGGAACGTACGAATCGAACGGCATCATCATTTCCGACGTGGACGAAATCTGGTACGTCGAAACCATCGGCGGCCACCACTGGATCGCCCGCCGCGTGCCGGACGACAAATGCGCGATCATCCCCAACCAGCTTGGCATCGACTATTTCGATTTTGATGACGCCTTCAGCGACGCACGTGAATTCATGTGTAGCGCCGATCTGCAGGAATTCATCGAAACGCACCATCTTGGGCGCGCGGCGGGTACGCAGGGCGGCATGAACGGCGGCCACTGCAACCCGCGTATCGTATTCGGCACCGCCACCGCGAAGGACCACATCTACAACACGCCACGCGCCTGGTACATGTACCGCTATCTCGATCCGGCCGACGCGGAAAACCTTACCCCTGAATCGGACGATATTCCATGGTGTCTCGAACCGGAGAATGCCGTGACCGTCGAGGATGTCGACTTCCTGCTCGGTTCGCACTTCGAAGCACCCCGTATGACCCGTACGGCACGCAGGGAACTGAGGAAAGCCGCCATCGCTACCGTCCGATCGGCATCAACCGCACCGGACACATGGTGGCCATGCAGATTCGCCCGTACGCGCCCGTCGAAAGCCGTTCGATCATGTGGATTTCGTACGGTTCCGGCGCGTTCACCACGTCCGCCCCGTTCTATGCGAACGTCGACGACACCCCCGCCTACCTGCGCGACACCACGCCGGAAGTCTCCACGGACTGCCTGTATTGGACGAACCGCCTGATTGCAACGCTCGCCGACGCGCACTTCTACGAGACCAGCAACGCGGTCGAGGGCTTCTCGGAAGATGTCCGTTCCTTCGGCCACCGTCTGGTGGAACGTACGGATGGCGAGCTTGCGATTGGTGGTGCGGAGGCGGACGCCAGTGCTGGTTCTGTGTCCGTTTCGGTCCGTCTCGCGGCGGCCAACGACGAAATGGCGGAATATTTGCGATCGCGCAATACGAAGCTGCTCGGCGACGTGCTGTATACGTCCAGCAACCTCATGCACAACAGTTTCGCCATGTCGGATCGCTGGAACTAAGCCCGCTGACGCTTCACGTGTCCGATTCTGGCGAATCGGACACGTGGCATATGAATCCGGTACCCTGAGTGTCCGATTCTGCAGAACGCACTCAGGGGCCAATTTCACCTATCTAACTGTCCGTTTCTCCCGAATCGGACACACAGGCATCAAAATGAAGCGCTCCTGTGTCCGAATCACCAGAAACGGACACAGGAGCGCCTAGCCGATCGCAATAATCGCAATACTCACGCAATATCGCGTAAACCCTCTATCGCGCGAAACCTGCGAAACCCGCGAAACCCGCGCGAAATCAGTTGAACCCGACCACATGTTCCGCCACGAAATATCCCTTTCGAATCACAAACCGGCCGAGCGAACCATGTAGGTTCAGCGCGCGCGACATCGCCTTCTTACGCACGTCCTTGTAAATCGTCGGCGAATACGCCTCGATATCCGCCCACATGGCCTTCTTCTTCTCGTAATTCTCCGGATCGCGCGACAAAATCATGAAAACGCTCGCGACGGAACTCTGAATCGCCAGAAAATGAATCATGTAGCGGTATAGGCCGTCTGGCACCGTACCTCGTTCGGGGGTGGCGCGCACCATGCACTGGTTGACGAGCCGCAGCTGGTCCACGCGTCGGATCATCACGTCCGTCTGCACGCTCTGCCCGTCGCGGCCGATGAAATAGTGGTAGAACGGCGTATCCACGTATTGCAGCGACTTGACCCACGGGAACGGCTGGTACGCGTAGATGAAGTCCACGTAGAACGTGTGTTCCGGCAGCTGCATCTTCGATTCGCGCACCACGGCGGTACGGTAGATCAGCGCGTGCATGAGAATGTATTCGGTCAGGCCGAAATGTCCCAGATCGTCCCAAGTGAGCCGCTTGCCGGGCTCCATGGCGTGACGGAAGTTCACGACGTGCTTGTTGCGCTTGCCCACCTTGTCATACACATAGTTGGTGACGAGCATGTCGAGCGGCTCGTCCTTGCCGACCTCGCCGCGCAGCACGGCCATGACCTGTTCGAGCGATTCCGGGCCGACCCAATCGTCCGCGTCCACGACCTTCACGTACATGCCGCTCGCCGCCGCGATGCCGGTGTTGACCGCGCCGCCGTGGCCCTTGTTCTCCTGATGGATCGCGCGCACGATTCCCGGATTGCGCGCCTCGAACGTCTTCGCCATCTCCAGCGTGCCGTCGGACGAGCCGTCATCCACGATCAGCACTTCGATGTCGTCGTTGCGCTTCGACGCGATCAACGATTCGACGCACCGTTCCAGGTATTCCGTCATGTTGTACGCGGGCACCACGAAGGTGAGCGTCTTCTTCTCCTGCATATTCTTCCTCGGATCGGGCTCGTGTCGGGCCGTGCGGCTGGCCGACCGCTCCGGCCAAAAGCATAACGAAACTAACGTAGCACCATGTGCGGTTCCGGGGCGCGGTTTTGCGCACAAACGGCACCCTGAAATACGCAATCTGCACCTGAAATTTCCCCTAGGGTCATTTCGGGTGACGGTATGTCAGTTTTCGTCAATTGTTGATTGTTTTTTGCGATTCGTGCGGGCTTTGCGGTTTTTGCGATTCGTTCGTCTCGTCTGATTCGTTTGATTCGTCTGCCGCTTGCGATTTGCCTACTGCTTGCGATCCGTCCGTCACGGTCGTCCCGTCCGTCGCGTCATCTCCCGCAGCAACCGCCTTCTCCTGCGATTTCGCAGCCTTCTTGCCCTGCTTCTCCTGCTTGGCGATCGCCTTCGCTTCCCGCGCGGCCTGCTTTTCCGCCTCGCGGGCGGCCTTTTCGCTTTCGTAGCGCAGTTCCGGCTTGGCTTCCATGCGGCTCAGCCCATACCATGCCAGGTTCACGATGTGCGCGGCGAGCTGCTCCTTGCTGAGCTTGCGCTGGTCGGCCCAGTATTGGCAGGTGTACACGGTCATGCCGATGAGCATCTGCGCGTAATACGGCACGCTTTTGGCCGGCAGATGCTGGCGTTTGAACGCGTCGGTGAGAATGTCCTCGACGCGTACGGCAATGTCTCCAAGCAGCGAATTGAACGAGTTGGACGGGTCGGTTTCGGCGAATCGCGCGTGAGCACGCGGAAGCTTCGGCGTTCTCCTCCACGTAGGTGAGCAGCGCAAGCGCGGTGCGTTCCACGATTTGGCGCGGATGCGCCTGCGGGTCGGACAGCGCGTTGATGAGAACGTCGGTGAGCGCGCGCATCTCGCGGTCCACCACCACGGCGTACAGGCCTTCCTTTCCTCCGAAATGTTCGTAGACGATGGGTTTCGACACTTTTGCGGTCGAGGCGATCTCTTCCACGCTCACTGCTTCGAATCCCTTGGCCGCGAACAGCGATCGACCGATTTCGATAAGCTGTTCGCGCCGCTGATACGACGTCATTCTGGATGTATTGGCCATATTGCCCAGTTTTTCACGTCCCGTGGATAGCCCCATTGCCTGCCCTGGCAGAGATGAGTGGCGTGTCCGTTGCGCTTTTTAGGCTGGAGCCATGGATACGAATGTGATTATTGCGATTGTCGTGGTCGTCGTTATCGCGGCATTACTTGCGATTGGCGGATGGTGGTTCGGTAAGAGCCGCAAGTCCGCCGTGGACAAGTCCACGGAAGCGGCGAAGGCGAAGGCCGATGCTCGTTTGGCTACGGAGAAGTCCGCCGCGCAATCTGCCGCCGCAAGTGCCGAAAACGCTGAGAAAACCAAGGAAACCGCGGAATCCGCGACTTCGTCTGCCACACCTGAATCGCCAGTGGCAACTGAACCAACTCCGGTCGGGTCAGCCGTAACTGAATCCGCGACCCCAGCCGTCGAAACCCCGGAAGCCGCCGGTACTCGCATGCAGCGCCTCAAGGCGCGCCTGTCTAAGTCCGGCAACCCGTTCGGCAAGGCCCTGTTCAACATCCTCGCCAAGGACCAGCTCTCCGAAGCCGACTGGGAGGACGTCGAAGACACCCTCCTGCTCGCCGACGTGGGCGCGGAAGCCAGCGAACAGCTCGTCGAGGAACTGCGCAACGACGCCCGCATCGCCGGCCAGTCCGATCCGGCCGAAGTGCGTGCGGCGCTGAAGGACAAGCTGCTGAAGCTCGTCGGCACCGACGTCGACCGTCGGCTCAACGCCGACAAGGAAGGTGCGAACAAACCGAGCGTCATCATCATGGTCGGTGTGAACGGCACTGGCAAAACCACCACCGCGGGCAAGCTGTCCCGACTGCTCGTCTCCGAAGGCAAGCAGGTCATGCTGGGCGCCGCCGATACGTTCCGCGCGGCCGCCGCCGACCAGCTGGAGACCTGGGGCGCAAGGTGGGCGTGCCGGTCGTGCGTTCCGACAAGGACGGCGCCGACCCGGCGTCCGTCGCGTCGAAGCCAGCGCCAAAGCCAAGGAAGAGAACGCCGACGTGCTCATCATCGACACCGCCGGCCGCCTGCAGAACAAGTCCAACCTCATGGACGAGCTCGGCAAGATCCGCCGCGTTACCGAAAAGAACCTTCCGGTCGACGAGGTGTTGCTCGTGCTCGACGCCACCACCGGCCAGAATGGCATGACGCAGGCCAAGGTGTTCGCCGAAGCGATCGGCATCACCGGCGTGGTGCTCTCCAAGCTCGACGGCTCCGCCAAGGGCGGCATCGTCATCTCCGTGCAGAAGGAGCTTGGCGTGCCCGTCAAGCTCGTCGGCCTGGGCGAAGGCCCGGACGACCTCGCCCCGTTCGATCCGGAAGGCTTCGTCGACGGTATCCTCGCCTGACGTTCCCATATTTTCCGGATTTGCGATTTCCGTAGCGAAAACCTCCCGTCACGTTCCGTGCGTGGCGGGAGGTTTTCGTATTGCGATTACTGCTCAGCGCCAGCCGCACCGGCAGCCGCAGCCCCCACTCCCGGCACCTTCCGGATCGTCAGCTTCAGCAGCAGCGGCGCGACCAGCGTCACCAGTGAAATGATGAAGATGATCGTCGAATAGTATTCGCTGCCGAGCACATGCTCGTTGAAGCCGATTTGCGCGGTAATCAACGCCATCTCGCCACGCGGTACCATGCCCGCGCCGATCATCAGCGCCGAAGCGCCGCCAAAACCGGCCATGCGGCCACCCAAACCGCAGCCGACGACCTTCGTGATCACGCCGAGAACCGTCATGATCGCAATGAACACAATCATCTTCGTATCGTCCACGCCTGTGGTCTGCAGGCCGATGCCCACGAAGAACACCGGCACGAACAACGTGTCTCCAACCGGCTCGATATACCGGTCCGCGTCCTCCGCGTAATCGCTGTTGCTTACCGCGATGCCGGCGAAAAACGCGCCCACCGCGTAGCTCAACCCGGCCAGATTCGACGCCCACGCCATCGCCAGGCAGATGATCACGGCCATCACCGCGATGCCGGACGGCGCCTTCAGCACGCCAGCCAGCGTCATCAGCGCCGGCGCCACCCAAACCACCACCACGGCGGCCGCCACAAAGAACAGCACCTGCTTGAGCAGAATCAAACCCAGCCCTGCCACGTCCACGCTGCCGGTGTTGACGAGCGTGCACATCACGGACAGCAGGATCACGCCGATCACATCGTCAGCCACGGCCGCGCCGAGAATCGACACGCCTTCCTTCGAATCAAGCAGTCCGGCTTCCTTCAGCACCGCCACGGAAATCGACACGGACGTGGCGGAGAACACCACGCCGATGAACGCAGCCGGAATCGGCTTGAAGCCAAACAGCAGGCTCACTCCACCCATCACCGCCACGGGGAACACCACGCCCATGCACGCGATGATGACCGCCGCCTCGAATATTTCTTCAGCAACTGCAGGTCGCAGCCGACACCGCCCAAAAACATGAGGATGATGATGCCGAGGTCGCTGAACAATGACAGCGAATCGCTCATGTGCATCACGCCCAGCAGCGAAGGGCCCACGAGAATGCCGACGAGGATCTGCCCGATCACTTCCGGCAGCTGCGCTTTGCGGCAGATCAGCCCGGAAACCGTGGTCAGCATCAAAATGGCGCACAGTGAAATGATGAACGTTGCCATGGTCCTCGCCGCTCTCTCGTTACGCGCGCCATACGTTCGCCGCACCGCGCGTTCGGTGTACATGCCACGCGCTCGCCGTACGCGGCGTTCTCTCGTCGCGTGCCACGCGTGTTCCGTAAGTTTCAGCTACCCAACTTACTCCGTCCGCAGCGTTGCCCGCCGCTTCCGTCCACCGTCGCAATTTCATATTGCGATTGCCGGGCGATTATGCCTTCCGTATTTCCGTACCGCCAGTTTCGTTGGAATTCCGCCATTTTTCGGCGTAGGTTGACGTTTCGCGCGGATGGCGTTACGTTGGCGTAACACGTCGTAACGTTTTCAAAACGCGGCCGGCGTTCCATATCGTTCTGTCAGCCCCACACGATGGGGACGGAAATGTTGAACCAAATATAGAGAAAGAAAGAGGAGGGTGACATGGGCCAGCTTGATTCTGGAAATGCCGCGTGGATATTGACTTCCGCGTCCCTTGTGTTCCTCATGACGCCTGGTGTGGCGTTCTTCTATGGTGGCATGGTCCGCGCCAAGGCCGTGCTGAATATGATGATCATGGAGCGGCCGCACTGTCCGTCACGATGATCATGTGGGTGCTGTGGGGTTGGTCGATCGCCTACGCCGGCACCTCGGTCGGCGGCATCTTCGGCGACCCGGCAACCGGCTTCCTGCTGAAGGACACCATGGTTTCCGATAAGGGCGTCTTCACATCGGCCGCACTGAACGGCAACAACTACCCGGTCAGCGTCGACGTGGCCTTCCAGTCCGCGTTCGCCATGATCACCGTCGCGTTGATCTGCGGCGCCATCGCCGAACGTGTGAAGTACTCCACGTGGATGATTTTCGTGGCGCTGTGGATCACGTTCGATTACGCTCCGCTCGCCCACATGGTGTGGAACGGCGGCCTGCTGTCCGCCGACGGCGCCATTTCCCAGGCGATCGGCGCAGCCGCCCACGATTTCGCAGGTGGTACGGTCGTCCACATCAACGCCGCAGTCGCCGCTCTGGTCATCGTGCTGATCATCGGCAAGCGTAAGGGCTTCGGCACGCAGCCGTTCCGCCCGCACAATGTTCCGTTCGTCATGCTCGGCGCCTTCCTGCTGTGGTTCGGCTGGTTCGGCTTCAACGCCGGTTCCGCCTTCGCAGCCAACGGCACCGCCGGCTACGCGTGGGTTTCCACGTCCGCCGCAACCGCTGCGGCAATGCTCTCCTGGGGCTTCACCGAGAAGATCCGCACCGGCCACTACACCGCAATGGGTGCCGCTTCCGGCATCGTCGCGGGCCTCGTCGCCATCACCCCGGCCGCCGATGTGGTCTCCCCGCTGTGGGCCATCGTCCTCGGCGCCATCGCCGGTGTGCTCACCTGCCTGGCCTGCGGTCTGAAGTTCAAGCTCGGCTATGACGATTCCCTCGCGTCGTCGGCGTCCACGGCGTTGGCGGCTTCACCGGCACCGTGCTCATCGGCTTCTTCGGCGAAGGCACCGGCCTGTTCGCAGGCGGCGACTGGAGGCAGCTGGTCGTCCAGCTCATCGTCGCTCTCGTGGCCATCGTCTGGTCCGCCGTCATCACCGGCATCATCGCCTTCGCTCTGGAGAAGACGATCGGCTGGCGCGTCACCGAAGCCCAGGAAGTCGGCGGCATCGATCTTGCCGACCAGGGCGAACGTGCTTACGATTTTGCTGGTACCGCCAGCTCCGTCCTCAAGGAGGTGAAGTGAGATGAAGCTCATTACCGCTATCATCCAGCCCCATAAACTCGACGATGTCAAGGAAGCCCTCGCAGCCGCGGGCGTGCACGGCCTGACCGTGTCCGAGGCAAACGGTTATGGCCGTCAGCGCGGCCACACCGAGGTCTACCGTGGCGCCGAATACACCGTGGATCTCATTCCGAAGATCCGCATCGAGGTGCTGTCCGACGACGCCGATGCCGAAACCCTGGTTGGCGTGATCGTCAAGTCCGCCGGCTCCGGCACCATCGGCGACGGTAAGGTCTGGGTGGCTCCGCTTGACTCGGTGACCCGCGTGCGCACCGGCGAAACCGGTTCCGCCGCCATCTGATCCGTCCGGCCTTGTGATCGGGCCGATTCGGACAAGATGAAATAAAGACCCCCGGGCTTGAAGTTCGGGTTATCAATTACGACACATCCCCGTACGTGCCTCGCGCCGTGCGGGGATTGTCATAAGTCGTCATAGGTTTCATAAGGAACGTGCGTTATGACTTCAGCAGTCGATGGTCTCAAACAACGGTTCATGGCCATGAGCCAGCCCGACGCCGACGGCGTCTACCGCAATGGCGCGGCGAAACGCAAAGCCCGCACGGACTTGGCCATGGGCAATCTCACACAGTTGTGGAACGAAGCCTGCGAGACGGTTTCCTTCGATGTTCCGGCAACCGGCATCGGTCTCGGCGCGGTCGGTTCGCTG
>ENA-OQAL01000091-OQAL01000091.1-human-gut-metagenome-genome-assembly--contig:-NODE-91-length-22644-cov-1.232358_pt1 | contig 22644 bp, 35 predicted proteins | sample MGYA00242491_ERZ504519 | MGnify/ENA primary metagenome ERZ504519 (study PRJEB26092, sample SAMD00036260) | human gut metagenome | host: Homo sapiens | study: EMG produced TPA metagenomics assembly of... | reverse complement strand
CGCCGCAGCCGGCCGCATGCGCGAGGAGATCCTAGCCGCGCGCGACGAACTCGACAGCATCGGCGGCATCGTGGAGTGCGGCATTTACGGGCTTCCCGCGGGCATCGGCGACCCCATGTTCGACGGTATCGAGAACCGCATCGCGCAAATCGCGTTTGGCATTCCCGCCGTAAAGGGCGTGGAGTTTGGCATGGGTTTTGCCGTGGCCGCCATGCGCGGCAGCGAGAACAACGATCCGTATCGCATCGACGCCGAGACCGGAAAGATCGAGGTCGAATCCAACAACGCCGGCGGCATCCTGGGCGGTATTTCGACCGGCGCGCCCGTCATGTGGCGTATGGCCGTAAAGCCGACGCCCTCCATTGGCCGCGAGCAGCAGACCGTGGACATGGACGCCATGGAAAATATCGAACTCTCGGTCCACGGTCGTCACGATCCCTGCATCGTCCCCCGAGCTGTCCCCGTAGCCGAAGCAGCCGCAGCGCTGGCCATCTGGGACGCCCTCCTCGAGGACGCAGGCCAGCTCTAACCCGACTCACCTGGGTTGCCTGTCAACTCTGCCATTACGTGAAAGGGGCCTCCATGGACCTTGCCGATATTCGCCAGACCATCGATGGCATCGACACCACGCTCCTCAATAGCTTTGTCGAGCGTATGGACATTGCCACCGAGGTCGCCAAATCAAAGATCGAGATGGGCAAGGCCGTCTTTGACCCCGCCCGCGAGCGCTCAAACTCAACAACCTCGCCAGCCGCGCGCCCGAGCGCTACGAGGCGCAGACCATCACCCTGTTCCGCCTCCTTATGAGCATGAGCAAGGCCGAGCAGCAGCGCTACATCAACGAGCTCAAGGGCATCACCGTCTCGCAAAGGGCCCACGCCACGGGCTGCAGCCTTTTGACACGCCCCTTTTCCCCTCAAACGGGGCCACAGTTGCTTGCCAGGGGCGTTAGAAGGTGCCTATAGCCAGATCGCCGCGTGCAAACTCTTCGACGTGCCCGACATCGCGTTTTTCGAGACCTTCGAAGGCGTTATGCGCGCTGTGCGCGACGGCTTCTGCGAGTTTGGCGTGCTGCCCATCGAGAACTCCACCGCCGGCTCGGTCAACGCCGTCTACGACCTGCTCGCCCAGTTCGACTTCCACATCGTGCGCTCGCTTCGCCTCAAGATCGACCACAACATGCTCGTCAAGCCCGGCACCAAGCTCGCCGACGTGCGCGAGGTTTACAGCCACGGCCAAGCCATTGCCCAGTGTGCGGGCTTTATCGAGTCCCACGACCTGCACGCCACCAAGTACCCCAACACCGCCATGTCGGCCGAGATGGTCGCCAATTCCGACCGCACCGATGTTGCCGCCATCGCATCGCGCAGCTGCGCGGCACTCTATGGCCTGGAGGTGCTGGAGTCCAACATCCAGGACTCGGACAACAACTACACGCGCTTTGTCGTCATCAGCCGCGAGCCACGCGTCTATCCCGGTGCCAACCGTACCTCGCTCATGATCACCACGGCCAACGAGCCGGGCGCCCTCTATCGCGTGCTCGAGCGCTTCTACGCACTCAACATCAACCTCATCAAGCTCGAGAGCCGCCCCATCCCCCGGTCGCGACTTTGAGTTTATGTTCTACTTTGACCTGGACTGTCCCTTTGGCAGCAAGGCCCTCGACGACCTGCTCGATTCGATCGACGACGTATGCGAGAGCTTCACCTACTTTGGCAGCTACACGGAGGTGCTCTAGATGACCGATACCGCCGCAACCCGCCCCTACGGCGTGCTGGGCCGCGTGCTGGGCCACAGCTACACCCCGACCATCTACAAGGAGCTGGCGGGGCTTGAGTACGTGCGTTTTGAGCGCGAGCCCGAGGATCTTGAGGCTTTTATGACGGACGACGAATGGGAGGGCACCAACGTGACCATCCCCTACAAGCGCGCCGTCATGGAATACCTGGACGAGCTGAGCCCGCTCGCCGAGCGCATGGGCAACGTCAACACCATCACGCGCCTGCCCGACGGCCGCCTGCACGGCGATAATACTGACTACTTCGGTTTCCAGTGCCTGGTCGAGGAGTTGGGCGTTGAGGTTGCCGGCAAGAAGGCCCTCGTGCTCGGTGCCACCGGCGGCGCCGGCACCACGGCAAGTATGGTGCTGGGAGACATGGGCGCCATCGTCGTACCCGTGGGTCGCACGAGCGAGGTCAACTACGACAATATCGCGCAGCAGTCCGACGCCTCCCTACTCGTCAACTGCACGCCCGCCGGCATGTTCCCCCATTGCCCCGACGCGCCTTGCACGCTCGAAGGCCTCGATGCGCTCGAGGGCGTCATCGACATTGTCTACAACCCCGCCCGCACGAGCCTGATGCTCGAGGCCGAGCGCCGCGGCATCCCCCGCATCGGCGGCCTGCTTATGCTTGTTGCCCAGGCGGCACAAGCTGTCGAGCGCTATACCGGCAAAGCCACCCCGCGCGAGAGAATCCTGGACGTAACGGAGCGCCTGTCACGCCGCGAACAGAACATCGCGCTGATCGGCATGCCGGGCTCGGGCAAGACCCGCGTGGGCGAGCAGATCGCCCAGCTCACGGGCCGCGAGCACATCGATCTCGATCGCGCCCTCGAGGAGCGCCTGGGCATGCCCTGCGCCGATTTTATCATCAAGTGCGGCGAGGCGGCCTTCCGCGAGCAGGAGACGGCAGCGCTGGCCGACATCTCCAAGCGCAGCGGCTTGGTGCTCTCCACCGGCGGCGGCGTGGTTACGCGCGACGAGAACTACCCTCTGCTGCACCAGAACAGCCAAATCGTGATGCTCAACCGCAAGCTCGACGAGCTCGCCCACAAGGGCCGCCCCATCACCGCGCGCGACGGCATCGACAAGCTGGCCGAGCAGCGTATGCCGCGCTACCGCGCCTGGGCCGACTACATCATCGACTCACGCGACTGCGCCGCCAACACCGCGGCCGCCGCTCCTCGACGCCCTTCCACCAGCCCTCTAGCAAAAACCACCACGAAAGGGGACAGGTACCTTTGTGGTGGTTTTCCGTTCCGCCTCTCCGCCCGCCCAACCGCAAAGGAAGCAACCATGAAAGCACTCGTCATCAACGGCCCCAACCTCAACATGATGCACTTCACCGAGCCGGGCGTGGCCGGTCAGCTGGATTATAACGGTCTGCTGGATTACCTCGAGCTGTGCTGCACCCAGATGGGCATGGAAGTGGAATTTTTCCAGTCCAACCACGAGGGCGACCTCATCGACGAGATCCAGTCTGCCGCAGGCCGGGCCGACGGCATCATCCTGAATCCCGGCGGCTACGCCCACTACAGCGTCGCCATCCTCGACGCGCTGCGCCTCTGCGGCGTGCCTGCCGTGGAAGTGCTGCTCAGCGAGCCCGACGAGCACGAGTCCTTCCGCAAGACGGACATCGTCTCGTTCGGCTGTCAGGGCCATTTCATCGGCGAGGGCATCAGCGGCTATCTCCACGCTGCCGCCTATCTGGCCCAGCTGCTGCGGCTGGACGGCAGTGCGCACACCCATTTAGTGATGTAAGAGATCGACTCTCTTCTGCTGGAAACGGAGCAAAGAGGGCGTGGAAAAGAAGGATAGAAAGGAAAAATCTTATGATCATCTCCACCAAAAAGGGTACCCCGAAGGAAGAGCTCGAGAAAATCGTTGACCGCTTCGAAAAGCAGGGCCTCGACGTCACCCTCATCACCGGCAAGGACTACAATGTCTTCGGCCTCGTGGGCGATACCACCAAGATCGACGAGCGCGACGTCCTCGCCAACCCCTGGATCGACAACGTGACCCGTGTTTCCGCCCCCTATAAGCGTGCCAACCGCCTGTTCCACCCGGCAGATTCCGTCATCGACTGCGGCGGCGTCAAAATCGGCGGCAAGGAGAAGATCGCTGTCATGGCCGGCCCCTGCAGCATCGAGAGCGAAGAGCAGGCCCTCCGCATCGCACAGGGGGTCAAGGCCGGCGGCGCGACCCTCTTCCGCGGCGGCGCTTACAAGCCCCGCACCTCTCCCTACTCCTTCCAGGGCCTCGAGACCGAGGGCATCCTTGACATGGTAAAGGCCCGCGAGGCCACCGGTATGCCCATCGTCTCCGAGCTGATGAGCGAAGACCGCATCCCCGAGTTCGAGGAGTATGTGGACGTGGTGCAGATCGGCGCCCGCAATATGCAGAACTTCCAGCTGCTCAAGGCTGTGGGCAAGATGCACAAACCCGTTCTACTCAAGCGCGGCCTCTGCAACACCATCGAAGAGTGGATCATGAGCGCCGAGTACATTATGGCCGGCGGCAACGAGCAGGTCATCCTCTGTGAGCGCGGCATCCGCACCTTCGAGAAGTACACCCGCAACACCCTCGACCTCTCCGCTGTGCCTATCATCCACGAGAAGACCCATCTGCCCGTCATCGTGGACCCCAGCCACGCCACCGGCAAGGCAAACCTTGTGGAGCCCATGATGATCGCCGCTGTCGCCGCCGGTGCCGACGGCCTTGAGGTGGAAGTCCACTACGACCCCCGCCACGCATGGAGCGACGGCGCACAGTGCCTGACCCCTGACGCTTCGCGCAGGCTATGGCAAAGTGCCGTCAGGTCGCATGGGCTATTGGCCGGGGATATGTGATATGAATGCTACGATAAAACGCGCCCCCGGCGGCATCGGCGGCACCCATCACCGCGCCGCCCAGCAAGAGCATGGCGCACCGTGCGGTGCTCTGCTCGGCGCTGGCCGAGGGTGCTTCCCACATCGAAAACCTTGAACTCAGCAAGGATATTTCTGCCACCCTCTCCGCCGCCGGGCGGCTCTGCGCCAAAGTGCGCACCGGTGCGGATCGTGCCGTCGGTGGAGGGTCTGGGGAGCTTTCTGCCCGTCAGCGCTCCGGTGGACTGCTGTGAGAGCGGAAGCACCCTGCGCTTTCTCATCCCCATTGCCAGCCTCACCGGGCAGAAAGTGACCTTTGTTGGCCGCGGACGGCTGATGGAACGCCCTCAGACAGTATACGAGAAGTTGTATCAGGAGCAGTCTCTCCGATTTGAACAGTCTTCGGCGGGCCTGACCGTCGAAGGAACTCTGAAAAGCGGCGAATACGAGCTGGCGGGCGACGTGTCCAGCCAGTTCATCAGCGGATTGCTGTTTGCCCTGCCGCTGCTGGCAGGCGACAGCACCCTCCACCTTATCCCGCCGGTAGAGAGCCGCAGTTATATCGAGATGACCCGGGCGGCTCAGCGCCGTTTCGGCGTCGAGAGCCGCTGGCAGGACGAAAACACCCTCTTCATCCCGGGCGGGCAGAAATACCGGCCTTGCGATTACACCGTGGAGGGCGATTACAGCCAGGCGGCATTCCCGGCGGTGCTGGGAGCGGTGCAGGGCGCGTGACCCTCAAAGGATTATCCGCCGACACCCTGCAGGGCGATGCCGCGATCCTCGACATTCTGCGCCGCTGTGGTGCAAGCTTCCGCACCACCGATGCAGGCATCGTGTTCGAGAAAGCACCTCTCCACGGTGTGGACATTGACCTTGCCGACTGCCCCGACCTCGGCCCCGTGCTGATGGTCCTGGGCCTGCTCTGCGAAGGGACCACCACCATCCGCAACGCGGAACGTCTCCGTATCAAGGAGAGCGACCGCATTGCAGCCATGGAGCCGAACTGCGGGCCGTGCGGCGGCGTCCTCGAGAGCGAGGGCGGCACCATCACCATCACGGCTGTGCAGACAGGCTCCACGCCCCTGCCGCACCGCTCCACGGCCACAACGACCACCGTGTGGTGATGAGCCTTGCGGTGCTGGCGCTGGCCGCCGGGCTGGAACTCTCCATCGACGACGCCGAGGCCGTGCAGAAGAGCTGGCCCCATTTCTTTGAAGCCATCAAGCCGTTAGGCGCGGAGGTAGAATATGCTGGATAAAACAAAGCGTTATCTTATCGTGGGCCTCGGACTGCTGGGCGGCAAATACGCCCTCGAGCTTTCCAAAGCCGGATTCCATGTAGACGGCATCAACCGCAGCGAGGGCCACTTACAGTACGCTCTCGACCACGGCTATATCGCCAGCGGAAAGACCCACGATTTCGAGGACCTCGTCTCGCAGGCCGACCACCATCATCTTCGGCCTGTATCCCACGGCCCTCATCGACTGGTTCAAGACCTACGGCCATCTCATCAAGTCCGGCTGCATCTTTACCGATGTCTCCGGCGTCAAGACCGGCCTTGTGGAGCCGGTGCAGGCCATGTGTCCGGAGGGTGTGGAGTTCATCGCCAGCCACCCGATGGCAGGCCGTGAGACTTCCAGCGTCGAGCACGCCGCCGAGGTCAGCTTTGCCCCGGCCAACTTCATCATCACCCCCACCGAGAAGAACACCCCGAGGCCGTCCAGTGGGCGAAAGAGCTGGCCGAGGTGCTGGGCTTCCGCCACATCTGCACCCTGACGGTGCAGGAGCACGACAAGATGATCGGCTACGTCAGCCAGCTCTGCCACGCCATCGCCGTCAGCCTCATGTGTGCAAACGACAACTCTTCTCTCTGCGAGTACACGGGCGACTCCTTCCGCGATCTGACCCGCATCGCCCGCATCAACGAGAAGATGTGGGCGGAGCTGTTCCTCTGGAACAAGGAGAACCTCATCGCCGAGATCGACCAGTTCGATTCCGCTCTGGACCAGCTGCGGGACGCCCTCGTGGCCGACGACCGGGACAAGCTGGAAGAGATGTTCCGTCTGTCTACCCAGCGCCGCGCCGCATTCGACAAAAAGGACTCGTGACCGGAAAGGAGGCCGCCCATGCCCAAGCAGGAGGGACAAAAATCCAAACTGTTGGCGCTGCTGCATATCTTTGAGCAGCAGACCGACGAGGAGCATCTGCTGAACGTGCCTCAGCTGGTGGAGCTGCTGGCCCGGCAGGGCATCCTCTGCGAGCGAAAGAGCGTCTACAGCGACATCGACGCGCTGAACGCGCTGGGCTATGGACATCCGGCTGCGCCGGGGCGCAGCGGCGGCTATTGGATGGCGACGCGGCCTTCGAGCTGGCGGAGCTGAAGCTTCTGGTGGACGCTGTCCAGTCCAGCCGGGTCATCTCGAAAGCGTCCAGTGATAAGCTCATCCATAAGCTGGAAGGGCTGGCCTCCCAGTATGAGGGCAGTCAGCTCCAGCGTCAGGTCTATGTCGATGGCCGCCCCAAGAGCGCCAACAAAGACCTGCCCTACAGCGTGGATGCCCTTCTTTACGGCCATCAACACCGGCAGATGGTGCGCTTCCGCTACAAAAAGGCGGGACGCCCCGCGCCTTACACCATCAGCCCCTGGCAGATGGCGTGGGAGAACGGCTGCTACTACCTACATCCCTATCAGGATGAGAAGGAGCCGGTGGGCATCCGCCATTACCGGGTGGATAAAATGGCCGGCGTCACGGTGCTGGACGAGCCCCGCCGCGGCAAAGAGCAGTTCGCGGATCTCGACCTGCCCGCCTACCTGAAAAAGCACTTCCAGATGTTCGGCGGGCCGGAGTATAGAGTCACCCTGCGGTGTACTTCCGACCTGGAATCAGCCATGCGGGAGCGCTTCCGGCGCTTCGCCCATCTTCGTGCCGGAAGGGAAGGAGCACTTCCATTTCCGACGTCCCCGTCTGTGTCAGCGACCAGTTCTACGGCTGGGTCTGCGGCTTCGGCGGCAAGATAGAAGTCGTCTCGCCCGCGAGGTGCGGGACGGCCTGCGGGCGCTGAACGAGCGGCTGGTAAAAATGCATCAATAATGAAACAAAAAGGCCCTGAATCGTCAGATTCAGGCCTTTTGCTGTATAAATATTACTTGAAATTACTTTGCGTTGAACACATACCTGTCCATCCGGTGGAACGCCTCTTCAATGCGGGCGCGGGGCGAGGCCAGATTGATGCGCAGATGGCAGGGGCCGTGGAACATCACGCCGTCCTGCACGGCAGCACCGACGGCCCAGCAGGCTTTCTCCACGTCCTGAATGGTCTTGCCGTGGGCGGCGCACCAGTCGGTGCAGTCCACAAAGAGCATATAGGTGCCTTCGGGCTTTGTCACATGGACACCCTCGAAATGCTTTGCGATGTAGTCGCAGGCAAAATCCACATTGCCGGTCAGCGTCTCACAGAGCTCGTCGGCCCACTCATAGCCCTCGGGGCGGTAGGCACCGATGAGGGCGTGCATCGAGAGGACGTTCATGGAGTTATAATGGCAGAGGGAGGATTCCTTCTTGATGCGGTCACGCCACCACGGATTATAGACGATGTGATAGCTGCCGATGAGACCGGCAAGGTTGAAGGTCTTGGAGGGGGCGTAGAGGGCGGCAGTGCGCATCCGGGCGTCCTCACTGATGGATTGGGTAGGGATGTGCTTGTGGCCGGAGAGGATGTGTCCGACCAGATCTCGTCGGAAACGACGTAGACATTATACTTTTGTACAACTCCATGGCCTTTTCCAGCTCCCACCGCTCCCAGACGCGGCCGCAGGGGTTGTGGGGGGCTGCACAGGATGGCGGCGTGGATGTGCTCTTCAGCGAGGTGCTTTTCCATGTCGGCGTAGTCCATCCGCCAGATGCCATTTTCGTCCTGCACCAGCGGGGAGTGGACGATGTCATAGCCGTTGTCGGTCAGGCAGCGGGTGAAGCCGATGTAGGTGGGGCTGTGGACCAGCACCTTGTCGCCCCGGGAGCAGACGCAGTTCAGTGCGCTGATGACGCCGCCCAGAACGCCGTTCTCGTAGCCGATGGCCTCGGCAGTCAGACCCGTGACGTCGTTGCGGGTCTCCTGCCAGCGGATGATGGAGCCGTAGTACTCGGGCGCGGGTCGAAAATAGCCGAAAGCCGGGTGCTGGACCCGCTCGATGACGGCCTGCTGGATGGTGGGCAGGCAGACAAAGTTCATGTCTGCCACCCACATGGGGATGGCATCGAAGCCGGGCTGCGGTGCGTCGGGCGCAAAGCCTTTGCCCAGCCCGTCCACGGCGATGGAGTCCCGGCCATGGCGGTCGGGCAGGGTGGTGAAATCGTACTTCATGGAAGTTCCTCCTGTGGATGCAAAAAAGGCTTTCCCCAAAGGGAAAGCCCATAGGTGCAGAAAATCAGCCCTCGATGAGCTCGACGGTCTTCATCTTGACGGGGGTCTTGGGCTTGTCGTTCCAGTCGGTGGGGACGGATGCGATCTTGTCCACGACGTCCATGCCGGCGACGACCTTGCCGAAAGCGGCGTACTGGCCGTCCAGATGGGGTGCGTCCTTATGCATGATGAAGAACTGGCTGCCGGCACTGTTGGGGTTCATGCTGCGGGCCATGCTGATGACGCCGCGGACGTGCTTGATGGGGTTGGTTGACGCCGTTGGCGGCAAACTCGCCCTTGACTGTTCCAGCCGGGGCCGCCGGTGCCGTTGCCCAGCGGGCAGCCGCCCTGGATCATGAAGTTGGGGATGACGCGGTGGAAGGTCAGGCCGTTGTAGAAGCCCTGACCGACCAGCTTCTTGAAATTCTCACAGGTGATGGGGGCAGCTTCCTCGTTCAGCTCGATGTCGATGATGCCGCCGTCTTCCATAGTAATGCGAACCATAGTTTTAACAATGCTCCTTTTATCATAGCCCGTTTCGGGGTGGGTGCGGCAGATGCTCTGCCGAAGCTCCCCTTTTAGTATACCATACCTTTTGCAGAGCGCAACGGCGCAGATGCAACCTTTTTGTAAAGAATCACCGCATTTCTACCATATCCTGCCAGAAACGCTTGGGACAGTGGGTCATCCGGCCCTTTTTCGTTGTGGCGGGCCTTGATCTCCAGCGTGTCGTAGAACTGCTTCCAGAGAGCCTGGAACTCCTGTTCCCGGGCGCTGGGCGGGGGCAGCTCCAGCGGCGCAGCAGCTCCAGAAGCTGGGCCTTGGTGCTCCTGATAAAGCAATACCGCCTGATGGACCGCGTCGTATATCATGAAGTTCTCTTCCGGAAAGCGGGAGCAGAAATGCCCCCGCAGCAGAGGCAGGATATAGTTTTGGGGTGGATGACCGCACCCAGCATCCCGTCGTGCTCCTCGAAGCGGACGAAGCCCTTGAAACTTGTCCACCTCCCAGTCGAGACTCTTTTTCATCTCGTAGAGCGGGGCCACATCCGGGTGGCCCATCCGCTTGACCGTGCCGGGGCCGAGGGCGAAGGCCAGATGCAGGAAGCGGGTGAGAAGCAATTCCTTATCTTCCTGCCCGGAGAGGAAATCCCGGCTGACGAGATATTCCGTCTCCCGGCCCAGTTTCCGGCCAAGGGCCGAAAAGACCCGCTGCGCTCTGGCAGAGTCCGTCTCGATGGTCCCGGACGGGGTAGAGGGTGGCCGTCTCCCGCTGGGGCGTCCAGACGGCGAAGGGGATCTCATGCTGGGCGAAACTCTTGAATACACAGCACAGGAAGCCCTCAAAGCTGCCATCGTAGAGGTAGACCACATCGGCGTCGTGGAGCTTCCGGGGCGGCATCACAGTGCTCTCGCCAGACATTGCACCGCCTCCTCCCGCACCATCCGCTGGGCCGCCCGGGGCGGCACGCCCTGCTCCACCAGCCGGTCAACGGCGGGCGGTGCGAACATACTCAGCTGCTCGGCCCCGGCGCTGAAGACGTTGGGTCGATGAGCGCCCGGGTGATGCGCTCCCGTCCGGCGCTGCCCCGGCCCGGGTGCGCTCCGGAAAGCCCCGGCAGGTGATGAAATACTGCGCCCGCTTGAGCACGACGCCCATCCGCTTCAGTTCGTCGAGGCCGAGGGCCGACAGCCGCCGGGCGTCCCGGATGCGGCGGGCGCTCTTGGGGCCGATGCCCGGCACCCGCAGCAGCATCTCGAAGGGGGCGCGGTTCACGTCCACCGGGAACAGCCCGTAGTGCTGGACGGCCCAGTTGCATTTCGGGTCGAGATAGGGGTTGAAGCTCTGGTTGTCCTGATCCAGTATCTCGTCGGCTTTGAACTGGTAGAACCGCAGCAGCCAGTCGGCCTGATAGAGCCGGTGTTCCCGCAGGAGCGGCGGCTTCGTGTCCAGCGCGGGCAGGCGGGTGTCATCCGATACCGGGATATAGGCCGAGTAGAACACCCGCTTGAGGCCGTATTTCTGGTACATCCCCTCGGACAGCTGCAAAATGTGGTAGTCCGTCTCGGGCGACGCACCGACGATCATCTGGGTGCTCTGGCCGGCGGGAGCGAACTTGGGCGCGTGGCGGTAGAGGGTCAGCTCCTGCCTGCTCTCTTCGCTTGCCACCGAGATCTGCTTCATGGGCCGGAAGATGGAGTGGCGGCCCTTGTCGGGGGCGAGAAGATGGAGGCTCTGCTCGCTGGGCAGCTCGCGTTGAGCGCTGAGGCGGTCGGCGAGGTAGCCCATCTGCTGGATGAGCTCGGGGCTGGTGCCGGGGATGGTCTTGGCATGGATGTAGCCGCCGAAGTGATATTCGTTCCGCAGCAGCCGCAGAACGGTGAGCATCCGCTCGGTGGTGTAGTCGGGGGTCCCCAGCACGGCGCTGGAGAGGAAAAGTCCCTCGATGTAGTTGCGGCGGTAGAACTCGATGGTCAGTTCTGCCAGCTCCCGGGGCGAAAAAGTGGCCCGGGGAACGTCGTTGGACTTCCGATTGACGCAGTAGCTGCAGTCGAAGGCGCAGCAGTTGCTCATCAGGACCTTCAGCAGGCTGACGCAGCGGCCATCAGCGGTAAAGGCGTGGCAGCAGCCCGGCGCATAGCAGCTGCCGATGGTGCCGCGCTTCGCCGGATGGGACGCGCCGCTGGATGTGCAGGCCACGTCATATTTTGCGCTGTCGGCCAAGATGGTGAGTTTGTCCATCAGGGACTGTTCCATAGAAAGATACCTCCCAGAAGGGTATATCTCCCCCTTACCCCCACAGCTGCGGATCGGAAGCGCCGTGGGGCAGGGGAGAGACTCACCACTTGGCCTTCGTCTCGACCACGCGGCCCGCGATGTGCAGGCGGTTCAGGTCCTCACCTTTGATGACCAGCTCGTTGTAAGCGGGATTGAAGGGCTGCAGAACGACGGCAGTTGCCCCGCTGGATATACCGCTTGGAGGGTGCCTTCACCCTCGTCGCCGTAGACCAGCACGCCCAGGTCGCCGTTTTCCAGCGTGTCCTGCTTGTGGACAAGGGCGAGGTCGCCGTCCTGGATGCGGGGCTCCATGCTGTCGCCGCGCACGACGAGGTAGAAGTAGTTGGAGGGGTCCTTGACGCGGGCATACTCCTGCCCATAATCCTCCTCAAAGGCCAGTGCGCCGTACCCCGGCCTTCACGGTGCCGATGACCGGGATGAGGCTCTCGGCGTAGTTGCCGAAGAAACGCTCCTCGGGGGTGGTCACGTTGGACACCGGGCGGTAGAGCCCCAGCAGGAAATCGGCTGTGGTGCTCAGGATCTCAGCGATGCGGGCCACCGTGGCGGGGTCGGGGGAGGATTTGCCGCTTTCCCACTTGCCGACGGCCTGCTGGGTCACCCCCAGTTTGGATGCCAGCTCAGCCTGACTGATCCCCTTCTGCTTGCGGCACTGCTTCAAAAGCTCTGAAAACGACATGGTCGTACACTCCTTTACTCCGAGGTCAATATTTTATGCTTTTATTGTACAACAAAAAGATGTTTTTGTAAAGAGAAAAGTGAGGGGCCAGCCAAAAAAAAGGTTGTCGCGTGAGAGGGATTTGCGAGGCTGGACGAAAAAGTTTCAATTTGGGCTTGACAGAAGGCCGGAAATCTGGTAAATTAAATAGGCATTCGGTACGGCGTGTGCGAGTGTCCACGAGGAGAGATGTCCGAGTGGTTTAAGGAAGCAGTCTTGAAAACTGCCGTACGGCAACGTACCGTGGGTTTCGAATCCCACTCTCTCCGCCATTTTTTTTTTGAATAAGTGTAACGACACTTTGCTCTGGAGTAGTACTCAAGAGGCCGAAGAGGCGCCCCTGCTAAGGGCGTAGGTCGTCTAAACAACGGCGCGAGGGTTCAAATCCCTCCTACTCCGCCAAGAAAAAAGCTCGATGGTTCGTTGAAACCACCGGGCTTTTTTCCATTGTTGCACGCTTTTGTGAATTTTCGGGGGCGGATGATTTACTTTTGCACCCGGATTTCTTATAATGGGATAAAACGGAAATGCCGCCTTGACGAGTTGCGCTTGCTGATTTTTCTGCAGCCTTTTGGCAAGGCTTTGAAAATCAGAGCGCGGCCCCAGCCTCGCCTTCCTGCTTCCGCCGCAGGCGGCGGTCGGCTCGGCTGCTGTTCAAGTCCGCTGGCCTGTATAACAAAAAACAGCACCCCGTCTGGGGGTGCTGTTTTTGTTATGGGCCAGGCAGGACTTGAACCCGCGACCAAGCGGTTATGAGCCGCCAGCTCTGACCAACTGAGCTACTGGCCCACGAAGACGGCGGTCTGCCGCACATGGACTAACTATAAGTATACCAAAAATCAGAAAAAAAGCAAAAGCCCTTTGCCGGAATTATTTTGTGCGGCGGGCGTCGAACTTGCGCAGCATGAACTCGTCCAGCATCGCGGGCTGGAACAGCGGCTCTTTGTAGCCAAAAGCTTCCCGGATGAAGATGAGGGTCACGATGGTCTGGCGGCCCGGGTCGAACCGGGAGGGTGTAGAGGGTGTCCAGCGGCTGCTGGGTGGGCTGATGGAGCGTCAGGTGGAGGGTGAAGCCGCCGTCGTTCTCCCGGCGGCACTCGTAGGCGAAGACATCGTCCGGGCTGTGCTGATCCAGCCGGTCGAAGCAGTCGTCCAGCGGCAGGTCGGTGCGGAACTCGGACAGGCCGCTGGGGCCGTACTGGCTGCGGCGGTTCTGGTCTTTCTTAGACAGCAGAAATACGATAAAGCCCAGAATGGCCGCGAGAAGAAGGATGGAAAAACAGCGTTCATGTGCGCCTCCCGATGGAATTTGTGTCGAGTTTTCCTTATTGTAACACAACACGCCCCAAAATGTGTTATAATATTTGAAAAATTCCAAAAACTGATGGGGAGCCTGCGCCCTTTCTGCGGGCGGGAGGGACGATATGAAACTCAAATTCACGCGAAAGACCTGGTATTTCCTGCTGCTGGCTTCCGCAGCGGCCTCCATGCTCAACGGCTTTGCCGTCCTGAGCGGCACCAGCTTCAGCCTCATCGAGCAGATCGCATTCGCGGCGGCGGGCATCGCGGCCCTCTTCCTCGCGGCGGAAAAAGGCTCGGCAAGCTGGGAAAAACGCAACTCACCGGCGTGTTCGTGCTGCTGATGGTGAGCTACATGGTCAACGGCTGGGCGGGCTACCTCTGCTCTGCGCTGGCCTGGCCGCTGCTGCTCAGCACTGAGTACAAGCGCGGCATGGCCATCCAGCGCCAGCTGCAGCTGGTGGGAGCCGCCGAAGCGCTCCACCTGTTCTTCCTGCTCATGGCGAAATACGGCGGCATGGCCGCGCTGGGTTCTGGACGAACCTGCTCTGGGTGCTGCTGGCCTGCGCCCGGGGCTGGGCGGCGCTGAGCCTCTATAAGATGCAGGAGGACGCATGACCCAGCGGCGGAGAAGACGCCGCGCCCGGCGGGGTCGGTTCGGGCGGCGGGCGTTCCTGGCCGGGGCCGCTGCGCCGCGCTGGCCGGGGCAGCGGTGCTGCTGGGCCGGGGACAGACGGCCTCGGCGTCGTCGGTGCCGCCGACGGACGAAGCAGAGCCAACGCCCGCCCTGCCCACGGGGTGAATGGCGGGCCGTCTGGGTGAGCTATCTGGGAATGGGCCGGGATGGACTTTTCCTCCGAAGAGCCTTCCGTGCCGGTGCGGCGGCGCTGATGGACAACTGTCTGTCCATCGGGCTGAACACCGTCATCGCGCAGGTGCGGCCTTTCGGGGATGCTCTTTACAGGAGCACCCTCTTCCCGTGGAGCCATCTCTGCACCGGCGTACAGGGGCAGGACCCCGGCTTCGACCCGCTGGACGTCCTCATCACCGAAGCACACAGGCCGGGGCCTTTCGCTGGAAGCGTGGGTGAACCCCTACCGCCTCCGCTCCTCGGCGAAGATGCCGCCCGCACTGGCGGAAAATAACCTTGCCAATGTACATCCCGAGTGGGTCTGCGCCGTGGGCGAGGGGCTGTACCTGAACCCGGCTATCCCGGAAGCCGCAGACTATGTGGTGCAGGGCGTGGCCGAGCTGGTGCAGAACTACGCTGTGGACGGCATCCACTTCGACGACTACTTTTACCCCACGACAGATGCCGCGCTGGACGCGGCCCAGTTCGCCGCCAGCGGCGCGGGGGATCTGGCCGCATGGCGGCGGCAGAACGTCACCGCGCTGGTGAAAGCGGCCCACGATGCCGTCAAAGCCGCCGACGCTACCCTCCGTTTCGGCGTCAGCCCGCAGGGCAACCCCGACAACGACATCGGCCAGCAGTACAGCGACGTGAAAGCATGGCTGGCCGCTGAGGGCGAAAACGCCGTGGTGGACTACCTCTGCCCGCAGATATACTGGGGCTGCGGCTATACCCTCCAGTCGGGCAGCACCCGCTTCGCCTTTGAGAACATCGTGCCGGAGTGGCTGGCCATGCCCCGGGCGGCATCCACGGCCCTCTACTTCGGGCTGGGGGCTTATCGCATCGGCGAGGGGGACGGCGGTGCCAACGAGGACAGCCAGAGCCAGTGGTGTACGGGCAGCGCTCTTGCCCGGCAGGTGGAACGTCTGCACAGCCTCGGCGCGGGCGGCTGGGCGCTCTACCGGTACGATTCGCTGTTCCGGTCAGCCCAGCCGGAGCTTGCCGACGCCCGAACGTGCGACGCTGGCCGCTCTGACTACAGCCTGAACTCTTGTATGGGAGCATAAAATGCGGTTATACTATTAAAGCTATTTTCGTCAAGCGTTGCACACCGCCTGAGCGGTCTTTTTGCCTGCATACTGCGTTGATTTTCCTCGCAATCCGCCTAGGATTGCTTCGGAAAACCGCCTTGTCTGCCGACAAAAATCCTCGTCATTCGGCGCACCCTGCTTGCGAAAATAACTTTTAAGAATCGTGTAAACCTCGTGTTAAAACAAAATTTGAGGATAAAAGATCATGAAAAAGATAAAGCGAATCGCCCTGCTCGTCGTGGCGGTGCTGGTGCTGCTTGTGGCTGCATCCGGCGTCAAGACTGTGCTGGACATGAAGAACAGCGCGGACAACGAGGTGCAGGAAGAGGACAGCACCCGCTGGGCCGAACCGACCAGCGACCCGCTGAACATCGAGGGCATTTGCTGACGCCTCGGCCAAGTATGCCTCGCGGCGGTGAACGGGAGCCTGAACCTCGTGTTCAACCGGCATCTGGAGCCGCCAGACCGATTACTTCACCGTCCCGGGCGGCAGCCTGACCATCACCGGCTACGGCACCGCCGAGGGTACCCAGCGGTACAAGGTGTCCGTCTGGCAGAAGGTGGCCGGCGGCGCACAGTACGTCAACGGAAGCACCTATTATATCAAGACCGATGGTCAGAACTACCGCTGCGTCATCTCCGGGCTGGACCCGGCGGCCAGCTACCGCCTGACCATCTCCTACGATTCCAGCCGCTACTACCTCTATGGCGGACTCAAGGTGGAGGGCATCGCAGGATGAAGACACAGACCAAACATTCGCTCATGCTGATGCTCTGCGCCTTTATCTGGGGTACGCTTTCGTGGCCCAGAGCGCAGGCTCCGGCATGGGGGCCTATTCCTTCCTCGCAGGGCGCAGCTGGCTGGCCGTCCTTGTGCTGATCCCCACCGTGTTCGCTTTCGACGCCGTGCGCAAAAAACAGGGCCAGCCCTACGGCTGGCCGAAGGAGAAGTCGGAGCGCAAGACCCTGCTGGCGGCGGGCCTCGTCTGCGGCACCTTCCTGTTCGCGGCCTCAGCGGCTCAGCAGATCGGCATCACCATCAACCCGTCCACGGCCAAGGCGCGTTCCTGACGGCCATGTACGTCGTGCTGGTGCCGGTGTTCGGCCTCTTTCTGGGCCGGAAGGGCAGCGCTCAGCTCTGGGTCAGCATGATCATCGCTGTGGCGGGCCTGTATATGCTCTGCATGAAGAACGGCTTCGGCGGCATTGAGACCAGCGACTGGATACTTCTCAGCTGCGCCGTGCTGTTCAGCTTCCAGATCATGTCCATCGACCACTTTTCGCCGCTTGTGGACGGTGTGCGGCTGAGCCTCATCCAGTTCATCGTGGTGGCTGTGGAGAGCTCTGCGGCGGCGCTGATCTTCGAGACGCCCACGCTGGCAGAGTACGGCGCAAATCTTCTGCCTGTGGTCTACTGCGGCGTCATGTCCAGCGGCGCGGGCTATACGCTTCAAATCCTGGGCCAGAAAGAGCTGAATCCCGCCATCGCCAGCCTTATCATGTGTTTGGAAAGCGTATTCAGTGCGCTGGGCGGCTGGCTGCTGCTGGGCCAGAACCTTTCGATGCGGGAGAGCGCAGGCTGCGCCTCATCTTCGCCGCCGTCGTGCTGTCTCAGCTGCCCTTTGCGGAGCTGCGCAGATGCAAAAAGAGCGCGTGATGCTGCGAGTGGCCGGGGGCATCCCCTATGAGCTGACGCGGGGGCAGGTCAAGCGGCTCAACCTCCACGTCCGGCGGGACGGCACCGTGGCCCTCAGCATCCCTCTGCGCACGACGCTGGAAGCCGCCGACGCCTACGTCATCGCCGAGGCGGAGTGGATACGGGCCGCACAGGCCCGGCAGGCTGCCCGCGAAAAGCGGCAGGAGAAGCTGCCCGACAAGCGGCCGCCCTGGCCCGCTTCACGGCCATGAGCGACAAGGTCTACCCGGCCTTTGCGGGGTGCTGGGCGGGCAGAAGCCCACCATCAAAGTGCGCAGCATGACCAGCCGCTGGGGCGTCTGCCACATGGCGAAGCGCCAGATCACCTTCGCGCTCCAGCTCTACAATATGCCCGAGGCGGCACAGATCTATGTGGTAGTGCATGAGTACTGCCACTTTTTGCAGCCCAACCACAGCCCGGCTTTCTGGGCCGAAGTGGCGAAGCTGATGCCGGACTGGAAGCCCGGCGGGATTTATTAAAATAGGAGAGAAAATCTTTTTGGAAAGCGAAAAAAGACCTCCGGCGGCGATAAATATTCGAAGCTCGCCGGCAATACCATCATCTTTGCCATCAGCAGCTTTTCGTCCAAGCTGCTGACGCTCATCGTCCAGCCGTTCCTGACCTACGCGATGGCCGAGATTTCCGACCTCGGCCTGTCAAAGATCCTGAGCCAGTACGCCAACCTGCTCATCCCCTTTGTGTCGATGGGCATGTCCAACGCCATCATCCGCTTCGGCCTCGACAAGGGCAACAGCGAAAAGCAGGTGTTCACCAACGGCCTGCTCACCATCCTCGGCGGCTTCGGCATCCTCGTGCTCTGCTGGCCGGTGGCGCAGTTTTTGCCCGATATGGCCCAGTACGGCCTGCTCATTTATATTTACGTCCTGATGAGCTGCCTGCGCACCCTCTGCACCCAGTTCGTGCGCAGCCGCCAGTGGAACAAGCTGGTGGCCGTGGACGGCGTGCTCTGCACCGTGGCGACCATGGCGTTTTTATGTGCTCTATCTGGTGGGCTTCAAGTGGGGGGCCAACGGCTATCTGCTGGCTATCATCAGCGGCGACCTCGTGAGCGTGCTCTTCCTGATGTTCACCGGCAAGCTCTGGGATTTCATCGAGCTGAAGGGCATCAACAAGACCCTCTGGAAGCAGATGCTCCACTTCTCACTGCCCATGATACCGGCCCAGATAAGCTTCTGGATCATCACGCCTCCGATCTGTTCTTTGTGCGTGAGATGTGCGACGGCCTCGACGGCCACAGCGGCGACGCATGGAGCGGCCTGCTCTCCACCGGCTACTTCCTGCCCACCATCCTCACGACGCTGGGCCTTATCTTCTACGATGCATGGCAGCTGTCGGCTGTCACCGAGGAAGAGGGGAGAGCCAAGTTCTTTTACCCAGATCTTCCGCACCTATTCCAGCGTGCTGTTCTGCTGTGCAGCGGGCATCATCTGGCTCTGCCGCCCGGTCATGCACGTCATGAAGTCCAACTACTATTACGCATGGCACTTCGTGCCGTTCCTCGTGCTGGCGTCTACCTGCAGCTGCTTCAACCAGTTCATGAACAGTGTCTATGTCGTGAATAAGAAGTCCCAGCGCAGCATGGTCACCCATGATGGCCGGCGCCATCAGCAACTGCCTCATGAACTACTTCTTTATCAGTGGTGGGGTCCTGTGGGTGCGACCTATGCGTCCTTCCTCGGCCTCGGTCTGGTGTTCACTCTCCGCGCCATCGACGCCACGGCATGATCGGGATGCATGTCCACCCGGGCCGTGTCCTCGTCAACGCCGCCGCGCTGGTGTTCGAGGCTTTCGTACTGCTGGCCGATACGCCGCTGTACGGTCTCTGGACGGGCATCATCACCGCCCTTATCATCCTGTACAAACTTCTCCGGTGTCTGGGCCATGGCCCGCATCCTGCTGCCTAAAATTCTGGGCCGCCGGGGCAAGGCCCTCGTGGCTGTCGTGGACGGCTGGGCAGCCAAAAAGTAAAATGGATCTATAAGCGCTCTGTCAGGCGGCTTTCGAGCGCCCGGCGGGGCGTTTTTCCGTAGTCCCAGAAGAAAAAAGCCCCCACATCGTCAGTCCGATGAAGGAGCTTTGGATTCAAAGATGCAGCTGTTTTTCGAGCCAGCCGGCGATGTCCGCAAACACCTCGGCTTTGTTCGTCTCCACCAGAAGTTCATGGCGGGCGCGGGGTAGAACTTCGACTCGATGTTCCCGACACCGCGTCCCCGGAGGCTCTGGATGGCCCGCCGGACTCCGGCGGTGCGCTCGCCCACAGGGTCGGCGTCACCGGCGAGGAAGAGAAGGGGCAGGTCCTTCGGCATCCCGGCCAGAACGGCGGGGTCGTACAGCCGCAGGATGCCTGTGAACATGCTGTAGTAGGCGTTCAGGGTGAAGGTGAACATGCAGCGCTCGTCGGCGCGGTACTTGTCCACTTCGGCCTGGTCACGGTTGAGCCAGTCCTGAGGCGTGCGGCCCTCGAGACCCTGTTGTAGCCGAGGAAGGAGAGGTTCGCCACCAGCTGCTGCGGTGCTCCCAGCCGAAAAAGACGGCCAGCACCCGGCAGAGCGCCCGGGCCGTGGCGACCAGCGCTTGGGCTGGAAGCCGGTACCCATGATGATGGCTCCGTCAAGCTCATCGCCCCCACTCGCAAAGGTACTGCCGGGCGAGAACGAGCCCATGCTGTGGCCCAGCAGAAAAATAGGGGACGCCGGGGATAGAGCTGCTTCGTCAGCGCAGTGACAGCGTGGAGGTCGTCGAGGACGGCGCGGTTGCCGTCGGGCTGGGCGAAATAGCCGTAATCCGCCCTGGTGCGGATGGAGCCGCCGTGGCCCAGATGGTCGTGGCCGGTGACCGAGGAGTGCCCGACCGCGGCCAGATACTCGGCCAGAGGCTTGTACCGGTCGATGAACTCCACCATGGCCGTGGGAGAGCTGCCAGGACTGGCCCGCCACCTCACCCTCCGGCACACAGCGGAATGCATGGAGCGTCCGGCCCGGTACGCAGGAGGGCAGGGTGAAGTCGATCATCTGACTCATGTGATTCTCCTTTTCCGTTTACAGCGCAGCGATCTTGGCCCGGCAGGCGGGGCAGATGCAGTAACCCTCATACTGGGCCATGTCGGCCGCCAGCTCACCGCAGAAATCGCAGCTGCCGGCGGGACGGTGCTTTTGAGGATGATCTGATCGCCCTCCACGAAGATCTCGAGCTTCGAGTCCTTGTCGATGTGCATATTGGTGCGCAGCTCCTTGGGGAGGACGATGCGGCCCAGAGAATCGATGCCCCGAACGATGCCAGTTGTTTTCATATTCATTTCTCCTTTTCAGTGTGTCCGGAAAGATGGCAGAATGAGCGTCTTTTACGCCGACACAACGCAAAAATGTTCCTGTGCAGGAAAAACAGGAAAATTCTGTCAACTTCGTGCCTGTTCAGTATACAAAAAGTTGAGCCATTCGTCAATCTAAACGGGCAGATTCGACAAAAACTTCTCAAAGAAGCAAAGAGTGGCGGCCAAGACTGCTCCTCTTTGCTGTCTCCGTTGACAAACAGGGCCGGAGAGGGTAAACTTAGGCAGAGATATTTGCAATTCATTTGCCTATGATAGATTTATAGCAGTTTGCGTTTTTTAATGCACAAGCAACATCCGCAAACTGCATATCGCAAATATGCTATTTTGATAGGCACTATTTTTGAGAATTGCGATAAAAGGAGAAATCATTATGCCGAACAATACTATCCGCACCCGTTTTGCTCCCTCGCCTACGGGTTATATGCACGTTGCAACCTGCGCACGGCCCTGTACACCTACCTGATGGCCAAGCACGATGACGGCACCTTCATCCTCCGCATCGAGGACACCGACCAGGGCCGCTACGTGGAGGGCGCTGTGGATGTCATCTACAACACCCTGCGGGAGACCGGCCTGCTGTGGGACGAAGGCCCGGACATCGGCGGCCCCGTCGGCCCCTACGTCCAGAGCGAGCGCATGGGCATGTTCAAGCAGTATGCCGAGCAGCTGGTGGCTGAGGGCAAGGCCTATTACTGCTTCTGCACCGAGGAGCGTCTGGAAGCCCTCCACGCCGAGCAGCGCGCCCACGGTGAGATGACCCACTACGATGGCTGCTGCCGCGACCTGCCCAGGGAAGAGGTGGAAAAGCGCCTCGCCGCCGGTGAGCCTTACGTCATCCGCCAGAAGATCCCCCGCGAGGGCGTGACCGGCTTCGACGATATGGTCTACGGCCACATCGAGGTCAACAACAGCGAGATGGACGACCAGATCCTCATCAGACCGACGGTATGCCCACCTACAACTTCGCAAATGTCGTGGACGACCACCTCATGGGCATCACCCACGTCATCCGCGGCAGCGAGTATCTGTCCTCCACCCCGAAGTATAACCTGCTGTATCAGGCTTTCGGCTGGAACATCCCCAACTACATCCACTGCCCTCCGGTCATGAAGGACGCTCAGAACAAGCTGTCCAAGCGCAACGGCGACGCCAGCTATCAGGATCTCGTTGCAAAGGGCTACCTGACCGAGGCGATCCTGAACTACATCTGCCTGCTGGGCTGGAGCCCCAAGGGCGAGTACGCCGAGCAGGAGATCTTCTCTCTGGCCGATCTGGTCAGGATCTGGACGCCGGACGGCATCTCCAAGTCTCCCGCCATCTTCGACCCCCTCAAGCTGCGGGCCATCACGCCGAGTATATCCGCCGCCTGTCCCCCGAGGAGTTCCTCGCCAAGGCTGAGCCCTGGATCGACAGCGCCGTCCATACTCCCATCAACAAGAAGCTGCTCTGTGCAAACCTGCAGCCCCGCTGCGAGGTCCTGGGCGAGATCCCCGAGCAGCTGGACTTCTTCGACGCCATGCCCGAGTATGACGTGAGCCTCTACGCCAACAAGAAGCAGAAGACCACCCCTGAGTCCGCAAGGAGGCGCTGGAAGCCCTGCTGCCCGTGCTGAGCGACGAGCACTGGACTTCAATGACCGTGACACCGTCTTCGACGCCTGCAAGGCCAAGGCCGAGGAGCTGGGCAAGAAGAATGGCTGGCTGCTCTACCCGCTGGGCATCGCCCTCTCCGGCAAGCAGCGCACCCCCGGCGGCGGCACCGACCTCGCCTGCATGATGGGCCGCGAAACG
>ENA-OQAL01000090-OQAL01000090.1-human-gut-metagenome-genome-assembly--contig:-NODE-90-length-22745-cov-6.354231_pt1 | contig 22745 bp, 25 predicted proteins | sample MGYA00242491_ERZ504519 | MGnify/ENA primary metagenome ERZ504519 (study PRJEB26092, sample SAMD00036260) | human gut metagenome | host: Homo sapiens | study: EMG produced TPA metagenomics assembly of... | reverse complement strand
GCATCCTCCCTTGAATGTGAAGTATTGGTGTGACCTTGCTTATTGTACGGTCTCAATATGACGTAAGGCCGCGGAATATCAAGAAAATGGACGGTTTCCGAAGCTTTCCCCGCAAGGAAGCCCGAAAACCGTCCATACCGTGAGACGCAATCGTGGACTATTCGCTGACGTCCCAGCTCAGCAAATCGTCGATCGTCTGCCGGCGGATCATGACGTGTGCGCCGGCCTCGCCGACGCCAACCACGGCGGGGATCAGCGCCTGGTTGTAGTTGCTGGCCATCGTGCGGCCGTATGCGCCGGTGACCGGCACCGCGAGGATGTCGCCACGCTTGATGTCGGCGGGCAGCCGCACTTCGTTGACGACGATATCGCCCGATTCGCAGTGCATGCCGACGACGCGGCACAGCTTGGTTTCGTCGGAACCCTTGCGATTGGCGATTTTCGCGGTGTAGTCGGAGCCGTACAGCGCGGGGCGGATGTTGTCGGACATGCCGCCGTCCACGGATACGTACACGCGTTCCGTGACGGGGTTGCCGTCCTTGTCTTTCGCCTCGCCCGTCAGTTGCACCGGCTTGACGGTGCCCACGCGGTACAGCGTGACGCCGGTGGGGGCCACCGTCCAGCGGCCTGGCTCGAAGGAGATGACCGGGGCCGGCATGCCGAGCGCGCGGTTCACGGTGCTGACCGCGTCGGCGAGCCTGCCGAGCTCCACGTCGATGTCCATGGAATCCTCACCGTCGGTGTAGGCCACGGAATAGCCACCGCCCAGATCAACCTCCGGCAGGGTGTACGCATCGGTGGCGTAGAAGGTCTTGCGCAGCAGCATCATGCGCTTGGCCGCCTGGATGAAAGCGTCCGCGTCATGGATGTTGGAGCCGATATGCGAGTGCACGCCGACCAGTTCGAGCACGTCCTGGCGGCGGTAGATGTCCTTGAGCACGGCGAGCGCCGGGCCGTCGGCCACCATGGTCATGGCGTCGGCGAGCTTGCGGTCGCCTTCGGAGACCTTCTCGTGGCTCAGATCGTACGGGTATTTGATGTCGTATTGGAGCTTGCGTTCCGCGTGGCCGGCATGGGCGGCTTGATCGGCGGCATCCGCAGCGTTCTCGCCCAAGCGCGCGTTCGATCCGGCCGGCGTCACGTCGGTCAGGTCGTCGAGCACGCCGAGTTTGGCGGTATCGGCGCCGGCGGGGAGCAGGGCCACGCCGAACTTCTGGTCCTCGTGCGCGGTGGACACGAATTCGTGGCCGCGGCGTGGATGCCGGAGGTGACGCGCAGCATGACGCGGGCGCGCTTGCCGAGCCGCTTGGCGATCGCGGCGATGCGGGCCGGCTCATCCGGCTCGTCAATCACGATTTTGTTGAAGCCCCGTTCGATGGCCAGCTCGATTTCCGCATCGGACTTGTTGTTGCCGTGCAGCACGAGGCGGCGGCCTGGGACGCCCGCGGCGAGCGCGATGCGCATCTCACCCATGGTGCAGGTGTCGATGAGCATGCCGGATTCGGTGACGATGCGGCAGATTTCCTTGCTCAGCAGCGCTTTGCCGGCGAAGCTGACGTGGGTGACGGTGTTGTTGACGCGTGGGACGCGGCGTGCACGAATTTCGTGGCGCGGGCGCGCACGTCGTCGGTGTCGATGACGTAGAGCGGCGAGCCGAATTCGTCGAGCAGGCTTTCGGCGGTGCGGCCGTGGAAGGTGATCTCACCTTCGGCGTTCACGGCCGATCCGGCCGGCCAGATTGGACTCACAGACATGGTTTGCGTTATCTCCTGCCGGTCACATCTTGTCGGGGGCGGTGACGCCGAGCAGGTCGAGGCCTTCGGCGATGACCGTCTGCACGGCGTCGTTGAGCTTGAGTCGGGCGGCGGCGCGCGCCGGTTCCGGAGCCTTGGCGATGCGGATGGCGTCGGCCTGTTCCCCGCGGGCCTCCGGGTCGGTGAGCTCCATCGGCACGACGCGCTCCACGTTGTACCACTTGTGGTAGGTGGCGGCGAGGTCCTCCAGGTAGTGGGCCACGCGGTGCGGGGCGCGCAGGTCGCCCGCTTCGCGCAGCAGGGCGGGCCACTGGGCGAGCGCGGCGAGCACTTCGCCGTCGGCGGTGGTGTCGAGCAGGCTCACGTCGGCGCCTTCGTAGGTGATGCCGGCGGCGGCCGCGTTGCGGTCCACGTTGCAGGAGCGGGCGTGCGCGTACTGCACGTAGTACACCGGATTCTCGTTGGAATGCGAGGACAGCAGGTTCAGGTCGATATCCACCGGGGGAGTTGTAGTCGGTGCGGGCCAGCGAATAGCGGGAGGCGTCCACGCCGATGGCGTCGGTCAAATCGTCGATGGTGACGACGTTGCCGGCGCGCTTCGACATGCGCACGGCCTTGCCGTCCTTCATGACGTTGACGAGCTGGCCGATCAGGATCTGCATGTTCTCGCCCGGCTTGTCGCCGAAGGCTGCGCACATGGCCATCATGCGGCCGATGTAGCCGTGGTGGTCGGCGCCGAGCATGTAGATGGCGATGTCGGCCGGGTTCACGTCGCGGTGGCGCTTGTTGCGATAGTAAGCGATGTCGGCCGCGAAATATGCATAATTGCCGTCGGACTTGATGATCACTCGGTCCTTGTCGTCACCGTGCTTGGTGGATTCGAACCAGGTGGCACCGTCCTTCTCGTAGATGTCGCCGCGGGCGCGCAGATCGGCGATGGCCTTGTCCACTTCGCCATCGGAATACAGGCTGTTTTCGTGGAACCACACGTCGAAGTTGACGCGGAAGTTCTTCATGGACTTCTGAATCTCGTCGAACATCATCGGTACGGCGCGCTTGCGGAATTCCTCGCGCTGCTCGGAATCGCCTTCGCCGAGCGGTTCGCCGTCCTTGTCCACGCCACCGTCGACGCGCGGCAGGCTCAGCACGTCCACGCCGTCCGCGTTGGCTTCGTCGATGACACGCTTGGCGATCTCGTCGATGTAGGCGCCCTTGTAGCCGTCGATCGGGGTGGTCTCGCCGTGGGCCGCGGCGACGAGCGACTTGGCGAAGCGGTTGATCTGCTCGCCGTGGTCGTTGAAGTAGTATTCGCGCACGACTTTGGCGCCGTTGGCTTCGAGCACGCGGGCCATGGAGTCGCCGACGGCCGCCCAACGGGTGCCGCCGATGTGGATCGGGCCGGTCGGATTGGCGGAGACGAATTCGAGGTTCAGGGTCTTGCCGGAAAGGTGGTCGTTCTTGCCGTAGTCGCTGCCGGCTTCGAGCACGGTGTCCACCACTGCGGCCGCGGATGCGGAGTCGAGCGTGATGTTGATGAAGCCGGGGCCGGCCACTTCCACGGACTTGATGCCGTCGGCATTGGTCAGTTCGACGGCGAACAGTTCGGCGAAATCACGCGGCTTCATGCCGGCCTTCTTGGCCAGCTGCATGGCCGCGTTGGACGCCCAATCGCCATGTGCGCGGTCCTTCGGGCGCATCACGGCGAACTTGGCCTGCGGCGGAATCAGATCGGTGGTCAGGGTGCCTGCCTTGCCTTCAGAGACAAGGGTGTTGGCAATGTTGAAAATCAGTTCACTAAGGGCTTCTGGACTCATTCTTCCAAGAATACCGGGCACGCTGACAGAATCAGTCTTCCTGTCCATCCTCACGATGGGGTTGCGATACGTCCTGCGGAACGCTTTGCAAGGCGTTCTGAGCATCGTCCTGCCCGCCATGCCGTTTCGCACGCCACGCCACGGACGTGTAGTAGCCCGTGTAGCACAGCGCCACGAACGGAATCATGGTCAACAGCGTGGAGCGCTGCGACGGATCGCAAATCACCAGAACCAGCGCGCCGACGCACATCACGATCGCGGCGATCGGCACGAACGGGTAGCCAGGCGCGCGGTACTTGAGCTCGCCAACCGTATGTCCCTGCGCGAGCCATTGGTGGCGGAATCGCAAGTGGCAGACGGAAACCGACGCCCACACCACCAGTGTGGCCAGGCCGGAAACCGCGACCAGCGCGAGGTAGACGGTCGAAGCGGCCACCACGGAGGACAGCAGCGCCAGCAGCGAGCCGGCCATGCTGAACATCACCGCGAAAACGGGCACGCCGTGGAAGTTCGTTTTGGCGAGCTTGCGCGGAATCATACCCTCCTGCGCGAGCGACCACACCATGCGCGAGCACACGTAGAGGCCGGAATTCGCGGCGGACAGCACCGCCGTGAGCACCACGAAGTTCATGATGTCGCCGGCGAACGGCATGCCGATCGATTGGAAGACAAGCACGAACGGGCTCGCGTCGACGCCGGACTTGTGCCACGGAACAGCGCCGCCATGACGGCGATCGAGCCGATGAAGAAGATCGCCAGACGCAGCACGGTGGTGTGCACGGCCTCGGAATCGCCTTGGACGGGTCCTTCGTCTCGCCCGCCGCGACGCCGACCACTTCGGTGCCGGAGAAGGCGAACACCACCGTCAGCAGCGTGGAGAAAATCGGCAGCACGCCGTTGGGCAGCCAGCCGTCGCTGTAGAAGTTCTCGAACATGGGCGCGTGGTCATAGCCGGCGATCGGAATCGCGCCGAACATGGCGAGCAGGCCGATGACGATGAACGCGATGATGGCGAACACTTTGATGGACGCGAACCAGAATTCCGATTCGCCGTACAGGCGCACCGACAGGATGTTGAGCAGGAACACGACCACGATGAACGCGGCCGACCAGATCCATGCGGGCGAATGCGGGAACCAGCGTTGCATCAGCAGGCCCGCGGCGGTGAACTCGGAGGCGAGCGCCACCGCCCAATTCAGCCAGTAGAGCACGGCGATGGTGAACGCGGTGCCGGGGCCGATGAAACGCTTCGCATACAGGTGGAAGCTGCCGGCGTACGGCATGGCCACAGACAGCTCGCCGAGGCTCAGCATGATGAAGTAGACGAGCAGCGAACCGATGGCGTACGCGATGATCGCGCCGAGCGGGCCCGCTGATGGATGGTGTAGCCGGAGCTTAAAAACAGGCCTGTGCCGATCACGCCGCCGAGCGAGATCATGGTCAGGTGGCGCGTTTCCATCTTGCGTTCCAGGCCGCCCTGTTCGACGTCGGGCTTTTCTTGCGATTGCGCCATGCTTGCTTCCGGCTCCTCTTACGTTTGGTTGGGTACGGCACATAGTTTGGCTGGCCGCACAATCGCAAATACTATACGTCAGACTCACGGCAACGTGCGATGGTCGTCCATAGTTCGCGGAAGTGTGCAGAAGCCCGCGGAAGTCCGTAAAAAAGCGTCAGCCCGCATGCTGGAAAAGCGTGCGGGCCGTTTGATCGCAGGTAGCGGTAGGCAATCGCAGTAATCGCAATGCTTGCGATACCTACGAAACGTGCGAAATGCTCAGAGCGCGGCGATGGCGTCGATCTCGACGAGCGCGCCCTTCGGAATGTCGTTGCCGCCAAAGGCCACGCGGGCCGGCTTGACGGAGCCGATGAAGACCTTGGCGTATACGTCGTCGACCTCGTGGAAGTCCTCGACGTTCTTCATGTAGATGGTGGCGCGGACCACATTCTCGATGCCGGAGCCGGCGGTGTCGAGGATGTGCTTGATGTTCTTCAGCGCCTGCGCGGCCTGCTCGCCCGCACTCTCGCCGGCCAGTTCGCCGGTGGCCGGGTCGATGCCCAGCTGGCCGGAGACGAACACGAATCCGTTGGCCTTCACGGCCTGGCTGTAGGCGCCGAGTGCTGCCGGGGCTTCGGAGGTGGCCACTGCTTCCAGCTTTTCGCTCATACTGTTCTCCTTTGTCGTAAGGTATGTTGCCGCAAGGTATGTAAACGCGCGCCAAGTATGTGCCAATATGCCCGTACATGCGCTATTTGCGTCGCACCTGAAATCATACTTTTCCGATGGGTGGAAGCGGGAAAAACCGTTCACAGAACGATATGGCCGGAGTTGGCACCACACGGCGCAGCAGGCACGAAAAACGGCGGAATCGCAAGGAAAACCGCGGAAAAATACAACAAACGAGCAACAAAAAGGCTCCAGCCGTTCGACTGGAGCCTTGCCCGGTGGGCTTGATGGGGATCGAACCCACGACCTTCTGTTCCGGAGACAGACGCTCTATCCGCTGAGCTACAAACCCATGCAACGCACTACTGTACACGGTCTGCGCCCGTTTGCGACACGATTCGGCGAAAAACGTGACGCAGACCTTGCAATCGTTGGGAAAGTCAGTACGCGCGCTCAATGCATCAGAGTGCTCGGCGCAACCAGCACGCGCTGCACGCTCAGTACATGAGGGTGGCGAGGCGACGACGTGCGCGCTTCAGACGTTCGTCGGTCGGCTCGGGGATCGTGAAGTATTCGAGCAGACGCTGGCGCACCGGCTCGATGTCGGCCTTGTGGCCCGCCGCCACGAAATCAAGCAGACGGTCGAACGCGTCTTGGATCTGCCCGCCGATCATGTCGATGTCGGCGACGGCAAGCTGCGCGTCCACATCGTCCGGCTTGTCGGCGGCAGCGGCACGCACCACGCGCACGTCCGCATTGGCGGAACGGGCCAGCAGCAGCGCCTTCGCACGTTCGCGGGCGGCGCGCGTATCGTTCGGATCGGCTTCCAAAACCTTCTCGTACGCGGCGGCGGCACCGGCGTAATCGCCCTGCTGTGCCAGCATGTACGCTTCCTGATGTTCCGGCGGCACCTGATCCTGCACACTGCCGGCGGATGCGGAATTGGCCGCGTCGGAATCCGGATCGCCCGAATACGGAGCGGTGCCGGTCACGCCGGCCTGCTGTGCGGCGGCGATAAGCTTCGGCACGACCACGTCTGTGATCTGCTGCAGTTCCTCGTCGGACGGAAGGCCCTGCAGAATCGGCATCGGACGGCCGCCGATCAACGCGAACAGCGCCGGCGCGCCCTGAATCTGGAACGCCTGTGCGATGGAGGGATTGGATGCGATGTCGATGCGGGACAGCTGGATCTGGCCGTTGAGCTTGTTCACCGCGTCACCCAATGCGCGTGCCATGGCGAACAGACGGTCGTCGGTCGGCACCCACAGGAACAGCAGAATCGGGAACGTGGCGGAGGTCTGCACCATGGCCTGGAACGTGTTCTCCGTGGTGTCGATGACATATCCGCCAGCCGCCGGAGCGCCGCCCGCCTGCCCCGGCTCGGCCTTCACCTGATGCTTGAGCGCTTCCAGATCAACGGCTCCCGCCAATGAAACACCCGGATGGAACGCTTGCTGCTCTGCCATACTTGCCTCCAAAAACACGAAATCGTTGCTGGCACCAACTATAGGTGCCAACAACGATTTCCCGGTTTTCATTCCCACGGATGCGCGATAGGCGGAAAACCGCCGACGATGCGCGTCCAAGGACCCGTCGTTTTACAGCGCTTCGACCTTCACCGGCTGGCGTTCGGAACCGACCGCGGTGATTTTCTGCCCGGAATTCGCCGGCGGAACATACAGCGCGATGACGTTCACATAGCTCGTCTTCATGGTGCTGGTGGCCTTGCCATTGCCGAACAGCGCCTTTTCCGCGTCAGAGGCCGGCTGCGATTCACGGCCAGCGCCGGCGGAACGCGTCCATTCGGAGTTGATCTGCGCCACCACCAGATCGCCGCCGTCCGCGGAACGCATGACGCTGATGGCTCCATTGACCGGTTCGAAGGTCTGCTGCTGCGTGCCTTCGTTAAGCTCCATGGCCTTCTGCACCTGGGCAGTCAGATCGGCAAGCTTCGATCGCAGATCATCATCCGCGAATTTGCTGGCGTACTTGCTGTTCGCCCCGTTCTGCAGCAGGTCTGCATACGCGTCCACCGCCGCTTTCGGCGTCATGACCAGACCGGTGTCCGTAGGCGTTCCCTGCGCGCTGCCGGTTTTGGAGATTTCGAAACTCGGCATCTTCACGCCGGAGAACAGTCGCGCCACACCCCACAGCTTGTAGTTCTGGCGTGCGGAATCCTGCCTGAACACCAGCAGACGCTTGGACTGCTGGTCCTTGGTTGTGGACGTGATGGAGAACACGGACCGTGGCCAGCCGGCATCCGTGGAGATCACGGCCTGGGCCAGATCCGTGGGGATGGTGGTCTTACGGTCAAGATTGCCCGTGGCTTTCGCTACGTTCAGCTCGCTGGTGCGGATGTCCAGTTCCGGACCTTCGAGAATCGTCGGCAACGTATCAGTGTCACGGTTCTGATTGCACTGGTCGAGCGTTTTGAGAATCCTCGTGCGGACCTTTTGCTCCTGCTTGGCGCTCAAGTTCGGCGCATCCTGCCGGGTGGTGGCTTTCGGGGTCGGCAGCTGGCCTTCGCAACCGCACATGCCGACGGCCATTCCCAGCGCGAGCATGGCCGCGATAATCGCCTGACTACGCTTCCTCATCACTGGTCCTCCTCTTGGCCGTCTTCCTGCGTTTCCGTCTGAACCTCCTCTTGGGCAAGACGAGCGAAATACGCGGCAAGCTCATCCTGCGAGATCACGGAAGTCGCCTCGTCGTCAACAGACGATTCGCCCGCCGTCGATTCAAATACGGTCGATTCGGACACAGTCGGCTGGCTTTCCGCAATCGTGTTCTGCTGGTCGGCGACCAGGTTACGTGCCACAGGATCGACGATGACGGGCTGTTGCGTTTCCTCGAACGACGACGTACGACCGCCGGTGCGATGTTCCGCATGGCGACGTCTGCCGTGACGCGACCTGCTCCGTGCCCTGTTGCTGGCGGCGGTTTCGGCGTTCTTCACCCAAGCCGAAACCTCGTTCTCATCGCCTTCGTTGACGCCAACGCCTTCGACCATGGCGAAAGCGCGCTTGTTGCGGCGCTTATGCGGCGGCATGGCGAATACGGAAGCGGAAAGCACGGCGAGAATCGCCAGCAGTCCGCCGGCAAGATACAACGGCATGGCGAAATTCGGCAGGTTACGACGGTCCCAATTCAGAGTGACCGTATCTCCCTTGCGGTTGCCGAAATCAATTAACGCCACAACATCCTCGGCGTTATTGCTGTTCGATCCTTTGACCTGCATATCAACGGCACCGTCATTGCACTTGATGGTGCGCCACATGTCGGAGTCCTTGAAAGCCACCTGGTTCTGGGAATTGTCCGCGGTTCCCTGCGCGGAGACCTTCATGGTGGAAAGCGTCGTCCAATCGGACAGACCGGAGACGCGCATGTACTTGCTTCCCGCAATCCATCCGGCAACATCGCGCGCGGAACCTATGGCGATGCACACATTGGATTTCTTGTCACGGGATTTGGCCGAAATATTGACGCGGCTGTCTACCAGCTGCAGCACGTTCGGATCGGTGACCACGTATTCCGAACCGTTCACCGGAGCGGCGGCGGTGATCTCATTGTCCGGTTTCCAGACGGTTGAATTCAACACGCCAAACACGACGCATGCGATGGCAAGCAAGCCGAAAATAGGCGTGACGATGCCACGCATGATCTTCGCATGCCGGGTAGGGCCCGTCTCGATCTGCGGCTTCTCTTGTTCTTCCTGCAATACAGTCATAGCTTTTCCATTCTACAGTGTCCGTTTGCACAAGCCTGAAAAAAACATGAAAATCATGCTTTGCCGCTATGGTTGGCCCTATGCGTAAATCACTTCTTTCCAAGGCCGTCACGGCAGTCTGCGCAACGGTCATGTGCCTGGGCGTCACTGCGTGCGGCGGTAATTCCAGCGCGAAATCCGACAAATCGAACTCGGATTCCTCCTCATCTTCCGAAAAAATCGGCATGCACCAGATCGCCGGCGTGACCGCCAAGGGCGAGCTCGGCAAGAAGCCGACCGTCTCGTTCAAAACGCCGATGACGGTTGAGGACAACAGCTACGTGGTGCTGCAGAAGGGCGACGGAGCCCAGATCGAGGACGGCGACCGCGTCTGCTCGCAGGGCATCGCCATCAGCGTCAAGGATGGTTCCGAACTGGCCAGCACGTGGGAGAAGAACACCCCCGACTGCTCCACCGTAGTCACCTCGGATACCAGCCAGATGACCGAGAACTACTACAAGATCTTCAAGAGCCTCAAGCTCAATTCCACCGTGGCGTTCGGCGTGAACGACTCGAATTCCTCCGGCACCTCGTATCTCATGGTACTCACGCTGGTGTCCAAGTCGAGGGACCTGAAGAAGGCCACCGGCGAGAAGGTCGCCGACATTCCGGCCGACCTGCCGAAGGTGACGCTCGCCAAGGACGGCAAGCCGTCGATCGACATGAACGGCTATAAGGGCTCCGATTCCCTGGTTTCCCAGGACCTCATCAAGGGCAAGGGCGCTGTGGTCAAGGATACGCAGTCCGTGGTGGCGCACTACACCGGCTGGCTGCTTGACGGCACGCAGTTCGATTCCTCGTGGGACCGCGGACAGTCCTCCGCCTTCTCGCTTGACAGCGTGATCAAGGGCTGGAAGCAGGGTCTGGCAGGCCACACGGTCGGTTCCCAGGTGCTGCTGGTGGTGCCGCCGAGCCTCGGCTACGGAAACAAGGATCAGGAGAAGATTCCGGCGAATTCCACGCTGGTCTTCGTGGTCGACATTCTCGCCGCCTACTGATCCGCTGAACCGACTGATAGGTTCCTCCAAAAACAAAATAGCCTCCCCCTCGGGAGGCTATTTTCATATGCATGCAAGTCCTAGGGGAAATCGCGGCAACGCGTGCGGTATCGAGGCGTACCGAGGGAAGGCGTACGAAGGTACGTCGACCGAGGAACAACGAAGATAACGCTCCGTTGCCGCGATTTCCAGAGTTGGAACCGAAAGAATCAGAACAACCGTAAAGAATCGTCCTCAGTGCCCTTCATCTCCTCGTAATCCAAAAGCAGGCATTTGAAACCGCGGTCCTGCGCGAGCACGCGGGCCTGCGGGGTGATAGTCTGCGCGGCGAAGATGCCGTGCACGGGGGCCAGCAGCGGGTCGCGGTTGAGCAGATCGCAGTAGCGGGTGAGCTGTTCGACGCCGTCGATGCCGCCGTTGCGCTTGATTTCGATGGCCACGTGCTCGCCGTTGCCGTCAATCGCCATGATGTCGACCGGTCCGATGGCTGTCGGGTATTCGCGGCGCACGAGCTTCGCGCCTTTGCCGATGCGTTCGATCTGTTCGGCCAGGTACTTCTGCAGATGGTCTTCGACGCCGTCCTTGATGAGGCCCGGATCCTCGCCGAGGTCGTACGATTCGTCCGAATAGATGTGCTGCAACGTCACTTCCAGCACGTCGTTCGATTTGTCGGCGACGCGCGGATCACCTTTGCGGAACTTCAGTATCACGTCGTCATCGGCGTGGTCGGGGGTGATGTCCCTGATGCTGCATGGCGCGGACATCCAGTTGAGCGGCTTGTATGAGCCGAGTTCGGAGAAGATCAGCAGGCTGTTGTCCGCCTTGATGAGCAGCACGCGCTTGGCGAGCGGCAGGGAGGCGTTCAATCGTCCGGAATATTCGGCAGAGCAGTCAGCAACAATAATTCGCACGAGGCACTACCCTACCATGCGCGTCGCCGTACGTACGGCATACGTATTCGCGGCGGCGGAAAGCCACGTAAAAGACAAAAGCGGCCCGGTAATCGCAATACAAAAACATATTGCGATTACCGGGCCACCTTACGTCAAGCGGAAACGGCTTATTCGGCGCGCTTCACGTTGGTTCCACGCTCGACCGCGACGGTGAGCTTGTTCGAATCGAAGGAGATGAAGCCGTCAGTCACCTCGAAGGAGAGGCGATTGCCTTCAGGATCCACCACAACGATGGTTCCTTCCTTGATCACGGTCAGCACAGGCTCGTGGTCGGGCAGGATGCCCATTCCGCCTTCGGAGGCGGGAATGGTAACGGACTTCGCCGTGCCGTGCCACACAGGGTGGTCAGCGGCGACGATGTTCACCTGCATAGTCGATCCGGCCATCACGCACCGTATTCCTTCTGCATGTCGTGCACTTCTTCTCGAGGTCGTCGATGCCGCCGATACCGGAGAATGCCTGCTCCGGAACGTCGTCATACACGCCGTCGCAGATGCGGGTGAATGCTTCGATAGTCTCGTCCGCCGGAACGTAGGAGCCCGGACGGCCGGTGAACTTCTCGGCGACGTAGAAGTTCTGACCAAGGAACTGTTCGATCTTACGGGCGCGGTTCACAGTGGTCTTATCTTCTTCGCCGAGCTCATCGATACCGATCAGGGCGATGATGTCCTGCAGCTCCTTGTTACGCTGCAGAATCGCCTTGACGCGGTTTGCACAGTCGTAGTGCGCCTGACCCACGTAACGCGGATCAAGGATTCGCGAAGTGGAGCTCAGCGGGTCGACTGCCGGGTAGATACCCTTCGAAGCGATGTCACGAGACAGCTCGGTGGTTGCATCCAGGTGGGCGAAGGTCGTTGCAGGGGCCGGGTCGGTGTAATCATCGGCCGGCACGTAGATGGCCTGCAGCGAGGTGATGGAGTGTCCACGGGTCGAAGTGATTCGCTCCTGCAGCGCGCCCATCTCATCGGCCAGGTTCGGCTGGTAGCCCACTGCGGACGGCATACGGCCGAGCAGGGTGGACACCTCGGAACCAGCCTGGGTGAAACGGAAGATGTTATCGATGAACAGCAGCACGTCCTGATTCTGCACGTCACGGAAGTACTCTGCCATGGTCAGTGCGGTCAGCGGCACGCGCAGACGGGTACCCGGCTGCTCATCCATCTGGCCGAAGACCAGTGCGGTCTTCTCAAGTACGCCAGCTTCGTCCATTTCGCCGATCAGATCGTTACCCTCACGGGTACGTTCGCCGACGCCTGCGAACACGGACACACCGCCGTGGTTCTGGGCCACACGCTGAATCATTTCCTGAATCAGCACGGTCTTGCCGACGCCTGCGCCACCGAACAGACCGATCTTGCCACCCTGCACATACGGGGTCAGCAAATCGATGACCTTGATACCGGTTTCGAACATCTGGGTCTTGGACTCCAGCTGGTCGAATGCCGGCGGGTTGCGGTGGATAGGCCAACGTTCGGTGACCGTGACGGTCTCGTCGGCCTTCTTGTTGAGGATGTTGCCGGACACGTCGAATACGTGGCCCTTGGTGACATCGCCAACCGGCACGGAGATCGGGCCGCCGGTGTCATACACGGTGGCGCCACGCACGAGGCCGTCAGTCGGCTTCAGAGCGACGGTACGCACGGTGGAATCGCCAAGATGCTGTTCAACCTCAAGGGTGATCTTCTTGGTGGTCTCGCCCTCTTCGTGGACACCGGTGTTGGCCAGTTCAACGGTAAGTGCATTGTAAATGTCGGGCAGGTGGCCCACCGGGAATTCGACGTCGATAACCGAACCCTGGATACGCGTAACGCGTCCAGCGGTCGGCTCTGCAGCCGTCTCGGGAGCCGCTGTGGTCTGATTCTCAGCCATATGCGTTCCTACTCTTCCTTCTTGTTCAGCGCATCAGCGCTGCCGATGATTTCGGTAAGTTCCTGGGTAATCGATGCCTGACGCGAAGCGTTAAGCTTGCGAGTCAGTTCATCGATCAGGCTGCGAGCGTTGTCTGTAGCCGTGTGCATGGCGTTCTGTCGGCTTGCAGTCTCGGATGCCGCTGCGGTGAGCAGGCATTCATGGATACGGGACTGGATGTACTTCGGCAGAATCGCGTCGAGTACTTCGTCAACGCTTGGCTCGAACGCATACAGAGGAGTCGCAGCATCGGCATCGGATTCGGCACAGGACCGGATTCCGGCTGTTCCGGAAGCACGAGCTCAACGGGTAGCATGCGCAGCACACGCACCTTCTGAACCACCATATTCACGAACTCGGTGAACACAATGTAGAGTTCGGAGACTCCACCTTGGTCCGCCGGCTTCATATAAGCGTCCAACAGTGCCTTCGAGATGGACTCTGCGACTTCCACGCCGGGCTGGTCGGTATCGCCTTCCCAAGTGCCGGCAACCGGACGGTTGCGGTACTTGTAATACGTCACACCGCGACGACCATACACATACAGTTCCGGCTGCTTGCCCTTCTCGTCGAGTCGGGCCAACAGCGATTCCGTTTCGCGGATGATCGAGGAGGTGTACGGACCTGCCATACCACGATCCGAGGTGAGAGCGAGGACAGCCACGCGAGGGTTGTCCTCGTTCTTTTTCACGATCGGATGGTCGATATGGGTATGGGCCACCAGCGCTTGCACGGCGTCGAAATCGCATCGGTATACGGCTTCGCGTTCAAGGCCACGTCACGTGCCTTGGCGATGTGCGAAGACGCGATCATCTCCTGCGCGTTGAAGATTTTCTCCAGCGACGCGGTGGAGGCGATCCTAGATTTCAATGCGAGTTGCGAGCCCATGAATCACTTCTCTCCTGCGACGATCTTTTCCTGCTCGACCGGAGTGGTGTGCTTCTCGTCAGGCTTCTTCTCGACCAGCGGCTTGCCCGCGCTGGTCACGAAGGTCTCACGGAACGCTTCCACGGCCTTGTCGAGGGCAGCCTCGGTGTCGGCGGTGAAGTCTTCGGTCTCGCGAATGGTCTTGAGGATATCGGTGTTGTGATCCAGATAATCCAGCATGCCCTTTTCGAACGGCAACACGTCGCTGATTGGCAGGTCATCCATCTTGCCATGGGTGCCGGCCCACACGGACACGACTTCCTGTTCCATCGAATACGGGGAGAACTGCGGCTGCTTCAGGAGCTCGGTCAGGTGGGCACCACGGTTCAGCTGAGCCTTCGAAGCCGCATCCAGATCGGAAGCGAACATGGCGAAGGATTCCAGCGAACGGTACTGCGCCAGCGAGATCTTCAGCGTGCCGGAGACCTTCTTCAAGGCCTTCGTCTGGGCAGCGCCACCGACTCGGGACACGGAGATGCCGACGTCCACAGCAGGACGCTGGTTCGCGTTGAACAGGTCGGACTGCAGGAAGATCTGGCCATCGGTGATGGAAATCACGTTGGTCGGAATGTAGGCGGACACATCGTTCGCCTTGGTCTCGACGATCGGCAGGCCGGTCATCGAGCCGCCGCCGAGGTCATCGGAAACCTTGGCGCAACGTTCGAGCAGACGGGAGTGCAGGTAGAACACATCGCCCGGGTAAGCCTCACGCCCCGGCGGACGACGCAGCAGCAGGGAAATCGAGCGGTAAGCCTCGGCCTGCTTCGACAGATCGTCGAAGACGATGAGCACGTGCTTGCCGTTGTACATCCAGTGCTGTCCGATGGCGGAACCGGTGTACGGTGCGATGTACTTGAAGCCTGCGGAATCGGAAGCCGGGGAAGCCACAATGGTCGTGTACTCCATGGCGCCGGCCTCTTCCAGGGACTGCTTCACCGATGCGATGGTGGAGCCCTTCTGGCCGACGGCCACGTAGATGCAGCGGACCTGCTTCTTCGGGTCTCCGGATTCCCAGTTGCGCTTCTGGTTGATGATCGCATCGATTGCGATAGCGGTCTTACCGGTCTGACGGTCGCCGATGATGAGCTGACGCTGGCCACGGCCGATCGGCGTCATTGCGTCGATGGCCTTCAGGCCGGTGGACAGAGGCTCGTCAACCGGATGACGATGCATAACGTCAGGTGCCTGGGCCTCGAGAATACGACGGCCTTCGGTCTTGATTTCACCAAGACCGTCAATCGGGTTGCCTAGCGGGTCCACGACGCGGCCAAGGTAGCCGTCGCCGACGGGCACGGAGAGCACTTCGCCGGTACGACGCACTTCCTGGCCTTCCTCGATACCGGTGAAATCGCCGAGGATAACCACGCCGATCTCGCGGGCGTCAAGGTTGAACGCCAGGCCAAGCGTGCCGTCTTCGAAGGTCAGCAGCTCATTGGCCATGCAACCAGGCAGTCCCGTCACGTGCGCAATGCCGTCGCCAGCGGTCGCGACATAACCGACTTCCTGGGTCGGAGTGTCCGACGGCTTGTACGACTCGACGAACTCATCGAGCGCCTTGCGTATCGTGGTGGGATCAATGGTAAGTTCTGCCATGATCACTCCTTATTGTTGTTTTTAAATTCAGTCAAGTCTTGTTTCAGGCTTGTTCACCGTGTGGCGTGCCGTCAGGCGGTCGCCTTCACCGTGCGCTGAAGATGTTGCAGCTGTGCGACCACCGTGTTGTCGGTGACCTCGTCGCCCACCTGGATGCGCATACCACCCAGGACGGTCGGATCGACCACCGAGTTGATGTGCACCGGATGGCCGGTCTTCGCCGAATAGATGGCGACGAGCTTCTTGACCTGCTCCTTGCTCAGTGGCGTTGCCGTGGTGACGGTGACCATCGATTCGCCCATATGACGGGAGAACTTGTTAATCAGCCACTGAATGGTCTGCAGATAGCGGCGATTGCGCAGATTGCAGGTCGCATGCTCGGCCAGACGCTTGGTCACCACATTGAAGTCGGCATTGCCGATCAGGCTGTACAGCAGCTTGATACGGGCTTCGGCGGGGACGGTTGCGTCATACAGCTTGCTGCGTACGACCGGAAGGTTGAGCAGTGCCGAATGCAGCTGGGCAAGCTCGATGGAGACCTGCAGAGTAGCATTCGTATGGTCCGCATAGTGCATCATGCCATCCACACCGAAATCCTCGGCGGCGTTGGCGATGTCGGATACGCGGCTCCAGCGGCGGGCCACCAGATCGGACATGATTTCCACCGTCAACGGATGGGCATCATCTCCAATGAGGGTCTTGACTACCGCAACCTTGTCTTCGACTGGGCGCGACGGGTCGGTGAGGGCGCGTTCAAGCTGGATGTTGTGGTCGAGCACATTGGTGATCGTGAACAGTTCGTTCCCGATACGCCATGCGTCCTCGCCGCTGTCACGCAGCTTGGGGGCCAGCGAGTCACGCGAAACGCGGTCTGCGATACGCGATGCTTCTCCTCGCATTGGTCACCTCCCTTTCTTGAAGGTTTCGATCACTTCTTGTCGCTGTCCAGTTCGGCGATCATCTGGTCGATCATCGTCGACTGCACGTCGTCGCTTTCCAGCTTGCTGCCCAGGATCTTGCCGGCCAGTGCCGTTGCCAGCACGCCGACCTCACCCTTCAGGCTCACCAGAGCCTGCTGCTGCTGGGATTCGATGGAACGCTGGGCGGTGGCGGTGATCTGCGCCGCATCAGCCTCGGCACGGTACGTGCGTCGGCGATGATGTGCGATGCTTCCGCGCGAGCGTCGTCGCGGATCTTGGAAGCCTCGACGCGTGCGTTGCTCAGCTGGGCATCGTACTTCGCCTTGGCTTCGTCGGCATCCTTCTGGGCCTGTTCGGCCTTGGCGATGCCGCCTTCGATCTTGGCTGCGCGCTCATCGAACACGGCCTGGAACTTCGGCAGGAAGAACTTGTAGAAGAACACGGCGACGATGATCAGAATGACCAACGACCAGAAAATGTCGTAGCTTTTCGGAAGGAACAGTTCCATCTCGCTAGCTGCGGTCACCATAGTGTCTTCCTCCTTTCACGTTCGTTTGCGTCTTCGGTGTTTACCTTGGGGATCAAGTCTTACTTGATGAAGGCGAGCACGAAGCCGAGCAGTGCCAGCACCTCGACGAATGCCAGGCCCAGGAACATGAGGGTCTGCAGACGGCTGCCGAGCTCAGGCTGGCGAGCGGTGCCTTCGATGGTCTTGCCGATCAGGATGCCCAGACCGATGCCAGGGCCGATGGCGGCGAGGCCGTAGCCAACGACGTTCAGGTTGCCGGCAACCTCAGCGAGGGTAACGATATCCATGATTGTTTCCTTTCTGGTTATTGCTTGACAAGAAGCAACACTTAAAAAGCCGGCGGTCAGTCGATCTCCGGATAGCTCATATTGATGTACGCGGTGGTCAGGATGGCGAAGATGTAAGCCTGCAGGCAGGCGACCAGCGCCTCGAACAGGAACATGAACATGCCAGCCGCGAAGGTGATGATGCCGAACGGCATCATCAGCTTGTTCACCACATCAACGAGGAAGAACTGCGTGGCCGAGAGGCACAACGCAAGGATCAGGTGGCCCGAAACCATGTTGGCGAACAGTCGGATCGTCAACGAGAACGGGCGGATAATCAGCAGCTCAAGCAGCTGAATCGGGGACAGCAGAATATAGATCGGGGCCGGAACGCCCTTCGGGAAGATCTCGTCCCTCAGGAAGTGGCCAAGGCCCTTTTCACGGATGCCGGCAATCCAGTACTGGCAGAAGCACCACATGGCGAACACCAGAGGCAGCGTGATGGACGCGCTTGCCGCGATGTTGAAGCCCGGGATGATGCCGCACAGATTGAAGACCAGCAACGTGCAGAACACGGTGGTGATCATCGGCACATAACGCTTGCCACGCAGCTCGCCCATCACCTGATAGACGATGTTGTCGCGGACAAACTCGATCAGCCATTCGACTGCGCCCTGCCAACGGCCAGGGATGAGCTTTGCACGGCTTGCCGTAATTCCGAGAACCAGCAGCATGATGACGGTCGCAAGAATACGAACGAGGATGATGCGGTTGATGGCGAACGGCGTGCCTTGAAAAACAAACGGATCGGGAAGGAAGTCATTGATGCTCGGCATCTCTGGACCATCGGCGATGGTCATGATGCCCTCTCCCAATGCACTAATCATTCACGCCTCCTGCTCTTGTGTCAGCTGTTAGTCTAGCCCAACAGCTGAGTCGAATGTGACATTCCGGTTACCAAACCAGAACATCCTTCGGGTTCTATGCTAACGCGCCCATAAACGCGTTCGCATACCAGCCCCGAATGGCTGCAAAGGATTATCAGCCCGTGGCTAGACAACATTCCGCACCGGGCGCTTTCCCCTACTACCGTATAGCGAAAACCGACGTTTCGCACGTTGCGGGGACTATTAGACACAACCACGGCCGTTGTCGATTCGGCCTATTTCACCCCCATTCACACCAAAATAGACATCGTTCGCAACACTGCTTGATAAAAACGTTTTACTTAACATATCGCACCATAATATATGACGGACGAAAATGAAACGATGTCGCAGCAGGCAACAAAAACCGCACAAAAAAGCCCACGACACCGCGTAAAAGCGGCAATCGTGGGACATCGCCAATACTTGTCAGCAGTCGCCGATCTTCGTGAAATCAGCCGCGAATGACACCGTATCCATCGTGCGAGAATGGCGTGAACGCGTCGACACGCGGAGAACCGGGCTCGTGCCGGATCGAACGGTCGGTGCCGAGGCGCTTCTCCTCGCGCAGCTGCGGTACTTCGCTCAAATCGTATGGCGTGGTCTGATAGACCCAGTTGAGCCAGTTGCGCCACAGCAGGTTGGCGTGGGCGCGCCAGGCGAACAGCGGTTCGAGCTTCGGATCGTCATGCGGGAAATAGTTTCGGGGAACGGCACGTTGGTCATGCCCTTCTTCATATCCCTCTCGTATTCCTCGGCGAGCGTGTACTTGCCGTATTCCCAATGGCCGAGCGCGAACACTTCGGAGAAGTCGCGCGTGGCGATGAGCCCCGGGCCGGACTTCGGACCCCACGTGAGCACCTGCAGCTCGGGATTATGGGCGATATCACCCTCGTTGATCCCCGCCAGGCGGGAATGCGGTTGCAGGCAGATCTCGTCGAAACCGTTGGTGAGGAAGCAGTATTCGTCCTGCAGATACTGGGGAAACACGCCGAAGAGCTTCTCCGGCAGCAACTCCTTGCGCACACCGTACCGATAGTTGAGCGCGCCCATCGCACCCCAGCACAGGTACATGGTGGAGAAGACGTGGGTGGAAGCCCAGTCGAGAATCTGCTTGAACTCGTCCCAGTAGTCGACCTGCTCGAAATCGAGGTGCTCGACGGGCGCTCCCGTCACCACAAGACCGTCGTAATAGTTGTCTTTGAACGCATCGAGCGTCTCGTAGAACTTCACCAGATGGTCGGCGCTCACGTGCGTGGCCTCGTGGGTGGAGGTCTTCATGAAGTCGACCTCGACCTGCAGCGGGCTCTTGGAGATCAGACGCAGCAGTTGCGTTTCGGTCTCGATCTTCTTCGGCATGAGGTTCAGGATCACCAGCTTGAGCGGACGCACACGCTGGCGCTCCGCTTCGGGCTTTTCAAGCGCGAAGATGCGCTCGGAGTCGAGAATGTCTCTGGCCGGAAGGCCGCTGGGAATCTTGATAGGCATGTTTCCTATTATGGTGCGGACCCGGATATGGCATATTCGGCGGTTTTCATCGACGGTCCGCAGCGTTATACGAAAAACGGATAACGCGTTATCGGATATGCGATTTCACTAGCAGCGCAATATGCGACACGCCGATTTGACTTATTAGCCAACATCCGTAAAGTAATTAGAGCTGCCTCAATGAAGGCAAGCCGACGCGGGGTGGAGCAGCTCGGTAGCTCGCTGGGCTCATAACCCAGAGGTCCATGGTTCAAATCCATGCCCCGCTACCAATTGAAACCGGAAACCTTTTGGTTTCCGGTTTTTGTTTTCCCTCAGGACGTTTCCGCTCCTTTTATATAAAGTCCCCATACATATCGAACGCAACCGGCACACACAACGTATGGTCATGCCGCCGCAGCCTTCATAATCGAACATAATCGCAAACCATGTATTAAAACGCTTTACCAAAAGTATTTGAAGAAAGTACTTGTAGCCGCATCGCCGTAATCGTTACGAAAAAGGGAAATCACAAAAAGAACACAACTACCTCTATAATCGGCTATATGAATGAAGCAACATCATCAAGCGCGACACCGCGCACAAAGGCAACAGCAAAGACAACAGCCAAGGCAGCGGCCACAAAGACAACGAGGACAGCCGCGAAATCAACCGCAAAGACGACAACCAAAAACCAACCACCAAGCGCACTTCCAAGCCGAAAACCGCAACGAAGCGAACCGTCGGCGAAACTCCAGCACCTATCATCAACCGCACCAGCCCGGAACAGTTCGGCCGCGTAAACGTTCTTGGCATCACTCCGTCCGCCGAAAACGGCCTGTACCCGGCTCGCGTGGAGCTTGGCGAGGCATTCAAGGTCACCGCGCAGGTGTTCATCGAAGGCCGCACCAAGGCCGTGCCACCGTGTCCGTGCGCAACACGCGCGGCACCGAGAAGGCCCGCTTCCCCATGACCTGCACCAACCCCGGCCTGGACCGCTGGGAAGCGATGGTCAAGATCGGCGACCACAGCGACCTGAAGCCGTGGGAAGATGGCTATGCCGACGCAAGAAGCAGCTCGGCGAATGGCACATCGTGGTCGAAGGCTGGGAAGATACGTACGCTTCCTGGCTGCACGACGCGCAAATCAAGGTCGAGGTCGGCGACGATGTGGAGAACGCGCTGGAATCCGGCGCGCAGCTGCTGGAACGTTGGGCTGGCGCACGCGATTCCAAGCTGACCGCCGATGACAAGAAGACGCTGCGCGAAGCGGCGAAGGCCGTTGCCGACAAGTCGCTCGACGCGACCGCGCGTCTTGCCGCGGCGACCACCGACGCAATCGCAAGCCTGCACGAAACCAATCCGCTGCGTGACGGCCTGAGCGCGTCGAATCCGCAGCGCTTCCGCGTGGAACGTCCGAAGTCGAGCTTCGCCGCATGGTACCAGTTCTTCCCGCGTTCCGAAGGCGCGTATTTCGACGCCGACGGCAAGATCGTGCAGGGCACGCTGAAGACGGCGCTGTCCGGCCTCGACCGCGCGAAGGCCGAAGGCTTCGACATCGTGTACCTGCCGCCGATCTTCCCGATTGGCGTGACCAACCGCAAGGGCCGCAACAATTCGCTGGTGGCCGGACCGTTCGACCCGGGCTCCCCGTTCGGCATCGGCTCCGAGCTGGGCGGCCACGACACCGTCGACCCGCTGCTCGGCACCATGGACGATTTCAAGGCGTTCTGCGATTACGCGCACAAGCTGGGTATCGAAGTGGCGCTCGACTTCGCGCTGCAGTGCTCGCCTGACCACCCGTGGGTCAAACAGCATCCGAACTGGTTCCGCACCAAGCCGGACGGAACGATCGCATTCGCCGAGAATCCGCCGAAGAAGTACCAGGACATCTATCCGATCGATTTCAACGCCGACATGGAAGGCATCGAGGCCGAGGTTGAACGCATCATGGACCTGTGGGTCAAGGCTGGTGTGACGATCTTCCGTGTGGACAATCCGCATACCAAGCCGGTGCGTTTCTGGCAGGACGTGATCGCCGCCGTGACGAAGAAGCATCCGGAGACGCTGTTCCTGGCCGAGGCGTTCACCCGTCCGGGCATGATGCGCGCGCTGAGCTATGCCGGCTTCACGCAGTCGCACTGCTACTTCCCGTGGCGCAACACCAAGGAGGAGCTTGAGGAGTATTTGGAGGAGACCAACGGCGACGGTGGTTTCTACCAGCACAACACCTTCTGGCCGTCCACGCCGGATATCATGACCGCCTACCTGCGCGACAACGGTATCGCCGGTCACGCGGTGCGCGCGGTGCTCGCCGCGATGGGCTCTCCGAGCTGGGGCATCTACAACGGCTATGAGCTGATCGAGAACAAGCAGCGTCCGGGCTTCGAAGAGCAGATCGACAACGAGAAGTACGAAGTCAAGGTGCGCGATTGGGACGAGGCCGACAAGTACGGCATCTCCGAGCTGCTCACCTCGCTCAACAAAATCCGTTCCGAGCATCCGGCATGCCGCAGCTACCACAACCTGCACGTCCTGCCGAGCGACGACGCGGGCGTGGTGGCGTTCCTGCGCCAGACCCCGGCCGAGCTTACCGGTACCGGCAAGCCGGATACGGTGATCGTGGTGGTGAACCTCGACGGCCACAACGCGCATCAGTCCATCGTCCACATCGAACTGCCCGACTTCGGTTTCGCCACCGACAAGCCGCTCAAGGTGCACGACGAGCTGACCGGACGCGAGTTCGAGTGGAGCTGGGACA
>ENA-OQAL01000089-OQAL01000089.1-human-gut-metagenome-genome-assembly--contig:-NODE-89-length-22955-cov-4.157219_pt1 | contig 22955 bp, 25 predicted proteins | sample MGYA00242491_ERZ504519 | MGnify/ENA primary metagenome ERZ504519 (study PRJEB26092, sample SAMD00036260) | human gut metagenome | host: Homo sapiens | study: EMG produced TPA metagenomics assembly of... | reverse complement strand
TATGTTAATTATTCTTTTTTGTGTAGCTTTGCGAAAAGCATAAGTATAAATTAAAATAATTGTTTGGGCTGTAATGAAAAAATATGATTATTTGATTGTAGGTGCCGGACTGTTTGGAGCAGTTTTTGCTCGTGAAGCTACCCGGGCAGGGAAAAACTGCCTGGTAATAGATAGACGTTCCCATAAAGGAGGGAATGTATATTGCGAGGATGTAGATGGAATTCACGTGCATAAGTATGGTGCTCATATTTTTCATACAGACAATAAATATGTTTGGGACTATGTAAATTCATTGGTTCCATTTAATCATTTTATTAATTCACCGTTAGCACGTTTCCGTGATCGATTGTTTAATTTGCCGTTTAACATGAATACCTTTTATCAACTGTGGGGAGTAGTGACTCCTGCGGAAGCTAAAGAAAAGATAAAAGAACAATGTGCGGCATACAGTCATATCGTGACTCCGGCTAATTTGGAAGAGCAGGCTTTGAAATTGTGTGGAAAAGATGTATACGAATGCCTGATAAAAGGATATACTGAGAAGCAATGGGGACGTTCTGCCAAAGAGTTGCCAGCGTTTATAATTCGCCGGGTTCCTTTCCGCTTTGTATATGATAATAATTACTTTAATGACCGTTATCAGGGAATTCCTGAAGGTGGATATAATAAATTAATCGATGCTTTGCTTGAAGGCATTGAGGTTCGATTAAATGCTGATTTCTTTACTGAACGTACTCGCTGGGAAGACGTGGCAGACTGTATTTTGTTTACTGGGTGTATTGATGAATATTTTGATTATCAATGCGGACATCTGGAATATCGTAGTCTGCGATTTGAAGAAAAATACTGGAAATAGATGATTTCCAGGGAAATGCGGTAGTGAATTATACAGCTCGGGAGATTCCTTATACCCGTGTTATTGAGCATAAACATTTTGAATACGGAAAGCAACCGCATACGGTCATTACCTATGAGTATCCGGATACGTATGAACCAGGTAAAGAACCTTATTATCCGGTCAATGACGAGAAGAATGGAGCTATGTATCGCAGGTATCAGGAACTGGCCTTACAGTGTAAGAATGTGATATTTGGCGGCCGATTAGGGCAATATACTTATGCAGATATGGATGATACGGTAGCTTCGGCATTGGAATTATGGGAAAAAGAATGTAATCGATAAATGTATGAGAAATTGTTATTTGTCACGCAATTATAAAGGAGTAGACGGAGCCGGGAATAAGGCAAAAACCGATATAGAGCAGATTATGGAGTCAAATGGTTTTGTAAACGTCGGTTTACGTCAGACGCGTTACACAAACTCCATACTCGCTTTTCTGGCCACATTAGCAGGTGTGTTGAAACTTCCTTTTTCTTTGAGAAAAGGTGATAGGCTCGTAGTGCAATATCCACTTAAAAAGTATTTCACACTGGTGTGCCAGATAGCTCATTGTAAAGGTGCTAAGGTAGTTGTTGTCATTCATGATTTGGGTAGCTTTCGTCGTAAAAAGCTGACGGTAGCTCAGGAAATTCATCGATTAGGGCATGCTGATTATATAATAGCTCATAATTCTCGGATGAAACAATGGCTGTTGGATAACGGATGCAAGGTTCCTTTAGGGGTACTTGAGATTTTTGATTATCTTTCAGAAACTACAGCCTCCTCTCATTTGGTTCCCTCACAACCTTACGGAGTAGTATATGCAGGAGCATTGAATCCTCGGAAAAATACTTTTTGTATGAAGTGGGTAATTATGTTCATTCTTATAAATTTAATTTATATGGTAATGGATTTGATTTGGAAAAGGCACAGGGAAAAGAGCATTTTAATTGTAAGGGGTTTGTTCGCTCTGATGAGTTGATTGCTACGGCGGAAGGAGATTTTGGCCTGGTTTGGGATGGCTTTTCTGTAGATGCCTGTACCGGTAATTTTGGAGAATATTTGAAATACAATAATCCACATAAGACCTCTTTATATATTCGCTGTGAATTACCTGTGATTATTTGGGATCAGGCCGCCCTTTCTGATTTTGTTCGCTCTAACGGTATCGGGATTTGTATATCCTCGTTGGCCGAATTGGATACAATATTATCTTCATTAACTCCTGCGCAATATGCTAAGATGAAGCAGAATACTGTGGAAATAAGTAAAAGATTAAGTCAGGGGTATTATATAACAAAGGCATTGTCGGAAGTAGCATTTTAAAGAATGGTAAAAGAAACAATACACATAGCTTGCAATATAGATACTTCTTATGTGAAGTATTGTATAGTCATGCTGACATCTTTATTTGAAAATAATCAGAATGTTAGTTTTCATATACATGTGATTACCGAAGATTTATCAAATGAATGTAGAAGTCTGATGGTGGAGTTTGTTGAAAATAAATATCACCAAAGAGTGGAATTTTATTATGTAGATATGGATTGGTAAAGGATTGTCCTCGATATGCGGAAGGTTCTCATATCTCTTTGGCTGCTTATTATCGTATATTTCTAGGTAACTTATTGCCATTGAAAATACATAAAGTCTTGTATCTGGATTGTGACTTGGTTGTTGTGGGCTCAATAGAAAAACTTTGGAATACAGATTTGAAGACTTTTGCAGTAGCTTGTGTAGAGGATATGTGGAGTGGTAGGGAAGAAATTTATACACGTTTGCACTATCCTTCATCAGATTCGTATTTTAATTCTGGGGTATTATTGGTTAATTTAGACTATTGGAGAGAAGAGGGATTGATGTCTAAAGCGCTTGATTATATCTCCAAAAACGGAAGTAAGTTGGTCTTTTATGATCAGGATGTTTTAAACGCTTTACTTCATGATTGTAAGTTGTTTTTACCGTTCCGTTATAATGTACAAGATGGCTTCTTGCGTCGCAAACGTCGCATTCGTCCGGAGTCAATTGCAGCGTTGGACCAAGAATTGCTCCACCCTGTTATTATACATTATACGGGAGGGAAGAAACCCTGGCAATATAAATCTCAGCATCCTTATAAAGGCCTTTATTTCCACTATCTGGATTTAACTCCGTGGAAAGGCGAGCGTCCCGTAGTGCCTTTTTCATATAAGTTGAAAAGAGTATTTGATCAATTATTGTATTTTATGAGGTTAGCAAGACCTAAATATAGAAAATGTATAGAATTATGTCCAAAGAACTCATAACAGTAGTGACAGTTTGTTTTAAATGCAGGACAAACTATTGCTAAAACTATGCAAAGTGTGTTGAACCAGACTTATCGCCCGTTGGAGTATATATTGGTAGATGGAAAATCAACGGATAACACATTAAATATTATTTATGAATTGGAACCTTTGTTTCATGAAAAAGGGATTGCTGTGCGAATTGTATCCGAAAAAGATAAAGGTATTTTTTGATGCAATGAACAAAGGTGTTTAAATTAGCCAATGGGCGTTTGGGTGAATTTTATGAATGCTGGTGACGTTTTTTTATAATGATAAAACAATTGATTTTGTATTTTCCCATGAAATACCAATGGAAGTAAAACTTGTATACGGAGATACTTTGAGGCAGAAATCATATGCTGTAGTTGCCGCAAAAGGGAATATACCAGAAGTGACTCCAAAACTCATGCCTGCTTGCCATCAGTCAATGTTTACGGATGTAGATGAATTGAAGTCTCATCCCTTTGATTTATCTTATCGCTTATCTGCTGACTATAATTTCGTATATAATCTGTACAAACGAGGTGAAAAGATGCTATATATTCCTGTTAATATATCTTTTTGTGAGGCTGTGTATGGGGTTTCATCTGTAAATAAGATTGCTGTTAAGAAGGAGTGTGCACGGATTCGTGGGGTCGATCATACTTTAACTTGGAAAATAAAGATTCTTGGAAAGCAGGTTGAGTATGGAATTAAACAAATAATAGAATACCTTATACCGGCTTCTTTCCTGAAGGAGATGAAAATACGTAATCGAAAACGTTAGAGCATAGAAATAATTATTTGAAATTAACATATGATATAGTGTACGGACACCTTTATTTGTGTATTGTGCGTGTTTATTCTTATAGCTGAGTTTATGAAAGATTTGTTGCTCACATAATGTCTTTGAAAAGAGTTTGCGTTTGTATGCTTTGTTCATCATATTTTCAAGGTCAAAAATTTGAGAATGGTCTGTAGGGATGGAGTTCAGACTTCTTCTGACAGAAGCCAGATTTGTTTTAGCGATTGAGATGACATAATCAATTAAAAAGTAATCTAAAAGCTTGTTCTCTTTTTCCCAATATTGGAAGAATAATTCGCGTGCAAAACTGCATAGTACTCCTTGAGGAGAACTTCCTAAAATAAATCCCATCCATTTTGCTTGAGAAATGTTATCTGTATCAATATTGGCTGCCACTGTAAATAACGGTTCTTGAAAAACTTTTTCAGGGATGAGCTGGCTAACATATACAGTCGCATCTATCCATAAGCCTCCATGCTCATAGAGCAGACACATACGGAGAATATCTGAAAAATGAGTAAATGAGATTTTTCCTTCCTGAACCTTTCGTAGGATGTAATCCGGGATAGTAACATATTTGATATGTTTCTTGTGTAATAAGGTGAACCAGATGATTGCCAGCATGTGAGCATAAAGATTGAAAGCAACTTTGTACTATAGGTGGCATCGCATTTTCTCCTTGCCACCAGCAAACCCATATAGGTGCTTGATTGGAGGCTGGGGGTATCTTTCTTCTTTTGTGTGTATTTTAGAATGAGATTTTGATAATTTGTTTGAAGATAATGCAAGATTGCCTGTTGTTTCCGTTCTCGACGTATATCACGGGTACTTTTACTGCCAAAGTGTGGAAGTATAGCCATGACGTATACATTGCGGATACCTGCTACACTCCATACATTTGAGATGTCGCGTATCCTTTGTTTAATCTTTCGTATTAACTTTATCTTCATGAGATTTTTCTTTATTGTGTTTATACTCCTCAATCCGTTTCATATACTCCTGGCCTTTTTTTGCTGTTCCCGGCTGGAAGTTCAAGTGCTCAGGAATATTTTTCCCATGATCAATAATCATTGGCTTGACTCCGGATTTTACAATATCTAACGAGTCGTATAAATTACCGGCAGGTACCTCGTAGGTGCTCATGCTGAGGGTATCTCCGTGAATACGGATGTATTGGTAATACCGGCTTTCAATACCATATTTATCGAAACGCTGGTTGAATGTAATTCTATAGCTTTTGGGAGAGCAGTGACTGACAGTGTAAACTGGAGGTGTTGCACTTCCCTGTTCATCGTGAAGCGTCATTCGGGCATAAGCGTGTTCATGGCCTTGCAGGACGAGGTCCACATTGTATTTTTGGATAAGTGAGTTGAAAATCGTTTTTTGTGCCAGATTGTTGTATTTGCCTTTGACGGAATATAATGGATGATGCAAGACTACAATTTTCCATCGTGCATCACTTGTCTGAAGTTCTTTTTCCAGCCATTCCTTTTGTGACCACAGGTAAAAGAACTCCCGGTTACTGTCGAGCAAAAAGAGTTGCAGGTCATTATACCTAAGTGTATACACTTGATTGTCGCCTACCATGGAGTCTTGAAAGTAGGAGAATACCAATGGGAAACGACGTTCCAGTTTGCGGATGGCATATTTCAGGTATTCATGATTACCGGTTACATTTAAAACAGGATAGTACTGCCCGATGGAATCAAGACCAGAGAATGTTTCTGCCCAGTATGAATCCATAGGACGTTCAGTCAGGTCACCTCCAAAGACAAAGAATTCTGTTTTAGGATGTGCCTGTAATGCTTCTTTCAGGTACTGATTGGCTTTTCCGTTTATAGTATCTTGCACGTCGCCTACATAGATGAAGGAGTAATCGTTACGGGTGGTCTGGTTATAGGTATGGAAATTGTACCATGGAGAATATTTTCCGTTGTTACTTACCCGGGTAGCTGTAAAAGGTAGCTGGTTTAAGTGAGCGTAAGCGGGCTGTGTAATAGGCAGCTTTGCCGCTACGTGACTGGAACACTTCTCCCTTTGCTTCTATCCGTAAAGTATCTTTAGCCAGAGTGTCGATTAACTCTACAAAAGATGAAGAGGCAACTACAGAATCGTATTGCCAGCTGATGTTACGTGAAAGTTCTTCTTTGTCTCCAAATGTCAACAGTACTCTTCCGGGAGCGTTGAGTGGTAGATAAGCCGGTTCTTCCGGATTACCAAACCATACATGCCAGCGGGAATGAACCCAAAAACCTAATACAAGTAAAATGAGGACGGAGACTCCAAGGGTGATACGTTGTTTTTTCTTCATCTTTGTTTGGTTTAGAAGGCAAAGATACGAAGTTCTCCAAATTTATCGTTATTTTTGCCGTTCAGTATTTATAAAAAGGTGAGAAATGATGAAGAAAGAATTGTTTTCCAATGTATTGTCACTGGTTTGGAATTTATTGCTTGTTTATGTATGTTATACATTAAGCCGGCTGGTGTTTCTATGTGTAAATTGGGATACATTTAGCGAGCACTTGACTTTTGGATATGCCATGAGCCTTTTCGGGGCAGGTATTATTTTTGATACTACTGCCATCCTTTATAGTAATGCTTTATTTATTTTGTTGTTCTTGTTTCCTTTACATTGGAAAGAGACTCCTGTATTTTATAAGATTGTACGCTGGGTATTTACCAGTGTAAATACCTTTTTCCTGATAACCAATCTAATAGACTGTGTGTATTTTCGTTTTACCGGAAGACGTACTACGATGACGGTTTTGCAGGAATTTCGGAATGAGGGAGACGGGAAACTAACTTCTATTTTTTAGATGAGTTTGCTACCTATTGGTATCTGGTATTGTTGGCTGCTGTGCTGTTTTATGTAATATATAAGCTGTATCGCTCGCCTAAGGTTCCTGTGAAACAGAAAATGCCTTATTATGTGGTACAACTGGTAACTCTGTTGATTGCTATTCCTTTTACAGTGTTTGGTATGCGTGGAGGTATGACTACCGCTACTCGTCCTATTACCTTGAGTAATGCCAATCAATACGTAGAGCGTCCTTTGGATGCGGGTCTGGTGTTAAATACACCATTCTCTTTGTTCCGCACGTTGGGGAAAGCGACGTTTGTCATTCCTGATTATTTTCCTGAGGCAGAAGCTGTTGCAGCTTATTCTCCAGTGCATTTCCCTGCCGATTCAACTGCTTTCCGCCCGATGAATGTAGTGGTAATTATCTGGGAGGGATTCAGTAAACAGCATGTAGGCTCATTGAATCCTCAGCTGGAAAACGGGGCTTACAAGGGTTATACTCCTTTTATTGATTCATTGCTGGCAAAGAGTCTGACTTTTCAGTATTCATATAGCAATGGCCGCAAGAGTATTGATGGGATGCCGTCGGTATTGTCGTCTATACCAAGCTTTGTAGAACCTTTCTTTTTGACTCCTTCGGCTTTGAATGATGTATCCAGCATTGCTGGTGAGTTGACCAAAAACAAGGGATATTCATCTGCTTTTTTCCATGGCGCGATGAACGGTTCAATGGGTTTCCAGGCTTTTGCCCGTTCCGTGGGTTTCCAGAAATATTTTGGTCGTACCGAATATAATGAGGACCCGAATTACAATGGCGATGCGGATTTTGACGGGACTTGGGCTATTTGGGATGAAGAATTCTTGCAGTTCTATTGTGACCGGATGTCGGAAATGAAAGAGCCTTTTGTCACATCTGTGTTTACGGCCACCTCTCATGGTCCTTTTGATTTGCCTGAACGTTATAAAGGCAAATTTCCTACGGGAGATGATCCTTTATTTGAAACGGTGGCTTATTCTGATTATGCCATTCAGCGATTTTTTGAAAAGGCCGAAAAGCAGCCTTGGTTTGAAAATACGTTGTTTGTAATTACGGCAGACCATACCAGTGGAAACTGCTATCCGGAGTATGTGACAGATTTAGGTTATTATAATGTGCCTGTCATTTTTTATGCCCCTGGGCTTCCAGAGTTGAAGGGCTTGGATAAAGAGAAGATAGTAGACCAGATTGATATTATGCCTACAGTGTTGGGCATACTTGGCTATGATCGCCCTTATGTGGGCTTTGGGCAGGATGCATTTCATACACCTGCTTCAGAGAAGTTTGCTGTAAATTATTTGCCTTCAAGTGGCATCTACCAGTTCCTGAAAGGTGATTATCTGATTCAGTTCGACGGAGAAAAAAGTGATTCATGCCTATCGTTTCCGTACAGACGTGCTGATGAAGGACGATGTGAAAGACAGCATGCCGCAGGAAGTGCGGAAAGAAATGGAAACCCAGTTGAAGTCAATTATCCAGCAGTATATGCAGCGGATGAACAACAATGAGCTGGTTTATAGAGAATAACTCAAAACAGCATATAAAAAGTAAACCGGACTTTCACGAGGCGAGAACCTCTGAAGTCCGGTTTACTTTTTATATAAAGAATGAATTAGTTCTTGTTGGCACGTTTACGTTCCGTTTCGTCCAGAATGACTTTACGCATACGCATGCTCTTCGGAGTTACTTCCACGTATTCATCTTCCTTGATGTATTCCAGTGCTTCTTCCAGTGAGAAGATAACCGGCGGAATGATACGGGCCTTGTCGTCAGAACCAGAAGCACGCATGTTGGTCAGCTTCTTTGATTTGGTTACGTTAATCACCAGGTCGTTTTCATGAACGTGTTCACCTACCACCTGTCCGGCATATACTTCGTCTTGCGGATAGATAAAGAACTTACCGCGATCCTGCAGCTTGTCGATGGCGTAAGCAAAGGCAGTTCCTGATTCCATGGCAATCATTGAACCGTTGGTACGGCGAGGAATGTCGCCCTTGAACGGCTGGTATTCCTTGAAACGGTGAGCCATGATGGCTTCTCCCTGAGAAGCAGTCAGCACGTTGGTACGCAGACCGATGATACCGCGTGACGGCATGTCGAATTCAATGTTTACACGGTCGCCCTGAGTTTCCATGGATACCATTTCACCTTTACGGCGGGTTACCATATCAATCATCTTGCTGGCAAATTCTTCGGGCACGCTGATGGTCAGTTCTTCAATCGGTTCGCACTTCACACCGTCGATTTCCTTGAAGATAACCTGCGGCTGTCCTACCTGAAGTTCGTAGCCTTCACGACGCATGGTTTCAATCAATACAGACAAGTGGAGTACACCACGTCCGGAAACAATCCATTTTCCGTCTTCGTTTTCCGTCTTGCGTACGCGCAGCGCCAGGTTCTTGTCCAACTCTTTCATCAGACGGTCGTGGATGTGGCGTGAAGTCACGTATTTTCCTCCTTACCGAAGAACGGAGAGTCGTTGATGGTGAACAGCATGCTCATGGTCGGTTCGTCGATGGCGATAGGTGGCAGCGGTTCCGGATTTTCGAAGTCGCAGATGGTATCACCGATTTCGAAGCCTTCCACACCGATGATGGCACAAATGTCGCCAGAAGATACAGATTCTACTTTCTTGCGGCCCAGACCCTCGAAGGTATGTACTTCCTTGATTTTTGATTTCACTAATGTACCGTCGCGTTTAGCCAGGGTGATGTTCATGCCTTCTTTTAGTGTACCTCTGTGCACGCGCCTACGGCGATACGTCCGGTATAAGAAGAATAGTCAAGTGAAGTAATCAGCATCTGCGGAGTTCCTTCCAGCTGTTTCGGAGCCGGAATGTATTTCACGATGGCATCCAGCAGCGGAGTGATGGTGCCGGTCGGAGTTTTCCAGTCTTCACCCATCCAGTTGTTCTTGGCAGAACCGTAGATTACCGGGAAGTCCAGCTGGTCTTCTGTGGCGTTGAGGCTGAACATCAGGTCGAACACCATTTCATATACTTCTTCCGGACGGCAGTTCGGTTTGTCTACCTTGTTTACCACTACGATAGGTTTCAATCCAATCTGCAGGGCTTTCTGAAGCACGAAGCGGGTCTGCGGCATCGGACCTTCAAAAGCGTCCACCAGCAGAATACATCCGTCGGCCATGTTCAAGACACGTTCCACTTCTCCACCGAAGTCGGCGTGTCCCGGAGTATCGATAATGTTGATTTTTGTACCGTTGTAATTGATGGATACGTTTTTAGAAAGAATGGTTATACCTCTTTCACGCTCCAGGTCGTTGTTATCCAAAACCAGTTCACCGTTGGTCTGGTCGTTGCGGAACAGGTGTCCCGCCAGCATCATCTTGTCCACCAGAGTTGTTTTTCCGTGGTCAACGTGAGCAATAATGGCAATGTTTCTAATGTCTTGCATACTATACCTATATATAATTGTGTGCAAAATTACTGTTTTTCAGCGAAAGGCGGGTATTTTTATGCAGGGTTTTTATATTTTTTTGGCGGAAACTGGACTGCAGATGCCCGGTCTTCATGGGGAAGAAACTTCCGTCAGGGCTTTCAAAGGAATTCTTCTTCCGGGTATGAAAAAAGATGTAAAACGCTTGTAGTCTGAAAGATTATGCTTACCTTGCATCCGCAAATCAAATTTATACATTTTAATAAATAGTCAAATTATGTATTTAGACGCAGCTAAAAAACAAGAAATCTTTGGAAAGTACGGAAAGTCTAACACTGATACTGGCTCACCTGAAGCGCAGATAGCATTGTTTTCATACCGTATTTCTCACCTGACTGAGCACATGAAGCTCAACAGAAAAGATTATAGCACTGAAAGAGCTTTGACAACTTTGGTAGGTAAGCGTCGTTCTTTGCTGAACTACCTGAAGAGCCGTGATATCGAAAGATACCGTGCTATTGTTAAAGAACTTGGTCTTCGTAAGTAATCCGTTACTTGCTGCAGGCAAAAAAATAAGCCGCTTTTCCTTCAAGGGAGAGCGGCTTATTTTTTGTACCCTCGTCGGGAATCGAACCCGAATCTAAAGTTTAGGAAACTTCTATTCTATCCGTTGAACTACAAGGGCAATCTTCCGCAAAAGTAAGTCTTTTTTATTGAATATCCATGATTTTGGTATGAAAAAGCGGTTCCCTGTTGATTTTTACGTCTTTTTTTAGCTGCCATGGAAAACCTCGAAGCGTTTGGAAGAAAAACGCCAAAGCGTTTTGTTTGAAACGCAAGTTCATTTTACTTCAAACGCACTTGCGTTTCATATCGAATGCACTTGCGTTTTTTTAAAACGTACTTGCGTTCTGCTGGTGCGAAAATAAACCTCGTATTTCTGGCTCGTTTTGTGTGAAAAATTGATATTTTTGGAAGAACGAATTCTAAAAATTACGATATCTATGGGAAAAATAAGTCAGTTTGTAAAGGCGGGGGCTTTGCTTTTGACAATGGCAGGATGTTCTTCGCCGAATTCCGGGGGAAAGGATGCGGAGATAGACCGCTTTATCAGTGACCTGATGGGGCGCATGACCTTACATGAAAAGTTGGGACAGCTGAATCTGCCGGCAGGAAATGATTTGGTGTCGGGAGCAGTGAAGAACAGCAAGATGGCAGAAGCTATCCGGGCTGGAGAGGTCGGCGGCTTTTTCAATGTGAAGGGAGTGAACAAGATTTACCAGATGCAGCGTATGGCGGTGGAGGAGACTCGTCTGGGAATTCCTCTGATAGTGGGTGCCGATGTGATTCACGGGTACGAAACGATCTTCCCGATTCCGTTGGCCCTGTCTTGTAGCTGGGATACGGCAGCGGTAACGCGCATGGCACGCATTTCTGCCACGGAAGCCAGTGCCGATGGAATCAGCTGGACATTCAGTCCGATGGTAGACATCTGTCGGGATGCCCGCTGGGGACGTATTGCAGAAGGAAGTGGAGAAGACCCGTACCTTGGCGCGCTGATGGCCGGAGCGTATGTGCGCGGTTATCAGGGTGACGGCATGAAGCAGAACAATGAAATCATGGCTTGTGTGAAGCACTTTGCGCTGTATGGAGCTTCGGAATCGGGACGTGATTATAATTCGGTGGATATGAGTCGTAACCTGATGTATAATGTGTACCTGGCTCCTTACAAGGGTGCGGTGGAAGCCGGAGTGGGCTCGGTGATGAGCTCGTTCAATACCATCAACGGGGTGCCTGCTACAGCCGACAAATGGCTGCTGACGGATTTGCTCCGCAATGAGTGGGGATTCACGGGTTTTGTGGTGACCGACTACAATTCATTGGTGAGATGAAAACTCATGGGGTGGCCGACTTGAAGGAGGCTTCTGCTCGGGCACTGAATGCGGGAACGGACATGGATATGGTGGCACATGGTTTCTTGCATACGCTGGAAGCTTCATTGAAGGAGAAGGCCGTGACGCAGGAGCGGATTGACGAGGCCTGCCGTCGGGTACTGGAGGCCAAGTATAAGTTAGGATTGTTTGAGAATCCTTATAAGTATTGTGATACGCTTCGAGGTCGCAAGGAACTGTTTACGGAAGCGAATCGTAAAGCGGCACGTGAGATTGCGGCCGAAACGTTTGTGTTGTTGAAGAACGAGGGTAAGTTGTTGCCTTTGCAGAAAAAGGGACGCATTGCATTGATTGGGCCGATGGCTGATGCGCAGAACAATATGTGCGGCACGTGGAACATGGATTGTCAGACAGACCGTCATGTGACGATGTACGAAGCTTTCCGTCGTGCGGTAGGTGATAAGGCTACGGTTTCTTATGCCAAAGGAAGTAACGTGTATTATAGTGAGCATATAGAGAAAGGGGCGGTCGAACCTCGTCCGCTGACACGTGGTGATGACCGTCAGTTGCGGGCTGAGGCTTTGCGCGTGGCGGCTTCGGCCGATGTGATTGTGGCCGCATTAGGTGAGAGTGCCGAGATGAGCGGAGAGTCTTCTTCTCGTACGGATATTCAGATTCCGGATGCGCAGAAAGATTTGTTGAAGGCACTGGTGGCTACCGGAAAGCCGGTGATACTGGCTTTGTTTACCGGTCGTCCGCTGGATTTATGCTGGGAGTCTGAGCATGTACCGGCTATCCTGAACGTGTGGTTTGCCGGCAGTGAAGCGGGCGATGCCATTGCCGATGTGATGTTTGGTGACATGTCTCCTTCAGGTAAGCTGACCACGAGCTTCCCGCGTGCGGTGGGACAGTTGCCGCTTTATTATAATCACCTGAACACGGGTCGTCCGGATACGGATGATACCACTTTTAACCGTTATGGCAGCAATTACATCGACCAGAGCAATGAACCGCTATATCCTTTTGGCTATGGTTTGAGTTATACCACTTTCCGCTACGGTAATTTGCAGTTGAGTGCCGAGCGTATGGCCAAGGGCGGTCAGTTGAAGGTAACCGTGCCTGTAACCAATTCCGGCGAGTGTGACGGAGTAGAGATTGTGCAGCTGTACCTTCACGATGTGTATGCAGAAATCTCCCGTCCGGTGAAGGAGCTGAAAGCTTTCCGTCGTGTGGCCCTTAAAAAAGGGAGAGACGCAGAATGTGGAATTTGTGCTCGACGAGGATGATTTGAAGTATTATAACTCTCGTCTGGAATATGGATATGAACCGGGAGAATTTGAGGTGATGGTAGGTCCGGACAGTCGGAATGTGCAGCACGCGACTTTTTGTGGCTGAATAGCAGTCAGGTCATATAAAACAAAAAATGGTCCGCCTTTGTGAGAAGATTCAGAGGCGGACCATTTTTGTGTTATTCAAGTTGGACATTGCGTACATGTACGTCTGTGCAGTGTAAGAATACCGAAGCCGATTCCCGGAATTTCTCGACCGATTCTGTGGTAAGAAACTCCCGTCGCTTGTTCTTGGAACAGCGTGCGTCCATGTCCGGATGACGCAACAGATAGTCTTTCAGGCTTTCGCTGACATACTCGCCTTGCGTTACCAGTCGGATGTGCGAGGGGGTGTACTGCCGTATCTTTTGCAGAAGCAGGGGATAGTGCGTACAGCCTAAAATCAGGGTGTCGATATCCGGATCTTTCTGCAGGATGGTATCAATGTATTTCTTGACGAAATAGTCGGCTCCGTCACCGTCGTATTCCTTGTTCTCTACCAGTGGCACCCACATGGGGCAGGCCATTCCTGTGACCTGAATGTCCGGAAAAAGCTTTTTAATCTCTAGCGGATAGGACTCGGAGCGTACGGTGCCGGCTGTAGCCAGCAGGCCTACGTGCCCGTTACGGTGATTTCACCGATACATTCCACGGTGGGGCGTATTACTCCCAATACGCGGCGGGTCGGATCCATGTGAGGAAGGTCGTTCTGCTGAATGCTGCGGAGCGCTTTGGCGGAAGCCGTATTGCAGGCCAGGATGACCAGCGGGCAGCCCAGCTCAAACAATTTCTTGACAGCCTGCAGGGTGAAGTCGTAGACCACTTCGAACGAGCGTGTGCCGTATGGAGCACGGGCATTATCTCCCAAGTACAGGTAATCGTACTGTGGCAGTCGTTCGATGAATTTTCCTAAAATGGTAAGACCTCCGTATCCGGAGTCGAATACTCCGATAGGGCCGGTGTGAGGGGCAGATAGAGGGTACATGGGAAAACGGTTGAAAGGTTTGAAAAGAAAAATGTCATTCAGAGAAATCTTTTGTGTGTTTCTCTGAATGACATGTAGTCAGTACGACAAAGAGTTTCTTTAATTACTGAGCAGGAGTTGCTGCAGGTGCTGCCGGAGTAGCAGGAACTGCTGTCAGGCTGATGCCCAATTTAGTCTTGATGTCGTTTTGTAATATCTTTTGACTGAGCTTCGTCAATGTAAGGAATATCAGTACGGTTCAGGTCGAATACGTAAGTATAAGCACCTGCTTTACCTACAGCCTGTACGGCATCTTCCAGTTTTTTGTAAATCGGTTCCATCATGTCAGCGTATGCTTCTGCAACTGCTGCTGAGCATCCTGCTGGAACTGCATACCTTTTTCACTCAGTTCCTGCAATTCTTTCTGGCGGCGTTCCTGAATGTTCTGCGGCAGGTTCTTCTGTTCCTGCTGGTATTCTGCATATTTCTTGTTGAATTCGTCAGAAGCACGTTTGATTTCGTCCTCATATTGTTTCTGCATAGTCTGGATGTCTGTCTGTGCCTTTGCGTATTCCGGCATTACTGGGATGATATCCATTGATTTAAAGTGCGCAAATTTTTTTGTGCGAATACACTCATCGGTGCGATGAGTAAAAGTAAAAAAGCAATTTTCTTCAACATAATCTCAAGTTTCTATTTGTTATTAATTAATTCGATGTATAAAACAGGGCTTATTATCACCCGGGTTGCAAATGTATAAAAATTAATTTGAATATCCTAGTTTTGCAAGAACCTCATTGCTTATATCAATGCGTGGAGAAGCAAAAATCATGCTCTGTGCCGAGGCACGGTCTATCACGGCATCATATCCGCGCTGGGTTGCAATTTCTTTCACTGCATTGTAGATGGCATCCTGAATCGGAGAAATCAGCTCCTGGCGTTTCTTCATCAGTTCACCTTCCGGTCCGAAATATTGCTTGCGGAGCTCTGCCGCTTCTTTCTCTTTGGCTACGATAGCTTCCTCTTTGCTGGTTTCTGAGTAGCAGAAAGCGTGTTGGCGCTTTTCTGGTAATCTTCGTACAGCTTCTTCGCTTCATTGGCTTTGGCCTCAATCTGGCTTTGCCATTGCTTTGACAGTGACTCCATCTGTTGGTTGGCCTGTTGATAAGAAGGTATCTGCTTGAGGATATACTCCATATCTATCAGGGCGAATTTCTGTGCTGAGGCCATGCCTACGGCGGCCACTAACAGCATAACGGATAAAATGAGTCTCTTCATAATCATTGGTTTTTAAGTGTTAGAATTCTTGTCCGATGATAAAGTGGAACTGGCTTCCGCTGTATTGCATTGAACCGTCAATCTTGTCGAAACCGTAAGCCCAGTCAATACCCATCATACCAATCATCGGCAGGAAGATACGTACACCGAATCCGGCAGAACGTTTCAACTGGAAGGGGTTAAAGTCGGTCACGTTGTTCCATGCGTTACCTGCTTCCACGAAGCCCAGTGCATAGATACTGGTAGAGTTTTCCAGCATCAGCGGATAGCGGAGCTCGGCACCCAGACGGATGTAAGCATAACCTTCACTTCCGTACGGAGTCAATGAACCGTTTTCATATCCACGCAGGGCGATGGTTTCGGATGCATAGTTGTAGCTGTAACCAGTCATACCGTCACCTCCCACGTAGAAGGTTTCAAATGGTGAACGTTTGTATTTGTTGAAGTGACCGAGGATACCGAATTCTGTACGGGTCATGATAACCGGACATTTCTGGATATCCATCAAGGCTGTATAAGTCTTGGCTTTGAATTTCCACTTGTGGTATTCAATCCACTTGTACATGCTGGCAGCATCGTGGTAGTTGTCTTTACCGTAAGTAGAGTAGTCCTTCTTGCTGAACAGAGAGTACGGCGGAGTAATCTGCAAAGAAGCCGAGAATTCTGAACCGTAACGCGGGAAAATCGGGTTATCCGTAGAGTTACGTGACAAGGTCAGGTTCAGGCTCAGGTTATTACAGTTACCGGTGTTCATGTACTGTCCGTTGTTCAGTTTGATATAGAGGTAACTCCAGTCTTTCAACATGAATCGCTGGTAAGACAATTCAGCCGATAAGGTAAAGTAGTCATCCGGCCAGCGCAGACGCTTACCCCATCCTACAGATACACCGAACATCTTGATTGACTTGTCGGGGTCGTAGTAAGATTCGTAGTTGTCATAATAGTTTCCATAACCTCCGTAGTATCCGTATCCGCTCAACATGTTGTAGTAGTTGTTCATGTAAGCAGAGTTGTAATACTGGCTGCTTACGTCGGTCTGGATAGAGTAGAAGGCCGAAACAGAGAATGAGTTCGGGCGCTTGCCGCCAAACCATGGATCGAAGAACGATACACTGTATGACTGATAGTAGCGTCCGTTGGTCTGCCCACTGATGGTCAGTGTCTGTCCGTCACCTTGCGGCAGGATACCGCGGTAGTTATCGTTTTTGCGGAACAAGTTCGCAAATGAGAAGTTGGTGAACTTCAAACTCAGCTTACCGATGATACCAGTCTGTCCCCAACCGGCAGAGAATTCCACCTGGTCGTTGGCTTTTGATTCCAGTCCCCAGTTGATGTCGACTGTACCGTCCTGGAAGTTCGGCTGTACATCCGGCTTGATATTTTCAGGGTTGAAGTGTCCCATCTGTGCAATTTCACGGTAAGAACGTTCCAGTGCTTCCTTACTGAAGAGGTCGCCTGGACGTGTACGCAACTCACGACGTACGATATTTTCATACAGACGGTCATTACCGTTGATGCGTACGTGACTGATGCTGGCCTGCGGACCTTCAGTGATACGCATTTCCAGGTCGATAGAGTCACCGTCAATATTTACTTCCACCGGGTCGAGGCGGTAGAACACATATCCGCGGTTATAGTAGTTGTTACCGATTGCATCTTCATCGTTAGAGATACGGTCGTTCAGCAACTTCTGGTTATATACATCACCGCGTTTCATGCGGAGCTGTTCGTTCAACAGGTCAGAAGGATATACTGTGTTACCTACCCAGGTGATGTCACGAAGGTAATATTTCTGTCCTTCGTAGATTTTCATGTAGACATCTACCGTCTTTTCATCGTACGGCGATACACTGTCTACTACAATCTGTGCGTCACGGTAACCCAGCTCGTTATATTTATCGATGATTTTCTGCTTATCTTCTTCGTAACGCTCATTGATGAACTTCTTGGCGCGGAAAAGGTTAATCAGCTTACCTTTTTCGTTGGTCTTCTTCATGACACGCTTCAACTTCTTGTCAGTCAGGACCTCGTTTCCGTCAATGGTAATCTGGTGGACTTTGACTTTAGCTTTCTTGTCAATGTTCACATCTACATATACCTGCTCCTTGTTTTCCGGGTCTTCGCGCTCAATGATGTTTACTTCCGCATTCTTGAAACCTTTCTCGTCAAAATGCTTCTTGATCAAAATCTTGGCACGGTCAATCAAGTTCGGTGTAACCTGTGTACCTTTGGCCATACCCAGTTTAGCCTGCAAATCTTCACGTTCACTCTTTTTCACACCGTGAATTACGATGTCGGTAATACGAGGACGCTGTGTCAGCTGGATAGACAGGTAGATTTTATTGTCTACAATCTTATCTGCAGTGATTTCACGTCAGAGAACAAGCCATGACGCCAGTATCTTTTTACGGCCGAGGTGATGTCATCTCCCGGTACGGTGATAGTTTGTCCGACAGCCAAGCCGGAAATACCTATCAAGACATAATCCTCATAGTTCTTTACTCCGCTGACCTTGATGTCGGCGATTTCATATTTTTTAGGTGTTCCGTTGTAAAGGATAACTGGTTTATCGCTTTGTTCAGTTGTATTATTGTCCTGTGCATATCCCCCCATTGGAGCAGACGAAAGACATGCAGCAATCAATAGAAGAAGTGAAAAACGGTTTTGCATTGTTCTTTGTTAAATTTGTTCACTGGTTTTGCCGAATCGGCGTTCTCTTTTTTGAAAGTCACAAATAGCCTTACATAATTCTTCGGCCTTGAAGTCCGGCCAGAAAGTGTCACAGAAATACAGTTCCGCGTAGGCGCATTGCCAAAGCAGGTAGTTGCTCAGACGGATTTCACCGCCTGTTCTGATTAGCAAGTCCGGGTCGGGCATATAATGAGTGGCCAGACATCGGTCAATGGTCTGGTCTGTAATTTCCTCGGGAGTGAGTATTCCTTCTTTCACTTCACGGGCAATTTTTTGACAGCCTCCGTGATTTCCCATTTAGAAGAATAGCTTAATGCTAAAGTCAGACACATTCCCGTGTTCTTTGACGTACGTTCGATGCACTTGTTCAATCGTGCAAGTACGTTTTCCGGCAATTTTTCTGTTTCACCGATGATGCGGAAGCTGATGTTGTTCTTCATGAAGGTTTCTTCTTCAATAGAGTCCATAAGTAAACTCATCAGTGCGGCAACCTCATCTACCGGACGATTCCAGTTTTCGGTAGAGAATGTATAAAGAGTCAGATACTTCACGCCCAGCCGTGCGGCTTCTTCCGCAATGACATGTACGGTTTCGGCGCCAGCCTGGTGTCCGAAAGTACGGGCATGTCCCTGCTGTTTGGCCCAGCGTCCGTTGCCATCCATAATGATAGCAATATGTGCCGGTATCCGGTTCTTGTCAATTTGGTCTTTATATAGCATAGCTTTGTTGTTTTTCAGTTTTTTAGATTACCATTAGGAGTGAATCCCAGTCGGTTGATACGTCCTCGGCTGATGCTTCCATCTTCCCACACAATCCAGATAAAGTTACCTCTGGACGTTCCGTTTTCCAGTTTGGGAGTTACGGCGCATGAATAATTGCCGTGGTGTGTAGTATAAAGTGTGCCGAATTCTGCTGGGAAAGCCATACATTCAGTGACAGGTCTCCAGCAAAGTCCGTTATCGGTAGAACAATAGAACTGGCTGAAAGGTTTCACTTCCGGTTTTACACTTTCCCCACCGAAAGCATACAGCTTTCCGTCGTAGTAAATCATGGTGACGTTTTTCAGGTTCGGCAGTGGAAGATTCTGCATTCTTGTTTCCCATTTGCTATCACTTGACATGCGGTTGAATACCAACGCTGTTGTGTCATTGGCTGTAGTGCCCTGATTATAGCAAAGAGCTACAGTAGTAGTAACGTTGCTGTTGTAAGATGCAGTAGTTGTATTGGAGAAGAAAGGTTTACCTGTCGGGAACAGTGTGAATGGGTCAGCATCTTCTGTCCATGTATTTTCTTTATATATTACCACTTTTTCCACCTTTTACAGCGTAAAGTTCACTTTTTATTTCATTTGCTCCTATTAGCATTTCAAATGTTTCTGTGCCTACAGAAGTAATTTTATTGCTATTTGCATCCAGTTTGTAAAGCTGTTTATTAGTTTCTGCCAGGAAATAGATGTTTCCTGCACATACTGTGGCAGAATAAGTATCGATGTTTAATGGTAAATTTTCTATAGGAGTCCATGACGTCGGGTTATCTTTCAGTCCGTTCTCTCCAGGAACATTTATAGCTTTAGTATATTCTATACAAGTATTGCCATTATTCTTTTTCCCAAAAATATAAATCTTCTCATTGGCATATACAGCTTTCTGTTCACTCAAGTTTCCAGCACTAAATGGATTGTTATCAAACTTCTTCCATGAAATTGTGTCCGGTTCCTGCTTATGTACGTTAATGGTAATTGTATAAGGTTTTCCTTCTACACCACTATATGCATACACTTTAAATTCCACCGGGTCAGTAAAATCGATAGAGTCAGTTGATGTCCAGATGGTATCACGTTCGGAGCCTTTGGGTTTGTAGGCTAGCATTCCCGCATCATATGTGATACTGGTAATAACCTTATCTATGTGGGTTCCTACGGGGAGTGAGTCTTTATTTGTGATGGTTCTATTGATTTGGTCAATGGTGAATGGATAGTTAGAACAATCAAGTGTATCTACATAAGGACGATCTAAACCATTTTTGTCTTTTCCCATGCGATTGATATTCAATGTCCCCAAAGAGAATCCCGTAATACTGGTTTCAGATGTATACGTAATCTGTTCTACATCATTATCCAAACACGATGTCATTATAGATGTTGCAGCAAAGAGTACTGCAATCAATGGCAAAAACTTTATTTTCATCTGCAAATGAGTTCTTTTAATTACAAGTTGCAAAAGTAGAAAGTTTTTCCTCGATTCCTCGCTTTTAGGGGAAGTTTTATATAAAATTATATTGTTATCTCCTCTTTATCAAGCTCTGTTGCATATTGTCCTGTTTTGTTAAAGGGCACAATACTGTGCAAAAAGTCACTTTTTGCGTACATAGTAAGAACTTTTTGTGGATAAAATTTGTTTATGTACTCTTTATATATCGATATTGTCCTGTATAAAACGGTTTTTATGCAATTTATTTCCTGAAAGAACGGATAATTTTGTCATCCAATAAAATGAATAAACAATTATGTACAGACAATTAATTTCTAATTCATGGAAGGCATGCCTTCTTTTCGTATGTGTATTCTTTTCCGGTATAACAGTGAAAGCAGATGATAGTTTGTACTCTCCTAATAAGAAAATAGGAGTGAGCTGGGATAATCCGGTGAAAGGATTGCGTGTGATATATAAAAAAGGAGATGTTCCGATTTCGGTAGTTCAGTTAGAGAATATAGGACTTCAGCTTCAACGTGCATCCGGAGATGAATTTAATTACGTGTCTTCTTCTGCCGTGACTTCCATACGTGAGGATTATACCATGATAACGGGTAAACGCCGTCATTGCACGAACGAAGGAAACCAGCAGGTATTTCATTTCGAGAACGGTCAGAATGTATCGCTGGATTTGGAACTTCGGGTGTATGATGACGGTATTGCTTTTCGCTATGTGTTTCCTCAGCCGACAAAAGAGATATGTGTGACCGATGAAAATACAGCTTTTGTCTTTCAGGAAGGCATTACCCGATGGACACAGAAACTGAATCAAGCTTATGAAGACTTCTATCTGAAAAATAAAGGACGTGTGCAGGGATATACTGCTGGACAATGGGGATTCCCGGCATTGTTTGAAGTGGCAGGTTCTGTTTTTACCCTTATCTCAGAAGCAAATGTGGCGAAAGGTAACTGTGGTTCCTGGTTGAACAATGCCTCCAGTGCATCGAGCTACAAAGTGGAGATGGCAGAGCCGACCAACGTTTCCGGCAGATGGTGTTCACCTTGGCGCGTGGCCATTATCGGTTCTTTGGCTGATGTGGTAGAATCTACCTGGTGACAGATGTCAGTGAACCTTGTCGTCTGAGCGATGTCTCCTGGATTAAGCCGGGAGTTGTTTCATGGATTTACTGGGCTTACAATCATGGTTCAAGAGATTATCAGATAATAAAGAAGTACATTGATTTTGCCGCAGATTTTCATCTCCCTTATATGCTGATTGATGCGGAATGGGACGAAATGGGGAACGGCGGCAATGTGGAAGATGCCTTGGCTTATGCAAAACAGAAGAATATTGCTCCTTTGTTATGGTATAATTCTTCCACCGCGTGGTGTGCGTTCGGTCCTTTGTATCGTTTGAACAAGCCGGAAATGCGTCAGAAAGAATTTGCCTGGCTTGAGTCCATGGGAGTAAAAGGGATAAAAGTAGATTTCTTCAGCCAGGACAGTATATCTACGATGAATTATTTTGTGGACATTCTGGAGGATGCGGCTAAATATCATTTGATGGTAAACTTTCATGGAGCTCCTATTCCGCGAGGCTGGCAGCGCACTTATCCTCATTTGATGTCAGTAGAAGGAGTATATGGAGCTGAATGGTATAATAATAAGGAGACATTGACCGACAGTACGGCATGGCATAACTGTACATTGCCTTTTACGCGTAATGTAGTGGGCCCGATGGACTATACTCCTTGTACTTTTACAGACTCTCAGCATCCACATATCACTTCGAACGGGCATGAACTGGCTCTGCTGGTTGCGTTTGAATCTGCCTTGCAGCATTTGGCCGACCGCCCCGAAGGATACCATGCCCAACCAGCTGAAATACGTTCGTTTATCTCTTCGCTTCCCACCGTTTGGGACGATACGAAATTGCTAAGCGGTTATCCTTCCAGCTATGTAGTGCTTGCCCGGAAAAGTGGTGATTGCTGGTATATTGCCGGTCTGAACGGAACAAACGGGAAGAAATCGCTTGCTGTGGATTTAAGTTTTATTCAGGAACCCGTCAAAGAAATCACTTTGTATGCCGATGGAAAAGAACGTAATCAGTTTGATATACAGATGCTCTCTGGCTTGAAGAAAGCTATACATGAGGTGGACTGTCTGCCGCGTGGAGGATTTGTGATGAAGGTTCAAATGAAAAACTAGTCTATTAGATGATTTATTGTGAAGAATGCCTGTACGCTATGAAAATAACGTCAGTCATTCTTTTATGTTTTCTTGCCGGGAACTATATGTTTTAAGTTCCGGAAATGTAGGTTTCCCGGATGTGAACCGTATGGCTTATGGGAGAGAAACGTAGAAAGTGCTTTGAGAGTATATGTTTATCATCTGGCAGTTATATAAAAG
>ENA-OQAL01000088-OQAL01000088.1-human-gut-metagenome-genome-assembly--contig:-NODE-88-length-22979-cov-5.302468_pt1 | contig 22979 bp, 25 predicted proteins | sample MGYA00242491_ERZ504519 | MGnify/ENA primary metagenome ERZ504519 (study PRJEB26092, sample SAMD00036260) | human gut metagenome | host: Homo sapiens | study: EMG produced TPA metagenomics assembly of... | reverse complement strand
CGCCTACAGCCAGGCAGGATCCTCATTCCAGTCCTTCGTCATTCCGGAACGTCTTGAGCATTTCGGCAACGACGAAGAAGGCCAATTGCGTCGTCAGGCCATTTCCATGGCCATCAACCGCGACCAGGTCGTCAAGAAGGTTTACAACAACACGAAGACCCCGGCCACCGATTTCACTTCACCGCTCGTCCCCGAATATGTGAAGAAACTGGAACAGAACGGCAGCAACCTGAAATACAACGCTTCCAAGGCCAAGGAACTCTGGAAGAAAGCCAATGCCATCAAGCCATGGTCCGGCAACTTCCGAATCGCCTATAATGCCGATGGCGGCCATAAGGAATGGGTCGATGCCGTGTGCAATCAGATCAAGAACACACTCGACATCGACGCCGCTGGCGAGCCGTACGCCACGTTCAGCGACGTGCGTAACCAGGTGACCAACCGCACCATCAAACCGCGTTCCGTGCCGGCTGGATGCTGGATTACCCGTCCGCCGAGGATTACCTCAACCCGCTGTACGCCTCCAGCTCCGCTGACGGTCATGGTTCGAACGATGGTGATTACAAGAGCGCGGAATTCGACAAGCTCCTGAACGCCGCACTTGCCCAGACCGACGTGAAGAAGCGAACCGAGGACTTCACCAAGGCCCAGGAAGTGCTGGCCAACGATCTGCCGGTGATTCCGCTGTGGAACGACAACGTCGCCGCCGCGTCCGCGACGAACGTGAAGAACGTGTCGTTCGACTACACCAACCTGCCTACCTACAACACCATCACCAAGTGACGGCTTCGTTGTGACGTTTCGCTGCCAATCGGCAACGAAAAACGAGTGGGGGTTCGAATCCTTAATGGATTCGAACCCCCACTCGGCGTTTTGCAGCCGTTTCGTTTATTTGCTTACGGCGTCAAACCTATGGCGTCAGCTCTGCACGTAGCTGCCCTTCGGGGACTTCCAACCGCAGTTCATCATCTCGCTGTTGAACACCATCGCACCGTCGCCATGGGCGGGGACGACGATCATGCCACCGTCGCCGTGGTGACGGGCCACACCGTCCAGCGCGGCCTTCGCAGCCTCGACCGGATCTTCCTTGGCATACAGCACACGGTCGGAAACCTGGTGTGCGGCGACTTCCTTGACGAACGCCTCACCGATGCCGGTGCAGGAGATCGCAACGGAATCGTTGTTGGCGTAGGTGCCGCAACCCGGCAGTGGCGAATCGCCAACACGGCCCGGCATCTGGTTGGTGATGCCGCCAGTGGAGGTGCCGGCTGCGATATTGCCGGACGCGTCACGTGCGACGCGCCGATGGTGCCATGCTTCTCCCATTCGTCGCCATTGGACTGCGCCTCACGCAGGGATTCCTGACGGGCCGGGGTGATGAAGTACTCGCTGTCGCACAGTTCGATGCCCCACTCCTTGAGCAGGTTATCGCCCGGCTTGGCGAACATGACGTGCTTGGTCTTCTCCTTGATGCGCGCGCCACATTGATCGGGTTCTTGGACGTGGTCAGACCGCATGCGGAGCCGACTTCGCCGTCAACGCCGGTCATCAGGCAGGAATCCATGGACACGATGCCTTCGCTCGTCAACGCGGCACCACGGCCAGCATTGAATTCGGGAGCATCCTCCATGACACGAATGGCCGCGCAGACGGCATCTTCGGCCGGAGCGCCCTGTTCCAGCAGCGCATAGCCGGCTTCAAGGGCCCTGTTCAGATCCTGCTCCACCTGGGCGCGAGTTCCGGCGTGTCCTTCTTGCCGCGATTGCCAGCGCCTGCGTGGATCACCAGAAGGATTCCATCCGGATCAGCTGGCAACCCGGACCGTCGACTGCGGCAATGCTGCTTCGTTGTTGACATCTTCTCTCCTTCAGATATCTCGCTTATGTTTGACATTCGCAGATATCTTACGCCGGTGGCGGCAACGAAGCGCCCGACATGTGCAAAAGCGATGCCGTCGCGCCGTTACGCAATCAAAAACATATTGAAGCGCGACTGCGTCCTTTCTTACGTTTCATACTTTTGCAAATCGTAATCTCGTATTTCATGGTGCTCCTCCGTTGGTAGTGCCAGTATGTGTCAAGCGCATCGTTCCCCGGACAAAATCACGTTCTTAAGCAAAGCCACGCTTGTAAATCGGAAACACAAGTCGTTGTGGCCCCTACGGATTCATTGTATGTCGAAATGGCTGAAATTATTATCCATCGCAAAACTCTCGTAAGCAACACCTATCGAGATAAATGTAGCTTATTTTAACGTTAGCTACACTTATGCGGATAAGTGTAGCTAACGCACATGCGATGCGACTGATAGATTGGCAATAAATGGATATTCGTATACTTATTCGTATACTTTTTTTATGCGTTTTCAAATCTCGCAGAGGAGAAACATGTCAGCCGCATCGATCCTTGACAGCATGGTCTCCGTCACCAGCCTTAACCACGGCGGAGCAAGCAAAGCATTAAGTCAGGTGGGCGACAACCATCCAGTCGTCGTACTCAAAAACAATCAGCCCAGCGCGGTCATAATCACGCCCGCCGACTATCGCCGGCTCACTCAGGCTGAAGAAAATTTCGCGCTATACCGCAAAGCCGTGGAACGCCTACGCAACGATGACAGCACACTGCTAACCGATGCAGACGTATTCGGCGAAGATTATGAGCCGATTGATGACGGTTTTGAACCAGAATTCGAATAAGGTCCATCAACAACCGGCAAGTGGACAGTTTTGTATATTTTGATATGGCGATGCAGGTTGTATGAAATCAAGAAATCGACGTCTTGCACAGCCGGATTGAATATAGTGGATGGCATTGCGATACGTACAGGTTTCACTTTTGGTCGGAGCAGTATCCATGTACAAAGGCGATTTATCAATCGCACGAGGAGCTGACTGAAATGGCAGCGTTCGACAGGCCGGAATATGACCGTTATGTACGTCTTGCGGAAATGATGATTTCATTTCTAAGAGACCATGGATACAACTACGACACCAATCTCGATCAAGACATCCTTGACCATGATGGACCGGGAGTGCCAGTCGAAAATGGCGTTGACGCCATCATCGAGTTCAACCTCACTCCTCCGAAGGATATGATCACCTTGTTTGGACAAGTTCATGATGAAAATCCTTGGTGCGACGAGGAATACGAACAATTTCGCGATTACCTGCGAGAACGCGAAGATGAGCACCAATCGGGTAAATTGATTCCGCCATCCGCAGATTAGAACGCCGACCCCCACACACACAAGTAATAATCGTTTGCACTGTTCATCGTAGCGGGCGCGGAACTCATTCTCACTTCCCGCAGTGACACCGTATGCCAGATAAAAAACCGGGAACGGGACGCGACGTTGAATTACGACGAACCCGACTCCCGGCATCGCGACTGCTTCTCAAAAGATGTGTGCTTGACTCACATGGATGGTACTGAGAACCATTCGCTTGCGATCTGCTTCCGCACACATGCTGGCGCGATGTAAATACAACGCAGGCACACGGCAGATACAAATCAAGTCTGTGCAAAACTTCCAGCCAGCAAAGAAGCCGACCGGAAAGCCACAGGCCACTCTAGTCGTATGGTCGAATATTCACAAATTAACTGACCAAACCGACATATGTCATGTGAAGTGAGCGATAAATCAAAAAACGGCAGTTCAAAAGCGGACCATCTCAATACACGTATCCCATATGGGATACGACCGGTAGTGAAGGTCCGGTCGTACACGCTTATCGTATTTCAATCCACGCATCCCGTATGGGATGCGACAACTGCTTAACCTGTTTTGCTTCAATTTTTCTTAAGCAATTTCTGCACTATTTTCCGCAGCATAGGCTACTGGTTTCCAGCGGAAACTGCACCATATGACCGCCCAGACGAAAACAGGCACCAGCCCGCCGTGCCTGTATATTCCCGAGACGCAGCCCAAAAACAAATCCGCCGGCTGCAACCGGCGGCGCTCGGGAAGGAAAGGACGATGGCGATACCGATGCCCAAACCGCAAGATATCAGGAGACTGGACCGTCAGGGAGTGTCCAGGTCGGAGATCGCGAGGAGGCCGGACGTGGACCGCGCCACTGTCGCGAAATACGCCGATATGGACGACATGACGCCGAAACCGCCCATGGACAGCGCCGGGGCTCCAAAATCGACCCGTACGCGGCGTTGGTCGACGGATGGCTCGAGGCCGACCGCATGCTGCCCCGCAAGCAGCGCCACACCGCCAAACGCGTGCATGACAGGCTCCGCGCGGAGACCGAGTACGACGGCGAGTGCACGACGACGCTGAGGTACGTGAGACGCTGGCGCGAGGCGAACCGGAGCGGTTCCGACGGGTACGGCGAGCTCGTCTGGGCGCCCGGCGTCGCGCAGATCGATTTCGGTGTGGCGAAGGCCCGCATCGTCGGCGAGCTCGTGGACGACCACTGCCTGGTCGTCACGTTCCCCCATTCGAACATGCGGTATGTGACGAGCCTGCCCGGGGAGAACGCGGAATGCCTGTGCACGGGCTGGTCGAGGTGTTCGAACACATCGGCGGAGTCCCGCCAGTGATCGTCATGGACAACGCCACCGGCGCGGGACGCAGGAACGCGAGGGGCGAGGTGACGCCCGCCGCGGTGCTCGACGTGTTCGACATCAAAAAATCGCTGTCACACAAGGGCAACCCCTACGACAACGCCGTGGTCGAATCGACGAACAGGCCGTTGAAGAAGGAGCTCGTGTACCGGAACCACTACACCACGATCGAGCAGCTGAGGCATGACCCCGACGACTACGTGTGGTGGTCCGACAACCAGCGGCTCCACTCCACCCTCGGATACCGGAGCCCGAAGGAATTCACCGAACAGGGACTCGTCCTCTAAGAAACCGTCCAACACGCTGTTGCCAATCCAGCGGTCAGCCAGCCATCCACGATGGCCGCGTACCCGTCGTCGACCAGCGAGCTGCCCGCGCGGGCGCCGTCTGACGATTTGGGTGAATAATCGCTGCGGTCGGCGTACTTGACCACGGTCGTGCGCGATACGCCAAGCCTTCGTGATATCTCCTTGTGGCTCAGGCCTTGGCGGTCGAGCTGCCTGATACGCTGTCGGACACACACCGGTGTCGTCATTTCCTTTCCTCCCGAGAACCATCAGTTTGGTTGACAGGCACTCGGGAATCTATCAAGGAACCAGACGGTGCCGGTGTTCTTATTCCACCGGCACCGTCACCGCCGGCAATGTCCAAATTGAACGCTCACGGTGTACAGAAACAAGTGCCGACGCCGAACACCTTTATTCGATCACATACACCGCCACAGGTCTCTGATGCCCAGTCCTTTCTGAGCCATTTCGGTTTTCATCGCCTCATACAGCTCCATCGTTGTGACACAGTCCGCGATGGCTCGATGTTCATTGTTCGTCAGATTCAGATACTCGGACAAATCTGAAAGCCGGTGATGAGGCAAATCAGGATACAGTTTTCTGGCAAACTGCATCGTATCCATGTACTCGTTATTGATGTTCTCTTGGAATCCCGCGGCGAGGAATCGGACATCAAAGGACGTGTTATGACCGACGATGATGTCGTTTTCCAAAACGCGAGGACATCTCCCTTCACATCTTCGATAGGCGGCTTGTCCGCCACCATTTCGTTTGTGATGCCAGTCAGGCTGGTGATGAATCCGTCTATTTCATACTTCGGTCTGATCAGCTGTTCATACCTGTCGGTCACATCTCCACTGCGCACCTTCAGAATTCCAATCTCAATCACCTCGTCATAATAGGCGGAAAGACCTGTGATCTCCGTGTCAAGCACGCAGTAATCTGACACTATCCTTTTTAACGTAGTTGCTCATTGCTTTTCCTCCTGATTCTCTGATTTCCCGTTCAAGCCTTCGTAGCCGTTCCTCGCGGTCAGCCTTTCTGGAAAGTTCGCATTCCCATACGACTATCACGTTCCATCCGTCAGCTTTCAGCTGATTCTGTACATCCCTGTCTCTTGGATGTATTCCGGTCGAATTTCCTCTGTCAGAATTCACGGTTTGTGGACGGTGTAGTTGCATATCTGCATCCCGGATGACGGTGCCAGAAGCAGCCGTGCACGAAAATCACCGTATGGTATTTCGGAAGAACGAGATCCGGTTTGCCGGGATATCTGCTGTCATTCTTGCGATACCTGCATCCTTTCGAGAACAGATACTTTCTGACGGTTTCCTCCGGCCTGGTGTCCTTTCCTCGTATATGCGACATATTGAAATGCCACTGTTCCTTCGTCAAAACGTCTGACACCGGCATCACCTCCGTATGTCACGCTTCCCTGAATATCTTCTTGAAGATAAGCTGTGTCATCACTTCGTCAAGCTGCTTCGCCGTGTTTTCCGATTCAATCAGTGCCCCGAGTTCGATGTTGCCCTGCTGACCATGATATGACAGATTTGCCGACGTTATCAGCGTCTTACTCATATCCACGGAGATGACCTTGGCATGCAATGCAGCCATCTTGTCGTCCTTGTTGCTGTAGTCGTATAGTTTGAGAAAATGGCCCCTGTATCTGAGCAGTTTGTCTGCATCCGGCTGCTTCTCAATGTTATTAATGAAGAACTTGACGAACACGCCTTTCTGGCTTTTATCGATAATGGTGTCCGTCAGTTCTGAAAAGTATGAGGAAAGCGAGTATCCGGTTATCAGGATGTTTCTTTTCGATCCCTCGATCATTGACCGCACAACGGTCATCGTAGGCTTTGCATTGATTCTGAACGATGGCGGGGCTGTCACGACCAACGAGACTTTATCATTTCTTTTCATGGTCATGGCAGACCGGATTGTCCCGGCTAATTCCACGTAATCCGTCGGAGACAATCCCGGATATCGTCTGCGCAGGATGTCTGTGGCATTATCGGTGCCATTGGCAGCATCTGCCCTTACAGTATTCAGAAGTATTTCTTGTTTTAAATCTCCACCTGACACAGCTCATTCACCAGCTCTCTGAAATACGATGTCTCTTCGCGTCCCGAAAGAGGAACCACGAGCCCCCGGTCAAGCATTCGATTCCCGTTCTCGCATGCGGTTTCTGAAATCATGCAGCACGAATGGCATGCGGCTCCGTTTGAGTTCTTCCCGGCCGGGAGCGTGTTCATGCATTCCGGATCGTTCGTGCATACAAGTGCCTCCTGGAACGCTTCCCTCATGAGGCTTGTCATCTGTTCTGCCGTACCGAGTTCCACGAGACCTCCGAGAGAGCCTTCCTTGTCGGAGCTTCCTGTATAGAGCAGACGCCTGCCATCTTGTCGTCGAAGTATATTCTCTCCCTTATTGCTGAAGAGGAGTATCCCGACGACATGGCCATCTGCTTGATGAGAAGATGGGAGAAGGTATGCATGAGGACATAGACGGCGTTGCGACCCGCCTTTATCGTCCATCCCTTTGACTCACAGTACTCCCTGTAGGAGGCGGCATATTTCTCTGAAATTTCTCTGGTCTTCGGCTCGGTCAGCCACTTTGCAAGCGTCTGCTTGTTGAATTCGATGAAGATTCCTTCGCCGTTTACCTCCACTGCAGGAAGCCATCGTTCATCCCTGCCTTTTGTCAGGTAGACGATATTCGGCTGTTCATCCGCATCCGGATCAGGAGCGTCAACCCGTGTGAAGCCAAGAAGCACTCGCACCTCGCGCAGTCTTGTTATGCGGATGATCCGCTTGAAGTAGTGCTTGAAGTATTCGGGAAGAGCATCTTCCTCTGCTTTGAAATGCTTCTTGTTGGACTGATAGGTCGGATCATTGTGATGCGTGATGGCCTCATATTCCATCCGCTTGATTTCAGTGAATTCCTTGATGTTTTTCATGCGCCGCTCATAGGCAGCATCGAATTCATCACGTGCATAATCAGAAAAATATTCTTCATAAATCTGTTGAAGCCTTCTTCTTCGCTGCGTCCGAATCTCACGGCCATCTTTTTCGCCTGTTCGATATCGCGAAGATGCTCATCTATCAGGTTGTACAGGGGATTGATCCATGGCGGAATAGAAATGGCGCTTCTCGTCACGGCAAAATACACATTCGATGCACCGCGCTGAGACGGAATGACCGGTTTCTCGCAGTGTTCACGTCTGGTGTGTGGTCTGAACGGATGCATGCCGCTGCACGACAGTTCCTCGAAGTTCCGGGCCTGCGTGGCTCCGCTCATGCTTCTTCTCGCACCGCAGGAGCACTCCACCCACATATCTGACAGCGTGGATGTGTTTCCTGTTGAGTACATCCTCATTCCCCCTTTGCAGTCTGTATCTCCGCGATGAACCCACCCTCTCCAGGGGAAATCAGACATGTGTCCGTTTTCGCAAATTGTGATGAAACGGGCAGGATAAGCACGCCAGTGGCAGTCAGGACAGTTAACGCTAAACTTCAGATACTTGTCAAGATCATCGTTGATGATCCCTCTTGCATCAAAAAGCCTCCCGCACTTTGAGCAGACATGCCAGTAAGGAAAAGTCACAACCGGTATGTCATGAGCAAAGGATGTCCTCGGCATATAGAAGGCATCCACATTCAGATAGGACGCAAGCCGTCCGTCTATGATTTTCTTTCCCTTGTCCTTCCAGTACGAGATATCCAGAATGGTCACAGAGTCTTTCACTGCATCCACGACTGCCCCCGGTCCAAAAGTCGTGATGATTTGATTCGGGCGCAGCTCGCCAAGTTTGTTATTGTCGTATCCGGCCATATCATTCCTCCGTGTAATAGTACATATTTGCAGCGCTTTCCACGTCACGCATTGACCGCAGGGTGGGCTTCTCATTCTCGATATGAGGCTGCTCATATCCGTTCATAAGCCTGTTGTACTTTTCCGTTCCCACAACGTAATAACGAAGAGGCTTGTCCTGTGATGCCAACAACTTCCATTCGTCGATGAATTTGTCAATCTCTTCGCTCGCATCAGCTCTTGCAGAAGGCTTGACGATCTTTACCCGTTCAAGAATCATTTCCTTCACTGCATCGATCTGATTCTGTGACAGAGAATTTATTGCCACAGCATCCTTGTTATCAGCCATTTCCGGGTACAGAAGCCTTATCGCAGAAATGACAAGTGCATGCAGAACACGGTCGCGTGCCCTTGCAGAGAACGGAGTGGCCGTTGTTCCTTCCACGAATCTGTAGAGCTGTGCGTGGTATCCGGTGAAATTCTCGTAATGAGACAAGTCGCGCGGCCGATATGCGTTGTACAGCGTCACGACAAGACCCGGATGAGCACGCCCGATACGGCTTGTCGCCTGGATGTATTCGGAGTTCTGTTTTGGCTGACCCGACACGACCATAAGACCAAGACGATCCACATCCATGCCGACCGCAATCATATTCGTTGCAACTGCCGTGTCCATATGGTTCTTTGCGGTATAGGGCAGCTCAAGCTGGTTGAGTTTTTCCGGTATTTTCCAAGACGACATACGCGATGTTATCTCATCGTTCTTATTCAGATATCTGCGCTTTTCGAGATGGTATCTCTTCCGAATGCGCTTTATTCTGTCGGGAATATCATCCTGCAGAAGGCGTACCGCACCACCGAGTTCACGTATGCTGTTGAAATATCCGATCAGGGTGTAGTACGGATCGATGACATCCTTGTATTCATCCTGCAGGGAATATGTATAGACCGCTTGCAGAATAATGGCATAAGTTCTCAGCAAGGCTGTTTTCACAGACTGCCCGGGAGCACAGATTCCGACATACTTTCTGAACGGGTCTTCCTCAACCGGAATCTCGCGTATGAAGAAGCTGTCGCCGATCTCAAAGCCGTTCGGCGGGAACTGCTTCGTTGTCTTTCTGGCATACAGGCACTTCGCCTGGTTGTCCGCATTCTTGATTGTGGCCGTGGAGACCACGTACTTCGGTTTGATTCCATCATGCGTGCACATGTCCTCGATGATGGTCTCATACGCACCATAGACGGTCCCAAGAGGCCCTGTGATCAGATGAAGCTCATCCTGAATAATAAGCTCCGGCGGGAGAAACGGCTTCACCTGCGTAATCTCTGCAGCAGGAAGACCGGATGCCCTCCTGTGTTTCGGATGTTGTTTTGCACCAATCGCAACATATCCGTCACGGCTGCACTTGCGATCAATTCTTCCGAACAGAGCGTTCGTGCTCACGTCCCACGGCAGTCTCGCGAACTTGTCGACTGTTGACAGGATGATAGTCGGGCATTTAGCGTAGATTTCCTCGTCCACCAGATATACCGGAATCGGGATGCGTTCCCCGGTCTTTGCATATTTATAGAACATGCAGTGTTCGTCCGAACAGTAGATTTCCACGGACTTTCTGTCCGAGTCAATATAAAACTCTTCCTTTGTAAGCGGTTTTCCGCAGAACGGACAGGTAAGAAGCTGCTTATAAAGCAGGTTCTTCTGATTTCCTGCCTGGTAAGGTCTTTCCGGATTTTCTTTCAGATCATCAAATCTGTTCGGAGTCACACTGCCTCCGACCCAGAAACCGATGCTGATTGGTTCTGTTCCGTACCGAGGATAATTTCTCGGATCTCGTCTGACGTTCTCCGCAGCAACAACCATCTTTGTGATACGGTCGCGCTGCTGCGTTGTCAGAAGACGAAGTGTGTACCGGAGGATGATGGTCACCCCGCCGTCACGGTTATATTTGTCAGATTCGGAGGCACGAAGGCGTCTGTTGGCGATGGTAAAGGCCATGAGTCCGAGATAGGCCTCCGTCTTTCCACCGCCGGTCGGGAAGTAAAGCAGGTCGACGACGTCCCGCTCCGGATCTTCCGGATGGACGATTCCCTTCAGATTCATCAGGATAAAGGCTATCTGGAATGGCCTCCAGGCGAATTCATTCTTTGGATTCTTAGGATTAACAAAATCCTTGAAATTGCATTCAATGCCCTTACCGTGCTTCTTCGAATAGTTCTTTATGCTGTTCTGCATAAAGATGACGCTGTTCATGAAACTGAACGCCTCGAATGCGATGTCGTCCGTCTCGATGAGCTGAATGCCTTCCCGTATTCTTCGCAATGCGTCCCGACAGTGTCCGATGACGGTATTCCCGATACTCTCCGCGAACCTCGGATCATTCATCCGAAAGCTTCCTGCGAGCGTGTCGTCAATCCACTTTTCATATGAATCGGCGAGCGTGTTCAGCTTCAGTATGGTTTCTGATTTCCTGCCCTTTGCCGCCATCTGCCATGTTGAAAAGTATGTGGGTGAGAATCCTTTGAGAGCGGCACTGACGCCTGGATACTCGTATTCCGGGATAAATGCGGATTCCACATAGTCCGTACGGCCGTTCCCGGTCTTACCCCATACGGCGGCACAACCTCTGCCACGTCCCATGATCGGTCGCTGCTCGAAATAGAACTCGTCAGTCGCAAGAACATGTCTGCAGATGTGTTCCGCGATGAAGACCGCAGAGCCATCCTCGGCATGGGCCTTGATTCCGACCTGAAACATCAGGCCTTCGATGTCACTTGAGGGATTGCTCCGCTTGTTCACAACATAGACGGTGACAAGGGAATATCCATCTTTCAGAGGAATCCGTGAGACGTGAACGTGTATGTTTGAATCCTGCGCAAGCTGGTAATCCTTTGTGCGCCTGAAATCACTGAACTTCACCCGTACGGTTTCGCTTTCGGGAACTCGCCTGTAAACCGTGCGGTTGTGTTCCTTTTTCGTCTTTTCCTATAACCTTTTCGATCGAACTGACATAGTCGCCCCAGCTCACATCGAGGCAGATGCGGTCGAGACTGCTTTCCACATAAAAACTGATGCCGAGGGATGACGGAAGCTGGAACTTTGTGGTAGAAACGGGCTCGTTGTCATCATCCTCACCTGCGGTGAAGTCCTCGTCCTTGCCATAGTCGATATCCGTATCGATTTCCTGTTCGTTCTCGTCCGGTGCATTCTCATCACGCTGCGGCTCGAGCATTCCGACAAGGTAGGCGAAGCGAGGGTTCTCGTCCAACACTTCTTCCGGAGAAAGCGGACCAATCAGGTCGGTTCTGATCGCATCTATGATTTTCTGTCGCACTTCGGCATATTTGAATCTGTCGTCCATTAATCCTCCTCCTTTACGGGATGCGCCGTTCCAAGCGTATATTTGCAGGTGTTTCCTGGATGGATGTTGTCATCGGATATCAGCCGGTATTCCCAGGTCTTGTGATCCGGATCGGTTGTCGAGGCAAAGGTGCACCAGCGAATTCCTTCGCGCGCCTTGGAGACGACCTCCTCATTGTTCACTTCGTTCAGAGCTTTCACCTCGACCATGTATTTTCCGGTTGTCGTCTCAACGAGAAAGTCAGGGTTGTACTGCTGTCCGGCTTTCCAGAAAAGGCCGAGCTGATTCAGTGGAGGCTTGATCCAGCGGATCACGTCGGGATCTTCCTCAAGAATGACAGAGAACTGTCGCTCCGTATCGCTGTCGAAGGCATTTGCCGGATAATAGGACTTCTTATATCCGGTGAACAGGTACTTCTTGATGTTGCTCCTGTCAGTGAAAGGCTTGTCGTAGCGTACTTGTCCGTTTTTCTTCACGTTCTTCACGAACTTGCGAAAGACGATGAGATCCTTCTGGACTATATGGATATCCTGCGTCTTTCTGTCCATGTGTGTGTAAATCTGTTTTTTATATCGTTCTACGATCAGTCCGGCGTAACGGCGGACGATTTTCTTCTTTTCCTCCTCGTCGCCTGGTATCTGGCTGAGGTACTGCTCCACAACATCGATGATGAAGTCGGCATCATCGTAGGAAAGCTCACTGATGGAGTCGAGCAGCATGCATGCCAGCGTGTTCCGGGCATCCTCGACTTCGAGTGCCTGTGCGTCTACTACTGTCAGCAGATGCTGGTTGATTGCGTCGAAACGCTCGATCTTTGCTGTGGCTATCTCAAAGTCCTGTATGGTGCGTTTCACTTCAAAGTGGTTGAACTTCACCTCGGAAGTTGTCTGCACGAGAATTTTTGGTACGGATATGGCTTTTGCCGAGTATTCCGTGACCGTTTTCGCGAACTCCTCTTGCGACATCGGGCGTTTTCCGCTCTGCGTATCCGGTGTCGTCGAGACAGTGTCAGTACCGGTGCTCTGTGGTCCGGGAGTTTCCCCGGTCTGCATGACTTCCGGAGCTATGTCAAAAAGACTCAGCTGATTGGGATTATCCGACTTTCTGTTCTTCTTCTGCGATGCCATGAAGTTCTTCACGTATGCCTCGTAGATTTCAAGCTGTGTCTGCGGGTTCCGCATCTGGTCGAATGACTTGAGTCCCGTTGACGTGATCGCCTCGTCCATGAACGAGAGTTGCCCGTCCTCAAAGGTGCTCGATACATCCACGGATTCCGAGTCCTCGACTCCGGTCTTGTCCAGGTCACGGTAGCGAAAGATGTCGCTGCTTCTGATTTCGTCGACGAGCTCACGGTAATGGTCGTGCGCCACAATATCAAGCGTGTCCAGATCCTCGTTGCCGGTCTGTTCACCGAATGGCAGACGCAGCCCGCGTCCGATGGTCTGCATGGCAAGGATATCGCTTTTTGCGGCGTTCAGCGGGATGATGGTGAACAGGTTGTTCACATCCCAGCCTTCCTTGAGCTTGTAGACATGCAGCACGATTTCTATCGGGTTCGCCACGCTCTCGATGGAGAGAAGCAGGCGGACGTTCTCCTCGGATTCCTCGCCAGTCTGTTTGGAATGGATCTCGATGACCTTACCCTTGTACTTTCCATTCATGAAATCATCGCTGTCTATCAGGGCGCGGATTTTCTTCGCATGATCCGTGTCCTTGCAGGCTATAAGTACGATCGGTTTCACATAGTCGAGTTCATTGTTGGTGCAGTATTCCCGTAGGACGGTCTTCCGATGCTCGTGCAGTGTGAGTCCGTCACGGATCTTCATCTCCTCAATATCGTCCTGGCTGTACCCGGCAATGTTGGAGCGTCCCATGACGACCGGAATCTTGAGATATCCTTCGGCTGCTCCACGTGCCACGTCATAGGAGTAGATGACGTTTGAAGGAGATTTCGGCGTGGCCGTGAATTCCAGTCCCAAAATGGGTTTCAGGTAATTGATGGCTTTCATGGAGGCTGGGGCGTAGTAATGGTGTGCCTCGTCCATGCAGATGACGAGGTCGTCGAACTGTGCCAGCACGTCCGCAAAGGAAGCACCGAGTGTCTCCTTGAATTTGTGGAAGTTGAACTGCGTGTCGGTCTTACTGTTGAAAATTTTCCCGATGTTGAAGATGAAAAGCTGAATCTCTGACATCTGATCAACAAAGAGAGAGCCCTGCTCGTACTTCACAGGGTACTGGTCGTAGTTCTCGCTGTCCCATACCCTCGGTCTGCCCATCTCAGCTTCCAGCCCCTTGAAGATGTACTTCGGGTACGCAGGGTTGGATTCATTGCGCAGCTTGTCATAGATGGTGTTTCCCGGCGCGAGGATGAAGAAATGCTTGTATCCCTTTGTCTTATACAGATAGTAGATGCAGGCTCCCATCAGGCGCGTCTTGCCGATGCCGGTTGCCATGTTGTAGCCGAAAGACGGGAAGTCAAACTTCGTCCTGACCTTCCTGTTGTTCTCGCTGTATTCAGATGCCGCCGCCTCAATGGTTTCCTTGTCATCGCGCTTGTAGTCGCAGTGGGTGCTGATGGCGTCAAGATAGGACAGAGCCTCTTCCTGCGGCGTTCTCAGGCTCATCGCGTATTTGATTTTCGATACCGTTCCTGACATTTACCGCACCTCACTTTCAAAATTGCACTTGTCCAGGAGATCCTTCGGAATCTTCTTCACTTCAATGTTGTCCGGCAGCATCATGTCCGACTGGATCTTCGTCGCGTAAATCAGGAGAGACTGTCCCTCATCCAGGTGCTGTGACAGGGAGCGAACGTATTCCGCATTCACGAACTCCGTCGTCACATGGATGAACCGCTTCTCCGAGGAATGCCCATGGAAGACGTCCTGCGGCTTGTACTTGAATCCCTCGATCTTGCAAATCGCCTCGCACAGCATGTTGAAAGTGTAGGTCGGGTTAATCTGGTAGATTGGCAGTTTGTCGTTCTTCACGAGCAGGCTCGGTGCAAGCTCATAGAAGTGGTATCCGCCGCCACCCCGCCAGTTAACCTTCTGTGAGATACCGGTCTTATCTCCGTTTATGACATTATCCATGCGAACCTTGCAAAGAGTGTATGCATGATCACCCATCTCAATTCCTATCCATCGACGATTCATTTTATGCGCTGTTGCAGTAGTAGAACCGCTCCCTAAGAATGAATCAAGCACCCAATCATTTCTGTTAGAGAAGTAACGAATGATCATTTCAATTAGCGCTTCTGGCTTTTTCCGCTTCTAAATTCGACGCCTCCTTCATGTCTGCAATTTCCAAAGCTCCCTGCCAAGTCGTAAAACCACCTATTGGTTTTTTTCGCTCAATCTTTTCAGCCTCTAATTTATCTATCGGCACACCTTGATAATATTTTCCCTTCGTTGCCCCTTGCCTTTTGGGCCCTGTAAAGTAACGATAGTCATATCGGTCATCGCCAATTCCATAGACTTTATAAAGAACCCCATAGCCATCTTCTTCATAACGACCGTTGAGATAATCTCTGAAAAACCTACCAGACGAATTACCGTCTAAAATCGTACCTGTAGCCCATATTTCTTTTAAGCCATATTCATCGCCATCGGGTTTTTTTTATTATCTTGTACTCGTTTTTCTCGAAAACCGTAACCTTCTTCCCGCCTAAGGTGATTTCTTTTCCTGTACCAAGTTCTTCTATTGCATAGATGAACTTGTCGTACCCAACCTCGTCATAATCAAAATTAGGAGTTGCCTCAGAAGACTTCCGATATACGAGCACTTGCTCAATTTCTTTATGGAAATCCATATCGGACTTTAACGTCTTATCTGGATAACGAACACGGATATAAAGGCTCGTGAGATAGTTCGACCTTCCAAAAATCTCGTCGAGCACCACCTTCAAATAATGACTTTCAGAGTCATCAATATGGCAGCAGAGAAATCCATCATCTTCCAACAGACTATGCAGCAGCAGGAGTCTTTTTCTCATTAATGAAAGCCATATACTGTGCTCTACATCATCGTCATAATATTCAAATGCGCTTCCCGTGTTGTACGGCGGATCGATGTAAATGCACTTGATCTTCCCGACAAAATCCTGCTGCAGCGCCTGGAGCGCAATCAGGTTGTCGCCGTGGATCAGCATGTTCTCGCTGTCAGGGTCGCCGTAGGATTTCTCCGTATCCTCCAGGAGAATACGCGGTTCAACCGGCTTCTCCTCGTCATACTTGCCGACCCATGTCAACTCGAGTTTTCCTTTTTTCTGCATATCTGTATCTCCTAAAACTTCAGTACAACACTGATCAGAAGGACGGGATTGTCAATCTCGAGGCTTCTGTTGAACTCGGCAATTTCCCTCTCGCCTTCTGCTCTGAAGCGACTGCCTCGCTCATGGAAGGAAGCCTGGAACAACTCGAGCTTCTTCTGTTTCTGGTCCGCCTTTTTCCTGATATCTATCTTTTCATAGAAATTATTCGAGGCCTTCTCCTCTTTACGGAGTCCCTCAATTTCTGCGTTCATTTCCTGGTACTGCACGACGAGTTGCTCGTTCTGGATGCGTATCCAGTTCTCAATCTTTCGCCTGTTATATTCCCTGACGGGTTCCGTCTGTCTGTCGAGTTCGTCAAGCATTTCGGTGACGAGATTCCCGTAGGTTTTCCTGAACATTGTGTTTTCATCGTCGGTCGGTTTGAAGTATCGTACTGTTGAATCGTCGATTTTTTCGAGTTCCGGCACAAGGTCGTCCTCCTCGAAATCGACGTATTTTCCTTCCTGATCACAGAGAAGCAGCACGGGGAACAGGATATCGGCATTATTGCACATTGCGCCGAGAAACAGATATCCGTGTGCGCCGATGGTTTGCTCACCCCAGTCGTCGACCTTCCAGTACTGAATATCGCTGAATACCTCCGGCTCGGCAACCTTGTCCCAGTAGTCGACTTCCTGAAGGTAGTGGTCTATATCCTTCCTTGTGCCTTTGAGTGCCTGTTTCTTCGCGCCGCTGCTTTCCGTAATCAGGATGGAACGGAGCTTGCGCGCGTTTTTGTCGCGTTTCGCGTTCAGCTTCCTGTCCAGCTTGTCGAACGCCTTTCTGAATTCAGTGGTCGTGTTGCAGGACTGGTAGATGTCAAGCACCATTTTCTCAAAGCTCGTACCGGATTCCAGTGCGCCGAGTACGATGTCGGAAGCGCCGAACACGCCCTCGAACAGTTCGAACTTCTTCGACAGTATCTCGTAGACGCGCTTGTCGGCCTCGTTCTGCGTATTCAGCAGGTTGATGGCGACCACGTCGTTCTGCTGCCCGTAGCGGTGGCAGCGACCGATCCGCTGCTCGATCTTCATCGGGTTCCAGGGCAGGTCGTAGTTAATGACCGTGTTGCAGAACTGGAGGTTCAGGCCTTCCGAGCCGGCGTCCGTGCAGATCAATATCTTCGCATGCTCCTTGAAATAGTCGACGATGGCGTGCTTGTATTCGACGCTCCTGCCATAGTTCGCGTTCCCGAAGTTCTTCACCTGCCATGCCCGGTAGATTTCCTTTGTCATCGTGTCATCGAAGTCTCCATTGAACAGAAGGATATTATCCTCGCTGTATCCGGATTTTCTGAGCTCCGCGGCAATGTATTTCTGCGTCCGCTTTGACTCGGTGAACACGACAGCCTTCTGAGCTATGCCGTTATCCCTCTGGTATGAGAACCCGATCTCAAGCGCCTGTTTCAGCGCGGTCACCTTGGAATTCGTCTTTATACGCTTTGCAACATCAATGATGGCATTGACCTTGTCCAGTTCCGCCTGGATGTATGTCTTCTGCGCGGCAGTGTCCTCGTCCTCGGTTTCCTCAAAGCCGGATTCATCAATCTCGTCCTCGACAAAGCTCCAGAACAGGTCAAATCCCTCCTGCGCATCAGCCGACCTCGTGCCCTCATACAGTTTCTCGAGCCGCTTCTTCAGCACTTCGAAGGTCTCGACCAAGGCGAAGCTGGATGAGGCCATGAGCTTGCGGATGACGAGGATAATCAGCCCACGGTTGGAAGCCGGTATGGAGTAAAGGGCATCCCCCTTGAGGAACAGGTTGACCCGTTCATATAGTTCGATCTCATCAGGCGACAGTTTAAAGTCAACAGTTCTGCAGATCCTCTTCACGAAATGCATGTAGTCCACCACGTCTTTTCGCAGGGTCCTGTAAAGCACAGGCGTGAGTTCGCGCTTGAGGCCGTCGTAGTCCTCATCCTTCATATATCGTTGCCGGAACACCTGCTCAGATCCGAAGATCCTCGGATCGATGAAGGAAATCAGCCCGTACAGATCCATGAGTGAGTTCTGCAGCGGCGTTGCTGTCAGAAGAATCTTCGGTATCCCACCTGAAAGAGCGTACAGCCGCTTCGCACGCTTTGTGCTGTTAAGGTTGCGCAGATTGTGGGCCTCATCGATGATGAGGAAGTCCCATTTCACATCCGGGAACCGCTTCATCAGTTTCGATGAGTAGTCATAGGAGGTAATCACAATCATGACACCTTGTCTGTCTGCGAGCTTCCTGTGCCAGTTCTTCGCGTCATGCTCGACCGTGAGCCTGTCCAGAATCACAGAACTCAGGTCGAATTTATCCTCAAGTTCCAGCTCCCACTGCTTGCGGAGGGATACGGGAAGCGCTATCAGTACCTTTTTCGCTCCGGATTCCAGCATGTAGCGCAGGACGAGGCCCGCCTCGATTGTCTTTCCAAGTCCTACTTCGTCGGCAAGCACCATGCCGCCCGTCTTCATCGCGTCGATGGCGGCGCAGAATGCGTTGATCTGGTGAGGGTTCGGATCGATGTGGGACTCGGACGCAAGAAGGAAATGAAACGGCGACTTTTTCAGTTCCATTCGTTTGAATCTTCCATACTGCTCGAGGAGCAGGTTTCCGTTTTCACTGCTGTCCATCGGCATCCTCCCCGTGAAGCTGCGCAAAAATACCCTCGGCGATGCCCCTTGCCATCAGAGGAGGCACGGCGTTCCCAATCTGTACGAACTGTGACGTGCGTGGTCCCTCGAAATAATAGCTGTCGGGGAATGACTGTATGCGCGCCGCTTCCCGCACAGTGATGGAACGATGCTGGCTGATGTCCGGATGGATGAAGTAGTGGCCGTCCTTGGAAAGATGAGCCAGTATCGTGTGGCAGCATTGTTCATCGCCCTCGACGACCTTGAAGCGGTCGGTGAAGGAATGGCGGTTCTTGTGCGTCTTCAGCTCCTCGGGCAGGTCGTTGTAGTTGAGACGCCTGTGACCGTCGTTCCACAGTTCTATGGCTCTCTCGTATATCCTTATGTCACGCTCGATGTTCGGCCGGCAGTTCTGCAGGGTCAGGACATCGTCCTTCGTGCGTATACCGGTTTTGATCACGTATCTGCTCGGCTTTTTCTTCGAGTAGGTGTTGTTGCTTTCCCCCGGATGAAGTTCAGGGAGATCTGTGAACAGGTCGTTCACCACGCATTCGCTTCCTTTTCGATGAAATCCGGATATGCTAGGCCGCTGTCCTTGAGCCAACCGACGATGATCATCCTCCGTCTGTTCTGGAGCACACCGAATGTATGCGCGTTCTGCTCCCGGCACTCAATCTTATATCCGACCCGCTTGAGATATTTCTGCAGGTTCTTCCAGATTGCGCCGCCCTGTGCGGATTCGATGCCTGTCACATTCTCGAACACGAACATACGCGGCTGGTATTTCTTGAGGAATCGCGCGTAAAGCTTGTACAGGTAGTTGCGCGGGTCGTCCTCCATCGGAGTCTCCATGTGGTTGCTCTGGCTCTGCCGACGAGGGAGTATGCCTGACACGGCGGGCCGCCGACAATCACGTCTATCTTCCTGATTCCGCGTATCTCCATTATTCCGTCGATGGTCTTGAAAACGGCGGGGAGCGTTTCGTCCGACAGCGTCTCGTTGATGACTGTCTTTGTCACGGAGGCGGGAATCATCTTCATGAGCTCATCGCGGCTGATATCTCCAGAGAGGTATTTCCCGTATAGTGCCAGGTTGCCTGAGTTCTTCAGGTAGTAGTATGCGCTGCGGGTTTCGAGCGTCTTCGCAGCGTACTCGTTCATCTCGACATGCGCAACCGGATGGAAGCCCGCCTGAATGAACCCCTCGGACAGGCCTCCCGCCCCTGCAAAAAGGTCTATGAAATTGTAGCTGCTCTGCTTATCCGCCTTTGCCATGCTTCTTCCTCACAATCTTCGTTTCCCGTACCCATACGGCATGGGCAGGACGGCAGTCCTGACAGGACCGACGGTCTGGCTTCACTGGCGCAACCGTGTCCCGCTCCGTCCCGCATCGCTTCTCACTTCGGCAGAAGCCTCCTCGCACGGCACGGTTTCCGCTATTTCATTCAGTTCTACATCCAGAGAATCACATATCCGGAGGAGCACGTCGGTCGTAACGTTCTCGTCCTTGCCGAGCTTGGCGAGGGAAGACGAGCTGATGCCTGCGTTCTTCCGGAGATCCGTGCGTTTCATATCCCTGTCTATCAACAGTTTCCACAGCTTCTTGTAGCTCATTTTTCTTTTCATTCGCGTTCCTCTTTGTTCCATGACTCCCCGTACAGCTCGGAATTTTCATCGGAGAGTTTCAGCACCGAATTGTCCGCTAGTATCTTTCTTGTGCTCTCACGGTAGGAGTCCTGCTTGTCGAAGGCGATGAACACCTGTTTTTCCGTCCCCGTGTAGATCTTCATGATTCCGTCGATGGCCCCGTCGCTTATGTTCTTCTGAATCAGAGAATCGTGCGCGATAGCCGGTAGCGCCGTCAGGTAGAGGACAGCCAGGTCGTACAGCACCATGCCCTTGTAGTTCGTCCCGGTTCCTGTGTCGTCCGGTGTTTCAAACGTGTAGCTGTTGTAGTTGTTGAAATGCAGCCTCGGAGCCTTGCGGGCGTCCGCGTAAAAAGAATCATTGAACTCCTTCATCTTCGCGTTGACGTCATGCTCTATATCCACAAGGATGCTTGTTATCGCCGATTTAAGCATGTTATCCGCCTTCTTCCTTGCGTCCTGCAGATCAAGGAGCGTCAGATAGGCCTCGTTCTGCAGCTTGAGTGCGTCGATTCTTCCCTTGAGTTCGGAATGACGGTCAAGAAACTCCTTCGACACGCTCCCGACAAAGCCGAGTTCCCTGATCTGGCCGCGAACCGCCTGCAGCTGCTCCTGCAGGGCGACAATCTCTCCCTGCACCTGTTCCTTTTCAACAGAAAACTGGCCGTCCAGTATCTTCGCCAGCTTGCGATGGTAGCGTTCCACCTCATACAGTTTTCTGACATACTGCTCCATCCACACACTGTCAAATTCCTACTGAAATAGACAAGTAACTTTTACCTCCACTCCCACACAAACAACAGGTAGGGGTGTGTTTCCTCGTTGAAGTTCAACGAGAAAAACACACCCCCTGCTACAAGCGGCCAGCCACCCAGCTAACCACCTCAGCCTTGGCAACCTCAACGTTCAGCTCATCGCCGGCCGTCACTTCGAAAGAGGTGGCGAGCGTTTCGGAAGAGACGAGTTTCTTGAACTGTTCGACCTTGGCCACGTCTTCGGCGGGCACAACGAGCTTCAGCGCGATATGGTCGGAGACCTCGAGACCGGCGGCCTTACGGGCGTCCTGCACGGAGCGGATCACGTCGCGGGCGTAGCTTCGGCAACCAGATCGTCGTTCAGCTCGGTGTCGAGGATCACGAAACCGCCGGTCGGCAGGGCCGCGGACACGGAGTTGGCGGCCTCTTCGGCGTTCTGTTCCTCCACGCTGTTGATCAGCTCGTACTCGCCCTCTTCCAGCGTAATGTCGCCGTTCGGGGTCTCGCACACCGGAGCGCCGGAAGCGTCCACATGCCATGCGCCGGACTTGGAGGCCTTGATGGCGAACTGCACGTCCTTGCGCAGGCGCTTGCCTGCAACGCGGGCGTTCACGCGCAGCTCGTGGATGATCTTCAGGCCCTGGGAGCCCGCATCCTCAAGCGTGCACAGCTCCACGTTCTTGACGTTGAGCTCGGACTTCAGAATCTCGTCGTACGCGGCCACGGCGGCGGTATCCTCCACCACCACGGTGAGCTTGCTCAGCGGCTGGCGCACGCGGATCTGCTTCGCCTTACGCATGGACAGGGTGCTGGAGACGACCTCGCGCACCTTTTCCATGGCGTTCACCAAAGCCGGATCGTCGACGAGCACGCGGCCAAGTTCGGTGGCTTCGCCGGTCTTCTCGTCGGCCAGGAACGGCCAGTCGGCCAGATGCACGGATTCGCCTCCGGTCAGGCCGCGCCACACGGATTCGGCTTCCATCGGGGCAAGCGGCGCAAGGACGCGCATGAACACCTCAAGCACGGTGTACAAGGTGTTGAACGCGTTGGCGTCCTCGTTCCAGAAGCGGTCGCGGTTGTTGCGGATGTACCAGTTGGTGATCATGTCGATGAAGTCGGACACGGCGTCGCATGCATCGGAGATCAGGAACTGGTCCAGCGAGGACTGGGTCTTTTTCGACCAGTCGGTGGGTACGGGCCAGCAGGTAACGGTCCATTTCCGGCAGCGATGCAACTTCGTCGGCGCGAAGCTTGCGCGCGTCGTACCCGGCCGCGTTCGCGTACAGCGTGAAGAAGTAGTAGGAACTCCACACCGGCAGCATGACCTGGCGGACGGTGTCGCGGATGCCATCGGCGGTGACGATAAGGTTGCCGCCGCGCAGGATCGGCGAGCTCATGAGGAACCAGCGCATGCGTCGGAGCCGAAGTCGTTGAACACGCCGTTCACGTCCGGATAGTTGCGCAGATGCTTCGACATCTTCTGTCCGTCGGAGCCGAGCACTATGCCGTGGCAGATCACGTTCTTGAACGCCGGCCTGTCGAACAGGGCGGTGGCCATGACGTGCTGCACGTAGAACCAGCCACGGGTCTGGCCGATGTATTCCACGATGTAGTCGCACGGGAAG
>ENA-OQAL01000087-OQAL01000087.1-human-gut-metagenome-genome-assembly--contig:-NODE-87-length-23047-cov-4.378360_pt1 | contig 23047 bp, 26 predicted proteins | sample MGYA00242491_ERZ504519 | MGnify/ENA primary metagenome ERZ504519 (study PRJEB26092, sample SAMD00036260) | human gut metagenome | host: Homo sapiens | study: EMG produced TPA metagenomics assembly of... | reverse complement strand
TATTCCTTTTTTTCACGGTATTCTTTCTTCTTCCAGAAATTGAATCCCATGTAGATGCGCAGGCTTCCGAAAGAATTGGTCATAGAGAAAGTGGGTTTCCGGTAGTCGTATGTGTGAAGTACTAGAGAGGCTCCGACATAGTATTTGCTGTTGTTCCAAGTGATGCCTGCACGCGTAATCAGGTCGAAATTGATGTCTCTTATCCATTGTGCCCAGTCAGTTCCGCTTTGGGTGGGCTGGTCGTTGATACGTGCCTTTTTTATAGGCTATGGCCGGAAGAGAGAGATGTTCAGCAGACAGTTTCTGGCAAACACCCAGTTATAGCCGTAGCCCACGCTGAGGTTGTAGTCGGTGTAGCGCAGGCTGTGAAATTTCAGGGAGGGGCTGAGCTGCTGTTGCATTTCTTCTGGCAATTGTGTATGGTCGAAGGAAATGTTATGCTGGGAATAGGAGAATCCGGCCAGCAGGGAACCGCAGCTTTTCCGCTGGTTGGTCGACTGGCTATAGGCTGCAGGATAGGAAAATCGCTTGTGGTTGAAAATCCAGTAGGCATTCAGTCCTTTGATGTTGCTTTGAAAACCGTTGAATTGTGTGTTCGTATAGCTTTGGCTCAGGTTAAACTTTTCATAGGAAGACAGTTTGAAGTCGCTGCCCGTTTTCCGGTAATACAAGTCTACGCCAAATTTGGCACTGTATAAGTTGAACACAATTTCTTTTCGGGGAGCTTTTTCCTTGCCTTTACCAATAAGGTCCTTGATGTCGAAAGAAAGTCCCAGGAAAATCCATCTCCAGCCAAAATAAACTCCCAGCTTGGTGTTGATGTTCGGGGCAAAGTTCAGACTTTGTCCGTCGTTGCTTCCTAATCGGTAATGCTCATACCAGGAACTTTGCTCCAGCATAAAGGCCAGGTTGTATTTGTTGGGAGAAATGTAGGTGGTATCTATGGTATTCAGTTTGGCACCGGCTTTTTTTGATTTTCTTCTCCGGTGAATTTGATGGAACGGACAATGCCGTCGGTCAGATGCTTAATGACAGTCGGGGAGAAGCCACAGGAGCCGGTTCATTGATTGACATGCTGTCTTTCTTCTCTATCTGAGCCATGGTGTGAGTCGGATAGAGAAGGAGTATAGACAGTATGGTCAACAAGGAGAGTGGTTTCACCCCAAATAATAATGTATTGGTTAAAGTTTGTTCAGAATGCGGTCCATTACCCAGTTGGTAGGAGTGGCACTGACTCCGTCGCAGGTGCAGACTGCCTTTCCTTGCAGATGCTCTACTACCGCTTTAATCAAAGGGAGCTGTACATGAGGAGGGTTAGGAGGCAGGATTTCTTCACGTCCGCGTTCTGTATGCAAGGCTATCGGGTCGTAGGTGAAGACGGAGAAGCAGATCATGCCTTTGTCTCCGATAATTTCAATACGGTCTTCCTTGGCGGAGTCGTGGGCTACAAAGCACCAGGAACCTGAGCCCGGCAGACCGGAGTCAAACTTGAAGCAGGCACTGATTGTATCTTCAGCTTCATACAGCCCGCCACGGTTGGATTTGTAGCCTTCTGCTTCGAGAATACATCCGAACATATCCTGCAATAAATCAAGCTGATGGGGGGCAAGGTCGTAGAAATAACCTCCACCTGCAATATCGGGTTGCACACGCCACGGCAAATTCTTGGTGTTGTAGTCGAGTGCACGCGGGGGCTGTGCAAAACGAATCTGCACGTTGATAACGTTACCGATTTCACCTTCCTCCACCAACTGGCGGACTTTTTTTGGAAGTAGGGCAGGTAGCGGCGGTAATAGGCTACGAAGCAAGGCACTCCGGTCTCTTTCGAGATACGGTTGATTCGTGCGCAGTCTTCATAGCTGGCAGCCATCGGCTTCTCGATGTACACCGGTTTGCCGGCCTTCATTGCCATGATGGCAAATGTGGCATGCGAAGAAGGAGGAGTAGCGATGTAAATGGCATTCACATCTTCGTCTCCAATTAACTCTTGTGCGTCGGTGTACCATCGGGGTATCTGATGGCGTATGGCGTAGGATTTGGCTTTTTCTTCGTCGCGGCTCATGACGGCAACCACCCGTGAGCCTTCTATCATGTTAAAGCGGGTCCGCTTTTCTTTTCGGTGACTTCACCGCATCCGATGAATCCCCAGTTTACTTTATCCAGTTTGATCATAGATGAGTGGTTTTAGTGAAAGTATTTTTTATATAATTTCTGATAGTCTTCGCTTTTCATGTACTCGTCGAGCCATTGGTTCAGGCTGTCGAGCAGAATGGGAGAATGTTTGGCTACTCCCCATGCGTAGAATTGGGTGAAACTGATATCTGTATCAATATCCAGGTTGGGATATAGGTGCATGTTTGCCTTGGCAATGTTCTCGTCGCACACGGCATAGTCAATATCTCCTCCGGAAACCATGGCCATGAGTTGTTCAGGACCGTATTGTTCTATTTCCTGAATGTAGATGGTGTCGGCTATCTCGCTGATGAGGTTGTGAAGACGCAGCAGGGCAGGAGAGCCTTTGACCACGTGCAGGGTTTTATGTCCTAATTCCAGCTGGTTGTGTATGTACAGACTGTCTTTCCCTTCTTCCGGTTTGCGCTGTACCAGTACCTGTTTGCTGAGCAGCAAAGTGTGACTGAAGAGAAGAGAGTCTTTGGAGCGGGTAGTCACGGTCGTTTCCGTAGCAATCAGGTCGTACTTCCCTTTGTTGAGGCCTTTCAACCGTTCCTCAAAGCTCATTTCTGGAGTGACTTCCAGTTTCAGGTTCTTGGCTTGTGCAAAGGCATTCAGCAGTTCGTAGTCAAAACCCGACAGGCTATCCTTGTCAACATGATAGCTGATGGTGTTGTATTCCGTTACTGCACGGAGGATACCTGACTCGATGATTTCCGGATAGTCGCGCGGTGTGAACTTCGGTTCTTCTTCATGGTGTGAACAGAGCCGGAGTATGGCGACAAGAATAATCAATCCGCCTGCCAGGTATAGAATTTGGTTTCTCTTCATAGGCAGAGAATTAATCAAAGAAGTTCCATGAGAGTCCTACTTTCAGGATACGCGGGTTGAGCGGATAGTGCGGAGCCAGGAAGTAGCTCTTTTCTCCTGTGCGCTGCAGCAGGTTATACATCTGCACGAAGATACGCGTACGTTTCAGGTGCAGGTTGATGTATCCGTTGATGAGAGGGTATCCGCCAAGTTTGTAGCGTGTATCCGGATTTTGCAGGTAGAACTGTCCGATAGCCGGAGCATAGTCGGGTGCGTAATATTGTGTGAAGTACCGCATGTCGGCTCCCATTTCAATGCTCAACACCTTTTTGGCCAGTCCGAACCGGATGTATAGGTCGTGATAGAGCACAAGTTCCGGCAAGGGAAGTACGGTTTCGTTACTGGTCTTTTGGTAGGTGATTTCATTGTCTAAGTGAAGGATGCCCAACTTGAAGTCCTGACGCAGGCTGGCACTGAACACCTGGATGTTTCCGGAATGCTGGCGTACGGCCATGTCGTTCTTGTAGCTGACTACATCGTTGGCGTTGGTATATTTCACTGAAGCATTGTCCAAGTACGTATAGTTGGTGATATTTTCTACTCCTGCCTTCAACTGTGTCCGCCAGCGGTCGATGCTCAGCTTTCCTTCAATGCGTGTACGCATGATTTTTACTCAAGTCATTGTCCCACCAGTAATGTTTGGAGTGGAAGTGACGGTAGTAGAACGTAGGATTCAGGTTCTTGATATAGGCATTGGCTTCCAGACGTACGGTGTCGTTGAACAGGCGGAAGTTCAAGTCACCTTGTCCTTCTACACTGAACTGTCCGGCATCTTCTCCAATCATGGCTATTTCACCCAACACATTGTAGTGCAGTGTCTTTCCCTGTGATTTGATAAGCTGGCCTCCGATAGACAATACATTTTCCTTGTGAGTTGTCGGAATGCGTCGTCCGGGTGTGCCGGTAATGGTATCTGTCAGCGTAAAGTTACGATGTTCAAAGCTGGCAAAGACGGTCAGTCCGGCTTTGGCCCATTTGTTGAATCCTTCCCGCAGGGCAATGCCGACGGTGTTCTTGATAGAGAAGTTTTTGGTGATGTCCAGTGAATCCTTTCCCAGGTAGTTATGTTCAAAGTATTCTTCATTCTGGTCAACGTCATAAGACACGTATTTTCTGCGGTTGATGTCTACGTTGACGGTATGAATGAAGCTGGTTACCGGTACGAATACTTCTTTGGTAATCGTATCGTTTTCAGTCGTTTCATCGCGATAGAATCCCAAGTTATACCGATGAGTCAGAAAGGCATGGTATCCGGTATTGTTGTTCCAGATATTCGACAGATTGGTCGGGATAGAATACGTTTCGTAGGTCCGGTTTCCTTCGGCCATCTCCAGCGGGTTGGTGATGTAGCGGTCGTCCGTGATACCTCCGTTTTCAGCCACCTTCAGGTTTTCATTAATAAAGCTGAAATGCATGTCGTATTGGTCGCCGTGATAGTAGGCAAAGAGATTACCGTTGAACAGTGCCGTCGACTGGCTGTCGTATTTTCCTCGTCCGTAGGTGTAGTCAATGTCGAATCCGAAGCCTAAGCGCTTGTTCACATTCACGGCAAAGTAAGCCTTGAAGCGTTCCTCTCCGTAGCGTCCGTCTCCCTGCTTGAAGTAGGTCAGGTTGGTGAAAGGTGATTTGGTATTGGTATACACCACATCACTGGGCTTTCGTACGGTGAAATCGTACGGATCGGTGAAGAAAAACTGGCTGCTTTCTTTCCGTTCAAAGAACACGTGTGAGATACGCGGTGCTCCCAAGTTACCTAAGTAAGTATAATGTCCCGTAGGCCCTCCTGTATCATTGGAGTTCTGGAAACCATGTTGCAGGGTATCTACCTGAACGGGGGTCATTTCTCCAAAGCGTGTGTCGATTTTCCAGGCATTCAGTCCCACCGGTACGGTGCTGGCATCAATCACTGCGGTTGTATCTATCGGATTACCGTTTCGGTCATATCTGTTGCCGTCCATTCCGGTGGCCGACATTCCTTGTCCGTATTGGGAGATGGTGTTTTGTGCCGAAAGGGCCGTACACACCAGTATGAATAGGGGTTGTAAAAAATAGCTTCTTCATAATGGGGGCAAAGATACAATAAAAATGCGAAAACGGGAGATTGTGGCTTTCAAAAAGTAGCATTGGAGGTGTCAGAAGTGAAACTCCGGAAAAAGAAGCAGGCTGCCAACTGCATTCCTTTCTGTAAATGCACTGGCAGCCTGCAAGATAGAAGTATGCTTCCGGTAAGGAATCAGACTTCCTTGATGATGTCCATACCGATGCGTATGGCTTCTTCGTTCATCGGAATCAGGTGATGATGACGCTCGGGCAAAGTTTTGCGCAGGGCTTTCACCACACTTTCGATTGATACGATGGGGCGGATTTTCAGCAAACCTCCCAATACAATCATGTTGAAGGTCTTGGCCATTTTCCGTTCGTTGGCTTCATCCATGGCGTCAATGCGATATACATGGATGTCCTTGCGGGTAGGAGGGTTGATGATGCCGTATCCGTCGTAAATCAATACACCGCCCGGTTTTACCTTGCTTTCAAACTTGGCAAGCGAAGGCTGGTTCAGGATGATGGCTGTGTCATACTTGCTGAGAATCGGGGATGAGATACGCTCGTCGCTCACAATGACAGTGACGTTGGCTGTACCTCCGCGCTGTTCCGGACCGTAGGCTGGCATCCAAGTCACCTCCTTGTTTTCCATCAGGCCGGAATATGCCAGGATTTTTCCCATGGAAAGAACTCCCTGACCTCCAAATCCTGCTATGATAATTTCCTCTTTCATATAATGTGCAAATAATTATTTATTTTCGGTTAGTATCTTTCAGGTCGCCCAATGGGTAGAAGGGGAACATGTGTTCTTCCATCCATTTGTTGGCGGCTTCGGGTGTCATTTTCCATCCGGAGTTGCAGGTAGATACGATTTCTACCAGGCTGGAGCCTTTTTTCTGCATGGAACATTCGAATGCCTTGCGGATGGCTTTCTTAGCCTTGCGGATGGCAGCCACTGACTGCACTGACTGGCGGGTTACGTAAGCGGTACCTTCCAGTGTAGCGGCAATTTCGGTCATCTTCAGCGGGTAACCATGGATTTCCGGAACACGTCCGTACGGGCAGGTAGAAGTCTTCATGCCTACCAGTGTGGTTGGAGCCATCTGTCCGCCGGTCATACCGTAAATGGCATTGTTGATGAAAATGATAGTAATATTTTCTCCGCGGTTCAGAGCGTGGATGGTTTCGGCTGTACCGATGCAGGCCAGGTCACCGTCGCCCTGATAGGTGAATACCAGGCGGTCGGGCCATAAGCGCTTGATGGCAGTAGCCAGGGCAGGTGCACGTCCGTGTGCGGCTTCCTGACAGTCTATATCTAGGTAATTATACATGAACACGGCACAACCTACCGGACTTACTCCGACAGCTTTCTCGGCCATGCCCATTTCGTCGATGACTTCGGCAATCAGTTTGTGAACTACTCCGTGACTGCATCCCGGGCAGTAGTGCATAGGGTTATCGTTCAGCAGGCGAGGCTTCTGATAAACCAGATTTTCAGGTTTGATTATATCTTCTTTTGTCATAATTAATTCTCCTGTAGTTTATCGTAGAAAGAAACGAAACACGAATTCCATCATTTTCAGGAAAAGAGAGGCACCGCACACATAAAAGAATACGGTCTTGTCTTCACCCAGTGTGAAGTAGAGAATGACGGAAATCAATGCTCCAATCATAAACAGTACGTTTAAGACGGCTCTTATTCTATCGGTATCCATAGCTTATTTCTGAATCAGTTTTTCCTTGATGGCTTCGATTACTTCATCCGGGTCGGGCACGATACCTCCCAGACGTCCGAAATGTTCTACGGGTACCTTACATTCTACGGCCAGACGGACATCTTCAATCATCTGTCCGCTGTTCAGTTCCACGGTCAGGATACCTTTCACCTGTTTGGCTCTTTCTTTCAGGGCCTTGCTTGGGAACGGCCATAATGTAATCGGACGGAACAGACCTACCTTGATACCTTCTTCGCGTGCATGCTCCATGGCTTTCTGTGCGATACGTGCGCAAGAACCGAAAGCCACAATCAGGTATTCGGCATCTTCGGCATTCAGTTCTTCGTAGCGTGTTTCTTTCTCTTCTATTTCTGCATACTTGGCCTGCAGGTGCAAGTTGCGCTGCTCCATGATGGCCGGATCCAGTTCCAGTGAGGTGATGATATTGGGCTTACGTCCCTTGCAACCGGTTGTAGCCCAAGGGCATTGTGCCAGAATCTCTTCTTCTGTACGTCTGGGGCGATATTCCGGAAGCACTACCTTTTCCATCATCTGACCGATTACACCGTCGGCCAGAATCATAGCCGGATTGCGGTATTTGAAAGCCAGGTCGAAAGCCAGCCCTACAAAGTCAGCCATTTCCTGTACGGAAGCCGGAGCCAGTGCAATCAGGTGGTAGTCGCCGTGACCGCCTCCTTTGGTAGTCTGGAAATAGTCGGCCTGACTGGGCTGGATAGTACCCAGACCCGGACCTCCTCGCATCACGTTGACCACCAGACAAGGAAGTTCCGCACCTGCGATGTAGGAGATACCTTCCTGCTTCAAGCTGACGCCCGGACTGGAGGATGAAGTCATGACCATTTTTCCACTGCCGGCGCCTCCGTATACCATATTAATTGCTGCCACTTCACTTTCAGCCTGAAGAACTACCATTCCGGTAGTTTCCCACGGCTTCTGCTCGGCAAGCGTTTCCAATACTTCAGATTGGGGGGTGATAGGGTAACCGAAGTAACCGTCCACGCCGATACGGATGGCGGCATGGGCTATGGCCTCGTTACCTTTCATAAGAACAACTTCTTCTGCCATAATTTTTCGATTTTGCTTGTTGGGCATTTTTATTCTTCACTTTTCGCTCTGTACACGGTCAGACAACCGTCCGGGCACACAATGGCGCACGAAGAGCATCCGTTACAGGTATCTTCCACTACCTGTTGTACGTAATTATATCCTTTTTGATTTACTTTCGGGGTGAGTGACAACACATGCAGCGGGCATGCTACCACACATAAGTTGCATCCCTTGCAGCGTTCGGTATTTACGATAACCACACCTTTCATCTTAGCCATAGTATATATCTCTTATTGATTAAACATATCTTTATTATAAAAGTTAAGTATATCCATCACCATCTTTCGGGCATCGGCTGCCGGACTTTCCGGGTCTAGGGCAATCGCTTCCTGATAATTGTTGAGTGCTCCCTGCCAGTCACCTTTTTTCCGATAGGCATTTCCCAAAAGATAATATGCTTCCGCCGTGGGCGAGGAAGCCGTTTGCAACCAATCATTCAGGCGAGATATAGCGGTGTCTACATGTCCTTCATTTATCAGTTGTCTGATGTGATTCAGTTGTTCATTCATGGGCTTTTATGTCATATTGTAACCTTACAAAGATAGTCTTTAATTTGGTACGAGAGTCATTTTTACGGAATAAATAGTAAAAATACCGATTTTTCTTGTTTGTGCAATTGTGCAACATGTTGATTATTAAAGAGTTTTATGATGTTTTATTTTGTTTCAACTGAAAAAGATGTATATACAACTAAATGATGTTTCTGAAAAGGGGGATTGTGTATGAATGATAATTTAATGCTTGTCAAAAATTTATTGAAATGCAGGAATCTATTTGATTATGTTATTATTTCTTATAACTTTGTAGCAATTTATTCATGAAACAAACAACTAAATAATTAACTTATCAGATAGAATTATGAACAAGATTCTTCAGAAGGAACATTTTTCCGAAAAGGTCTTCAAACTGGTGATTGAGGCTCCTTTGATTGCAAAGTCGCGTAAGGCGGGACATTTTGTCATTGTCCGTGTAGGCGAGAAGGGGGAACGCATGCCTTTGACTATTGCAGCAGCCGATCCGGTGAAGGGAACCATTACTTTGGTGGTGCAGGAGGTAGGACTTTCGTCTACCCGTCTGTGTGAACTAAATGTGGGTGATTACATTACAGACGTGGTAGGTCCGCTGGGAAAGGCTACTCATATTGAAAACTTCGGGACGGTGGTTTGTGCCGGAGGTGGTGTAGGTGTGGCCCCGATGTTGCCTATCGTGCAGGCATTGAAGGCTGCGGGAAACCGGGTCATTACCGTGCTGGCCGGACGTACTAAGGAACTGATTATTCTTGAAAAGGAAATGCGTGAGAGCTCGGATGAAGTGATTATCATGACGGACGACGGTTCTTACGGACAGAAAGGTCTGGTTACGGAAGGAGTAGAAGCAGTCATCAAGCGTGAAAAGGTGGACAAGTGTTTTGCCATTGGTCCGGCCATCATGATGAAGTTTGTCTGCCTTCTGACCAAGAAATATGATATTCCGACTGATGTGTCGCTGAACACCATCATGGTGGATGGTACGGGCATGTGTGGTGCTTGCCGTATCACCGTAGGCGGAAAGACGAAGTTCGTATGTGTGGATGGTCCGGAATTCGACGGTCATCAGGTGGACTTTGACGAGATGCTGAAACGTATGGGGGCTTTCAAGGATATTGAGCGTGAAGAAATTCATAAACTGGATACCAAACCTGCAACTTGTGAAGCTGAACAGGCTGCTTCCGGACGAAACGCTGAATGGCGTGAAGCGTTGCGCAAGAGCATGAAGCCGAAAGAACGTGTGGCTATTCCGCGCGTGAAGATGAACGAGCTGGATTCGGAATACCGTTCACACAGTCGCAAGGAAGAAGTGAACTTGGGGCTGAGCGAAGAGCAGGCGCTGACAGAAGCCAAGCGTTGTCTGGACTGTGCCAATCCTTCTTGTATGGAAGGTTGTCCGGTAGGTATTGATATTCCGGGCTTTGTCAAGAACATCGAACGCGGAGAATTTCTGGAGCTGCACGTACGCTGAAAAAGACCAGTGCACTTCCGGCTGTGTGCGGACGTGTCTGCCCGCAGGAAAAGCAGTGCGAATCGAGATGTATTCACCTGAAGATGGGTCACGAAGCGGTGGCTATCGGTTACTTGGAACGTTTTGCGGCTGACTATGAACGCGAAAGCGGACAGATTTCAGTGCCCGAAATTGCAGCCAAGAACGGTATCAAGATTGCAGTAGTGGGTTCAGGACCTGCCGGATTATCGTTTGCAGGCGATATGGCCAAGATGGGTTACGATGTAACTGTGTTCGAGGCACTGCATGAAATTGGTGGGGTATTGAAATACGGTATTCCGGAATTCCGTCTGCCGAACAAGATTGTGGATGTGGAAATCGAAAACTTGTCTAAGATGGGTGTGACTTTCGTGAAGGACTGCATCGTAGGTAAGACCATCAGTGTGGAAGACCTCGAAAGCGAAGGCTTCAAGGGAATCTTTGTTGCTTCGGGTGCGGACTGCCTAACTTCATGAACATTCCGGGCGAGAACTCCATCAACATCATGTCTTCGAATGAGTACCTGACACGTGTGAACCTGATGGATGCAGCCAGCGAAGATGCCGATACTCCGGTGACATTCGGTAAGCGAGTGGCTGTAATCGGTGGTGGAAATACAGCAATGGACTCTGTACGTACCGCACGCCGTCTGGGAGCAGAGAAAGCGATGATTATCTACCGTCGTTCGGAAGCAGAAATGCCGGCTCGTCTGGAAGAAGTGAAACATGCCAAGGAAGAAGGTGTGGAATTCCTGACACTGCACAATCCGATAGAATACATTGCCGATGAGAAGGGACGTGTAAAACAGGTGGTATTGCAGAAAATGGAACTGGGTGAACCTGATGCTTCCGGTCGTCGTAGTCCGGTTGCCATTCCGGGAGCTACAGTAACTCTCGACATTGACATGGCCATTGTCAGTGTAGGTGTATCGCCTAACCCGATTGTGCCGAATTCTATTCCGGGATTGGAATTAGGACGCAAGGGAACTATTGCTGTCAACGATGACATGCAGTCATCCATCCCGACTATCTATGCCGGTGGTGACATCGTGCGTGGAGGAGCCACTGTAATCTTGGCGATGGGTGACGGACGCCGTGCGGCCGCAGCTATGGACCGCCAGCTTCGTCAGGCATAAAAACAAGCTTGAAAATCGGGCATAAAAAAACGCTTTGACGTTTTGTAATAGAACGTCGAAGCGTTTCATTTAAAACGCACTTGCGTTTTAGGTAAAACGTCAAAGCGTTTGAACAAAACGTCCTTGTGTTTCGGTTGAAGCGCAAGGACGTTTTTTTTTTTCTATGTGGTTACTGACGCAGCTGAGTGCGTGTGATTTCGCCTGTATACATGGTGTATGACTTGTTGCTATCTGCTTTAATGTTAAGCGATTTCAAGTCTTCAGCTGTCATCTTCTGGTTCATTGACTTCTTACATTCAATAACTGCTGTCGGTTGGGAAGCACCTTGTGCATAGAATGAAATCTTATATTCACTGCACTGTTCCATCAGGGCGCTAAGCGCGATGCGGTCTTGTGCAATCAGCAGGTAAGCCACGTTCTTGTTGAATAATTTGCCAAAACCTCCCCAGTTTTCAGCCTTGATTTCTATTTCTTCATCGTTGGCAGTCAGGGTAATGCGTCCGTTCTGCAGCTGGCTGTTCCAGTTGTCCGAGAATTGTGCAACAGGCACTTCTTTCAGCTCGCCTGTCAGGGTCATGGCTGGAGTCAGAGGAGTTGCCGGAACTACAGCAGGAGCAGTTTCGTTAGCCAGCACCTTTTGTCCCAGTGCATCGGTAGCCGACTGGAAGAGTTGGTCCTTCAGGTCGATGGTTTCACGACGGAATTTTCCGCAGATAGGAGCCAGTTTGGTTTTCTTCTTGTTCAGTGCCATGTCATCTGTAATCCATTCTTCGGCAGTATATTTTTCTCCACCATCGCGGTTTTCGTCATACCAGTAGCGGATGCGGGTCATGGTCATGCGGCATACCCCATCGGCCACATTGATAAGATACTGGTAGTAGATGCGGGTGCGGTCCAGTGACAGGGCGGAAGAAGAGAATACGATGTATTCTTCGGCAGAGGCGGCAATGTCGCCCTCTTCTTCGTTGGTGTAGACTACGCGGCTCTGCAGTTTTCCGTCAGATTTGAAACGGTTGTTGGCCCAGTCCAGCATTTGTTTGTAGAGCTGCTCTTTCGAGAGCGAAGGAGCCTTGATTTCATGATTGAAGGTTACCTTTCCATCCTCCATTGTAATAGCTCCAGCCAGATATTTCGGGTTAGAGTTGTCTTTTTTATCCTTGGCCATTCCGAACAGCGGCAGGCAAGCCAATAAGATGAACAATAGTTTTTTCATGATTCGTATCAAAGTTTTTTATAGTATGAAATATTATTTCTTAAAGATAGCATGTGTAAAGATAGGTATTTTTTTTAACTGCGGTGTAGGAATAGGATTTCTTATTATTTTTTGTGAAGCAATTATACATTTCAGTAAAAACAACAAAGCCCGTTTCCCTTTCAGGAAACAGGCTTTGTACGTATTTCTATCAAATAGAACCTCTCCGAAGCAGGAGCGGGGGATTATCGAACGGGAATTTTGTCGATGCGTGCCTGGTGGCGTCCACCTTCAAAATCGGTAGTGAAGAATTCCGTCATAATCTTGTCGGCCATTGCTTCATCAATGAAACGTCCCGGCATTACCAGTACGTTGGCATTGTTGTGCTGACGGGCCAGATGAGCAATTTCCGGAATCCAGCAAAGTGCAGCACGGATACCCTGGTGTTTATTCAGGGTGATACCGATTCCTTCACCGCTTCCGCAGATGGCAATTCCCGGATAGCATTCTCCGTTTTCTACTGCCAAAGCCAGCGGGTGAGCAAAGTCGGGATAGTCACAACTGTCGGTTGTGTAAGTTCCGAAATCCTTGTATTCCCATCCTTTGGCTTCCAGCCATTTTTTCACGTATTGTTTCAATTCAAATCCGGCATGGTCGGATGCAAGTCCTATTGTTTTCATCAGAGCATTTCTTTTACTTGGTTATATACATTTTCAGCAGTGAAGCCCAGTTTTTCATCCAGCACTTTGTAAGGAGCAGAGAAACCGAATGATTCCAATCCCCAAATCTTACCGTTGGTACCTACCAGACCTAACAGGTTGACTGGCAGACCAGCTGTCAGACCAAATACCTTGGCGCCAGCCGGAAGAATGCTTTCCTGATATTCCTTGCTCTGGCTGCGGAACAAACCTTCTGATGGAACTGATACGATGCGAGTCTTCACACCGTCTTTGTGAAGCAGTTCAGCTCCGGCTACCAATGTAGAAACTTCAGAACCAGAAGCTACCATGATAACATCCGGATTTTCGTCAGAACCAGCTACGATGTAAGCTCCCTTGGCAGCCTGTGAGTAGTCTGTACCTGCCGGCAACATGTTGATGTTCTGGCGAGACAGAATCAGAGCCGACGGAGTATCGGTATTTTCCATAGCCAGTTTCCAGCAGACAGTAGTTTCTTCTGCATCTGCCGGACGAAGTACCAGCATAGAGTTCTTTCCGTGGTGGTTTTTCAGTTTTTCCATCAGGCGGATTTGTGCTTCCTGTTCTACCGGTTCGTGAGTAGGACCGTCTTCACCTACACGGAATGCATCGTGAGTCCAGATAAACTTCACTGGCAACTGCATGAGGGCAGCCATACGTACAGCCGGTTTCATGTAGTCTGAGAATACGAAGAATGTACCGCAGGCAGCGATTACACCACCGTGCAGTGCCATACCGATACAGCAGCAAGCCATAGTCAGTTCGGCTACTCCGGCCTGGAAGAAGGCACCGCTGAAGTCACCGTTAACAAATGCGTGAGTCTTTTTCAAGAAACCGTCTGTCTTGTCAGAGTTAGACAAGTCGGCAGAAGCACAGATCATGTTAGGAACCTGCTGTGCCAATGCGCCCAATACAGTAGCAGATGCGTTACGAGTTGCATCGTTTGCTTTCTGCTGGATACCTGCCCAGTCTACTTTCGGAGCTACTCCGCTGAACCATTCTTTCAGCTGAGCTGCTTTTTCCGGATTGGCTGCAGCCCATGCAGCTTCTTCTTCATAACGTGCAGCTACGATAGCTTTCAGTTCTTCTTCACGTTTTTGCGTAAATTTCTTTTACGTCGTCGAAGATAACGAACGGATTTTCAGGGTCAGCACCCAAGTTGATCATAGTGTTCTTGTAAGCGTCGCCACCCAGAGGAGCACCGTGAGTCTTACAGTTGTGTTCGTATGAAGAGTTATCGTCCTTGCGGGCACCCTTACCCATGATACATTTACCGATAATCAGCGTCGGGCGTTTGCTTTCTGCTTTTGCAGCATCCAGAGCAGTACGGATTTGTTCACAGTCGTTACCGTTGATTTCGATGACATTCCATCCCCATGCACGGTATTTCATGGCTGTATCTTCAGAGATAACATCCTTTGTTTCTGTAGAAAGCTGGATGTCATTTGAGTCATAGAACATAATCAGGTTGTCCAGACCCAGGTGTCCGGCAATACGGCCTGCGCCCTGAGAAATTTCTTCCTGAATACCACCGTCAGAGATATAAGCGTAGATAGTTTCTTTATTGAAAGTAGGGTTACCTGTACGAGCTGCAAGGAATTTGGCAGCGATGGCAGCACCTACAGCGAATACGTGTCCCTGTCCCAGTGGACCAGAAGTGTTTTCAATGCCGCGCATTACGTCTACTTCAGGATGTCCCGGAGTAGGAGAGCCCCACTGGCGTAATTGTTTTAATTCGTCTAATGTAAATTTACCGATAAGAGCCAACTGTGAGTACAACATCGGTGACATGTGGCCCGGATCCAGGAAGAAACGGTCACGACCTTCCCATTTCGGGTTCTGAGGGTCATACTGCAGATACTCTGCATACAAGACATTGATGAAATCGGCTCCACCCATTGCACCTCCGGGGTGTCCAGACTTTGCTTTTTCAACCATTGAAGCAGCCAAAATACGAATATTATCAGCAGCGTGGTTCATTACTTGTTTGCTGTTCATATAACTAAATTTTGATTTGTATGCTACATAAAATGCGAGTGGCATACGTCACCCGCTTTTTGAAATTATGAGCAAAGGTATGACATTTATATGTAAATTACAAAGTGGAAATAACTTATTTATTTCACATTTTTTTACTTCTTGTATTTTACTGCAGCCTCTTCTACCGGCAGACAAGCCTTATAATTTTCAATATATGCATTGAATCCGGCAACGTCTTCTGCAGTAGGAGATACTTCTCGCCCGCATTTCCGGCAAACACTTTTTCGTCGAGGAAGTCAGCCAGTGACTGCTTCTTGTCATTGTTCACCAGATAAGAACCTAACAGTGCAATACCCCATGCACCACCTTCTCCTGCGGTTTCCATGACAGAAATCGGAGAATTGATGGCCGCAGCAAGAACTCTCTGACCTACACCCTTAGTACGGAACAGACCTCCGTGACCTGTGATGCGGTCTACTTTAATCTTTTCTTCGTTGAAGAGAATGTCATTTCCAATCTTCAGTACGCCTACCGATGCATACAAGTGTGCACGCATAAAGTTGGCCAGGTTGAATTTATCGCTTGCCGTACGAACGAACAACGGGCGTCCTTCTGTCAAACCGGTTACAGGTTCGCCTGAGAAGTAGTTGTACGAAATCAGTCCGCCGCAGTCTGCATCACCTGTCAGTGCGTGGTTATACAGTTTGCCGAAGATTTCGTCCATATCTACCGGCATACCCATCAGTTCCTGGTATTCCTTGAACAGATTTACCCATGCGTTCAGGTCGGAAGTACAGTTGTTACAGTGTACCATGGCTACCAGACTTCCGTCAGGAGTAGTCACCATGTCAATCATTTCGTAAGGTTTTGACAGGTCTTTTTCCAAAACAATCATAGAGAAAGAAGAAGTACCAGCCGATACATTACCAGTGCGCTGTTTTACGGCATTGGTAGCCACCATACCTGTTCCTGCATCACCTTCCGGCGGACAAACAGGTACACCTGCCTTCAGATGGCCTGATACGTCGAGTTTCTTGGCACCTTCTTCGGTCAGGCAACCGGCATTTTCTCCTGCCAGCAATACTTTCGGCAGAATGTCTGTCAGTTTCCAGCTGTATCCGTAAGGAGCTACTAACTTGTCGAACTTTTCAATCATTTCGGCAGAGTAGTTCTTTGTTTCAGGATCGATAGGAAGCATACCTGAAGCATCACCGATACCCAGAACTTTTTCGCCGGTAATCTGCCAGTGTACGTAACCTGCCAGTGTAGTGAAGAAAGTGATGTCCTTCACGTGTTCTTCCTTGTTCAGGATAGCCTGATAAAGGTGAGAGATACTCCATCTCAATGGAATGTTGTAGACAAAGAGTTCAGACAATTCTGCAGCTGCTTTACCTGTATTGGTATTTCTCCAGGTACGGAACGGTACGAGGATTTCTTCTTTATCGTTGAAAGCCATGTAACCGTGCATCATGGCACTGATACCGATGGCTGCCAAGTTTTCTATTTCGATGCCGTACTGGCTTTTTACGTTTGCGCGAAGATCAGCATAGCAGTCCTGTACTCCAGCCCAGATAGCTTCAATGCTGTAGGTCCAGAGTCCGTCTTCTAACTGGTTTTCCCAGGTGTGACTTCCCTGAGCAATAGGTTTATTTTCCTGGTCAATCAGGACAGCTTTGATTCGGGTAGAACCGAACTCAATACCCAAAATGGCTTTACCTGCCTCAATGGTTGACTTTGCATCTTTCATATTAAAAATCGATTAGTTAAAGTGAAAAATAAGGCAATATTAAAAAATAAAAGTGCTGCCAGAAAGAAATCTTCTGTCCAGCACTTTTAAGATATACTTGATTAAGTATTAGCAAAGAGCTTTGTTCAGCATGTAGTATACTTCGTTCATGCGAAGTTCTTTCTTGAATCCGTCGATGGTAGTATCCTTGTTGATATGTACCATTTCGATACCAGCGATTTCAGCATAGTCCTCCCAGTATTCTGCAGTCAGGTCGTATGAGAAGCAAGAGTGGTGAGTACCACCAGCCAAAATCCATGCACCTGCACCGATTTCGAAGTTAGGCATCGGTTTCCAAAGTGCAGAAGCAACCGGCAATTTCGGCAGTGGTTTCGGTTCGATACATTCTACGTCGTTTACAATCAGACGGAAACGGTTGCCCATGTCTACTACAGTAGCAGTACATCCTGTACCTACCTTAGAAGTGAAGACAAGACGTGCAGTCTGGCTCTTGCGTACACCGATACCGAGGAAGTGTACTTCCAGACGAGGTTTCTTGGCAGCAATCATCGGACAAACTTCCAGCATGTGAGCCTGAAGGATAGAGCTGTTTTCACCGTCGAAGTTCAGTGTGTAGTCTTCTAGGAAAGAACATCCGTTAGGCAATCCCTGGTTCATTACCCATACAGTACGATACAAAGCAGCTGATTTCCAGTCACCTTCTGCACCGAAACCATATCCTTCTGCCATCAGGCGCTGTGAAGCCAATCCCGGAATCTGGTCGAAGTAGCTTCCGTCAGTCTGACCCAGGTCATCGAAGTTAGTTGTGAAACCTTTTGCACCTTTCGCTTTCAGGATAGCACGCAGAGCCAGTTCAGCTTTAGCGGCATTCCATACTTCTGGTATGCTTCAGAAGCTTTGTCTTCCAATGCTGCATCGTGGTCGTATTCATTGAAGTAAGTTTTTACAAGAGCTTCTACCTCTTCGTCTTTTACTTCTTTGTGATAGCTCATCAGTTCGCTTACCGGACAGTAGTCTACGTGGTAACCCATGCGCTGTTCAGCTTCTACTTTATCACCGTCTGTAACAGCTACGTTGTTCATCTGGTCGCCGAAACGCAGAATCAGCATATCCTGAGAGTCTGCCCATGCAGCACATACGCGCATCCATACAGCAATCTTAGACAATGTGTTTTCATCTTTCCAATAGCCAACTACTACTTTGCGGCGTACGCGCATACGAGCGCAGATGTGACCAAATTCACGGTCGCCGTGAGCAGACTGGTTCAAGTTCATGAAGTCCATATCCATGGTGTCCCAAGGAATTTCCTTGTTGAACTGAGTGTGCAGGTGGAGCAACGGTTTCTTTAACTGCTGCAAGCCGTGAATCCACATTTTAGCAGGAGAGAAAGTGTGCATCCAAGTGATGACACCGATACATTTTTCTTCGTTGTTGGCTGCTTTGAACACTGCTTCTACTTCTTTAGAAGAGTTGGCAGTTCCTTTATATACTACTTTCACAGGCAATTTGCCGCTGGCATTCAAACCTGCTACCATTTCGTTACTGTGTGCGTCTACTGCGATAACTGCATCGCCTCCGTAAAGGAGCTGAGCTCCGGTTACGAACCATACTTCATATTGATCAAATGCGTTCATAGTGATTTTATGTTTTTAATTGGTTGGATATTTGTTTTTATGTTATTTTTTCTGTCCGTAATAAGCGTTCGGACCGTGCTTGCGGCTGAAGTGTTTTTCTACCAGCAGCGGGTTCATGGTCAGGTTCGGATTGACAGCGTAAGCAATGCTGGCCATTTTGGCAACCTGCTCCATGACTACGGCATTGTGAACAGCATCGTGTGCATCCTTACCCCATGAGAAAGGACCGTGGTTCTTTACGAGTACACCCGGAGTATGTACCGGATTCATACCTTCAAAGCGTTTCACAATTACGTTTCCTGTTTCCATTTCGTAGGCGCCCTTCACTTCTTCTTCCGTCATGTCGGCAGTGCAGGGGGATAGCTTCGTGGAAATAGTCGGCGTGAGTAGTTCCGATGTTCGGAATATCGCAGCAGCCTGTGCCCATGCAGTAGCGTATGTAGAATGTGTATGTACCACACCGCCGATTTCAGGGAAGGCTTTGTACAGTACAAGGTGAGTCGGTGTGTCGCTTGAAGGACGCAAGTTTCCTTCTACCACGTTTCCTTCCAGGTCGACTACTACCATGTCTTCGGCTTTCATTTCATCGTAAGACACTCCACTGGGTTTGATAACCACCAGTCCGCTTTCACGGTCGATGGCCGATACGTTTCCCCACGTGAAAATAACCAGTCCGTGTTTCACCAAATCCAGGTTGGCATGGAACACTTTTTTCTTTCAGTGCTTCTAACATATTCTTAAAGTTTGAATTTCGGATCTTTCTGATAAGCCTTGTCGTTGAATTTGTAAAGAGAGGCTCCTCTTCGTGATCCTGTTTTATCAATTTTATCTGTTTTCTCTATAAATCCCATTTCTGCAATACGCTTGCGGAAATTTCGCTTGTCCATCGGTTCACCGTAAATTGCTTCGTAGAGACTCTGGAGCTGTGTCAGCGTGAACAACTCCGGCAAGAGGTTGAAGCCGATAGGGGCTCTTGAAGCTTTTTGCTTCATAATGGCACGAGCCTTCTCAACCATTTCATTGTGGTCAAAAATCAGGTCGGGTAGGTTATTAATGTTTACCCAGTATGCGTTGTGCTGCTGTACCAGCTCACGGTCATATTCATTGATGTTGATTAAGGCATAATAAGCCAGTGAGATAACTCGTTCGCCCGGATCTCGGTCTACAGCTCCGAACGCACCAATCTGGTCCATGTATACATTTTCCAGTCCGGTCAGTTCGCTCAATACGCGTTTGGCAGCATCATCGGCACTTTCGTTTTCCTGGATGAAGCCTCCCATCAGCGACCATTGTCCCATTGCAGGCTCGAAATTTCTTTTGAGTAGCAATAGATTCAGTTCGCCTTTGTCGAATCCGAAGATAATACAGTCGATTCCGACATAAAATTTGGGATTATGATTATAATATGTGGTCATGAAGTTCGTGACTTTTGGTTCTTTACAACTTGGTTTCTTAGGTCTCTGTTATTTTTCTACTGTAAACTTGAAGATACAGTGACTGTGGTAAGTCTGTCCCGGAGTCAGGATAACAGAAGGCCATTGTGGTTTGTTAGGGCTGTCAGGATAGTGCTGTGTTTCCAGACATACAGATGCACGCTGCGGGTAAACAATACCTTTCTTACCCTTCACTGTACCATCCAGGAAGTTTCCGGTATACACCTGAATACCCGGTTCTCTGTATACACTTCCAGACTGATACCGGTTGTCGGGCTGGTCAGTTTAGCTGCCACCTGATTGATGTCACCTTTGGTTTTCAGTACCCAGTTATGGTCAAATCCGTTACCGAATCTTACTTGTTCGTTAGAGAAATCTGTCACTCCTTCGCTGATGGCTTTCGCTGTGTTGAAGTCAAACGGAGTATCTTTTACTGCCATCATTTCACCTGTTGTCATGAAGGTGCTGTCTACCGGAGTAATACTGTCGGAAGCTACGTAGAGCAGGTGATCTGTAGCTGGTTTAGACGGGTCGCCATTCAGGTTGAAATAAGAATGGTTGGTCATGTTAATGACTGTTGTCTTGTCAGTAGTGGCATCGTATTTAATATCGATGGCATTGTCAGCAGTCAATGAATAAGTCACATTGGCAGTCACATTTCCCGGGAAGTTATTGTCTCCATCAGGAGATTTCATCGTCAGTACGATGGTGCTGTCATTAGCCTGATTGGCTTCGTATACCTGATACTGCCATCCGGTAGGACCGCCGTGCAGACAGTGGCCGAAGTTATTGGTCGGAAGCTGGATCTCCTGTCCGTCGATAGTGATTTTTCCTTTATTGATTCGGTTGGCATAGCGGCCGATAGAAGCTCCAAAGTCACTTGGAATATTCTGATAGTCAGCAATGCTGTCAAAACCTAAAACTACATCCGTCATTTTTCCGTTTTTATCGGGAACCATGACCGATACGATTCGTCCGCCGAAATGGTTACACAAACTTCCATACCCTGGCTGTTCTTCAAAGTATAAAGTTTGATGGGTTTGGCATTTTCAGCTGAAACCTCAAAATTAGCAGGGTTCAAGCCTGATAAAGTCAGCTCCGGTTGCTGGGCTTGCTTGGAAGCACAACCGCTCAATACTGCAAGGATGATACTTGCCCCTAAGAAAGATTTATTCATGCTTTTCATGTGAAATTATTGATGTTTTTATCTATGGTGTAAAAGTAACACTTAAAACGATTGCTTGTTCTTTTTTCAGATGTTTTTCAACATAGAATGTGTGTTTTTCAGTAGTTTCTATAAAAAAGGAAGAGGACATGCGGTTTTTGATTTGCATGTCCTCTTTTTATGAGTTGGTTTCTATGGATTACCAGAAGTATGCGTAGAACAAAGCGCACAGAACAACCACTCCCAGTGTAGCGATTACATCCCACATATTCCAGCTTTCGCGAATTGCTTTCTTGTAGTCGCCGGTGAAGTGATGGCTGCAATTTGTTCAGATGTCGGTTTGGCAGTAAACATGGATACTACGTACATCATGATAACGATGAATACCAGCAACCATACTTCAAAGATAAGCCAGTTAGTCTGCCAGAACCAAGAAGTGTATTCCCAGAACGCTCCGTCCATAACAGCTTTACCAGAGTCGGTAAGTACGTTGGTCAACAGACGCAGCATACCAATAAGGAAGCCTCCGATAAGTCCCCATTCTCCAGCTTTCGGTGTGATGCGCTTAGAGAAGATACCCAGGGTAAATACGGCTACCATGGCGGGAGCAATCAGAGACTGAATATCTTGAAGATAAGAATACAGGTTACCCATGTTCATCATGATAGGCATCCAAGCCAATCCCAACAGTACGACAACTACTGTAGCTATACGGCCTACCATTACGTAGTGGCTTTCGCTCATGCCTTTCTTCATAGGTTTGTAGAAGTCTTCTGTAAACAATGTCGCACAGCTGTTAAAGAATGCAGCCAAAGAAGCCACCAGGGCGCAGATGAAACCGATGGTTACGATACCTTTCACACCTGCAGGCAGGATGTTCTTAACCATCATGGCAAAAGCACCATCTGTGTCATGTGTGTTGGTGATGTCCATTACGATGTTGCTGCCGGTTTTCTGTGAGAGTGCGAATGCCACCATACCCGGAATCAGGAACATGAAAACAGGCAACAGTTTGAAGTAACCGGCTGCGATTGTACCGCGGCGTGCGCGTGCCATAACTTTGCGGTTGTCTTCTCCTTTAGTCTGTCCGAGCACACGCTGTACGATGTGCTGGTCAGTACACCAGTACCAGAAACCGATGATAGATGCTCCGAGGAATACCACATAACCCGGGAATTGCGGATACATAGGGTCTGCAGGGTCAGTGTGGAACATGTGAGTTGTTCCGAAACCGTCGTGTGCGGCGTTACAAACGGCCATCATTTGTGACCATCCTTCTGAGATGCTGCCATCGCCCAGCATATTCAAGCCTAAGAACAAAACTAAGAATGAACCAATGATAAGAATAGGAGTCTGGATGGCAGAAAGTGTCATTACACCTTTCATACCTCCGAAGACAGTGAAGATAGCCGTGATGAAGATAAGGCCGATTGCTCCCCACCAGAATGGAAGTCCGAGCAGGTATTCAAAGAAGATACCGCCAGTGAATGCAGTTACAGATACCTTTGTCAATACGTAGGCAATCAGTGTAATGATAGATAACCATGAACCAGTACGTTGTGTGTAGCGGAATTTCAGGAAGTCAGGCATAGTGATAATCTTGCCCATTTTGTTGTTTAATAACTGATAGAAAGGAACGAACAACCATCCTAAAATAAGAATCATCCATCCTTGCATTTCCCAGTGTGCCATTCCCACACCGTCTTTTGCACCTGTACCTGCCAATCCTACAAGGTGTTCAGAACCGATGTTTGCTGCGAAGATAGCAGCACCGATAATGTACCAAGGTTCCCCTTTTCCGAAAAGGTAGTCCTGACTGTCGGCACCTTTCATCTTTTCCTGATCTTTCTTTATTGCACGGTAAACAGCCCACACAATAGCAATGACTCCGACGGTGAGGACCAGCCAGTCGAGCCAAATAAATTCAGTTGAATTCCAATTCATAATAGTATTATTTTAATTATTTGTGTATTGATTTTGCGGTTATCAAACGTGTTTTTATACTGTTCGTTTTTCAAAGTGTATTAGTAACACTAATTCGAGTGCAATATTACGGATAAGTGTAAAATTACACTAATAAAAGTCCATGTTTAGAGCATGTTTCGTCCTTTTTTCGTTC
>ENA-OQAL01000086-OQAL01000086.1-human-gut-metagenome-genome-assembly--contig:-NODE-86-length-23048-cov-4.728590_pt1 | contig 23048 bp, 22 predicted proteins | sample MGYA00242491_ERZ504519 | MGnify/ENA primary metagenome ERZ504519 (study PRJEB26092, sample SAMD00036260) | human gut metagenome | host: Homo sapiens | study: EMG produced TPA metagenomics assembly of... | reverse complement strand
GTAATAAGATTGATTTTATTTTACGAAAAAACACTCTCGAATATGTCAATTCTTCTACCCCCCGTCAATCAGCCAATTTTTAAAAACATTAACGATGGAAAACGGAAGAATGTATTTTTAAGTAAATATAATGTTTTAATTAATTTTCATTCCATATCATGGCTCAAATACATATCAATCAGAATACATGCATACGCTGTAAGAAATGCGTCAGAATATGCCCATCTGCCCTGTTTACCCTTCAGGAAGATAAAGGTATTGAAGTGAATGCCGAAGACTGCATCAGTTGCGGACACTGCGTGGCCGTCTGCCCGAGTAACTCCATTGATCACACTGATTTTCCACCCGAAAAGGTTCATACCATCGACCGCAGCCAACTTCCTACTGCCGACCAGTTGGAACTGCTCATCCTTTCCCGCCGCTCGAACCGCGCATTCTCCAAAGAAAAAGTCTCGGAAGAGCTGTTACAGCGTATCATAGAGGCTGCCCATAGGGCCCCGACGGCAACCAATGCACAAGAAGTCAAAATGGTATTGGTCACCCGCCCGGAAACCTTGAAGGAAGTCAGCCGCATCACCATTGGTACCTTTATGTCGATAGTAAACTTAGTGGAAAACCCGTTGCTGAAAATGATACTGAAACCGCTCATGCCTTCGGGCTATCGCTACGTGCCGGTGTTCAAAAGACTGCATGAGGAATTTGGACGAGGTAACGACGGTATTTTGAGAGGTGCCACGGCTGCCATCTTTTCTATACCGACAAAAAAGAACGTTTCGGATGTCAGGACTGCAACCTTGCCTACCAGAATGCTTCACTCATGGCAGAAGCGGCAGGAGTCTCACAGTTCTACACCGGATTCGTGTGCAGTGCAGCAGGAATGGACCGGAAAAGAAAGTTGCAAAAGCTGTTAGGTATTGAAGGAACCGTTCATGCCGGCATCGCATTAGGCATGCCGTCTTTCCGCTTCGATAAATACATCGACAAAAAAGAGGTGGTATTGAAACGTATTGATTAAACCGAAAGTGCCATGACAAAAAACAACCTGCTAAGCGAAAAGCTGAATTATACGGGAGCCAGCCATACGCCGACTCACCTGCATTTCTGCACATACAACACAGAAATTCTGGAATATCGTCAGGGAGCTTCCATCAAAGAGTTTGCCCCTTTCATCCGGCCGGATGCCATCAATTGGGTACAGATTCATGGATTGCAGAATACAGAAATCGTGCAGGAAGTCTGCGATTTCTTTCACATTGACTTTCTTACCACACAAGATATTCTCAATGCGGAGCATCTGACAAAAATTGAAGAGCATGACACCTACAATGTGGTCATCCTGAAACAGTTGTCGGTAGACGAAGAAAACACGTACACTCCCCAGCAGCTTTGCATTGTGCAGGGAAGTAATTTCGTACTTACCTTCATGGAACACGACAGCGATTTCTTCAATGAGATTCACACGGCACTGAAAAACAATACCCTGAAAATCCGGAACCGCCAGTCAGATTTTCTGCTGAGCGTCATGCTGAACAGTGTCATGGCCAGCTTTATGTCTATCATATCCCGAATGGAAGACCAGCTGGAAGATATGGAGGAATCATTGCTGTCACCGGAAACCAGAAGCGGACTGACATTAGAGGATATACAACCCTATCGAAAGGATGCCCGCCTCATCAAGAAATGCATCCTTCCTCTTAAAGAGCAGATGAGCAAGTTGTTTCATGCCGACAACGTACTGCTTCATAAAGCCAACCGGCCGTTCTTTAACGACGTAAACGACCATCTACAATTCGTACTACAGACTCTCGACGGCTGCCGCGACATGATTTCGGCCCTGGTAGACCTTTACCTGTCGAACAATGACCAGCGGATGAACAACATCATGAAGCAACTCACCATCGTATCGACCATCTTCATTCCGCTGACATTTTTAGCAGGTATATGGGGAATGAATTTCGAATGGATGCCCGAACTGGGCTGGAAATACGGTTACCTGATGGCCTGGGGACTGATGCTGGTTACCGGCATCGGAGTATACCTGTTTTTCAAACGGAAGAAATGGTATTAATCACAAACTATTCACCTAAATTATTCTACACAGTATGCGAAAAAAAGAACTTTATCAGAAAGTCATCGAATATTTCCAGACGGCCATGCCCGTAGCCGAAACGGAACTGCACTATAGCAACCCGTTTGAACTGCTAATAGCTGTCATCCTCAGCGCACAATGTACCGACAAGCGGGTCAACATGATTACCCCTCCCCTGTTCAGGGATTTTCCTACCCCCGAAGCTTTGGCTGCCACCACTCCGGAAGTAGTGTTCGAATACATCCGCAGCGTGAGCTATCCCAACAACAAGGCCAAGCATCTGGTAGGAATGGCGCAGATGCTGGTACGCGATTTCCAAAGTACCGTGCCCGACACGCTGGAAGAGCTGACTAAATTACCCGGTGTAGGACGCAAAACAGCGAATGTTATCCAGAGCGTGGTATTCAATAAGGCTGCCATGGCAGTCGATACCCACGTGTTCCGCGTAAGTCATCGCATCGGACTGGTTCCCCGCACGTGTACCACTCCGCTGGCTACTGAAAAACAACTGGTAAAATACATCCCTGAAGCACTTATCCCGACCGCACACCACTGGCTGATTCTCCACGGACGTTACGTTTGTACGGCACGTGCTCCTAAATGTGAAAGCTGCGGACTGAACGGGATTTGTAAGGAATCTTTGAAAAGTTTTCAGAAATAAAGAATGGCATGTGAGATCGTATGTAAATCTCACATGCCATTTTTCATACTATAATATTAAAGACTCACGTCAAGTAATCCAGCTCATTCCGCATGCTCACCAACTCCTCGCGGATACGCTTCAAACGCTCTACCACATTGGCCGTCTGCATGGTTCCTTCCTTGTTCTGCCGTAAGCGCTGCCTGGCACCGGACAGCGTCAACCCCTTTTCTTTCACCAGATGATACACCAGGCGAATGTTCTCAATGTCTTCTTTACGGTACTGACGTACATTTCCCCCTGTTTTCTTAGGAGAAATCATCGGAAACTCTTTTTCCCAATAGCGCAGCATGATTCATTTACATCAAACATTTTTGCCACTTCACTGATAGAATAATAGAGCTTCAATTCTTTATCTGTTTTCAAAGCCATAACAAGTAATTCTTTTTAATCAAATACACGACCGTGGTTGGCAGCCAATTCAATCATCTTTTCGTAATCATCAGCATTCAAGTCCATGAAATAATAGTTCACCGGATTGACAATCTTTCCCTTTACACGCACTTCATAATGTAAATGCGGACCGGTGCTCTTTCCCGTAGAGCCTACCTGACCAATCACTTCCCCACGTGCCACATTCTGCCCCACTTTCACTTCTATCTTATTCAAATGAGCATAACGGGTCACATAACCAAACCCATGGTCAATGATGATACAATTCCCATACAGTCCATCCCATCCGGCTTGCTTTACCCTACCGTTTCCTGTAGCATATACCGGCGTACCGATATTGGCAGAGAAGTCCATCCCTGCATGAAACTTCACGGTTTTATAAATCGGGTCAACACGCATGCCGTACCCCGAAGCAGTCTGTTTCAGATTCTTGTTTGAAACCGGCTGGATGGCGGGAATGCAGGCCAGCATCTTGTCATGCTGTTTACAGAGCCCCACCACTTCGTCGAAAGATTTGGACTGGGCATAAATCTTCTTCTCCAAATCATCCATTTTCTGTAGTGTATGGATAACCAGACGGCTGTTGGCCATGTCCATCAGTTCATTATAACGTGCATTATTTGCAGTAGCCGAACGCTGCTCATCCGGTAACGGGTCGGCCTGCATCATTACGCGGTAGATGTTGTCGTCACGTTGCTGCAGACGTTGCATCACTCCTTCCGCCTCATCCAGACGAGAGGAAAGAATGGCATATTGTGACAAAAGTCGGGAGTTTTCCGTACGAAGGTCTTTTTCCGAAGGAGAACCGAAAATCCACAACAGCAGGATAAAACTGCCTGCCCCCAGTCCCATACCGACAAAGAGTTGACGCAGGTAACTCAAAGCCCGCTGGCGTACGGTGGGATAAATACGGTCGTAAGTACGAGTTTTCGGATTGTAGATATAATAGACTTTACGCATGTGGTTCGATTTTGGAAATTTTTAAGCAACAAAACATCAAGTTTTTGCACCAAACATACAGACAAAAATAATAAAACCAATTATCTTTGCAAATCAATTTTGAGAATATTAACTACAAGACAATATAACGATTATGTTGACAGCAAATGAAATCCGCGACTCATTCGTCAAATTCTTTGAGTCAAAAGGACATCAGATTGTGCCTTCTGCACCAATGGTTATCAAAGATGACCCTACCCTGATGTTCACTAATGCCGGTATGAACCAGTTCAAGGATATCATACTTGGAAACCACCCTGCTAAATACAAACGCGTAACCGACTCACAGAAATGTCTTCGTGTGAGCGGAAAACATAATGACTTGGAAGAAGTAGGCCACGATACCTATCACCACACCATGTTCGAAATGTTGGGTAACTGGTCATTCGGCGACTACTTCAAGAAAGAAGTGATTGGCTGGGCATACGAATACTTGGTAGAAGTATTGAAACTGGACCCGAAAGACTTGTATGTCACCGTATTTGAAGGAAGTCCTGAAGAAGGTCTTGCCCGTGACGATGAAGCTGCCGGCTACTGGGGACAGTTCTTCCCTGAAGACCACATCATCAACGGAAACAAGCATGACAATTTCTGGGAAATGGGCGATACAGGTCCTTGTGGTCCGTGCTCTGAAATCCACATCGACTCTCGTTCTGCAGAAGAAAAAGCAGCTATTCCGGGACGCGAACTGGTAAACAAGGATCATCCGCAGGTTATCGAAATCTGGAACCTGGTGTTCATGCAATACAACCGCAAGGCAGACGGAACTCTGGAACCGCTTCCTGCGAAAGTAATTGATACCGGTATGGGATTTGAACGTCTGGTACGTACACTGCAAGGAAAAACATCCAACTATGATACTGACGTATTCCAGCCTATCATCAAAGTGATTGGTGATTTGTCCGGTAAGAAATACGGAGACGATGAAAAGACAGACGTGGCTATGCGTGTAGTTGCTGACCACATCCGTACCATCGCTTTCTCTATCACTGACGGTCAGTTGCCTTCAAATGCAAAGGCTGGTTATGTCATCCGCCGTATCCTGCGTCGTGCTGTTCGTTACGCTTATACATTCCTCGGACAGAAACAGGCATTCATGTACAAGCTGGTTCCGGTGCTGATTGAAAACATGGGTGGTGCTTACCCTGAACTGAAAGCTCAGCAGGCTTTGATTGAAAAAGTGATGAAGGAAGAAGAAGAATCATTCCTCCGTACACTGGAAACAGGTATCCGTCTGCTCGAAAAGACCATGAACGAAACCAAAGCTGCCGGCAAGACAGAAATCAGTGGAGTGGATGCATTTACATTGTATGATACATTCGGATTCCCATTCGACTTGACTGAACTGATTTTGCGTGAAAACGGTTTGACTGCCGACGTGAAAGGCTTCGAAGCTGAAATGCAGAAACAGAAAGAACGTGCCCGCAATGCCGCTGCAGTAGAAACCGGCGACTGGGTTACACTGAAAGAAGGTGAAACAACTTTCGTTGGTTACGATTATACAGAATATGAAACCAGCATCCTGCGCTACCGCCAGATCAAACAAAAGAACCAGACTCTCTACCAGATTGTATTGAGCGAGACTCCGTTCTATGCAGAAAGTGGTGGTCAGGTAGGTGATACCGGTGTATTGGTAAGCGAATTCGAAACTATCGACATCATTGATACAAAGAAGGAAAACAACCTTCCGATTCATATTGCCAAGAAACTTCCGGAACACCTGGAAGCTCCGATGATGGCATGTGTAGATACAGACAAACGTGCTGCTTGTGCTGCCAACCACTCTTGTACGCACCTGCTGGACGAAGCTTTGCGTCAGGTATTAGGTACTCACGTAGAACAGAAGGGTTCTTTGGTAACTCCTGATTCACTGCGTTTCGACTTCTCTCACTTCCAGAAAGTGACTCCGGAACAGATTCGTGAAGTAGAACACCTGGTAAATGCCAAGATTCGTGAAAATGTACCTTTGACTGAATACCGCAACCTGCCAATTGAAAAGGCTAAGGAACTGGGTGCTATTGCCCTGTTCGGCGAAAAATACGGTGACGAAGTGCGTGTCGTACAGTTCGGTTCATCTATCGAATTCTGTGGAGGTACACATGTATCGGCTACCGGAAAAATTGGTATGGTAAAAATCATTTCTGAAAGCTCTGTAGCTGCAGGTGTACGCCGTATTGAAGCGGTTACCGGTGCGAAAGTAGAAGAAATGTTCGATACCGTACAAGATACCATCAACGCTTGAAAGCATTATTCAACAATGCACCCGACCTGAAGGCTGCTATCTCCAAGTACATCGAAGAAAACGCCGGCTTGAAGAAACAGATGGAAGAATTCATGAAAGAGAAAGAAGCTGCTGTTAAGAACAAACTGATTGAAGGTGCTAAAGAAATCAATGGCGTAAAAGTAATCAAAGCTGTACTTCCGATGCCGGCAGATGCAGTGAAGAACATTGCTTTCCAGTTGAAAGGACAGTTCACAGAAAATCTGTTTGTAGTTATCGGTAGTGTATTCGAAAACAAACCGTTGCTGACTGTAACCATGAGTGAAGACCAGGTGAAAGCTGGACTGAATGCTGGTCAGCTGGTACGTGAAGCTGCTAGCTGATTCAGGGCGCTGGCGGTGGTCAGCCTCATTTCGCTACTGCCGGTGGTAAGAACCCCGACGGATTGAATGCCGCAGTTGACAAAGTGGTTGAACTAGCTGGATTCTAATTTTCAGCAGACTATATCAGTACTTATTTTTTACATTTCATCCCCCTTATTTGCCCATTTTTGAAGAAAGTAGGGATTTTTCGTACTTTTGCCCACATTCTACAAGCAGACAACCTATGCCCCAAGATAAATATACGCTTATGACCACGGCACCGGTACCTCGCCTTATCCGAGGACTGGCCGTTCCGACCATCATCAGTATGCTGGTCACTTCTTTCTATGTCATGGCCGACACCTATTTTGTCGGGAAAATCAATACCCAGTCTACTGCGGCTGTAGGTATTTCTTTTCCATCATGGCCATCATTCAGGCATTCGGTTTTTTCTGCGGACACGGTTCGGGCAATTTTATTTCCAGAAGATTAGGTGCACGCGACTACCGCAGTGCGGAAAAGATGGCGGCTACGGGCTTCTTTAGTGCATTCCTCATCGGTTGTGCCATCGCGCTTGTCGGCCTGCTTTTCCTGGACCCTATCTGCCGGGCATTGGGTTCTACCCCTACCATTCTTCCATACGCCAAGACCTATTTAGGGATTATCCTGTTGGGAGCTCCTTTTATGGCCTCTTCGCTGGTGCTCAATAACCAGATGCGATTCCAGGGGAACGCCGTTTATGCCATGATTGGTATCATTGTGGGGGCCGTACTCAACATCGGACTTGACCCACTATTAATATTCGTATTCGACATGGGAATTGCAGGAGCCGCCTGGTCGACCTTCATCAGTCAGGTATGCAGCTTCACCATCCTGCTCTTCATGGACCGGAAAGGAGAAAACATCCGTATTCATTACCGGCATTTTACTCCCACTCCAGCCTATCTGAAAGAAATCGTATACGGAGGAAGTCCTTCTCTCTGCCGTCAGGGGCTGGCCAGTGTATCGACTATCCTATTGAATGTAGCAGCCGGAAACTTTGGAGATGCTGCCATTGCCGGAATGTCCATTGTAACCCGTATCTGTATGTTCATCAATTCCTTTGTCATCGGTTTCGGACAGGGATTTCAGCCGGTATGCGGATTCAACTACGGAGCAGGATTAAACCGCCGTGTCCGACAGGGATTCTGGTACTGTGTGAAAGTAGGCGTTATCTTCTTAGCCATCTGCTCCCTCATCGGCTACATTTATGCCCCGGAAGTAGTTTCCTGGTTCCGAAAAGAAGACCCGCAAGTTATCGCCGTAGGAGCCGAAGCCTTGCGCTGGCAGCTCATTACACTCCCATTAGGAGCCTGGGTGATACTATGTAACATGTTGCTACAAACTATCCGCCAGCCTCGCCGGGCCGTCATTCTTTCCTCCTCCCGCCAAGGTTTGTTCTTCATCCCTTTGATACTGATTCTGCCGTACTTTCTGCAGTTACAGGGTGTGGAAATGTGTCAGGCCGCAGCCGATTTATGTTCTTTCCTGTTAGCGCTTCCCCTTACAATTCCAGTACTGAAATCACTGCGCATAAACAGAACTCCCATGAAAGAAGAAAATGCCTGATAAACACGAAACTCCTTATTCGTCCTTTCTTCGATAATCATTAGGAGTCATTCCTGCCATGCGTCGGAAATACTTGCTGAAAAATGACGCATTAGGAAAATTCAACTCATCGGCAATCTGATAAACCAGCTTATCCGTGTGACGCAACATCAGCTTGGCCTCCTGCATCACCGCCTCATTTACCCAGTCCATCACTGTGCGTCCGCTGGCCTGACGGACCAGTGTACTCAAATAACGCGGTGTCAGAAAAAGCCGGTCGGCATAAAAACGTAATGCTCCGCTCACGAGCCGCATATTTATTGACCAACTCTAAAAAACGATTGAAAACTTCCTCCTGCCGCGTGTGTTGCTGCCTTTCAGTAGATTGACTGCTTTTCCTGACAAAATCCAGTTGATGAAAGCACAGAGAAATCAAACTCTGCACGGAAGCTCTCGGAAAAGGCCGGTCGTGCACCACTTCCCATAACAAGGCAAACAACTGCTCCATGCGCTGCACTTCTTTCGCAGTTAAAGACAGATGCAAAAACAATCTCCCCTGCAAATAGGTCTGCAACAAATCCTCTTTCTGCCAATTCTCCATCAAACTGTTTGAAAAGGCCAGCATAGCCAAATCTAAATCGGGAGATACATAAAGAAACTCAAACACCGTGCCGGGAGATACCGCCAGCAAATCACCGGCCTTAAATTCTACTTCACGAAGATTGATACGCAGCCGAAGCGTCCCCGCACGAAAAACACCACTCGCCCGCTCGGTCAACCGATAGGGCTGTCCTTCCATCGGGATAAAATGAATTACGTCGGCTATTCCCTGAATGGAACGAAGCAATCCCAATTCGGAAGTAAGAAAGCGGAAAGTGTTCGTCCCTTCTCCCACATGTTCACGCACTTTCTTCAATGCCAGCAACAACAGATGATTCGATTTCATTTGATACCCTGTTTTCCTACAAAGATAATATTTCAGGCCTTTTTTACGACATAAACAAACATTTATCGAACAAAAAGAACATTCCGTCACACATATAGGACCGAAAGATTACACAAAACCCTCTATCTTTGTCATACAACCTTTTAATAAAGACCCAATGCCTATGATACGAATATTTCTCCTTTTGTGTGCATGGAGCCTGAATGCGATAAGTCAGGCACAAATCACCTTGGAAAGTTGCAAGCAGCAGGCCCGTGAAAACTATCCGCTGGTACGACAATACGACTTGATCCAACTGTCCGAACAATATACGCTCTCAAATGTAGCGAAAGGCAATCTGCCCCAAATCAGCATAAGTGGAAAAATATCTTATCAAAGTGAAGCCACTACCTTCCCTTTCGAGATTCCGGGATTGGGTATGAAAGGACTACCCAAAGACCAGTATCAGGCATTGATTGAAATCAAACAGAATATATGGGACGGAGGGAAAATCCGCAACCAGAAAGCTCAGATCAAAGCCGAAGCCGAAGAACACGAGCGACAGCTTGATACGAGCCTGTATACACTGGAAGAAAGGGTGAATCAGGTGTTCTTCGGTATCCTGTTACTGGACGAGCAGCTGGCACAAAATGTATTACTGGAAGAAGAACTCGCACGCAACCAGAAAACGGTAGAGGCTTACCGGATAAACGGCACAGCCAATGATGCAGACGTAGACGCGGTAAAGGTAGAGATTCTTCAAACCAAGCAGCAGCGTATCCAGTTAGAAAACAACCGTATGGCCTATCTGCGCATGCTGTCCTTACTTACAGGAAAGGAACTTCCGGCACAAACCCTGTTAGTACGTCCAGATCCTGTGGCAACGAATGCATCTGAATTCAACCGTCCTGAACTCCGGTGGTATGAGGCACAAGAACAGACTGTCGCTGTACAACGAAAGGGGTTACAGACGGGTTACCTTCCTGCTTTTAGTCTTTTTGCACAAGGAGCCTACGGCAATCCGGGACTGGATATATTGAAAGACAAGTTCAGAACCTACTACTTAGTCGGGGCACGGTTTACCTGGAATTTCGGAAGCCTGTACACCCTGAAGAACGACCGGAAAAACCTAGACAACCGCATCCAGCAAATTAGAAACGAACGCGACTTATTCTTATTCAACACACACTTACAACTGGCAGAAGAAGACGGCACCATCCAAAGTCTTCGCCAGCAAATGAAAGAAGACGAGGAGATTATCCGATTACGGGAAAACATCCGACGGTCTGCCCAAGCCAAAGTAGCCAACGGCACGATGAGCGTCAGTGACATGCTGAAAGAAATTACAGCCGAGAATCTGGCACGTCAAGCCAAAGCCGTACATGAAGTGCAATTGCTCATGCATCTACACCAAAGAAAACACCTGACCAACTAACCCGTTTCACCCTAAAATACTCAAGCGTATGAAAAAAAGATATGTATTTCAAGCTCTGCTACTGATATGCCTGACTGCCTGCGGTTCCAAAGACGAATTTGATGCTACCGGCACCTTCGAAGCAACAGAAATCGTGGTATCTTCCGAAGCTACCGGGAAACTTTTTTACCTGAATGCGGAAGAAGGTATGCACTTTACGCAAGGAACCGAAGTAGGACTGATTGATACGGTGCAGCTTTATTTGAAGAAACGACAACTGGAGGCACAGATGAAATCGGTGGAGAGCCAGCGCCCCGACATCCACCGGCAAATAGCTGCCACAAAAGCACAAATTGCTACAGCACAGCGGGAACGCGACCGGGTGGAGAATCTGCTTAAAGCACAGGCTGCCAACCGCAAACAACTGGATGACTGGGATTCACAGTTGGCGGTACTCAACCGGCAACTGGAAGCGCAACTTTCTTCGTTGGGCAATACCACTGCCAGCCTGACGGAACAAAGTTCATCTGTCGCCATCCAGGTGGCACAAGTGGAAGACCAATTAAAAAAAATGCCATATCACCGTTCCCATCAACGGAACCATCTTAGCAAAGTATGCCGAACCCAGTGAACTGGCTACAGTAGGAAAATCGCTGTTCAAGATAGCCGATATGGAGCACATCTTCCTGCGGGCATACCTCACCTCTTCACAGTTGGAGTTGGTGAAATTAGGTAACGAAGTCACCGTTTTTGCCGATTTCGGCAATGCGCAACTCAGGAATTATCCCGGCAAGATAGTCTGGATTTCCGAGGAAGCGGAATTTACGCCCAAAACCATCCTGACCAACGATGAACGGGCCAACCAGGTATATGCCGTCAAAATAGCCGTCGAAAACGACGGACACATCAAACTAGGCATGTACGGGAAAGTCAAATTCTGAAAACCGAGAGTGACATGAAAAACCTCATAGAAGTCAGTCATGTAGCAAAAGCTACGGAAAGGTACAAGCCCTGCGCGATGTATCCTTCAGCGTAAAGCAAGGAGAACTGTTCGGCCTCATCGGTCCGGACGGAGCAGGGAAAAGTACCCTGTTCCGCATCCTAACCACCTTGCTGCTACCGGACCAGGGAAGTGCCCGGGTACTGGATGCGGATGTACGGGTCGACTTCCGTACGATACGGCAGAGCGTAGGTTACATGCCGGGGCGCTTCTCTCTGTATCAGGACCTCACGGTAGAAGAAACCTGCGTTTCTTTGCCACCGTATTTCATACGACCGTTGAAGAAAACTACGAACGGATACGCGTCATTTATGAACAGATTGCCCCCTTCAAGCAGCGTCGGGCAGGTGCATTGTCGGGAGGAATGAAGCAGAAGCTGGCTTTGTGTTGTGCACTGGTTCACGCTCCGAAAGTCCTCTTTCTGGACGAACCGACCACCGGCGTAGACCCCGTTTCACGCCGGGAGTTCTGGGAGATGTTAGCCTACCTCCGGCAGGAAGGCATTACCCTTGTCGTATCCACTCCTTTCATGGACGAAGCCTTGCGATGCGACCGGGTGGCGTTTCTTTACGAGGGAGAAATTAAAGGCATCGACCGTCCGGAAGCCATACTGAAGCAGTTCAGCGAGATTCTATGCCCTCCCGGCCTGCAACGAAAAGCCGTCGATAAACATACTCCGCCCATTATCCAGGTGGACAACCTCGTCAAACGGTTCGGCTCGTTCACGGCTGTCGACCACATTTCATTTTCTGTACAACGGGGAGAAATCTTCGGCTTCCTAGGGGCCAACGGGGCCGGAAAGACTACCGCCATGCGCATCTTGTGCGGGCTCAGTCTCCCCTCCGAAGGAAAGGCGGAAGTGATGGGGTTTGACGTACGGACACAAAGTGAGGAAATCAAAAAACGAATCGGCTACATGAGCCAGAAATTTTCACTTTATGAAGACCTGACCGTACGCGAAAATCTTCGTCTGTTCGGAGGTATCTATGGCGTCAATGCCAAGGAAATCAGCAAGCGTACGGAAGAAACCTTACAGCGCATCGGGCTTTACGAAGAGCAGCATACCCTGGTCCGTTCGCTGCCTTTAGGATGGAAGCAACGACTGGCCTTTTCGGTAGCCATCTTCCACCGTCCAGAACTGGTTTTCTGGACGAACCGACCGGAGGAGTCGACCCGGCTACCCGCCGTCAGTTCTGGGAGCTGATTTATCAGGCCGCCGACCAGGGGATTACCATTTTTGTCACGACGCACTACATGGACGAAGCTGAATATTGCGACCGTATCTCCATGATGGTGGCCGGACATATTCGGGCACTGGATACTCCCGACGGACTGAAATACCGTTTTAATGCCCGAGACATGGACGAAGTCTTCCAAAAATTAGCACGTGAAGCCCAACGAGGAGAACATGCCTTTACTCACACGCAAACAGAACAGCCATGAAACAGTTTATCGCTTTTGTCAGAAAAGAATTTCACCATATCCTGCGCGACCGGCGTACCATGCTGATACTGATAGGCATGCCGATTGTACAGATTATCCTTTTCGGCTTTGCCATCTCGACCGAAGTGCGCAATGTACAGACTGCCATCCTTACACCTTCCCTCCAGACGGATGTACGGAAAGTGATGGAACAACTGGATGCCAGCGAGTATTTCACGGTGAAATATGTCGTCCAGTCTCCCGACGAAATCGAACGGCTGTTCCGACGCAACCTCATAGAACTGGCTGTAGTCTTTCCCTCCGACCTGCATCGCCTGCGTTTCGATTCGGAAGAGATACAGATTTTAGCCGATGCCACCGACCCGAACCTGGCCGTCACACGGAGTACGTATGCCCAGACAATTCTGAGACAAGCCCTACAAACCATCCGGCAAGCTACAACCACCCCAGCCTATTCACAACCGGGATAAGCAGCCTGTCATGGTGTACAATAAACTGCTCTATAACCCGCAGATGAAGAGCGCCTATAACTTTGTACCGGGAGTCATGGGATTGATTCTGATGCTGATTTGTGCCATGATGACCTCCATCTCCATCGTACGCGAAAAGGAAACAGGCACGATGGAAGTCCTGCTGGTCTCTCCCGTCAACCCGCTGTTCATCATTCTGTCGAAGGCAGTTCCCTATTTCGTGCTTTCCCTGCTGAACCTGACGACCATCCTGCTGCTCTCCGTCTTTGTGCTCGACGTACCGATAGCCGGAAGCCTGCCTGCCCTGTTGGGAGTATCCCTATTGTTCATTTTCGTATCCCTGGCATTGGGACTGCTTATCTCCTGCATCACTCATACGCAAGTAGCTGCCCTGTTAGTGTCGGCCATGGTACTGATGATACCCACCATTATCCTGTCGGGCATTATCTTCCCGATAGAAAGTATGCCAGGCATTCTGCAGGTCCTCTCCTGCCTTATTCCCGCACGCTGGTACGTAGAAACCGTCCGCCGGCTGATGATTGAGGGTGTACCACTGGTATATGTATGGAAAGAAGTGGTAGTGATGTGTCTCATGGCAGTGGTACTGATTACGGCTACTGCCCGCAAGTTTAAGAACCGACTGGAATAAACCGCCAAGCCTATGATGTTACGTTACCTGATAGAAAAAGAATTCAAGCAGTTGAAACGCAACAGTTTCCTGCCCCGCCTCATCCTGCTTTTCCCCTGCATGATGATGCTGGTTATGCCCTGGGCCGCCACACTGGAAATAGAGAACCTGCGCATTGCCGTCATCGATAACGACCGCAGTCCTTCTTCCGAAAGGCTAGTACACCGTATCGAAGCTTCCCGTTATTTTCAACTGACGGCACTTCCTCCGTCCTACGCACAAGGCCTGCAAGCCATCGAGAAAGACCAGGCCGACATGCTGCTGGAAATTCCACGCGGCTTTGAGAAAGCGCAAGCCAACGGACAAAGTCCAGCGGCACTCATTGCAGTCAATACCGTCAACGGTACAAAGGGCGGACTGGGCAGCGCTTACCTGCAACAGATACTCAATCCGTCTTCTTCGCAAGATTCTGTCCGCTACCGTTTCAATCCTTACCTGAACTATAAAGTATTCATGGTTCCTGCACTGATGACCATGATACTGGTCCTGCTCTGTGGCTTTCTGCCTGCCCTGAACGTAGTAAGTGAAAAGGAAGCGGGTACCATCGAACAAATCAACGTGAGTCCGGTCAGCCGCTTTACCTTCACCCTTGCCAAACTGTTGCCTTATTGGGCCATCGGGTTTGTGGTACTGAACCTGTGCATGCTGTTGGCCTGGCTGGTGTACGGATTAACTCCGGCAGGAACGTACTGACCATTTACCTGGCCACCCTGATTTTCGCACTGGTCATGTCGGGACTGGGGCTGGTCATATCCAATTACTCTTCCACCATGCAGCAGGCCATGTTCGTCATGTGGTTCTGCATGCTGATTTTCATCCTGATGAGCGGACTGTTTACCCCCATCAGCAGCATGCCGGAGTGGGCACAAGGCATCACCTACTTCAATCCGTTGCGCTACTTTATGGAAATCATGCGCATGGTCTACCTGAAGGGAAGCGGCATCTGTGACATCGGTTTCCAGCTTTCCGTACTTTCGTCCTTTGCCCTTCTGCTCTATGCATGGGCCATACGCAGCTACCGCAAGCAGCAATAAGCCCAAACGTGCTTGCCATCTTACCTCACACGTACGTGCGAAGCCCTCATCACGTTCGTGTCAAGGTCTCGTCACCTTCGTGTCAACATCTCGTCACGTACGTGTCGAGGTATTTACACCAAGAAATTTCTTCAAAAATGCCCTTTTCATAGGTAAGAATTGTAAGTCAATTATTTCCGCCACACAGAATTATTCAGTAACTTTGCCCGAATCTCTTTACATAGGAACCATTTTAATATGAGCGAAGATACTTTTGACAAGGACGAAAAGGAAATGGCAAACTTGCCCGAGAAAGAAGAACACTCTGACTACAAACCGGTATCGACCACTGACGAGGCAGTAAAGCACCAGTGAGTGGCATGTACCAGAACTGGTTTCTGGACTATGCTTCGTACGTTATCCTGGAACGTGCCGTACCCCATATCAACGACGGATTGAAACCGGTGCAGCGACGTATTCTCCACTCCATGAAACGGCTGGACGACGGACGCTACAACAAGGTGGCCAACATTGTGGGACACACCATGCAGTTCCACCCTCACGGAGATGCTTCTATCGGGGATGCCCTTGTACAATTGGGACAAAAGGACTTACTCATTGACTGCCAGGGAAACTGGGGTAACATCCTGACGGGCGACAGTGCAGCTGCTCCCCGTTACATCGAAGCCCGGCTTTCCAAGTTTGCGCTGGATGTGGTGTTCAACCCGAAAACGACTGAATGGCAGGCTTCCTATGACGGCAGAAACCGAGAGCCGGTCACACTGCCGGTCAAATTCCCGCTGCTGCTGGCCCAGGGGGTAGAAGGTATTGCCGTGGGACTTTCCTCCAAGATTCTTCCACATAACTTCAATGAACTGTGCGATGCAGCCATCGCCTACCTGCACGGAGAAGAGTTCCAGCTTTATCCGGATTTTCAGACGGGTGGTTCGATTGATGTGTCACGCTACAACGACGGCGAGCGAGGGGGCGTAGTACGCGTACGTGCCAAAATCTCCAAGATTGACAACAAGACACTTTGTATCAGTGAAATCCCCTACGGAAAGACTACGTCTTCGTTGATTGACTCCATCCTGAAAGCCATCGAGAAGGGAAAAATCAAGGTAAGAAAGGTGGACGACAACACGGCCGGAAAGGTAGAAATCTTAGTACACCTTACTCCTGGTGTATCGTCCGACAAGACACTGGATGCCTTGTATGCCTTTACAGACTGCGAGGTGAACATCTCACCCAACTGCTGCGTCATCGACAACAAGAAGCCTCATTTCCTTTCAGTGAGCAAGGTGCTGAAGAAGTCGGTCGACAATACGCTGGCACTGTTACGCAAGGAACTGGAGATACAACGGGACGAAACACTGGAAACCTTGCACTTTGCTTCGCTGGAAAAAATCTTCATCGAGGAAGGTATCTATAAAGACAAGCAGTTCGAACGGGCTGACTCCATGGATGCGGCTTGCGAGCACATCGACGAACGCCTGACGCCTTACTATCCGCAGTTCGTACGCGAAGTGACCAAGGAAGACATTCTCCGCCTGATGGAAATCAAGATGGCGCGTATCCTGAAGTTCAACAAAGACAAGGCGGATGAGTTCATCGCACGCCTGAAAGCGGAACTGGAAGAGATAGACAATCACCTGGCGCACATCACGGAATATACCATCGATTGGTATCAACGCCTGAAAGAGAAGTATGGTAAGAACTTCCCGCGCCGCACGGAAATACGCAACTTCGATACTATCGTAGCTACCAAGGTGGCCGAAGCCAACGAAAAACTGTATATCAACCGTGAAGAAGGTTTCATCGGTACCGGACTGAAGAAAGACGAATATGTATGCAACTGTTCCGACATCGACGATGTAATCATCTTCTACAAAGACGGTAAATACAAGATTGTTCGCGTGTCCGACAAATTGTTCGTCGGAAAGAACATCTTGTACGTCAACGTATTCAAGAAAAACGACAAGCGTACCATCTATAACGTCATCTACCGTGACGGAAAGGAAGGTTATTATTATATCAAACGTTTCAATGTCACTTCCATCATTCGTGACAGGGAATACGACGTAACGCAAGGTACTCCGGGTTCTAAAATCGTGTACTTCACCGCCAATCCGAATGGAGAGGCTGAAGTCATCCGTGTAGTGCTGCGTCCTACGCCCCGCATCAAGAAGCCTACGTTTGAAAGAGATTTCAGTACCATCAACATCAAGGGGAAACAATCCATGGGTAACTTGCTGACCAAAGCTGAGGTACACAAGATTTCTTTGAAACAGCGAGGCGGCTCTACGCTCGGAGGCAGAAAGGTGTGGTTCGACCACGATGTGCTCCGACTCAATTACGATGGAAGAGGACAATACCTGGGAGAATTCCAAAGCGAGGACAGCATCTTAGTGGTACACAAGAACGGAGAATTCTATACTACCAACTTCGATTTGAGCAACCATTACGATCCGGAAATTCTCTGCATCGAGAAGTTCAATCCTGACAAGGTATGGACAGCTGTGCTCTATGATGCCGACCAGCAGAATTATCCGTACCTGAAACGCTTCACCTTCGAAGCGACAACCAAAAAGCAGAATTTCCTGGGAGACAACAAGCATACGCAACTTATCCTGCTGACCTGTCAGGTATACCCGCGTATCCAGGTGGACTTTGGCGGACACGACAGCTTCCGCGAGGCACTTATCCTGGAGGCAAGTGACTTTGTAGGCGTGAAGAGCTTCAAGGCAAAGGGTAAGCGACTGACAACTTATACCGTCGGCCAAATTACGGAACTGGAACCAACCCGCATGCCGGAATCGGAGCCGGAAGAGCCAGAAAAGGAAGAAGACGGCATGGAGGAAGATGAAAGCCAGGAAGACGACGGACAAATGAAACTCTTTTAAAGCCGTATGAAACTACGAATTTACCTTATACTTTGCGCATGCTGGGCTGCTTTTTCGCTTCACGCACAAGAAGACAGCCTGCGTGCCACACGTTACGTAATGCGCTCCGTACTCTATGGAGCGGGAATGAGCAACGTGCTCGATACATACCTTTCCCCCTTGGAATACAAAGGACCGGAGATTCGTATCCTGCGCGAAAACATGCGTATGACCCGGTTAATGAACGGAAACGTTTCGGCCCAGAATCTGTTGCAGGCCAATGTATCGTATACACATAATCCAAGCCAGACCGCCAATATGTATGCCGGACTTGTAAACTGGACCTATGCACTGCACTATCAGTTTCGCCTGAACGAACAACTGAAACTGCTGGTAGGCCCGATGATTGACCTGAACGGGGGATTCGTGTACAACACACGCAATTCCAACAACCCGGCACAGGCAAAGGCATACGGAAGTGTAGGTATATCCGGAATGGCCATCTACAAGTTCCGTATCGGAAACTATCCGCTGGTAGCACGCTATCAGGCCAATCTTCCGCTGTTGGGAGCCATGTTCTCTCCGGAATTCGGACAGTCATACTACGAAATGTTTTCCTTGGGACACAAAGGAAAGAACGTGCTGTTCACTTCGCTTCATAACAACCCGTCGCTCCGACAGATGCTGACACTTGATTTCCCTATCCGAAAAGTCACCATGCGCGTAGGATACATCTGCGACCTCCAGCAAGCGAAAGTCAACCACCTGAAATACCATACTTATTCACACGATTTCATGATTGGCATCGTGAAAAACTTCTACCTGCTGAAAGGGAAGAACCGTATTTCCATGCCTTCAAACGTTACGCCTTATTGATATGAAACGGATTTATCATTGCTACTTATATAGCCTTCTGCTGACACTGTTCTGCTGCATGTTCTCTTCCTGCATACGGGAAGACATTCAGGGCAATTCTCCGGAAGCCAACTTTGAATCGCTCTGGAAAATCATCGATGAGCAATATTGCTTTTTTGGACTATAAGCACGAGACGTATGGACTGGACTGGGATGAAGTGCATGCCCGCTATGCCAAACGTATTTCTTCCTCCATGAGCTGGGAGTCACTTTTCGAAGTCTTGTCGGAAATGATCAATGAATTAAGAGACGGACACGTCAACCTGAGCAGTTCACTGGGTACATCGCAATACCGGGAATGGTTCGATGCTTATCCACGGAATTTCAGCGACAGCATCCAGAGCAACTACCTGAAAAAGGATTACATCATTACCTCCGGACTGACCTACCAGATTCTGGAAAATAACATCGGTTACATCTATTGTGAAAGTTTCTCCGACGGTATCGGCGACGGAAACCTGGACCAGATGCTGAAGAAACTGGAGATTTGCGACGGACTGATTATCGATGTACGCAATAACGGAGGAGGCAACCTGACTACAGCACAGAAACTGGCCGCACGGTTTACAAATGAGAAAGTACTGGTCGGCTACATCCGTCATAAAACAGGTCCAGGCCATAATGATTTCTCGGACCCTGAACCTGTATATCAGGAACCGTCCAACAGTATCCGCTGGCAGAAGAAGGCAGTGGTATTAACCAATCGCCGTTCTTACAGTGCCACAAACGACTTTGTGAACACCATGCGTCAATTCCCCAATGTAACGACTATGGGAGATACCACCGGAGGAGGCTCAGGTCTCCCCTTCAGCTCAGAAATTCCCAACGGATGGTCTATCCGTTTCTCTGCCAGCCCGATGTTCGACCCCGACATGAACCAGCTGGAATTCGGTATCGAACCGGATGTAAAAGTAGATATGACCAGCGAAGACATGCAGCAAGGAAAAGATACTATCATCGAAACCGCCATCAAAAAGTTAAAGAATTAAGGTGCAGTATTTGGAGAATATGAAAATTCTTCCTATCTTTGCCCTCGCAAAACAGAAATACATATTTCTGCATGCGCCTGTGGCGTAATTGGTAGCCGCGCCAGACTTAGGATCTGGTGTCGTGAGACGTGTAGGTTCGAGTCCTATCAGGCGCACAAAATAGAGGAATTAGCCATTTAATTTAAAGTTTAAGGCTAATTCCTCTATTTTTTCAACAATTTCATTTATTAAAAACCTGCTCAAAATACTATTTTCAGAAAGGTAAAACATGATGTTATCTGTTTGATATTTATAACAAAACAAAATTAAATTTTGTACTAAAAACATTTAATAAAAGCCTTCCATAAAAAATATTCAATACACCTAATAATAGAATAAATCAAAAAAAGAAACAAGAAAAAGTTCTATTATTAGAAGCTGAAATTAAATTAAAACAACAATAAAATAACACAATGATACCCAACTATCAAGAATGTATGCTGCCTCTTCTGCAGTTACTTAGCGATAATCAAGTTCACACATCTAAAGAGTGCGTAGAAAAATTATCAGTTACATTAGAGCTAACTGAAGAAGAAAAATCAGAATTATTACCGAGTGGTAAACAAACAATTATTTCTAATAGGGTATCTTGGGCAAGATTTTATCTAGAGAAAGCTGGACTAGTTAAAGTTATCTCTCGTGGTAAGTATCAAATTACCCAAGAAGGAGTTAATTTACTAGCAGAACATCCTACGATTATTAATAATGATATTTTATATCGTTATGATCAATTTCTTGAGTTTATGAAACAAGGTTCCACAAAAGGAAATAATGATAATAACAATATAAAAAGCTTACAGCCATCATTCACAGAACAAACTCCTGAAGAAATCCTTGATTCGACATATAAACAACTCCAATCAAATTTATCTGAAGAAATATTAGAGAAAGTACTTCAACAATCCCCTCAATTTTTTGAAAGACTGGTTGTAGATTTACTTGTAAAATGGGATATGGAGCTGGTAAAATCACTGGAAGAACTGGAGACGGTGGAATTGACGGAATCATTGACGAAGATAAATTGGGATTAGATGTTATTCACATTCAAGCAAAAAGATGGCAAATTGGCAATAATGTTGGCAGAAGAGAACTCCAAAGTTTTGTTGGAGCATTAGCTGGTCAAAGTGGAAGAAAAGGAGTTTTTATAACCACCTCTTCTTTTACTCGTGAGGCTTTAGAATATAATCCATCTAACGTAAAATAGCCAAAATTGACGGTAAAAATTAGCAGATTTAATGATAACCTATAATTTAGGAGTTTCTACTAAGGTACTATATGAACTTAAAAAATCGATACGGATTATTTTGAAGAATAACTATTTAGGTGCCAACACAAACACACTTTTAAATTGTATGCTTAAATTATGCAGACCAGTCGCACGCAGGACCTTACTTCAGGAAGTATCACACAAAGCATGCTCAACCTTGCCTATCCACTTATTTTAGGAAACTTGCTCCAGCAAGGATACAATATTGCCGATACATTCATCATCGGAAAGACATTGGGCGCAAAAGCCTTAGCTGCTGTGGGTTCTTCATACACACTCATGGTCTTTATCACCTCCATCTTCATCGGATTATGCATGGGATGCAGCGCATTGTTCTCCATGCGTTACGGAGCAAAAGATTACGAAAGCCTGCGACGTACACAAGCTGCTTCCCTGCTGATTACAGGAAGTTCCACACTGATTATATTCGCCTTCTCCTGCTACTATATACAAGATATTATCACCCTCATGCAAACTCCACAGGAGTTGCAGGATATGACCTACGACTACCTGAAAATCATTTTTATGGGAATCTGGTTTGTTTATCTTTATAATTACTACGCGTATCTCTTACGTGCATTGGGTAATTCACTGACTCCTCTTATTTATTTAGCCATTTCCGTGGTATTAAACATTATGCTGGATATATGGTTTATTGTAAAACTTCATTACGGAATAGAAGGAGCTGCGGCTGCGACCATCATTTCCCAAGCAGTTTCGGCCATTGGCTTATGCTTCTATTGCTGGAAAAAGGTTCCAGAAACCAGACTCTCCAGAAAGGATTTCAAGGTCAGCAGGCAGCTCATGAAACAAGTCTTCTCATACGCCTCACTGACTTGCGTACAGCAATCTGTCATGAATTTTGGAATCCTCATGGTTCAAGGTCTGGTCAACAGCTTCGGTACAGCCGTCATGGCCGCTTTTACAGCTGCCGTAAAGATTGATTCGTTCGCCTATATGCCTGTACAAGATTTCGGGAACGCCTTCTCTACTTTCACTGCACAAAACTACGGAGCCGGCAAAAATGCCCGCATTCTGAAAGGTATAAAAAGTGCATTTGGAATAACCACTCTCTTCTGCCTGCTTCTCTCACTGGCCATCTTCCTGTTTGCACCACAACTGATGCAAATCTTCATTTCTCCAGAAGAAACGGAAATTATCCGTATAGGTACTGAATACTTGCGGATAGAAGGCAGTTTTTACCTCGGTATTGGATATTTATTTTTATGGTACGGATTCTACAGAGCCGTCTGCAAACCAGAAATGTCCATTATTTTAACGATTCTCTCTTTAGGAACCCGAGTAGTATTAGCCTATGCACTGGCCGCCATCCCTTCCATTGGTGTACACGGCATCTGGTGGTCAATCCCTATCGGATGGGCATTAGCCGATATATATGGCTGGATATATTACTGGAGAAAGAATAAAGAAATTGGGTCAACGTAATAATCTGAGGGGTAAATCCGATAAATTTATATCTTTGCCGGAAAGAAAATCAGCAAAAGTTATGGAAACCAGCGGTTATCGTCTCCTTCTTCCTGAAGGGACATTGGATTATTTCATCATTTCGGATGTAAAGGAAAGCAGTACGGAAATAGTGATTTACCTGGAAGAGAAGAACGAAGTTCCCGGTGAATACTCAAGCATGCAGG